>Ga0209530_1000368_pt1 | contig 34110 bp, 28 predicted proteins | sample BlaSpr_A8_Ref_O1_FD_187987 | JGI IMG/M metagenome (GOLD analysis project Ga0209530, IMG submission 187987) | Forest soil microbial communities from Thunder Bay, Ontario, Canada - Black Spruce, Ontario site 2_A8_Ref_O1 (SPAdes) (version 2) | ecosystem: Environmental > Terrestrial > Soil > Boreal...
CCCGGCCACCACTTACCCCGGCACCACGCTCACCCTGCACTACGAAGTCAAAGACCACCACACCACTACATGAACTATTGCGCTATGTCAGGAGCCCTGATCCCGCGCGACCACTAAGCCGGACCAGGTGGACGATGAAGTCATTGACCGGCTCGGCGAGATACCGACAGTTCTCGGCAAAGGCCTTCCGTCACCGAACATCGCCGTGACGCCTTCTATGATAAAATAGAGTGTCCTTAGTGCTGTATCGATTCCGGAGGGATGCTAGTGGCGCACGTGGTTGTCGGGGGTGATGCCCCTTCGGACTAGGTACGCCGCGACTCCGGCGTTTGTGGTGTCCGCCATTGATGACGGCCCGGTGTCGCTGAAGATGAGCTTCAATGCGTCGGAGACCAGGCCGGGTGAGCTGGCACTGTTCACGCGCATGACATTCCAGGACGTCCTTGAGTACCGCTGGATGGCCTTCAATCAAGCGTATGCCGTTTCGAACCGCGATGACTTTGGGTTTGCCTTGATCGAGATCCTCGATTCCGGGATGATCGCATCGATGGAATCGGAATAGTTATGCGCGATGTCGGATATTTCTCGTGGTTCGGACAATGATCTCTAGCAGAGAGCGTCTGATAACGACGCTCGAAAACCTCGCGCGTGAAGCAAGGTCCGAGGATGGGAATTCATGGGAAAACATTTCCCTGCCTGTATACCTTGAAGCTATGGGTGCCTGGCTCCGTTCATATGAGCATGCATACATCAACACCGGTCGGCCCGTGCCAGACGATCCATGGGAGGTGATGGTCGCAGCGGTCCGGGCAGCGACCATCTACGAGTAGCCGCAGACGTCGCAGCTGAGCTTCCTGCAGGTACGCTATCCCAGACGACATACCGATCACGGCATACGAGCACGAGGGGCAGTTGGTGACTATAAATAACCGTGGTCTGGCGGCGCTGAGCGAGGCAGGCATGTATCCGACGAACCTGACTGTCATCGACAAGAGCCAGGTGGAGGATTATGTCATTGACCAGCTCGGTGAGATACCGACAGTTCTCGGTGAATTCTTTCCGTCACCGAATATCGCCGTGACGCCTTTTAGGATAAAATAGGGTGTCCTTAGTACTATATCGATTCCGGAGGGACGCTAGTGGGGTACGTGCTTATCGGGGGTAATGGCCTTCGGACTAGGTACGCTGCGACTCCGGCGCTTATGGTGTCCGCCATCGATGACGGCCCGGTGTCGCTGAAGATGACCTTACAATGCGACGGAGGCCAGGCCGGGTGAGCTGGCGCTGTTCACGCGCTTGACATTCCAGAGCGTCTTTGAGTACCGCTGGATTGCTTTTGATCAAGCGTATGCCATTTCGAACCGCGGCGACTCTGGGTTTGCCTTGATCGAGATCCTCGATTCCGGGATGATCGCATCGATGCTCGACCATGGTATTTATTCGGGTGAGCCGAAGGGGAAGCGGTTCGGTGGAACGATCCATGAAGACCATCTCCGTCACTACCGTATCGGTTTTGACGACTACGGGGTGTTCGACATAATCTGCCTGAACGTCCAGGTCGACCATCAGGAAGCCGATGACGACGAGGATCCCGGCTCTCTCGTATGGTGAAGCAGAGCGGGCTTCAAGAAGTTGAGCTTGCGACGTGGGCAAGATGGGGTCCTCTCCGCGCATGTGCGGGCTCTGGACCTCGCGCCTTGCGATAGTGGAGGTATGGAGCGAAGTGCCCGCGATATGCCCAGCGCTGCTGGAGCATTGGGCCGGTTCGTCTACGGTGACGCCCCGCTCGACACATGGGTGGCACACGGCCCCGGCGCCCTGAAAGAACCGTGGGCGTCGTTCGAGCGGGCTCGGCAGCTGGTCCGCGCGGGCAAGCCTGAGGAGGCTGCCAAGATCTGGCGGCAGATCGCGTCTACCGAGGGACTTGAGTCGCGCCAGGTCCTTCAGGCATGGCACTTCCTGCGCCAGGCCGGATACCTGCCCCCGGCGGACCAGGCCAAGCTGGTACTCGGTGTGGTCGCCGAGATGCCGGTGCACGGCGTGCATGACCTGCTCGCTGCATACCAGGACGGGTCAGCGCGGTACCTCAACTATTCGGGCACGGCCGTGGTCATGGAAGACCACTCGGAGTCCGAGATCCAGGCGGCCATCGGCACCTGGCTTGCCAGCGGGCAGGTCATTGCCAGCGTCACGGGTCCGTGGGATCAGCTTTCCCTCCCGCCGGTTCCGGCCGGGTACGCGCGGGCGATGGTGCTCACCCCGGGCGGTCCGCAGTTCGGGCAAGGCCCTGCGGCAGCCCCGTCAGCGGATCCGCTCGCCGGCCCGTTCTTCTCCGCTGCGACCAGCCTCCTGCAGCTGATCGACCGCCGCGCCATGGCGTGAATGCTGCTGGGGGGTACCTGAAGGCCGGGGCGTGATCTACGTGCTCGTGCCGGGGGCAGCGTATCGAGTGCGCAGACGCGGTGAGTCCCCCCGGCTGCCCTGCCACGCTGTCCCAGCTGCCGGGACCCGAGCTCAGGCCGTGCAGCAGAACCATGGGCGGGGCGTCCGGCGCGCCTGATACCTGATAGGCGAGCCGGACGCCTGCGATGGTGACGTCTGGCAGCTAGCGAACGCTAGCGTGACTGGTGACGGCTCAACCGGCCGTTCTGCTTGTTCAGGTGGTTGCGATGGCGGCCAGGATGTCCAGCTTGGCGGCCCGGCGGGACGGCCAGGTCGCGGCGAGCAGGCCGAGCACTCCCGAGATGACCAGGAAGATCACCAGGCTGGAGGCTGGCACCACGACGACGGAAATGCCGGGCTTCAGGGACTGGACGAGGGCGATGCCCAGCGCGGTGCCGATGATGATGCCGAGGATCGCGCCGAAGATCGACAGGATCACCGCCTCGGACCGGATCATGCGCCGGATCTGACGGCGCTGCATGCCGACCGCGCGGAGCAGGCCGATCTCACGGGTGCGCTCGAACACCGACAGCATCAGGGTGTTGACGATGCCGATGAGCGCGATGATGATCGCCAGGGCCAGCAGCGCGTACACCAGGCCGAGCAGCGTGTTGATGCTCGCCGCCTGGGCCTGCTCGAACTGGGCACGGGTCTGCACCTGCACGTTCGGGTAGGCGGCCAGTGCCTTGGTGACCGCGCTGGTTACCGCGGTGCTGCCGTTGGTGGCCAGCAGGATCGCGGCCGGGCTCGGATTGGTGAAATGGGCCAGGAAAAACGCGTTGCCGGTCAGGTAGCTGCCGATGAGCGCGTTGGACTGGAAGATCCCGCCGATGCGCATCGTGGTCGGGCCGGTCCGGGCGAAGTCGACCGGCACCGTCTCGCCCACCGCGAGGTGATCATTGGTGGCGGTCGTGGTGTCGATGAGCAGCTCCCCGGAAGCGAGAGCACCCACGCCGCCCGCCGTGAAGTGCACGGTAACCGTCGCGGCGAGGTTATCCGGCGGCACCGAGGTGAGGCTCTCGACATCACCGCGGACCTCGAACTGGCCCTGGTAGGCGGTCGCCTCGGCGGTGACGCCGGGGACCGCCGCCGCAATCGCGGGTACCGTGCTGCTGACCTGCGCTGCGCCGTTGGAGCTGGTGAGCAGCAGGTTGGCGCTGATCGCGTTGTCGACGCTGCTGGTGGTCGACTTGGACAGGGACGCGCCGAAGACGGCGACGACCGAGACCAGGGCCATGCCCACCATCAGCGCCGAGGCGGTCTGCGCGGTGCGCCGCGGGTTGCGCATCGAGTTCTCCCGGCCTAGCTTGCCGGGGACCCCCCTGGCGAGCGGCCGGCCGATCAGGCTCGACAGCGGGCTGGCGAGGCTGGCGGCCAGGATCGCGGTGGCGATGAAGATGAAGACCGCGCCGATCGCCACCAGCAGGATGGCCGGCTTGGCCAGGCCGAGGGCCAGCGCGATCAGGCCGATCAGGGCGAGCACCGAACCGCCGATGAGGCGGCGCCGCGACTGCGTGGTGCCCTCCGCCGGGCGCTCGGTGATGGCGGCGATCGGCGGGATGCGGACCGCGCGGCGGGCCGGGCTGATCGCGGAGATAACCGTGACGCCGATACCGACGGCGAGCCCGACAATCACCGTGCGGGCGCCGAACACCAGGGGAGCGGACGGCAGCGTGGTGCCGAAGCCGCGCAGCAGCGCCTCGATGCCCAGCGCCGTCAGCGCGCCCAGGCCGATGCCGATCAGCGACGAGACCAGGCCCATGATGGCCGCCTCACCGAGCACTGCCCGGAACACCTGGCGGCGGCTGGCGCCGACGACGCGCAGCAGCGCCAGCTCCTTCGTGCGCTGGCCGACGATGATGGAGAAGGTGTTCAGGATGGTGAAGCCGCCGACGAACAGCGCGATGAACGCGAAGACCAGCAGCGCCGTGTTGAAGATGGACAGGATCTGATCAACTGAGCTGGTGTCCTCGCTGACCACGGTCTGGCCGGTGACGACCTGGACTCCCGGTGGCAGGACCTTCGCGATCGCGCTCTGCACGGCCGCCTTGTCCGCGCCCGGGGTAGTCACGATGTTGATGTTGTCGAACTGGCCGGGCTCGTCGAGGACCTGCTGCGCGGTCGGCAGCGTGAACGCGGCCAGCGTCGTGCCCGCCAGGTTGCCGCTCGAGCCGAACGTGGCGATGCCGGTGATCGTAAAGGTCCGCGGCGGCCCCGCGAGCAGGATGCGGACCTGCTCGCCGACCTTGAAGTCGTACTTCGATGCCGTGCCGGCGTCCATCACCACATCGTTGGCCGCGGTGGGCGCGCTGCCGCTGATCAGGCGGAGCTCGGAGATCTGCTGGTTAGAGTCAAAGTTCAGGCCGAGGGTGGCCGCACCGCCGGTGGTGACCGGCTTGCCGTCGGGCGCGACGTACTGCGCGTAACCGCCGACCTGGCCGTCGGCGGCCTCGACCCCGGGGATGCGCTCGATGGTGGTCAGCAGGGATTCGTCGATGGGGTTGCGGATCGCGCTGATGCCCTTGGTGTTGAACTGGGCGTCGCTGCGGACCTGGAAGTCGATCTTGGCGTAGATGCTGGTGAACAGGCTGTTGAACGTGCTGTGCAGCGTGTCGGTGAGAATCAGCGTGCCGGAGACGAACGTGACGCCGAGCACGATCGCGATCGCGGTGAGCGCGACCCGGAGCTTGCGGGCCAGCAGGCCCTTGATGGTTACCTTCCACATGTCAGGCGCCCATCGTCCGCATCCGCTCCAGGATCGTGTCCTGGGTCGGATTCTCCATCTCTCCGGCCAGGTGGCCGTCGGCGAGGAAGACGACGCGGTCCGCGTAGGCGGCGCCGCGCGGGTCGTGAGTGACCATGACGACCGACTGGCTCAGCTCCTTCACCGACCGGCGCAGGAAGCCGAGCATCTCGGCGGAGGCGTTGGAGTCCAGGTTTCCGGTCGGCTCGTCGGCGAAGATCAGGTCCGGCTTGTTGATCATGGCCCGCGCGCACGCCACCCGCTGCTGCTGTCCGCCGGACATCTCGCTCGGTCGGTGGCTCAGCCGGTCGGCGATGCCGAGCTGCTTGGTGAGATAGCCGAGCCATTCCTTATCCACCTTATGGCCGGCCAGATCAGCCGGCAGGGTGATGTTCTCCTCGGCGGTCAGCGTCGGCACCAGGTTGAACGACTGGAAAATGAAGCCGATGCTGTCGCGACGCAGCCGGGTCAGGCCCTTGTCGTCGAGCCTGCTGATGTCCTGGCCCCCGACCAGGGCATGCCCGCTGGTGGGCCGGTCAAGGCCGGCCATGCAGTGCATCAAGGTGGACTTGCCGGAGCCGGAAGGGCCCATCACCGCGGTGAACTGGGCGCGCTGGAACGTGACGTTGATGCCGGCCAGGGCGTGGACGGCAGTCTGCCCGCTGCCGTAGGTCTTCTGCAGGTCTACCGCCTGGGCCGCGGGGGCGGTCTGCTTGTCGTGGTCGATGAGTGACATGGTTTCCCTCGTCTTGTCAGTGTCACTCGTAGCATCGTCCACGGCACCCGGCGAGGACATCAGCCGATCGGCTTAGATTCCGGCCCGCCAGGATGAGACGAAGTCAGCCCGGAGGCCGATGAGATGAGTAAGGGTGTGCCGAGCACCCGGGAACGGCCTTCCTGAGCCGCCCAGTCCTGCGGCGGCGTGCTGCCGTCGGTCCCGGGTGCCTGCACATCGACCGGAGCCCGGCCAGGCTCGCCGATTTCCCATGGCTGGTCGGTGCAGTTCTGGAAGTTCACCTCGGTCATGCCTTCCGTGCCGTACACGGTGCCGGCCGGGACGTTGTCGCCGGCGAAGATGATGAGGCCGGTGCCGCTCTCGCCGGTGCCGGTATAGGCAGCGATCGCCCCGTAGCCGGCCTTGGTACCGAGCGCTGTGCAGGTCTGGGCGACGACCGGGGCCGGTCCTTCGGCGGCGATGACGCCGTTGAGGTTGTAGGTACTGAGACCGAGGCCGTGCAGCTGGTCCACCTGCGGGCCGGTGCCGGCCGTACTGGTACTGGTACTGGTACTGGTACTGGTGCTGGCTGGGCCGGGGTCGGCGCTGGCACCGGGTGCTTCGCCGGCGCTCATGGCAGCGATCGCCGCGATGACCGCGATGGCGGCCGTCCAGGTTCGATTACAGAAAGTCATGCAACTTAACGTATCGCAGTTAATTCAACGGCTGAAGACCGATGCGGGGCGGCGCGACGAGGTCCCCGGGCCGCCTGATCGTCAGCCGCCACCTCCGTTGGACGGAACCCACCAGATCGTCGGCCCTCACCTCCTTGGACGGAATATCCGTGCTCGGCGGAAGAAAAAGGGTCGGATTTGACTCCTTTTCCTCCGCCGAGCATCGAACTTCCGTCAAAATTAGGCGCCATAGCGGATAAAAGCCCACATAACAGGCAAAACGCCGCCGCGCGCGGCGCGCCAAAACGCCGCGGCGCCGGGTCATCGGCGTTCAGAGGGATTGGGCGGTTTCCTCGGTGAGGTCGTAGTGCAGGCGCTTGTCGCTGGCGCCCAGCTCGCGCAGCAGGCGGACCGTCTTGACGGTCATCTCGTCGGGGCCGCTGATGTAGATGTCGCGGCCTGGCCAGCTCGCCTGCGCGGCCAGCTCGGGGAGGGTGCCCGGCATGGCGTCCTTGGCGGGCTCGTCCGAGACCACGGGGATCACCTGCAGCCAGGGGTAAGCGAGCTCCATCTCGCGCAGGCCGGGCAGGTCGTACAGGTCGTGATGGTGGCGTACGCCGAAGTACAGTGCGATCTCGCGCCGCTTGCCCTGAAACGGCGCGGCCGCGATCGCCTCGGTGATCGACTTGATGGGGGCAAGTCCGGTGCCGCCCGCCAGGCACAGAACGTCCCTGGTGGACCTGGTGTCCGCGATCATGCGCCCAGATGGCGCACCGACGATGAGCGGGTCACCGGCGCCGACGTGATGCACCAGCGCGTTGCTGACCAGCCCGCCGGCGGTGGCGCGGACATGCAGCGTCAGCGTCCCGTCCGGGCGCGGCGCGTTGGCGATCGAGTACGTCCGCCACAGCCGCGGCCAGTGCAGTGTCTGCACGCTGATGTGCTGGCCGGGCAGGAAGCTCAGTGGCTGGTCCGGTGCGAGCGTCAGCACGGCGATGCCGGGCGCGCGCAGCTCGGCGCTGGTGACCGTGCAGATCCACCAGGCGGGGGAGCCCTCCTCGTCGCGCTTGGCCGCCTCCAGCATGATCATCGTGGCGTGGTCGAACGCGGCCTCCCACGCGGCCTGCGCCGCCTCATTCCATACGTCGGCCGCGAACCGCTGCAGGGTCGCGATCAGCGCGCGGCGGAACACGTCGAAATGCCGCTCGCGGACGCCGTCCTTGCGATGGGAGCGGCCGAGGTCTGCCAGGTAGGCGGCCACGTCGTCATCGTTCCTGACGATGCGGCTGAGCGCGCGGAAGAACCGCCGCCGCTGGATATCCATTGCTGCGGGGAACATCGCCGCGATTTCGGTGTCCATGGCGAAAAGCTGACCGTAAAAATAGTTCATCGCGGCATCGGCGGCGGCCTCCAGCCGCGACAATGAAGGCAGGGCGAGAACGCCTTCTGTCACGCCCGATCCTGTAATGCCGGGGTCACCCGCTGATACTGCCACACTCTCAGTGTGTCATCGGATGCGGAACGTCACAACGATTTCCGGCAAGTCGGGATCAAGCGACTCCGTCAGGGGTGGCGCCGCGGGTCGCAGGATGATCTCGGTGATGGCAGTTTTCGCGGTGAGCTGACCCGGCATGGTCACGATGGACCATTATGGGCACTGAAACCTTACGCGGCAGGAGGACGGGATGCGCCGCCCGATCATCGGCATCACCGGCGAGCTAGAGGCGGCTCGCTGGGGCAATTGGATTCGCGAGGCTGTGGTCTCACCGGTTACGTATACACGCGCGGTCGAACGGGCCGGCGGGACGCCGGTGGTGCTGCCGCCGGTGCCTGCTCACTCGGTGCCCGCCCTGGTCGCCGCGCTGGACGGCGTGGTGTTCACTGGTGGCAGGGACCTCGATCCTTCGCTGTACGACGAGGAGCCGCACGAGCAGACGGAGCCGCCCGATCACCGGCGTGACCGGTTCGAGCTGGCGGTCATGCGGGCGGTCATCGACGCGGACCTGCCGTTCCTAGCGGTAAGCCGTGGCATGCACGTGCTGAACCTGGTCCGCGGCGGCACGCTGACCCAGCACCTGCCCGACCGCATCGGTAACGACATTCACAAGCCGGACCCGGTGAGGCTGACGACCCACGATGTGCAGCTCAGCGCCGCGAGCCGGGTCGGCCGCGCGTTCAACGCCGGCTCGGCGAAGGTGCCGGGCGCGCACCATCAGGCGATCAACAGGATCGGCAGCGGGCTCCTCACCGTGGGGTGGACCCAGGATCAGGTGGTGGAGGCCGTCGAACTGCAGGGCCATGCCTTCGGCGTTGGCGTGCAGTGGCATCCAGAGGAAGCCGATGACCTGGTGCTGTTCGAGGCCCTGGTGGCCGCGGCAGCCGTGAAGCCGCCGGCCGAGCCGGCGGTCAGCGTGGAGCCGGCGGTCAGCGTGGAGCCGGCGGTCAGCGTGGAGCCGGCGGTCAGCGTGGAGCCGGCGGTCAACGGTGACGCGAAGAAGCCGAAGCACCCGGCGCGGCGGTTAAATAGGCGAGGTATAGCTGATCGGCCAGTGGACCTGGATCCAGCTCATGAAGCTGGTCCAGGCACCGGTCACCTCGAGCAGGCCGATGCACACCAGCAGCCCGCCGCCGACCATGGTGACCACGCGGGCGTGCCGCTGGAAGAAGGCGAACGCCCGCAGGACGCGCTGGAACCCCAGCGCCACGAGCAGGAACGGGACGCCTAGCCCCAGCGCGTAGACGAAGGCGAGCACTGCCCCCCGAGGCGCGGTACCTGTCGTCGTCGCCAAGCCCATCACCGCCGCCAGCGTCGGCCCGGTGCACGGGGTCCAGCCGACCCCGAACATCACGCCAAGCAGCGGTGCGCCTGCCAGCCCGGCCCTGGGGCGCGCGGACGGGCGCGCGATGCGCCCCGCGAACATGAACCGGTCGAAGGCACCCGCGAACAGCAGGCCGAGCAGGATGGTGACCGCCCCGAAGACCTGGGTGATCTCACGGGTATGTGCCTTCACCAGATGGCCAAGGCCGCCGAGCAGCAGGCCCTCGATGGCGAAGACAAGCGAGAACCCGAGAACGAACAAGGCGGTCGCGGCGACAACCCGGCTGCGGGGTGGCTGGGGCGTGAGGACAACCGGCACCGCCGTAACCACCGCGGTACTACCGGCAGAACGACTCGTGGTGGCCGCAGCCTGGATTTCTTCGCCGGCCTCCGGGGTGGTCGTGGTGCCCGCGCCGGCCATGCCGGTGATGTAGGACAGGTAGCCAGGCACGAGCGGCAGGCAGCACGGGGACAGGAACGTGACGGCCCCCGCCGCCGCGGCGACCGGCAGCGCGAGGAGCAGCGGCCCCGTGCTGACCAGCTGTCCGACGCCGCTCACCGGCTCACGCCGCCATCGGCTTCGGCGACAGGACCAGGATGCCGCCCACGTAGCAGGCGAGCGCCACCGCGAACGCCAGCGACATGCCCAGGGACGCGCCGTTGGCGCCCTTCTGGATGAAGGCCTCGCCGGTGCCCCAGGCGGCGATGATCGCGACCAGGCCCACCCAGGAGAGGATCGTGGCGGTCCGGTGGTGCAGCTGCATGGTGCGGACGATCTGCATGATCGCCGTGATCACCAGGAGTATGCCCATGATCACGTGCAGGCTCAGCGTCACACTGGAGAACATGCCGACGGACTTCGTGGCGGTCGGCGCTGTGCCGTAGATGTTGTAGATCATGCCCAGGATGAACTGGATGATCAGCATGGTCACCACGCCCACGCTGGCCATCTGCACTCTTCTTGCCCCGGGTTTTGCTAGCTCAGACATCTCAGCCTCCGCCACGGATACTATCGCTAGCCATTAGGGTGGGCCACGTGAGATCGGTCCTCAGCAGTCCGCCCAGTGCACGTGAGAAGAAGTTCCTCCCAGGCAACAGGCTGCTCATCATCGGGATAGCGGTTTTCGTCCTCGGCTTCGGCGGGTGGCTGGTCTTCCTGGCCACGCACATGGAGGACTGGACGCTGAACATGATCGACCTCAGCGTCTACCGCTCCGGGGGGCTGATCGTCCGCCAGGTGACCGAGCAGGTCTCCAGGAACGGGACTGTCTCCAGGTACTACAACGCGCATGCGAAGCCGTCGCCGCTGTACGGCTGGACCCGTTCGGGCGGCAAGGACAGCCTGCAGTTCACCTATACCCCGTTCGCCGCCGTCGCGTTCGCGCTCATCTCGTTCATGTCGACGGGCACATCGACCGTGGTCGATACCATCGTGAACTTCCTGGCGCTGCTGGCCGCGATCTGGTTCACGCTCGGCGGCCTGGGCTGCACGAACCGCAAGGTCAAGATTGGCCTCACGCTGCTCGGCACGGGGGTGGCGATCTGGACCGAGCCGGTATTCCGCGACATCTACCTCGGCCAGATCAACCTCATCCTGATGGCCGCGGTCCTGTGGGACCTGTGCCAGCCGGACACCAGAAGGAACAAGGGCTTCGTCACCGGGATCGCGGCCGGCATCAAGCTGATCCCGCTGATCTTCGTCCCGTACCTGCTCCTGACCAGGAAGTTCCGTCAGGCGGCCATGGTGGTCGCCGGGTTCGTCTTCACCCTCGTGGTCGGCTTCGCGGTCATCCCGAAGGACTCGTCCAAGTACTGGTTCGGCGGGATCTTCTACAACGGCGGCCGGACCGGGTTTACCGGCTGGCTGGGCAACCAGTCGCTTGACGGCCTGATCACCCGGCTGGCTGGGAGCATCCACGCGGGCAAGCCGTACTGGGTGCTCGCCTCCGTGCTCGTGCTCGTGCTCGGCATCGGTGCTGCGGCGCTGCTGTACCGGGCCGGGCACCTGCTGCCCGCGATCCTGCTCACCGAGATGACCGGCGACCTGATCTGCCCGATCAGCTGGGATCACCACTGGGTCTGGATCGCCTCCTGGATCGTCGTGGCCGGCTGGTACGCGGCGAAGGCATGGGAGGCTGGCCGCAGGAGAGCGGCCGCGGCGTTTGCCGCCATCGGCCTGGCGATCTTCGCCGTGTTCGCCGCCGTGCCCGGCTCCTGGTACGGCATGAACATGTACGAGATCGTGGCTAAGAACGGGTCCACCACGGGGCAGACGTTCTACTGGGGCTGGATCTGGTACGCGCCGAACTCCAACCCGTTCACCACCTATTACCTGTACGGCGACAAGCCGTGGTACGTCGAGTACCACTGGCACGGCCTGGAACTGCTGGCAGGCAACGCGTACGTGCTCGGCGGGCTCCTTGTGTTCTTCGGGCTGGTGCTGGCTGCGACAATACCGGCATGGCGAGCGCGAACGAGGCCGTCGCAGGCCTCCTGAACGAGTACGCGGAGCTGACCCAGATAACGGGCGGCGATCCGTTCCGCGTCCGCAACTACCAGAAGGCCGCCCGGTCGGTGGCCGGCTGGTCCGGTGATGTCGGCCAGCTCGACCCCAAGGCCCTGCAGAAGATCCCCGGCGTCGGTGCCTCGATCGCCGGCAAGATCGCCGAGTTCAACGCGTCCGGCACGTTCGCGGCGCTGGAGGAGCTGAGGGCGAAGATTCCGGCCGGGGTCCGCGACCTCACCAGGATCCCGGGCCTTGGCCCGAAGCGCGCGCTGCAGCTCAGCACCGACCTTGACATCCACACGGTCGACGGACTTGAGGAAGCCGCCAAGGCCGGCCGCCTCAACGAGCTGCCCGGCTTCGGGGACAAGAGCGCCGAGCGGATCCTGCACGGCATCGAGGTCTACCGCCAGGGCACCGACCGGGTCCTGCAGGACGTCGCGCTGAAGATCGCCACCGAGATCGTCACGGCGCTGGAAACCATCGAGGGCTGCCTTCGCTGCACCTACGCCGGCTCGCTGCGCCGCTGGCGCGAGACCATCGGTGACGTCGACATTCTCGCCGCCGCCGAGCCAGCGGACGCGCCCCGGCTGATGGAAGCCATCAAGGAGTTCGGCGAGGTCATCGTCAGCGGGCCGACAAAGACGTCCATACGGGTAAGGACAGGTCTCCAGGTCGACCTGCGCGTCGTGGGGCTTGACGTGTGGGGTGCGGCGCTGCAGTACTTCACCGGATCGCAGGCGCACAACGTCGCTACCCGCCAGATCGCGGTACGCAAGAAGCTCAAGCTGTCGGAGTACGGGCTGTTCCATGCGGACACCGACGAGCTCATCGTCAGCCGTACCGAGGAAGAGGTGTACCAGCGGCTCGGCATGCAGTGGGTGCCGCCTGCCATGCGGGAGGATAAGGGAGAGATCCAGGCAGCTATCGCAGGACAGATACCACAGCTCGTTCTGCTGGAAGATCTTCAAGGGGACCTGCACACTCACACAGACCTCACTGACGGAGTGGCGTCACTCGCGGATATGGTGGCGGCGGCGCAGGCCCGCGGGTACGCGTACTACGCGGTCACCGATCACGCGCCGAACCTGATCATGCAGCGGATGACGGACGAGAAGATGCTCGCGCAGCGCGAGCAGATCCGCGCGCTGGACTGCGGCATTGAGCTGCTGCACGGCACCGAGCTGAACATCGCGCCGGACGGATCGGTCGACTGGGGAGAGGATTTCCTGGCCGGGTTCGATATCTGCGTCGCGTCGGTGCACTCGCATTTCGACCAGTCGCGTGCGGACATGACGCGGCGGTTCATCACCGCTTGCGAGAACCCGTTTGTGCACGTCATCGGGCATCCGACGGCGCGCAGGATCGGCAAGCGGGCCGGGGTGGACGTCGACTACACGGAGCTGTTCCGTGCGGCGGCGCGGACCGGGACGGCGCTGGAGATCAACGCGTCACCGCAGCGGCTCGACCTGCCTTCTGACCAGATCAGGGCGGCGCGGGACGCGGGCGTGAAGTTCGCCATCGACAGCGACGCGCACTCGGTGCCGAACCTGGGCAACATGCCGTACGGGATCGGCGCGGCGCAGCGCGGCTGGCTGACCGCCGACGACGTGATCAACACCTGGCCGCTGGACCGCCTCCGCGCCTTCCTCCGCAAGGCCCGCTAACGAGTTCCACTTTCTGCCGTCATAACAGCAGAAAACGCAACCCGATCTTGAGGACCGGTGATTTCCCGATGGCTGAGCGGTCTATATATATGTGACGGACGCGGCGGTACTGCTGGCGGGAGCGATTAGCTATGTTCTCGGTGCCGTTGTGCCTGGTGATATGGCGCGGCCTACACCATGTGCGGACTGGGATCTCGGCACGCTACTGCGGCACCTGGCGGAATCAATGGCCACGCTGAGCGAAGCGCTCACGTCCGGAAACATATCCATAAGTCCGCCGCCCGTTTGCGCGTCCGGTGCGCGGGGGGATCCGGTTGAACTGCTGCGGGACCGGGCCGCGGATCTGCTCTGGGCGGCGTTCGCGGTAGGCGATCCGCCGATCGCGGTCGAGGGCATCCCGGTGCCGCGGGGGATAGTCGTCGCCGCGGGGGCCATTGAGATAGCTGTCCACGGGTGGGATGTCTCGGCTGCCTGCGGCCCGCCGGTTACCGTTCCCGCGGAGCTGGCCGGGCCGCTGATCCGCCAGCTGCCGCAGCTCATCGACGTTCGCGACGGCCTGTTCGGGCCGCCGGTCGAGGTGCCGGCGCTTGCCTGCCCAGGCGCCCGGCTGGTTGCGTACCTCGGGCGGGACCCCGGCCGGAATCATTGGTTACTGGCGAGTAGCATAGGGGTATCCAGTACGTAAGGGAGGCCCACCCGTGCCCCGCACCGCACGCGACGTCGTCTTCGTGGATGGCGTCCGCACCCCATTCGGCAAGGCAGGCCCGGCCGGCCTGTATGCGCAGACCCGGGCCGATGACCTGGTGGTCAGCGTCATCCGCGAACTGCTCCGCCGCAACCCCGCCGTTCAGCCGGAACGAATCGGCGAGGTCGCCATCGCCGCGACCACGCAGATCGGCGATCAGGGCCTGACGATCGGGCGGTCCGCGGCCGTCCTGGCGGGCCTGCCCAAGTCCGTACCCGGCTACGCGATCGACCGGATGTGCGCGGGCGCGATGACCGCCGCCACCAACGTGAGCGGCGCGATCGCCTTCGGCGCTGTCGACATAGCGATCGCCGGCGGCGTCGAGCACATGGGGCATCATCCGATGGGGGAGGGCGTTGACCCGAACCCGCGTTTCGTCTCCGAGCGACTTGTCGATACATCGGCACTGGTGATGGGCGCGACGGCGGAGAACCTGCACGACCGGTTCCCCGCGATCACCCGCGGCCGGGCGGACGCCTACGCCGCCGCCAGCCAGCGCAAGGTCGCGGACGCCTATGCGGCGGGCAAGATCCAGCCCGACCTGGTGCCGGTCGGGATCCGCGACGCGGCGGGCGCGTGGGGCCTGGCAACGGCCGACGAGCCGCCGCGCCCGGGCACGACCGTTGAGGGGCTGGCGGGGCTCAAGACGCCGTTCCGCCCGCATGGCCGGGTCACCGCCGGCAACTCGGCCGGCCTGAACGATGGCGCCACCGGGTGCCTGCTGGCCGCCGAGGATGCCGGCCTGCCAGGCAAGATGCGCCTGGTGGACTTCGCGTTCGCCGGGGTGGATCCGGAGGTGATGGGCATCGGCCCGGTGCCTGCCACCGAGACGGTGCTGGCGCGGAACAGCCTGACCATGGACGACATCTCGCTGATCGAGATCAACGAGGCGTTCGCCGTGCAGGTGCTCGCCTTCCTCGATCACTTCAAGATCGACGACGAGGATCCGCGGGTGAATCCGTGGGGCGGCGCGATCGCACTCGGCCACCCGCTCGCGTCGAGTGGCGTCCGGCTGATGATCCAGCTGGCCCGCCAGTTCGCCGAGCATCCCGCCGCGCGATACGGCCTGACCACGATGTGTGTCGGGATGGGCATGGGCGGCACCGTCCTGTGGGAGAAGATCTGATGGCTGACCAGTCGCTCGACGAAGGCACGTTTCCCGGCGAGGTTGTCACGAAGGCACTGGTCAGGGATGTTTCGCTGCCGGATGGCGCCGGCACCCTGGCGCTCATCACCCTGGACAACGGCCACGACCACACCCGGCCCAACACGTTCGGCCCGCGCAGCCTGCTGTCGCTGGACGCGGCGCTGGACGCTGTGGCTGCCCGCACTGACATCGTTGCGGTCGGGGTGACAGGGAAGCCGTTCATCTTCGCGGCCGGGGCCGACCTGTCCGGTGCGGCCGCCGTGGCGGACCGCGACCAGGCGCTGGGCATCGCGCGGCTCGGGCACGCGGTGTTCCGGCGGTTCGGGGAGCTCGCGGTGCCTTCGTTCGCGTTCGTGAACGGGGCGGCGCTTGGCGGTGGCCTGGAACTGGCGCTGCACTGCACGTACCGGACCATGTCCTCGGGCGTGCCGGCGGTCGCGTTCCCCGAGTGCTTCCTCGGGCTGGTGCCCGGGTGGGGCGGTACGTACCTGCTGCCGCGGCTGATCGGGCCCTCGGCCGCGCTGAAGGTGATGATCGAGAACGCGCTCTCCCAGAACAAGATGCTCAGCGGTCCGCAGGCGGTCGAGCTCGGCATCGCGGACGCCATGTTCGAGCCGGCCGACTTCCTGATGGAGTCGCTGCGCTGGGCTGCCGGGGTGCTCGGCGGCGATGGCGCCTCGGCTGTCACGCGTGCCCCGCTGGCCTCTGCGGCCGACTGGGATAACGCCGTGGCTGGCGCGAGGTTCTTCGCGGACGGCAAGCTGCACGGCGCCGCGCCCGCTCCGTACCGCGCGATCTCGCTGGTGGCCGGCGCCAGGGACCGGTCCAGGGACGAGGGGTTCGCCGCCGAGGACGAGGCGCTGGCGGACCTGCTGCTGAGTGATGAGCTGCGGGCCAGCCTGTACGCGTTCGACCTGACCCAGAAGCGGGCGAGGAACGCGGCGGGCGCTCCGGATAAGTCACTGGCCAGGCCGGTCACGAAGGTCGGCGTGGTAGGCGCCGGGCTGATGGCGGCGCAGATCGCGTTGCTGTTCGCCCGCCGCCTCGAGGTACCGGTGGTACTGACCGACGTTGATCAATCTCGACTGGATGCCGGTGTCGGTCATGTCCACGGCGAGATCGCCAGGCTGGCCGCTCGCGGCCGTCTGTCCGCCGACGCCGCGTCCCGGCTCACCGGGCTGGTGACCGGGTCGCTCGACAAGTCGGCGTTCGCCGACGCGGACTTCGTCATCGAGGCCGTCTTCGAGGAGATGTCGGTCAAGCAGCAGGTATTCGCCGAGGTGGAGGCGGTAGCCCGGCCGGACTGCGTGCTGGCCACCAACACGTCCTCCCTGTCGGTGACCGAGATGGCATCGGGGCTAACGGAGCCATCCCGGCTGGTGGGCTTCCACTTCTTCAACCCGGTCGCGATGATGCCGCTGGTCGAGGTGGTCCGCGGTGCTAGTACCTCCGATGAGGCGGTAGCGACGGCGCTGGCGATCGGGAAGAAGCTGAGGAAGAACTGCGTGCTGGTGCGCGACGCCCCGGCGTTCGTGGTGAACCGGCTGCTGACCAGGTTCCTCGGCGCCGTGCTGGGCACGGTGGACGACGGGACGCCGTTCGAGGTCGCCGAGCACGCGCCGGACCCGCTGGGCCTGCCGATGCCGCCCTTCCTGCTGCTGCAGCTGGTCGGCCCCGCGGTCGCGCTGCATGTCGGCGAGACGCTGCATGAGGCGTTTCCCTCGCGATTTGCCGTGTCGGCGAAGCTGCGGGCGCTGGTCGCGGCGGGTAAGACCGCCGTGTACGCACCGGACTTCTCCGTCGATCCCGAGGTCGCGGCCATCCTGGCCGGGGGTACGCACCCGTCGACGGGGGAGCAGGTGCTCGCCCAGGCTCTCGAGGCGCTGGCCGAGGAGATCCACCTGATGCTGGAGGACGGGGTGGTCGCCGGGCCGGAGGACATCGACCTGTGCATGATCCTCGGTGCCGGCTGGCCCTTCCACCTCGGGGGCATCACCCCTTACCTGGACCGCACCGGCGTTTCGGTGAAAGTGACGGGTGCTGCCTTCCGTTAGGGTCATCGGTATGACACCAGTCTTCCGGCTTTGTGATGAGTACGTTACCCGCTCGGCGGCGCTCGATCCGGTGGCAGCTGGGATGCGCGGGCTGAGCACGTCATTCGGGGCCGTCACGGACTACAGTCCGGACGGATTCGAAGCGCAGCGTGAGCTGCTTGTCGCGACGCTCGCCGAGCTCGGCCAGACGGCCGTGACGTCCGAGGACGACCGCCTGGCCGCCGTGCACCTGCGGGAGCGGCTGGAGGCCCAGCTGGCCTGGCATGAGTCGGGAGAGGCGCTGCGCTCACTGAGCACGCCGTTCGGCCGGATCTCCAGCCTCAGGGACAGCGTGGACCTGCTGCCATGCGGCGATGACGATGCCTGGCGGAATATCGCGGCCCGGATGACGGCGATACCGGTGATGTTCGACAGCTGGCGGGCAAGCCTGGACGAAGGGCTGAGCCGGGGCATGCCGGCGGCCAGGCGGCAGGCGGTCGAAGGCGCCGTCCAGGCCGCACAGTACGTCGGGACTCACGACGCGCTGGTGGCGTCGTACGGTGATGGCCCGCTCGCCGCTGACCTGGCGGCGGCCGCCGCTGCCGCTAACGCTGGCTATGCATCCCTGGCGCGCTACCTGCGCGAGGACTACGCGCCGCGGGCGGCGGAGGCCGACGGGGTGGGCGCCGAGAGGTACGAGGTCGGCGCCCGGCTCAGCCTCGGTGCGCCGCTGGACGCAGTGGACGCCTATCAGTGGGGCTGGATCGAGCTGGACCGCATCGAGGCGGAAATGGTGACCGAGGCCGCCGCCGTCAAGTCGGGCGCCAGCATCGCCGAGGCGACCGCGATCCTGGACGACACCGAGTTCGTCATGGGCGAGGACGCCTACCTAGCCTGGCTGCAGGACCGGCACGACCGGGCGATCGAGCAGCTGAACGGCAGGTACTTCGACATAGCGGAGCCGCTGCGCACCATCGAGGCGGTGCTGGCGCGCGGCTCCACATCGGGTGCCGCGTATTACACCGGCCCCAGCGAGGATCTCACCAGGCCCGGACGGACCTGGTGGCCGCTCGGCGGCCGGGACAGGTTCGAGACCTGGTCCGAGCTGTCCACCGTCTTCCACGAGGGTGTGCCCGGGCATCACCTGCAGAACGGTGCCGCGAGGATGGCAGGGGACCGGCTGTCCCGGTTCGCCAAGACGACGTTCGTCAGCGGGCACGGCGAAGGCTGGGCACTGTACGCGGAGCGCCTCGCCGACGAGCTCGGCTGGTTCGACGAGCCAGGCACCCGGCTTGGCATGCTGGCCGGCTCCGCGCTACGCGCCGCCCGGGTAGTCATCGACATCGGCGTGCACCTGGACCTGCCGCTGCCGGACGGCTCCCGGTGGACCTTCGAGAAGGCCTGCGAGGTGCTCCGCGATCGCGGCCACTCCGAGCCCTACCGGGTGCACGCCGAGGTGGTCCGCTACTTCGGCTGGCCGGCCCAGGCGATCTCCTACAAGCTCGGCGAGCGCGCCTGGCTAGCGGCCAGGGCGGAAGCACAGCAGCGGCCAGGCTTCGACCTGAAGCAGTGGCACACCGCCGCCCTCAACCTAGGCCCCATCGGCCTGGGCGGCCTAACCGAGGAACTGCGCCGCATGCCGGTTTAGGCGGAACATTCTTGGGCTGTTTTCTTCAGCGAAAGTTAGTAGCGAATGGCGATTTCGCGGCCCTCGGAATCGCGTTCCGGGGGATCCGGAATCGTCACTGCCTGGCCGGCGGCGATGCGCTGCGCACTCCAGGCGGCCGCTGCCGCGTCCAGGACATCCACGGTCGCCTTCTCAGGCAGGACAAGTCCTGCGGCGGTGAGCAGCTCCCGGCGGAGTTCGCGCCCCGGCGCGACATGCTTGCTGAACGGCAGCGGCTGCCCGGCCAGCGCCGCGAAGGCGAGCTCCGGATGCACCTCATACAGCGGCCATGGCGACGTAGCCAGGAATTCGTTGGCCTCCAGCAGCTTCGGCCGCAGGTTCCACGCCTGCGCACTCAGCCCCTTGCCTGTGAGCTCGCGGCAGAGCAGGTTCGCGGCGGCATAATCCGGCTGAGCCCACACCGCCCGGGGAGGTATGGCGAACACCGAGCTGCGCCGCGGCCCCAGCAGCCGGTGTGCCTGGCGGTCGGCCTCGCGCCACCCCGAATCCAGCAGCCCGAGCGGCATGTCGATACCTACGGCTACCGGGCCGCCGGTGATCACCTCGCTGAGGGAGGCCCCGGTGCGCACGCTGACCGTCCCGTCAGTCAGCGACACCGCCGCCCAGCCACCCTTGCGTGCGTCCACGCCGATTACGTGCATACTGTGCATGATGTCGGCATGGCGGGCGCAATATGCCTTGATCGGGACGATATGCCCGCTAGGGTGAGCGTCGTGGACGGGAGCGTCGGCGAAGAGAGTGCGCAGGTCCGGTGCACCGCGCCGGATGCGCTGTCGAACCTGGTGGCGGTGCTTGAGCTGGTCGCCGACCGGCGGATCGCGTGCAGCGCGACCAGTAGGCGGCCGTCGGCGGCCACGGTGAGGCTGGTCGAGGACGCGCTCGTCGCGGGTGACTACTACGACGGCGGGCAGCCCATTGCGGCGTATGCCTGGCCGCTGCTCGTCCAGGTCAGCGGCCTGGCGCAGCTGGCCGGCACCAGGCTGGAACTGAGCCGGCGCGGTGAGCAGGCGCTGGCCAGCCCCAGCTACCAGTCCCTGGCCACCGTCTGGACGCGCTGGCTGAAGAGCGTCTCCCACGACGAGCTGGCCAGGATTGAGGCGATCAAGGGCCAGCACAAGCCGGCCACGCTCACGTCTGCCGTCAAGCGGCGAGCCGCGGTCGCCGCGGCGCTGGCCCTGCTCGAGCCCGGCACCTGGGCCGACGCCGATATGGTCCTGCGTATCCTCCAGACGGACGACGCCCCGCTGAACATGGTCCGGAGCATGCTTGCGCTGTGGCGTCTCTACATCGGCGACTCCTACTACGGTGCCCTCGGGCACGGCGATGCGAAGGCGCTGGAGATCGTCGAGGCACGCTACGCGCTGTGCGTGCTGTTCGAGTACGCGGCCACCATGGGCCTGATCGACATCCGCTACACCGATCCGCGTGGCGCCCGTCCCGACTACCGTTTTCTCTGGGGTGCCGACGTGCTCCCGTACCTGTCGCGCTACGACGGCCTCTGCGCCGTCCGCGTAAACGCGCTAGGCGCCGCACTCCTCCACAACCCAGCGGCCCCCCTCCACCTCACCCTCCCCACCCCCCGCCGCCACCCACATGATCATGGGTAGAAAACGACCAAATACCGGTCACAAGTACCCATGATCATGGGGAGGGCAGGCGGTTAGTAGGCGACGGTGAAGCGCTGGCGGCGATGGGCGGGGTCCTCGATCTCGTCGACGAAAGCCTTCGCCAGATCCGCCCCGGAGATCGTCGAGTTGCCATCGGCGTCCGCGAGCAGGATGTCTCCGCCGATCCGGTACTGGCCGGTGGCCTCGCCGGGGTTGTACGCCCCGAAAGTGGCGCCCGGGCTCACATAGAACCAGTCGACGTCCTCGGGGGTGGCACGCAGCGCGGCGAGCACGTCCGCGTGCGCGAGCGCCTCGCCCTTGTGGGCGTCGGGGAATTCCGGCAGGTCCACGACCCGCGGCCCGCCCTCGCTGACGTGCAGCGACCCCGCACCGCCCATGAAGCCAAGACGGCCGCCGTGCTTGCCCGCTGCCCCGGTCAGCGACGGCAGCGCCTGGGCGAGTTCCCCGCCCGCGGCCCTAGTAGCGACCAGGACAACGTCGGCACCGGACGCGAGCTCGTCGACGAGTACGGCGTCCGAGAGGCTGCCCTGCCGCTTGGTAGTCCCGGATGGCGGCAGGCTGTCGGATGGTGACACAACGGTCACTGAATGCCCACGCCGCACCGCCTCCTCGGCGATCGCGCTACCCGCGTAACCGGTCCCGCCAAAGATCACGATCGATGCCATTTTGACTCCAGGTGTCCAGGAATTATTGGGTTTACCGCCCGGTAAGCCCGGTATCTAGCAGCCTATTCCGCAACCCACGCCAACCGCCGGGCGGGCCGGTCCGTCTTATCTACTGTTCGCTCGAATACGACGTATCGCTGGAGGACACCTGTGGATCGGCGAAAGCTGGCCGCTACCGGCACGATAGCCCTGGCCCTGGCCCTGGCCACGGCCGCGGCCGTGGCCAGCACCAGCCCAGCCAGCAGCGGTTCAGCCGGTGCCCGTTCAGCAGGCACCAGGTCGGCCAGCCCGAGCAAGGCCATCTCAGGCAAGGCCATCTCAGGCAAGGCCATCTCAGGCTCCGCCGCCCCAAGCCCGGCGGTCGCCAGCACCCCGGACTCCGCGGTCGCCACCGCTGCGCTGAACTCCGGTACGGACAGTCCCACCGGGTTCTGGTACGGCAGCGACAGCTGGCCGATCCCGGTGACCGGCAGCGGCCGTACAAGACCCCCGGCGTCGGCGGCAGCTACGGCGGCTACATCGGCATGGCGGGGAACTGGGCCCGCTGGCAGGGCTGCAGCACGGGCAACTTCCTGGCCTGGTCGGCCGCCAACGCCCAGCAGGCCGACACCAACCATGCTAAGTACGGCAAGGGCATCGGCACGGCCGTCTACTGGTACATGGGCGGCCCCGGCGTCGACCCGCACTGGAACGGGACGGCCGCGGAGGCGAGCGACTGGGGTGCCGCCCAGGCCAAGCAGGCCATCAGCGCCGCCGCCCGGGACCACGTCACCTACCCCGTCCTGTTCATGGACATCGAGATGCCCGGTATCCGGCCTGCCCTTGATAACGGCTGGAACCGCGTCTACACCTCCCCGTGCAGCGGCGTTACCCGAAGCGGCACCGTCACCCCGGCGATCGCCCGCGCGGAGTTCAACGGCTTCGACGACTACCTGACTGCCCACTCGGCCTACAAGGCGGGCGTCTATTCCGAGCCTGGGATCTGGGCGCAGATCTTCGGTACCGGCAGCGCCGCGCATATCCCGCACACTTACGAGTGGACTTACTGGCCGGAGACCGCGGACCTGAACGACGCGCCGCATACCTGGTGCCTCACGGGCACCGCGACAGGCACCTGCGCGGACTTCTTCGGCGGCGTCACGGGCAGCAGTCCGTACGCGATCATGTGGCAGTGGTCGGGAGGCGGGGGAGTGCGCAACGCCCTCGGCGACTTCGACCAGTTGCGATCGTGACCATGGGTCATCCGCGGTAACTATTACCTGCTCTGACCCATGATCATGAAGGTGGACCCGATGGCAGGTAAGCCCGCAATGAGCGTGTCGAGCATGATCCCGGGGTTCTCCCGCTCCACCTGCCCCAGCCGCCACTTGTCGCTGAACAGCGCGAGGATCGCGCCGTCCAGCCGCCGGGTGAGCACCTCGACTGCCCGCTGCCCGCGCAGCGCGTCCGCCCCGGCCGGATCGGTCCGCCGCGCGATCGTGTAATCCAGGTGGTCAAGGTCGGACCGGGCGCCGAACTCATGCTCCAGCCGGTGCAGCACCACGTCGAACTGCAGCGGACCGACGGCGGCGAGCACCGGTGCCTGGTCGCCGCGCAGGTCCGAGGAAAGCACCTGGACGACGCCCTCGTTGTCGAGCTGGTCGATGCCGCGGCGGAACTGCTTGTGCTTGCCGGCGTCCTTGCACCGCACCACCCCGAAATGCTCGGGCGCGAACGAAGGGATCGGCGGGAACTCCACCGGAATGCCCGCGTACAGCGTGTCCCCGGGCCGCAGCGCCGTCGCGTTGACCAGGCCGATCACGTCGCCCGGGTAGGCGACCTCCACGGTTTCCCGCTCCTGGCCGAACATCGACTGCGCGTACTTGGTGGCGAACGGCCGCCCGGTGGCGGCGTGGGTGAGCACCATGCCGCGCTCGAACTGACCCGAGCACACCCGGACGAACGCGACGCGGTCCCGGTGCGCGGGATCCATGTTGGCCTGTACCTTGAACACCAGCCCGGAGAACGGCGCCTCCACCGGCCGCGGCACTCCCGCGACATCCGGACGCGGCGCCGGAGCCGGAGCCAGCGACGTCACGGCTTCCAGCAGCCGCCGCACTCCGAAGTTAGGCAGCGCCGCCCCGAACAGGACCGGGCTGGAGATGCCGGCCAGGAAGGACTGCATGTCGACATCAGGCCCGAACACCTCGTCCAGCAGCGCCAGTTCCTCCGCCGCGGCCGCATAGGTGTCCCCGTCCCGGGCCAGCCCGGCGTCCGAGGAAAGCACGTCTTCAATCGCGCGGCCGGCTCCACCTGGCGTTCTGAGATATGTTGTATACACCCCGGTAGAACGCTCGATCAGCCCGCGGAAGTCTCCCGCGATGCCCACCGGCCAGTTCAGCGGGGCCGGGTGCAGTCCGATCCGCTGCTCGATCTCGTCCAGCAGCTCAAGCGGCTCCCGTCCCGGCCGGTCCCACTTGTTGACGAAGGTGATGACCGGCACCTGACGGGACCGGCAGACGTCGAACAGCTTGAGCGTCTGCGGCTCCAGGCCCTTGGCGGAGTCCAGCAGCATGATCGCGCAGTCCACCGCGGAGAGCACCCGGTAGGTGTCTTCGGAGAAGTCGGCGTGGCCGGGGGTGTCGAGCAGGTTCAGCACGGTGCCGTGGTAGTCGAACCGGAGCGCCGCCGAGGTGATCGAGATACCGCGGTCGCGTTCCAGTGCCATCCAGTCCGAGGTGACACCGCGCCGCCCCGCCTTGCCGTGCACCGCGCCCGCCGACGAGATCGCCGACGCGTGCAGCGCCAGTGCCTCGGTCAGCGTCGATTTGCCCGCGTCGGGGTGGCTGATTACCGCGAACGCGCGCCGCCTGCCGGCTTCGGCCAGCACCCTGGAATTGGCGGCACGCGAAACCGACGCCATCTCCACCAGGGGCAACCGTCCCCCCGGACCCCCGCGGTCCATCACTGTCACCTTCCCACGATACCCGCCGTATCTCGCGGTAGGGTTCTAGCTGTGGCGCTAGAGCCTCGGGGGTCTGACCGCATCCTGACGATTCCGAACGGCATCAGTGCCGCCCGGCTCCTCGGCGTGCCGGTGTTCCTGTGGCTAGTGCTCGGCCCGCGTACCGCTACCGCCGACGACTGGGCGGTGGCCCTGCTCATGCTGGCGGGCGTGTCCGACTGGCTGGACGGCAAGATCGCCAGGGCGATGAACCAGACCAGCAGGCTAGGCCAGCTGCTGGACCCGGCGGCGGACCGGCTGTACATCGCGGCCACGATCGTGGCCCTCGCGATCAGGACGATCATCCCCTGGTGGCTGGTCGCCATCCTGGCCCTGCGGGAGATAACGGTCGGCGTCGCCCTGGCCCATCTCAGGCGCCGCACGGGCATCAACGGCCTGCAGGTGAGCCTGGCGGGCAAGGCCGCGACGGCATGCCTGCTTTATGCCTTCCCGCTGCTTTTCCTTGGGGACCATACCGGTTCGTTGGCTTATGTCACCCGCGTTATAGGCTGGGCTTTCGCGATCTGGGGAACTGCCCTGTACTGGCAGTCGGCTCTGCTCTACCTCTCTCAGGTACGTGGATTGCTGACTGAGCGTTACGTGAGCCGCTGAGCTCACCGGGTACACCTACCAGTGCAGGGCTGTGCCATTTATGGGCATGTGCCGGACCGGGAAGGAGCGCGCCACACAGTGAAGGCCGTCGTCATGGCGGGGGGCGAGGGGACGCGGCTGCGGCCGATGACGGCTAACCAGCCGAAGCCGCTGCTGCCCGTGGCCAACAGGCCCATCATGGAACACGTGCTGCGGCTCCTGCGGCGGCACGGTTTCGACGAGACCATCGTTACCGTTCAGTTCCTTGCCGCGCTCGTCCGTAATTACTTCGGCGACGGCGAGGAATTCGGCATGAGACTCCAGTACGCCACTGAGGAGATGCCGCTCGGCACCGCGGGCAGCGTCAGGAACGCCGAGGACGAGCTGCGCAACGAGCCGTTCATCGTGATCTCCGGTGACGCGCTTACCGACATGGACCTGTCCGCCATGGTCCGCTATCACAAGACCAGCGGGGCCCTGGTGACAGTCGGCCTAGCCCGGGTGCCGGATCCGCTGGAGTTCGGCATCGTCATCACTGAGGAAGACGGCAGGATCCAGCGGTTCCTGGAAAAGCCGACCTGGGGCCAGGTGTTCTCCGACACGGTGAACACCGGGGTCTACGTGATGGAGCCCGAGGTGCTCGCCGAGGTACCGCCGGGCGAGGTGGTGGACTGGTCGGCGGATGTGTTCCCCAAGCTGCTCAAGCGCGGCGCGCCGCTGTTCGGCTACATCTCCGACGGCTACTGGGAGGACGTCGGCACGCACGAGAGCTACATGAAGGCGCAGGCCGACGTGCTGGCCGGGCGGGTGCAGACCGACATCGCCGGGTTCGAGGTCTCTCCGGGCGTCTGGGTGGCCGAGGGCGCCGAGGTGGATCCGGACGCGGTGCTCACCGGGCCGCTCTGCATCGGCGACTACGCGAAGATCGAGGCCGGCGCGCACCTGCGCGAGTTTACCGTTATCGGCGCCAACGTCGTGGTCAAGGAGGCTGCCTTCCTGCACCGTGCCGTGGTGCACAACAACGTGTACGTGGGCCAGGGCGTGACCCTGCGCGGCTGCGTGGTGGGCAAGAACACCGACGTCATGCGGCTGGCCAGGATCGAGGAGGGCGCGGTCGTCGGCGACGAGTGCGTCATCGAGCCCGAGGCGTACCTGTCGGCCGGGGTGAAGGTCTACCCGTTCAAGACCATCGAGGCCGGCGCCGTGGTCAACCAGAGCGTGATCTGGGAATCCCGCGGCCAGCGCACCCTGTTCGGCCCGCGCGGCGTGTCCGGCCTGGTCAACGTGGAGGTGACGCCCGAGCTGTGCGTTCGGCTGGCCAGTGCGTACGCCACCATGCTGCGCAAGGGCTCCACCGTGACCACGTCCAGGGACGTGTCGAGGGCGGGCCGGACCCTGAAGCGCGCGGTGCAGAGCGCCCTGAACGCCAGCGCGATCAACGTGGTGGACCTGGAGGCCCAGCCGCTGCCGGTGGCCAGGTTCCAGACGGCCCGCGGCAACTACAGCGGCGGGATCGCCATCAGGACCACCGCGGGTGACCCGCAGTCGGTGGACATCATCTTCCTGGATGAGCGGGGCGCGGAGCTGTCCCAGACGGCGCAGCGCAAGCTGGAGCGGGTGTTCTCCCGGCAGGAGTTCCGCCGGGCGTTCCCCGGCGAGATCGCGGAACTGAGCTACCCGCCGAGGGTGGTGGATCAGTACACCCACGAGCTGCTGCGGTGCGTCGACCTGACCGGGATCCGGGAGGCCGAGCTCAAGGTGGTCGCGGACTGTGCCGGCGGCACCGCGTCGCTGGTGCTGCCGAGCCTGCTGGGCCGGCTCGGCGTGGAAGTGCTGGTGCTGAACAACGGCCTGAACGAGACATCGCCCACCGAGACGGTCGCACAGCAGCGGGCCGGCATGCAGCGGCTGGCCGAGGTGGTGTCGTCCGCCAAGGCGGCCTTCGGGGTCCGGTTCGACCAGGTAGGGGAGCGGATCCAGCTGGTCGATGAGAAGGGCGAGATGGTGAGCGAGCAGCGCGCCCTGCTCGCCGTGCTCGACCTGGTGGCCGCGGAGCGGAAGACGGCCCGGGTGGCACTGCCGGTGACCACGACGCGGGTGGCCGAGCAGGTGTGCCGGTTCCATGGCGTCCAGGTGACCTGGACGCCGACCTCGATGGACGCGCTCACGGTGGCCGCCGCGGCCGATGACGTGATTTTCGCGGCCGACGGGCGCGGCGGGTTCGTCGTGCCCGAGTTCGCCAGGACCGTGGACGGCATCGCCGCCTTCGTCCGGCTGCTGGGGCTGGTTGCCAGGACCAGGCTGACGCTGAGCCAGATCGACGCCCGGATCCCGGCCGCGCACCTGCTGCGGCGGTCCATGCCCACCCCGTGGGCAGCCAAGGGAAGCGTCATGCGGACGGTGGTGGAGGCGGCCTCGAGCCTGGAAATCGACACTACGGACGGTGTCCGCGTTATCGACGGGGACCGCGGCTGGGTGCTGATCCTGCCCGATCCCGCCGATGCGGTGACCCACCTGTGGGCCGAGGGGTCCGACGCCGATGCGGCCCAGTTGCTCCTGGATGAATGGGCGGCGGTGGTCGAGCGGGCAGGTAGATAGCACCGGTAAGCCCGGAGTCCGGATATGCGATGCTGTGTCCAGGTAAACTGTGTCTCTCGCGCGAAAGTAAATATGAGAGAATCGCGCCCATTACGGTTTCCCGTACGGTAACTGTCCGTTCGGGTACCGGGCCAGCGTGGCCGAGCGTGGCGGGAGGTGAGGCGGCGATGTGGCGGAAGCGTCGCGATAGCGAGACCAACACTGAGAACAGACGAGGTTGGCGACGCCTGTTCGCGTGGCGCATGGACCGCCGGGCTCCCGCGCGGGTACCTTGGGCTCCAGCAGATGATTCTGCGTCACGTCTTCGACCGGGGGGAGCCGTCCCCCCGGACCCCCGCGGCCGTGGCGGTGGGTCCGACCAGGGGAGGCCGAGCGGAATTATGCCGTCCATGCAGTGTGCCCGGTGCGGCCGGCCGAACTCTGAGGGTGCACGGTTCTGCTCCAACTGCGGTGCTCCGCTGGTGGCCGGAGCCCGTCCCCAGGGTCCGCCCCGCCCAGGCCCGTACCAGCCGCAGGGTCCGTACCAGCAGGGCAGCCCGCCGCGCCCCGGCGAGACGACGTCGACGTCGATATTCGACAGGGACGAGGGCGACGGGGACGTCGCCTACCCCGATTCGGCGTCGGTCGGCCAGCTTGAGGCGGGCACGGCGCTACTTGTCGTCATGCGCGGCCCCAATGCCGGCAGCATGTTCCGCCTGGACGGCGACCTGACGACCGCGGGCCGGCATCCGGACAGCGACATATTCCTCGATGACGTCACGGTTTCCAGGCGGCATGCCGAGTTCTACCGCGAGGGCGGCAAGTTCACCGTGCGCGACGTGGGCAGCCTGAACGGCACGTATGTCAACGGGGCGCGGATTGAGGAAGCCGAGCTGGCCGGCGGGGCCGAGGTGCAGATCGGCAAGTTCCGGCTGCAGTTCTTCTCTGGTTCTGACCCGTGGGGACAGCCCTTGTCAGGCGGCGGCATGTCCGGTGAACGGTACGGCAGGGGCGCGCAGGGTTACGTATGAGCGAGGCGGGTCCGATATCACGTGGGCAGCTGGGTATCGGCGAGGTGCTCGCCCAGCTGCGCCCGGAATTTCCGGATATAAGCACGTCCAAGATCCGCTTTCTCGAAGCGGAAGGCCTGATTGAGCCGGAGCGCACCCGCTCTGGCTATCGCAAGTTCGGCACCGCGGACCTGCAGCGGCTGCGCCGCATCCTCACCCTGCAGCGAGATTCGTACCTGCCGCTGCGGGTCATCAAGGAACGGCTCGCGGATAATGCGGATACACCGGCCCCGGAGGAGGAGAACCTTACCCGGCACCATCTCCTGGACGAGGCAGGCATCACCGACGCCGAGCTGACCGAACTCGAGGATTACGGCCTGGTCCGCCGGCTTGGCGGCAGGCAGTACGGCAGAGAGGCGCTCGCGGTGGCCAGGGCGGTGGCCGCGCTGCGCCAGTACGGCGTCCAGGCCAGGCACCTGCGGGCGGTTAAGGCGGCCGCAGACCGCGAGGCGACGCTGGTGGAGCAGATAGTGGCACCGCAGCTGCGCCAGCGCGGGCCCGGGGCCAGGGACGCGGCGGCGCGGACGGCCTGGCAGATCGCCGACCTGACCCTCCAGCTGCACGCCACGCTGATCGAATCAGCGCTTGCCGAGGCCGGGCTCGCTTCGGCTGCCCTCCGACTGGGTAGTTATGAGCCATCTCCCGCAGCCGTGGCGGAACCGGAAGAAGATGATCCACCAGGCCTGCGTTCGGCTTCCGGGCGATAGCGGGTGGTACCTTGGCAAAGGTAGCGGTAGGCCGGCGGCGCGTGAGAACGGAGCTGTAGTGCGGCAGATGGAGGTCATCGGCGTCCGGGTCGAGATGCCGTCGAACAGCCCGATCGTCTTGCTGAAAGAGGCGCAGGGGGACCGGTACCTGCCGATCTGGATCGGTGCCGTCGAGGCGACCGCGATCGCCTTCGCGCAGCAAGGCATGACCTCGCTCCGGCCGCTGACGCATGACCTGTTCCGTGACGTGCTCGAAGTGCTGAATGTCCAGCTGCGCACGGTGAACATCACGTCGCTGCGGGACGGGATCTTCTACGCCGACCTGATTTTCTCCAACGGTGCCGAGGTAAGCGCGCGCCCGTCGGACTCGATTGCGCTGGCACTGCGTACCGGAGCCCAGATCTTCGCCAGCGAGGAAATCCTGGACGAGGCCGGGGTGGCGATCCCGGACGAGCAGGAAGACGAGGTGGAGAAGTTCCGGGAGTTCCTGGATACCATCTCGCCGGAGGATTTCGGCCGCGGCACTTGAGCCGATCTGTTCAGGTATGGGCGCGACACGCCGCCGGTGGTCGTTGACGTCGGTATCCCGACAGGCTTACGTTGCCAGTGCCTTGGGTAATCAGGTCCCGTGGAGGTGCGGTGGTGACGACGGGCGGCAGCGCCGGTGGCGGGTCTAGTGACGGGCCTGCTGATAACTTTAGCGACGGGTACGATGATGCCGAGATTGGCTATCGCGGCCCCACCGCATGCTCGGCAGCGGGAATTACGTACCGGCAGCTCGACTACTGGGCGCGGACTGGCCTGGTGGAGCCGAGCGTGCGTCCAGCGCACGGCTCCGGTTCCCAGCGCCTGTACGGCTTCCGGGACATCCTGGTGCTGAAGGTGGTCAAGCGGCTGCTTGACACCGGGATCTCGCTGCAGCAGATCCGGGCCGCCGTCCAGCATCTTCGGGACCGCGGCACGGCGGACCTGGCCGAGGTCACGCTGATGAGCGATGGCGTGAGCGTGTACGAGTGCACCTCGCCGGACGATGTGGTCGACCTGCTGGCGGGCGGCCAGGGGGTGTTCGGCATCGCCCTGGGCCGGGTCTGGCGCGAGGTCGAGGGCGACCTCGCGGTCCTGCCAGGGATCCGGGCCGGGGACGGCTCGATCGATGTGGACCAGGCCAGCGACGAGCTCGCCCGCCGCCGCCTCCGCCGTACGAGCTAGCTTCTGGGGGACCCCGTCCCCCAGACCCCCTAGGCGACACCCCGCGTCCCACAACCTGGTGGGGTGCTGCGGTAACCTGGGTATTGCCGATGACACCGGCCGGGAGAGATCCCGCGCCAGCGGGCCGCCGAAGGGGCAACCTCCCCGGAACCTCTCAGGCACACGGACCGGTCGGGACAGGCAGCTCTGGAACCTGTGCTGAATAAGCACCGGCAACAGAAGGGGAGCACCATCTGACCGTGCTCATCCGGGGAGGCCTCCGAAGATGTCCCAGTTCAGCCGCCGTCACATCGGTCCGGCTCAGTCGCAGCAGCAGCACATGCTGGCCGCCCTCGGCTACGAGAGCCTGGACGACCTGATCGCCGCGGCCCTGCCGCCTGGCACCAGCCAGGCCAAGGTGACGCTCCCGGATCCCCTGACCGAGACCGAGGTCCTGGCTAAGCTGCGCCGGACCGCCGCCCGGAATCAGGTGCTGACCTCGATGATCGGCCAGGGCTACCACGGCACGATCACCCCGGCCGTGATCCGCCGCAACGTGCTGGAGAATCCCGCCTGGTATACGGCCTACACCCCCTACCAGCCCGAGATCTCCCAGGGCAGGCTAGAAGCCCTGCTGAACTTCCAGACGATGATCTCCGACCTCACGGCGCTGCCGTGGGCCGGTGCGTCGCTGCTGGACGAGGCAACCGCCGCCGCCGAGGCCATGACGCTGAGCCGTCGCGTTGTCCATGGAACCACGTACCTGGCCGACGAGGACTGCCTGCCGCAGACGCTTGCGGTCCTCCGCACCCGCGCCGAGCCGCTTGGCATCACCCTGGTCATCGCGAAGCTCACCCCCGAGCTCATCGAGCAGACGGCCGGCCTGTTCGGCATCCTGCTCCAGTACCCTGCCGCCTCAGGCCAGATCCGCGACCCGGCCCCGCTCATCGATGCCGCCCACGCGAAGAAGGCGCTGGCCACGATGGCCGCAGACCCCCTGGCCCTCACCCTGCTGACACCCCCGGGAGAGCTGGGCGCCGACATCGCCATCGGCTCCACCCAGCGGTTCGGCGTGCCGATGTGGTACGGCGGTCCGCACGCGGCGTACATGGCGGTCACCGACCAGCTCAAGCGCCAGCTGCCCGGCCGCATCGTCGGCGTTTCCGTAGACGCGGACGGCCACCCCGCCTACCGGCTCGCGCTGCAGGCCCGCGAGCAGCACATCCGCCGGGAAAAGGCGACGAGCAACATCTGCACCGCGCAGGTCCTGCTCGCCGTGACCGCTGCCATGTACGCGGTCTACCACGGCCCGGACGGCCTTGTCGCCATCGCACAGTCAGTCCAGCGCACCACCGCGACCCTTGCCGCGACCCTGAAAGCCCACAACATCAGAACGACTCGTGGAGCCGTCTTCGACACGCTTCGCGTCCTGCCGGAGAGCGCGTCCCAGGTGCTCGATCGTGCCCGCGCCGCCGGATACAACCTCTACCTGGCGCCCGACGGCGCGATCCAGGTCACCTGCGACGAGACCACCACCGACGATCACCTCCGCGAGGTAGCCGCCGCCATAGTCGGCACCCCCGTCTCCCTGGTCACCCCCGGCCCCGAGGCCCATGCCCCCGACGCCTATGCCCCCGACGCCCAGGCCGCCGACGCGGCAGCCACCGCCCCCCTCCCGGCCTCGCTAGTACGTACGTCCGAGTACTTGACGCACCCGGTGTTTCACGAGCACCGCAGTGAGACCGCGATGCTGAGGTACCTGCGGCGCCTGGCGGACTTCGACATCGCCCTCGACCGGTCGATGATCCCGCTCGGCTGCTGCACGATGAAGCTGAACGCTGCCGCCGAGATGGAGCCGATCAGCCTGCCTGGCTTCAGCGACATGCATCCGCTGGCTCCGCTCGATCAGGCGGCAGGCTACACCGAGCTGATCGAGGACCTGGAACGTCGCCTCGCGATCCTCACCGGGTACGACGCGGTGTCGGTCCAGCCGAACGCTGGCTCCCAGGGAGAGCTGGCCGGCCTCCTGGCGATCCGCGCCTACCATGCCTCGCGCGGCGAGGGCGAGCGCGATGCTTGCCTGCTGCCGGAGTCGGCGCACGGCACGAACGCGGCCAGCGCCGTGCTGGCTGGCCTGCGGGTCGTCGTGGTGAAGTGCGGCTCCGACGGCGCGATCGACCTAGGTGACGTCCGCGCCAAGCTGGACGCCAACATCGGCCGGGTAGCCGCGATCATGGTGACCTACCCGTCTACGGCGGGGATGTACGAGGAGACCGTCAACGAGGTCAGCGACCTGGTGCACGAGGCGGGAGGCCAGGTCTACATCGACGGCGCGAACTTCAACGCGCTGGTGGGCGTCGCCACGCTGCCATCGTTCGGCGCCGACGTATCGCACCTGAACCTGCACAAGACGTTCTGCATCCCGCACGGCGGCGGCGGCCCCGGCGTGGGCCCGGTCGCGGTGCGCGCCCACCTCGCGGAGTTCCTGCCCGGCCGCGGATCTGCCGGCGAGGTCGTGGGCCCGGTGGCCGCGGCCGCACATGGTTCGGCCGGAATCCTGCCGATCTCCTGGGCGTATATCGCGATGATGGGTGCCGATGGCCTGCGCCAGGCGACCCAGGTCGCGGTGCTATCGGCCAACTACATGGCGCACCGCCTGGCGCCGCACTTCCCGGTGCTGTACAAGAGCCGCAATGGCCTGGTGGCGCACGAGTGCATTCTGGACCTGCGGCCGCTCACCGCGGAGACCAGCGTCTCCGTGGATGACGTCGCCAAGCGGCTCATCGACTACGGTTTCCACGCGCCCACCATGTCGTTCCCGGTGGCAGGCACTCTGATGGTGGAGCCGACCGAGAGCGAGGACCTCGCCGAGCTCGACCGGTTCTGCGATGCGATGATCGCGATCCGCGCCGAGATCGCCCGCGTGGCGTCCGGCGAGTTCGACCACGATGACAACCCGCTGAAGAACGCCCCGCACACCGCCGAGATGCTCATCGCGGGGGAGTGGAAGCACCCCTACGAGCGAGACGAGGCAGCGTTCCCGTCCGCGGTGTTCCAGGCAGGCATGTCCCGCCGCGGCAAGTACTGGCCGCCGGTCCGCCGCATCGACCAGGCCTACGGCGACCGGAACCTCATGTGCTCCTGCCCGCCCATCTCCGCCTTCGCCGACTAGATCCACCCTATGACGGGTAGATGGTGGGTCCCTTCGTGTAGGTGCGGCCGGATGGGAGGGTCCAGGTGAACCAGCCGGGGGCGGGGCCGGGGTCGATTTTCCAGTGGGGCTGCTGCTTGTCGAGGTGATTGCGGCGGCATACGGGTCCGCAGGCACACAGGCAGGTGATGCCGCCCTTGTCATGCGGTGTCGAGTGCTCGTAGTCGCAGCTGCGGTCCGGGGTGCGGCAGGTGGGGAAGGTGCATTCCTGGTTGAGGACCGATGTGAGGTGCTTGAGGTGCTTGCCGGGGTCGTGGGCGGTGGTCTGGTGGGCGTGGTCGCAGGGCCCGGCGAGGGTCTCGAAGGTGAAGTAGAG
>Ga0209530_1000369_pt1 | contig 34075 bp, 34 predicted proteins | sample BlaSpr_A8_Ref_O1_FD_187987 | JGI IMG/M metagenome (GOLD analysis project Ga0209530, IMG submission 187987) | Forest soil microbial communities from Thunder Bay, Ontario, Canada - Black Spruce, Ontario site 2_A8_Ref_O1 (SPAdes) (version 2) | ecosystem: Environmental > Terrestrial > Soil > Boreal...
TTTGGGGGCCGAACTCACGTGGAGTCAGCGTAAGCGTCGGGTGCCCCCACCGGCCGCGGGGTCTGGCCGTTCGGCACCCGATCAGTGACGGCTTGGTTGTTCAGTTCCGGGATCTCAGTCGGTTTCTCGGTCGATTTCTCGGTCGGTAGGGGCCGCCACGGCAAACGGGTGTACGTCACCGCAATGAGCAGCGCCACGATGGTGGTGCTGGCAAGGGTGGCATCCGCGATCTGGAACAGCGCGAAGCGGTCGCCGTTGGCAGTCGGGCCGAAGATGCCGACGACAATGGTGATGACAGTCACCGCCTCCCGGAAGCCGGTGCGGGTTGCCCAGGCGGCCAGCGGAATGATGGCCCACAGCAGATACCACGGCTGCACGACCGGAAACAGCAGCACGGTGACGCCCAGCGCGACGCCGAGGCCGCCGATTGGGTGCAGCCGGCCGCGGAAGACGGACAGCAACAGCCAGGTCACCATCACCATGATGATCAGCACCCCGATAAAGCGGGTCAGCGCCATCACCGCGGTGGTGTGATCGCCCAGGCCCAGCAGAATCCCCACCTGCCCAGTGCCCAGAGCCAGCAGCGTGGGCGGCGACATCCAGCTGCGCACCACGTTGGCGGTGCCCAGCGTGAAGACCCAGCCGAACCCCAGCCCGCTGGCCCAGCCGACGAAGGCCATGACCGCCAGCGACAGTCCCGCCATCCCGCCGCCGACCAGCAGCAGTGCTTTGACGGTGCCTCCGCAGCGGTAGGCCAGCGCCATCGCGACGAATCCCAGTGCCAGCAGTGAAGGCAGCTTGACCTGCGACGACAGCACGATCAGGACCGAACCGGCCACCAGCATGCCCAACGGTTCCCAGTCTTTCGCCGGGGTGGGTCGCCACGACATCGGTATCAGGCGCGGCGAGTCGATCCCACGCAACGCGAATTCGGCACCGGTGAGCATCAACCCGAGCATCAGCGCTTCGTTGTGGACGCCGGCGACCAAATGCATGATCAGCAGCGGATTGGCCGCGCCCAGCCACAACGCGCTGACCTCGGCGACGCCGCAGCGCCGGGCCAGCCGCGGGGTGGCCCAGACGATCAGCACCACACCGGCCAGGACCACCAACCGGTGGCAGAGCACCGCGGCGACGATGTTCTCCCCGGTGAGCGCGGAGATGCCGCGCCCGATCCACAAGAACAACGGACCATAGGGGGCCGGCGTCTCGCGCCACAGGCTGGGGACCGAAAGGGTGAACACATGGCCAAGACCCAGGCCCGACGCGGGACCCACCCGGTAGGGGTCGAGTCCCTCCCTCGAGATCTGGCTCTGGGCCAGGTAGGAGTAGACATCCTTGCTGTACATCGGCGGCGCAATCAACAGTGGCAGCATCCACAACAGCAGGGTGCGATCCAGCTCGCCGCGCGACATCTGCCGCTTGCCCAGTGTGAATCGGCCCAGCATCAACCAGGCCAGTGTCATCATGACCGCCCCGGTGGTGGTCATCGTCAATGACACCGTCTGGATCCGCGACGGCAGATTGAGCAGCCGGACCCCGAAGGTGGGGTCTTGGACGACGGGCCTGGCCCCGGCGCCCAGGGCGCCGATCGCCATCAGGACGGTGCCGGTGGCGCCGAACAGGCGGGTGCGCGCAAGTGCGGTGACCTCGGAAGCGTTCAGCGGCGAGCCCACCGGCTGCTCGTCGCCGTGCAAGCTGGCGATCGACGAGCTCAGCGTATGGTGGCGGGCTGCCATCAGAGCAGCGTAGCTGCATGTCAGAAACAGCTGCGCCGATCGTTGCGGTGTGACCAGCGCAACCCTCACAGAGGGCACCCTTGCTGGACCGATTGCAGGAATTGCGTCACACTGGTGTTGTGGAATTCCGATCCCATTTGGATGGCGCTACTGCAGTCGCGACGCCAGCCTCTGCTGTGGTGCCGGATGGTCACACCCGCCGCGCCATCGTGCGCTTGCTGCTGGAGTCCGGATCGATCACCGCCGGTGAGATCGGCGACCAGCTGGGCTTGTCGGCCGCCGGTGTGCGGCGTCATCTCGACGCGCTGATCGAGGCGGGCGACACCGAATCGGTGGCCGCTGCGGCATGGCAGCAGGTTGGACGCGGGCGGCCCGCGAAGCGCTACCGGCTCACCCCTGCCGGCCGGGCCAAGCTCGGCCATTCCTACGACGACTTGGCGGCGGCGGCGATGCGGCAACTGCGAGAAATCGGCGGGGAGGACGCGATTCAGACGTTCGCCCGGGGACGCATCGACTCCATCCTGGACGGTGTTCGGGCAGCCGACAGCGCCGACGAAGCAGATATCGAGGCGGCCGCCGAGCGGATCGCCGGCGCGTTGACCAAAGCCGGCTATGTCGCCACCACCACGCGGGTGGGCGGGCCCATCCACGGTGTGCAGATCTGCCAGCATCACTGCCCGGTGTCCCATGTCGCCGAGGAGTTTCCGGAGTTGTGTGAAACCGAGCGGCAGGCCATGGCCGAGGTGCTCGGGACCCACGTTCAGCGATTGGCGACCATCGTCAACGGAGACTGCGCCTGTACAACCCACGTTCCCCTAACACCGGCGCCCAGCCCGCGCCCACACACCACGAGCATCAAAGGAGCGTCCGTATGACACTCACGCCAGAGGTCAGTAAGACCGCTACCGAGCCGCTGACCCAGAAAGAGGCAATAGCCTCCCTGGGTACGTACGGCTATGGCTGGTCGGACTCCGACGTCGCCGGCGCCAGCGCGCAGCGTGGGCTATCGGAAGCGGTTGTGCGCGACATCTCCGCCAAGAAGAACGAGCCCGAGTGGATGCTGCAGACCCGGCTGAAGGCGCTGCGGATCTTCGGGCGCAAGCCGATGCCGGGTTGGGGGTCCGACCTCAGCGGCATCGACTTCGACAACATCAAATATTTCGTGCGCTCTACTGAAAAGCAAGCGGCGACTTGGGATGATTTGCCAGCAGATATTAAAAATACGTATGATAAATTGGGAATTCCTGAAGCCGAGAAGCAACGTTTGGTCTCTGGTGTAGCTGCTCAATATGAGTCAGAAGTGGTTTACCACCAGATCAGGGAGGATTTAGAGGCTGAAGGAGTCGTCTTCCTCGACACCGATACTGCTTTGCGGGAACAGCCAGAGATTTTCAAGAGATATTTCGGAACGGTAATTCCGGCTGGGGATAATAAGTTTTCTGCATTGAATACAGCAGTTTGGAGTGGCGGTAGTTTTATATACGTCCCGCCCGGGGTGCACGTCGACATTCCGCTGCAGGCTTACTTCCGGATCAACACCGAGAACATGGGCCAGTTCGAGCGGACGCTGATCATCGCCGACGAAGGTTCCTACGTGCACTACGTAGAGGGCTGCACCGCTCCCATTTACAAGTCGGATTCACTGCACTCGGCGGTGGTCGAGATCATCGTCAAACCCAATGCGCGCGTTCGCTATACCACCATCCAGAACTGGTCGAACAACGTCTACAACCTGGTCACCAAGCGGGCTCGGGCCGAAGCCGGCGCCACCATGGAGTGGGTCGACGGCAACATCGGGTCGAAGGTGACCATGAAGTACCCGGCGGTCTGGATGACCGGCGAGCACGCCAAAGGTGAGGTGCTCTCAGTGGCATTCGCCGGCGAAAACCAGCACCAGGACACCGGCGCCAAAATGCTGCACCTGGCGCCGAACACGTCGAGCAACATCGTGTCCAAGTCGGTGGCCCGCGGCGGCGGCCGCACCTCCTACCGCGGCCTGGTGCAGGTTAACAAGGGTGCGCACGGTTCCAAGTCGAGCGTGAAATGCGATGCGCTGCTGGTGGATACGATCAGCCGCAGCGACACCTACCCGTACGTCGACATTCGCGAGGACGACGTCACGATGGGTCACGAGGCCACCGTGTCCAAGGTCAGCGAGAACCAGCTGTTCTACCTGATGAGCCGCGGTATGACCGAGGAAGAGGCAATGGCGATGGTGGTGCGCGGTTTCGTCGAGCCGATCGCCAAGGAATTGCCGATGGAGTACGCGCTGGAGCTCAACCGGCTGATCGAGTTGCAGATGGAGGGCGCGGTCGGATGACCGCTGAGAATCTGACTTCAACGCTGAAAGAAGCCTTAAAAGAGTCGCCCGCAGGGTCTTCACTTAACGGACTGAACAAAGGCGAGCTGTTCGCCTCCTTCGACGTCGATGCTTTCGAGGTGCCGCACGGCCGCGACGAGATCTGGCGGTTCACTCCGCTGCGGCGGTTGCGCGGTCTGCATGACGGCTCGGCGCCAGCGACCGGCAGCGCCAAGGTCACCGTGAGCGAACAGCCCGGCGTGCAGGTGGAAACCGTCCGTCGCGGCGACGAGCGGCTGGGACAGGGTGGCATTCCCACTGACCGTGTTGCGGCCCAAGCGTTTTCGTCGTTCAATTCCGCGACACTAGTCACCGTCGGACGGGATACTCAGACCGCTGAGCCGGTGAACATCGGCGTCACCGGTCCCGGTGAGGGCGCAGTCGCCTACGGGCATCTGCAGATCAGGGTCTCAGAGCTCGGCGAGGCGGTCGTGGTCATCGACCAGCGGGGGAGCGGGACATACGCGGACAACGTCGAGTTCATCGTCGACGACGCCGCTCGGTTGACTGTGGTGTGGATCGCCGACTGGGCCGACGACATGGTGCACGTCAGCGCTCACCACGCCCGGCTGGGCAAGGATGCGGTGCTGCGGCATGTCACCGTCACCCTCGGCGGCGAGATCGTGCGGATGTCGGCCACCGTGCGCTACTCCGGCCCCGGCGGTGACGCCGAGCTGCTGGGCCTGTACTTCGCCGACGACGGCCAGCACTTGGAATCGCGGTTGCTGGTCGACCACGCGTACCCCGACTGCAAGTCGAACGTGCTGTACAAGGGTGCGCTGCAAGGAGATCCGGCGTCCGAACTGCCCGACGCGCACACCGTGTGGGTGGGTGACGTGCTGATCCGGGCTGAAGCCACAGGCACCGACACCTTCGAGGTGAACCGCAATCTGGTGCTCACCGACGGGGCTCGTGCCGACTCGGTGCCCAACTTGGAGATCGAGACCGGGGAGATCGTCGGCGCCGGACATGCCAGTGCCACCGGGCGCTTCGATGACGAGCAGCTGTTCTACCTACGCTCCCGCGGCATCCCGGAAGACCAGGCCCGCCGGCTGGTGGTGCGCGGCTTCTTCGGCGGGATCATCTCCCAAATCGGGGTGCCCCATATCCGGGAGCGCCTGACCGCAGCGATCGAACACGAACTGGCCATTACGGAATCGAGATCAACAGCCTCATGACGACTCTGGAAGTCAAAGACCTGCACGTCAGCATTGAGAACCCCAATGCCGTCGAAGGGGACCGCGAGATCCCCATCCTGCACGGCGTCGACCTGACCGTGAAATCCGGTGAGAAGCATGCGCTGATGGGCCCCAACGGCTCCGGCAAGTCCACGCTGTCCTACGCCATCGCGGGTCACCCCAAGTATCGGGTGACTTCGGGATCCATCACGCTGGACGGGGCGAACGTCCTGGACATGACCATCGATGAGCGCGCGCGGGCCGGACTGTTTCTGGCCATGCAGTATCCCGTCGAGGTGCCCGGCGTCTCGGTGTCCAACTTCCTGCGCTCGGCGGCGACTGCCATCCGCGGCGAGGCACCCAAGCTGCGGCTCTGGGTGAAAGAGTTCAAGGCCGCGTTGGCCGCACTCGAGATCGACCCGGCCTTCGCAGAGCGCAACGTCAACGAGGGTTTCTCCGGCGGTGAGAAGAAACGCCACGAGATCCTGCAGCTGGAACTGCTCAAGCCCAAGATCGCGATCCTCGACGAGACCGACTCCGGTCTGGACGTCGACGCGCTACGGGTGGTCAGCGAGGGCGTGAACCGTTACGCCGAATCCGAGCACGGCGGCATCCTGTTGATCACGCACTACACCCGCATCCTGCGCTACATCCATCCCGAATACGTGCACGTGTTCGTCGGCGGCCGCATCGCCGAATCCGGTGGGCCGGAGTTGGCCGACGAACTCGAGCAGAACGGCTACGTGCGCTTCACCCAAGCGGCGACGATGCCCTCTGGAGGAGCCTGACCTCATGACGATCTCGGTGAGCCGCGCAACCGCGCCGGACCTGGCCGCGATCCGGGCTGATTTCCCGATCCTGAGCCGCATCATGCGCGGGGGAAGCCAGTTGGCGTATCTGGATTCCGGTGCCACGTCGCAGCGCCCGTTGCAGGTGCTCGACGCCGAGCGCGAGTTTTTGATCACGTCCAACGGCGGGGTGCACCGTGGTGCGCATCAGTTGATGGAAGAGGCTACCGATGCCTATGAACAGGGCCGCGCGGACATCGCTGCGTTCGTCGGTGCGGATGCCGATGAGCTGGTGTTCACCAAGAACGCCACCGAGTCGCTCAACCTGGTGTCGTATGTGCTGGGCGACAATCGGTTCGACCGGGCCGTGGGGCCCGGTGACGTCATCGTCACCACCGAGCTCGAGCATCACGCCAACCTGGTCCCGTGGCAGGAGCTCGCCCGGCGCACCGGCGCCACGTTGCGCTGGTACGGCGTTACTGAAGACGGGCGAATCGACCTGGACTCGCTGCAACTCGACGAGCGCGTCAAAGTCGTTGCATTCAGCCATCACTCCAACGTGACCGGGGCGCTGGCGCCGGTGCACGAGCTGGTTGCCCGGGCCAAGGCCGTGGGCGCTCTGACGGTGCTCGACGCCTGCCAGTCAGTGCCCCACCAGCCGGTTGATTTCCACGTGCTCGACGTTGACTTTGCCGCGTTCTCCGGACATAAAATGTTGGGCCCCAATGGGATCGGTGTGCTGTACGGTCGGCGCGAGCTGTTGTCAGCGATGCCGCCGTTCATCACCGGTGGTTCGATGATCGAGACGGTCACCATGGAAGCCACGACTTACGCGCCTCCGCCGCAGCGGTTCGAGGCCGGTACCCCGATGACCTCGCAGGTGGTCGGGCTGGCCGCGGCGGCACATTACCTGGGCGCGATCGGCATGGACGCAGTCGAAGCCCATGAACGCGAGCTGGTCGCCGCGTCCATCGACGGCTTGTCCGGCATCGACGGCGTGCGCATCATCGGTCCGACGTCGCTGGAAAGCCGTGGCTCGCCAGTATCCTTCGTCGTCGACGGCGTGCACGCGCACGACGTCGGGCAGGTGCTCGACGACGACGGTGTCGCGGTGCGAGTCGGGCACCACTGCGCGTTGCCGCTGCACCGCAGGTTCGGCGTGGCGGCCACCGCGCGAGCGTCGTTCGCGGTGTACAACACCGCCGACGAGGTCGACCGGTTGGTGGCCGGCGTGCGCCGGTCATTGGACTTTTTCAGCAGGGCGTGAGCCGTGCGTCTGGAGCAGATCTATCAGGACGTGATCCTCGATCACTACAAGCACCCGCAGCACCGCGGTTTGCGAGAGCCGTTCGGCGCGCAGGTGTCTCACGTCAACCCGATCTGCGGTGACGAGGTGACCCTGCGGGTCGCGTTGTCCGAGGACGGCGAGAGTGTCGCCGACGTTTCCTATGACGGACAAGGCTGTTCGATCAGCCAGGCGGCCACCTCGGTGCTCACCGAGCAGGTGATCGGTCAGAGCGTCGGCGAGGCGCTGAAGACCATCACCGCTTTCACCGAAATGGTCTCTTCACGAGGGGCCATCGAGGGTGATGAGGATGTCCTGGGCGACGGAGTGGCGTTCGCCGGCGTCGCCAAATACCCGGCGCGAGTGAAATGCGCGTTGCTGGGATGGATGGCTTTCAAAGACGCACTGGCCCAGGCCAGTACAGAAAAGCACGCACTGGCCCAAGCCAGTGCCGAAAAACCAACCCCAACCAATGGAAGCGATGGATCATGAGTGAAACCAGCGCACCCGATGACGAGACGCTCTTCGATCTCGAGGAGGCGATGCGTGACGTCGTCGACCCGGAATTGGGGATCAACGTCGTCGATCTGGGACTGGTCTACGGCCTGAACATCGAACAGGGCGACGAAGGAACCGTCGCCCTGATCGACATGACGTTGACGTCGGCGGCCTGCCCGCTGACCGACGTCATCGAAGACCAGTCACGCAACGCGTTGGTCGGCAGTGGTCTGGTCAACGACCTGCGGATCAACTGGGTCTGGAACCCGCCGTGGGGCCCGGACAAGATCACCGAGGACGGGCGCGAACAGCTCCGCGCCCTCGGCTTCACCGTCTAACCGACCGCAGCCCGGCGATCACCCGTGGCGGTGCGGCCCGCCTTCGCCCATGCATTTGCCGTCGTTGGCCGGCCTCAGGTTGATCGTGGTCGCCTGGAGCGTGCCGCTACTGTCTTGGGTTCCCAACGCGGTTAGGCACTTGCCCTCAGTGATCGCCTGAGTGCTGCCGGCGACTTGCTTGGTGTATCTGGTCTGGTCGGTGACCGTCACCGATGTCTGTGATGTGTTCCCGCTGGCGTCGGTGCGCGTGACGTTGATGGTGTTACCAGCGACCGAAGCTACCGCGCCTTGGACCCCAGGTCGCTTCGCGGGCGCCGTCGTCGGTGAGCCGGAAGGCCCACCCGGCGCGGCTTCCCTGCCTGGCGGGCATTTGCCGTCGACGGCGGGGCTGACGCGCACGGATCCGGCCGTGATCGGTTGGTCGCCCTGGGATCCGCCATGGGCGGGTCGCACGCTTACGCAGCTGCCTGCGGTGACGTCGGTCAGTGCGGCCGGACTAGCCTCACTGACTTTCGTCGACGCGGTGAAGTCGACCGTGGCGTTGCCGTTTTTCTGGGTGACCTGGGCTGCGTTGCCCGATACCGATGCGATCAGTCCGCTGACGTGCGCTTGGCCGGTTGCTGGTGGCACCGAGGAAGATGGCGGCGTCGTTGACGGGGGCGCCGCAGTGGCGCCTGGCGAACTGGTGCTTGGTGATGTCGTCGGGCTTGATGTGTTCGACGAACCGCACGCCGCGATGGACAGTGCAGTGACTCCAGTGACCGCGATGATCGCGAATCGGGCGAGCCGAGGTGGGCGGGAACTGACAGATATCAACGTTTCTCCAATCGTGGGTAGGCCTGAAGACCAGATTTACCGACTGGAGCTGTGCGCAGTCTGTGGGAAGCTATGTGTTACTGAAGGATTGATGCTTGCCAAGCTCAGAACGCGTCTTCGGAGAGGCGCATGATCTCATCGTCCATCGACTCGATGACGCCGCGCACCGAGGTCAGTTTCGGAAGCATGTTCTTGGCGAAGAACTCCGCGGTGGTGATCTTGCCTTGATAGAACATCTCGTCGCGCTTCGACGGCGCATCTCCCAGCGCGGCGCGTGCGACATCGGCTTGCACCAGCAATCGCCAGCCGATCAGCAGGTCGCCGACGGCCAGCAGGTAGCGCACCGATCCGAGCCCAACCTTGTAGATATCCGTGGGCTGTTGCGCGGCGGCCATCAGATACCCGGTCAGTGCGCCCGTCATCGCGGTCACGTCCTCGAGCGCGGTTTGCAGCAGCTGGGCCTGTGATTTCGCCGCGTCGGAACAGGTATCGATGGTTTGACTGATCTGAGCTGTCACAAACTGAAAGGCCGAACCGTGGTCGCGGACGATCTTGCGGAAAAAGAAGTCCAGCGCCTGGATCGCGGTAGTGCCTTCGTAGAGCGAGTCGATTTTGGCGTCACGGATGTACTGCTCGAGCGGATAGTCTTGCAAAAAGCCTGAGCCACCTAGTGTTTGCAGCGACTCGGTCAGGATTTCGTAGGCCCGCTCCGAGCTCACCCCTTTCACGATAGGCAGCAGCAGATCGTCGACCCGGTGCGCCATGTCGTGATCTGCGCCCGAAACCCGTTGTGCGACATCGTCGTCTTGGTGTGCGGCGGCATACAGATAGAGTGCTCGCAGCCCCTCCGCGTACGCCTTCTGGGTCATCAGGCTGCGGCGCACATCGGGGTGGTGCATGATCGTGACCCGTGGCGCGGTCTTGTCGGTCATCTGGGTCAGATCCGCACCCTGGACGCGCTCCTTGGCATAGGCCAGCGCGTTCAGGTAGCCGGTGGACAACGTCCCTGCGGCCTTGACACCGATCGTCATCCGAGCGTGCTCGATCACGGTGAACATTTGCGCGATCCCGTTGTGCACGCCGCCGACCAAGTAGCCAACGGCCGGCACGTCGGTGGCGCCAAACGTCAATTCGCACGTCGGGGAAGACTTCAGGCCCATCTTGTGTTCCAGCCCGGTGACGAACACTCCGTTGCGGGAACCGAGTTCAAACGTGTCGGGGTCGAAAAGATAGTTGGGCACGTAGAACAGGCTCAACCCTTTGGTACCCGGACCGGCGCCAACGGGACGGGCCAGCACCAGATGGAAAATGTTCTCGGCGGTATCGCCGACATCGCCACCGGAGATGAATCTCTTGACGCCCTCGATGTGCCAGGTGCCATCGGGTTGTTCGATGGCTTTGGTGCGGCCCGCACCGACGTCGGAGCCCGCATCGGGTTCGGTGAGCACCATGGTGGCTTGCCAGCCGCGCTCCACGCCCACTGCGGCCCACTGACGCTGCTCTTCGTTGCCCTCCTCGTAAAACGCCTGGGACAGCACCGGGCCCAGGGTGAAGAAGGACGCGGAGGGGTTGGCGCAGAAGATCATTTCGTTGACCGCCCAGGTCAGCGGGGGCGGCGCAGGCATGCCGCCGATCTCCTCGGGCAGGCCCAGCCGCCACCACCCGGCCTCCTTGATCGCGTCCACCGTTTTCACCAACTCGGCCGGCACGCTGATGGTGTGCGCCGCTGGGTCGAATACCGGCGGATTGCGGTCCGCAAACGCGAAGGATTCGGCCACCGGACCTTCTGCCAAGCGAGCGGACTCGGCCAATATCGTTCGCACCGTGTCCTCGTCGAGGTCGCGGTAGCGTCCGGTGCCGAGGACAGCGCCTACATCAAGAACCTCGAACAGGTTGAATTCGAGATCGCGAACGTTGGCGATGTAGTGGCCCAAGGCGATTCCCTCCACTCAGGCCGAAAGGCCCTAAGTCTCTCCGAGTTGGGAACTAAGTCTGGCCGAGTTGATAAAACGTACGCAACCGTAACCAGTGGTACGGCATCGTCGCGCTCAACGGCGTGCGCCTGCTGACCAACGACTCCTCGCGGGCCGCGACGCCAACTGGGCGCTGAAGAACCGACCAGCCTGGGAACATGACACCAGCTCGGAGCGTTATCGCAGACGTGACTACACGAGACCTCACTGCTGAGCAGTTCAACGAAACGGTCGAGAGCAACGACATCGTGCTGATCGATTTTTGGGCGTCGTGGTGCGGACCGTGCCGCCAGTTCGCGCCGGCGTTCCAGGCGTCATCGGAGAAGCACCCCGACGTCGTACACGCCAAAGTCGACACCGAAGCCGAACAACAGCTGGCAGCGGCCGCCCAGATCCGGTCTATCCCCACGCTGATGGCCTTCAAGAAGGGCAAGCTGCTGTTCAACCAGGCTGGCGCACTGCCGCCGGCGGCCCTAGAGGACCTGGTGCAGCAAGTCAAAGCCTTCGACGTCGAGGCCGTTCAAGCCGATGCCGAGCAAGGCTGAGTCGGCTCGCGTCGACCCTCGCTATACTCCCGATCATTACGGCGTGGCCACCGCTACTCACAGGGAAGCACTGGCAACGCTGCCCAGCGTGGCCAAGGTGATGCCACGATGTTGACGTGGTGCCCCAGAGGTGCTTGGCGCGGCTCACCTAACGTGTGAGGTGAGTGCGATGAAGACTGGTGTCAAGGCGACCGCGACGGCACTGATCGGGTTTGTCGTCTTCGTCGTGCTGCTGTTCCTGCCGGCCGGGACGTTCGACTACTGGCAAGCGTGGTTGTTCATCACCGTCTTCGCGGTGATCAATGTGAGCATTCGTGAGCGGGCTGATCGGTCAAGGAGTCGCTTCGGCGCCACGGTGTCGGACTACCTGGCCCTGACGAAACCGCGGACCATCCACCTCGTGGTGGGCTTAATACCCGCGATGCTGCTCGCTCACCGCGGCATCGTTGCAAGCGCAACCGCGGTGTACAGCCAACCGGTGGCAAGCGCCAGCAGAAGCGTCGCGAACACGGTCAACCAGGTGTAGATGAGGATCCGCTTGGTGACCTGGCGTTCGGTGGCCAACGCCGGCAGCATCGGCACGCCCGCGGCGCGGTAGTCCTCCTTGTGGCGCATCGCCAAGGCCCAGCTGTGGGGCGGCGTCCAGAAAAAGACGATCGCGAACATCACCAGGGCTTGCCAGCCGACGGTCCCGGTGACGGCTGACCAGCCGATCATCAACGGCATGCCGTTGACCGCACCGCCCCAGACCACATTGTGCGGACGTGCGCCGCTTGATCAGCAGCGTGTAGACGAACACATAGAACGCGATCGTCGCCGCTGCCAGCAGCGCCGACAACACGTTCGTCGTCCACCACAACCAGAAGAACGACCCGACACTCAGCGCCAGCCCGAACTCGAGTGCATGACGTGTCGAGACCGCGGCGCGCGCCAGCGGCCGGCCCGCGGTGCGCTTCATCAGCTTGTCGATGTCGGCGTCCGCAACGCAGTTCAGCGTGTTGGCCCCGCTGCGGCCAGCATCGCGCCGATCAGTGTGTTGACGATCAGCACCGGTCCCCCACGGCTTATCTCAAGGACTGCTCATCGCCAAGGCGCCGACATTAGAGACACGAATGCCGCGCAACTCCCGTTCAACGGATTACATGGCGGACCGCCGCCACCCAGCTCGGCTGCACCGCGCCCGATTCGGACGGCGGCTGCTCCGAGCAGGCGCGGAATGGCTGTTCGAACCGAGAATCAGCTTCCCAAGCTGAATACGCGGGTTCGATTCCCGTCATCGGCTCCAGATCTAGCTGCGGAAACACTGTTCGAACGTGTTCGAACCGGCCCTCAGTGTCACGACGATGTCACTCGATTCAAAGTCACCCCGGCAGCCTTCAGCGCATCAGCCTGTGAATGCGCGTACAGCCGCATCGTCAGGCTGGCGTCCTTGTGCCCGATCCACGCCGCGATGACGGCCCACCGGCACCCCAGACAGGTGCATCAGGGTGGCGCACGTGTGCCGGGCCGCGTGAAACCTGATGTGGCGCACCCCAGCGGCCTTCACGGGCGTCACGCCAGTACCGCGACAACACCGCGGGCGAATACGGCTCGCCGGCCTCGTTGCTCACCACATAGTCGAACGCGCCGCAGCCCAGCGCCAACCGCTCGGCGGCCTGCCGCACCTTGGTAGCCTTCAGCACCGACACCAGCCGATCCGGCAACCCACTGACCAACAAAACCGCCAGCAGTTCAGAACCCGGCAATCTCGCCGCGCCGCAGACCCGACAGCGCCAGCTCCCAAGCGTGCCCAAGTCGGTCGTAGGCAATCGCGGCCAGGATTGCGGTCACCTGGTCTTCGGTGTAGGTGTCGACCGGATTGTGCCGCGCGGCGACATGCGTGACGTGTGCGCGCCGGCCCACAGGTGACGGCGCCGCACTCGCAGCACCATGTCCGTCCAGTGAAATGGGTCACCATCACCCCAGTCGGGGCAGCCATCACATCGCTCAGGCGTTCTAGACAGAAGTCCCCGCATCAGACGGCGACCAGGACTCCCAGCGAGGCAGACATGCGGCACACCACCATCAGCAGACACCAGGTCGCGCGCCAAACGGTCGCCACCTTGTGGATTATCGCCGGCATCATCGCAGTGATCGTCGTCGGGGATGCTTTCACGCTGTTGGCGCTCGCGATCGTGACCACCGCGTGGTGGGTATTGAGCGAAGTTGAGCATCGCGTGGAGAGATTGGAGAGAAAGGACGCGGAGATGGCTGCTGTGGAGAGGAGTAACTAATGGCTACAACGATATGGACGTTGCTCTCTATCTTCGTCATCGCTCCCCTCGGTGCTCTTGCCTTTGGCAGGCCACTTTCCGGCAACTGGATCTGGCACATCGGTGATCGGCCAGTGCCGCCACAGTGACGGGGCGCCCCCGAGGAGAGCAGGGCCGAGTTCAGCGATAAGTCGCAGACAAAATCTCGAGATAGCGTTGTTGCGCTCCGGCATCCAACGCCTGCCGTTGCTCCAGCAGCATCACGCCGTGCAATGCCAGGTCGAACGATCCATAGCAGTGATGCGCTATCAGCGCCAGGTGCTTCAGCTGCTCGTCGCTCATCGATTCCGCGTGAGCGATGTCGCGCACATAAACGAGATCGGCCTCTAGGAGTTGGTTGGATGCTTGGATAGGACTGTTGTTGAACAAAAAGGAGCCGATCGGCCGTGAATTGACCTCGGCGACGCAGTGCGGGAGGAACCCCTGGCTGCGGAGCTCCAGGTCGATGTCTCCCAGGCTCGGCTGATTCTTGTACAACGTCACGAATGAGATTTCGGTCTGGATCGCCACCGCCTCCGCCAACTTCGTTTTGCCCCCTCGGAACACGGCAAGCTCGCCGCCTTGGATGTCGATCTTCAGGAAGTCGAGGTGCTGAATCTCGGAAATGTCGTCGAGCCTCCGGGTTTGCAGGGGGACGCGCTCGATCACTTCCCCAAGCAGGGGGAGATTCACGAAGAGGCCCAATCTCGCCGGGTCCGGTTCGAACAAGCTCGTCATTCCTGGGTGCCGACAAATATTGAGCGTGTGCGTCTCGCCATCGCCCACCGCGTACGGGAGGTAACGCTCGTGGGGACCCCTCATTGCCTGCAGCGCGAGCAGTGCCGATTTCTGGGGCTCAAAGCCCGTCACGCGACATAGCCCCGCTGCAAGCATTGGCGTGTAAGGCGGCGGTCCCTCCTCACCCAATTTCGCGCCCACGTCTATTACGTCCGTGAGGCGCGCAGGGGACAACAAAGCCTGCAAGGAAGCGTTCATACGTCCCGTTTCGTAAGACGTCGGTGCGCCCAGCGAGCGCAGCCACGGTTTTGGCGGATCGCCGCACGATGGTACGCGGTGCTCGGCTTACCAGGCACAGGCCGCCGCGCGCTAGGTGCCGAAATATCAAATCGCGGGACGCCCCGAGGAGAGCAGAGGCGGCCCGATCAACTATTCAGACGCGGGGCTCTCGCCAGGTGTCGGCCAGCAGTAGCGACGAGCGCTCGTCCAGCAGCAGCTCGTCTATCCGCGCGGTACTCGGTGGCCGGCCCTCCTCCTCACGGACCATGCGGCGAATCGCGAGCAGCAGTCGCAGCTCGGAGTCGATCACCTCGAGGTCGCGCATGGGTGGGTAGCTTATGACCGCCTCTCCACGGCCGCACTTCATCTACTTCAAATCAAGCCTGCTCTGTGAATCAGAACGGCTTGACGCTTTGATCGCTGCCGACGGTCATGCCGTGCCCAGTGCCGTCGTTGGTGAAGGTGATGCCGTCGCTGCCCGCCACGACCGTCCAGCCCTGGATGTGGTAGGTCTGGCCGGGGACGAGGGTGTCAAAAGGGGGATGGGGGTAGCCGATGCCGATGTTCGCACTCCGGTAGCTGAACTGGCCTGACGCGGTGACAAAGGCCTGGTCGTCGCCCGCCGGGGCTTGGACGAAACTCCCCTGACAGATGACATTGGGGCCGATCCCCGGACTGGCATCATCGGAGCCGACCTCGCAGAGCATCCGTGGTGTCTGGGTGTTCACCTTCGCGTCGTGCCCGGCGGTGGGATCGGCGCTTGACATTGGCGCGAAAGCAACTGCTGCACAAGTGATTCCGGAGCCCGCCAATGCGATCTTCCTCATGCTGATTTCTTTCTCTGGGTCATTTCAGAACAAGTCCATGTTCTGGGCAGTGACGGACATGCCGTGACCGGTCGTGTCGCGGGTGAGCGCCGGGCACCGTACCGCTCGACGAACGCGTCAGGTCGGCTTGTCGCTGGGAGTCGGCTCGCGTCGACCTGAGTGTATGTCGTTGAGGCTGCCTTGCAGGTGGCTGGTCTGACGCCAGGCCGTTTGTATTCTTGAACCTGATCAGACCAGTTGCTGCTGAAAGTTCACGCCATTACGTAACAGCGCCGCTGCGTCGCGGCTTTCGGCGACACGGATATAGATGGATTTCAGCGTCGCCATATAGCGCGTTACCGATTCGCGGGCAATCGGATTGTTCGGGAAAAACACAAGCACGTGCGTCTCCTTCTCATATCGATTCACCCGTAAATCGAATCGAGCCGGAACCCCGCCGTCGTGGTAGATCATCATATTCGTCCCGCCCCAGTCAGAGTTGACGAAAGTAGAAAGGGGAGGAATGCTGGCATCGAGGTGAAACAGCAAAGGAACGCGCCGCTGAGGCATCCGCAGCCATGGCGCCAATTCCAGTACGCGATTGAACGGTACATTCGCCAGATCTTTGCCCGAATCAAACGACTCCTGTGCAGCACGGGCGGTATCACCGAAAGACGATGCGTTGACAGGGATGGTGATCGGGACAAAGCCCGTGAACCAACCCGTCGTCATAAAGTCCGCTTGAGTGCTACGGGTATCGTGTGCAATTATTCCATAATATGTTTCAGCGCCGGTCAGCTCGTATTGTGCAAGAGCGGCGCAGGCGAACACGCCACCGCTGAAACGGGCACCCGCCGCTATGCAGGCGGATTCAAATGCGGCTGTCTGTCGCTCGTCCATAACCTGTACGAACATTAGCTCGCAGGACCCCGATCCATCGCCGAGTGACACCGGGGGGTCCGGAAGGGTTCCGTCATTTTTTTCAAAGAAGTCGACCCAATCCCGTACCTGCCGGGAGTCCAAGGTCAGAGCGGATGTGTGCTGGTGCTGCCGGACACAGTAATTCTCATAGCTGCCCGCGGGTCGCAGCGGGATAGGCGCTTCGCCCGCCAGCAGGGCGGTATACATCAAATAGAACTCCATGCGCATCGCACCAATAAATTGCGCATCGATATAGAGATGATCAACACTCAAACAGAAGGTGAAGTTCTCCGCACGCTGAATAATGGCGAAACGAAAGCAATCCCACTGCAACGGACTCGGGGTGGCCAATATATGCTCTCGCCAAGCTGCCGACGTCATCTCACCAAGCTCAATTGGAACACATTGAATATCGGCGGGATCGCGGAATGTGTGCCGGATGATCTGGTCGTTATCCGTGTACTCAAACCAGCTGTGGTAGGTGTCATGCCGACGAAGATGCGCATTGATGACGTAAGTCAGGACCCGGACGTCGCACTGGCCGGGTATGTCCCAACTGCCAATGCAAAGCCGGGACATATCAACCCCGCGGGCTGCGTGTTCGCGAAAGTTACGGAGGTGCCGAGTTTGCTGATGGCTGGGTGGCACCGCGCTTATCGGGGCTTCCCGGGCTTTAGCTAGCGAGGTGGGCGAGGGCTGCCACGATACGACCCAACCTGGGTCCGGCACCCAGTCGGTGATGGCCCCGAAGGCCTCCTCTCCCGGGACGAACACATACCCTCCCCAATGGTTCACCGCCTGTACCAGCGGATTTTTCGAGGTGACCGACACGCCATCGTGACGTTTCCAACGCGGAAGCACAACATTACACAGCAAACCAAGCCGAACACCGGCGATTCACCTACCCAAAACAAGGGCGATCCCCAATATTCATACCCGCGACGCGGTCGTCGAAACCGCGATGTGCACAGCTGGTGGACCGACGGCCGCGCGGCCTGGCCATGTGCCTATCAATCAGCTTGATGTACAAGCCAACGCCCCGTCGGGGTAGCATCCGCCCATGTGGGGCACGGTGCTGGCGATAGCCCTGGTGGCGACGGCAGACCCGGTGCGGATCGGGATCGTTGTGCTCTTGTTCTCGCGGTCGCGGCCCGTGCTTCATCTGGTCGCGTTGTGGCTTGGCGGTATGACGGTTGGCGTGGTCCTGGGGGTGGGCGTGCTTTTCGGGCTGCACGACGTCGCGCTCGGGGTCATGCAGCGGGTGGAGCTTGCCGCAACAAGCTCCACGGTGGGACACATTCAGATCGTTGCGGGTGTGCTCGCGCTGCTGGTCGCGGTACCGATCGCGGTTGGCTTTCCGGCGCGTCAACACGCTCGAGTGGCAATCCCTGTCGACGATCCGTCGTGTCAGGCCGCGCCGAGCGCATTCTCGCGATTGTCGACGCGCGCCCTGGATGCGCTGCAAGACGGCCCGCTGTGGATCACGTTCGTCGTCGGAGTTTGCCTGACGACAGACTTCCGGTACCTGGCGGTGCTCACCGCCATCCTGGCTTCGGGAGCCGCTGTGGGCACTCAGGTCAGCGCAGCCGCGGTGTACACAGTCGTGGGACTGGCGTTCGTCGAGATCCCACTTGCGTGCCAGCTGGCGGCGCCCGCAAGCACTGGCGCGGTGATGTCGCGCGTGCATGACTGGGTGAAGGCTCGCAGGCGGGCGGTTCTCGGCGTCATCGTAGCTTTGCTGGGGGTCTTCCTGATGACCACCGGTGTGGCCCACGTCTGAGCGGTAGCCGCTCGCCGCTAGATCGCCGGTACCACCAATAATTCAGCAAAATGAATCCCAGTGGGATTACGGCGCTGCGCGCCGGGCATCGCATGTGGGTGCGCGCTGCGATACGCGTTACCTTTCTTGGGTGAATTTGGTACTCGTTGAACATCCGCGACCCGGGGTCGCGTTAATAACCCTCAACCGGCCGGAGCGAATGAATTCCATGGCGTTCGACGTCATGGTTCCGCTTAAACAGGCCCTCGAGAAAGTGACGTATGACAATTCGGTACGAGTGGTCGTGCTGACCGGAGCGGGGCGAGGGTTCTCCTCAGGCGCCGATCACAAGTCGGCGGGCAGCGTGCCGAATGTCGACGGGTTGACCCGCCCGACGTACGCGCTGCGTTCCATGGAGCTTCTCGACGACGTCATCTTGATGCTGCGGCGGCTGCACCAACCGGTGATCGCCGCGGTCAATGGCCCGGCCATCGGAGGTGGCCTGTGTTTGGCGCTGGCCGCCGACATTCGGGTGGCCTCCACCGGCGCCTACTTCCGGGCCGCCGGGATCAACAACGGACTGACCGCCAGCGAACTGGGGCTGAGCTACCTGTTGCCCAGGGCCATCGGCGCGTCTCGAGCGTTCGAGATCATGCTTACCGGCCGCGACGTCACCGCCGAGGAAGCCGAGCGGATCGGGCTGGTGTCATGTCAGGTGCCGGAAGGCCAGCTGCTGGACACCTGCTACGCGCTCGCGGCACGGATCGCAGCGTTCTCGCGCCCGGGAATCGAGTTGACCAAACGCACACTGTGGAGTGGACTAGACGCCGCTAGCCTGGAAGGGCATATGCAAGCCGAAGGCCTGGGACAGCTTTACGTCCGCCTGCTCACCGCCAACTTCGAAGAAGCGGTTGCCGCACGCGCAGAGCGGCGCCCGGCGGCTTTCACCGACGACAAGTAGACAAGTAACAGTCAGTAAGGAGAGCAATCGTGATCACGGCCACGGACCTTGAGGTCCGCGCCGGTGCGCGCATCTTGCTCTCACCCGACGGCCCGGACCTGCGTGTGCAGCCCGGCGACCGGATCGGGCTGGTCGGGCGCAACGGCGCCGGCAAGACCACCACTCTGCGCATCCTGGCGGGGGAGACTGAGCCGTATGCCGGCTCGGTCACACGTGCCGGCGAAATCGGTTACCTGCCACAGGATCCCAAAGAGGGCGATCTCGAGCTTCTGGCCCGTGACCGAGTGCTGTCGGCCCGCGGACTGGACGTGCTGCTCACCGACCTGGAGAAGCAACAGGCGTTGATGGCCGAGGTCGCCGACGACGACGCGCGTGACCGCGCGATCCGTCGCTACGGCCAGCTCGAGGAGCGGTTCGTCGCTTTGGGCGGCTACAGTGCGGAAAGTGAAGCCGGCCGGATTTGCGCGAGCCTCGGCCTGCCGGAGCGGGTCCTGACACAGCAATTGCGCACACTGTCCGGGGGTCAGCGCCGCCGGGTGGAGCTGTCGCGCATCCTGTTTGCCGCGTCGGAAGGCGGCGCAGGAGCTTCAGGTTCAGGGACCACGCTGCTGCTCGACGAACCCACCAATCACCTCGACGCGGATTCGCTGGGCTGGTTGCGGGATTTCTTGCGGGGACACACCGGCGGGCTGGTGGTCATCAGCCACAACGTCGACTTGGTCGCCGATGTCGTCAACCGGGTATGGTTTCTGGACGCTGTTCGCGGCGAGGTCGACGTCTACAACATGGGCTGGCAAAAGTACCTGGACGCCAGAGCCACCGACGAGCAGCGTCGCCGACGGGAACGCGCCAACGCCGAACGTAAGGCCGCGGCGCTGCGCACGCAAGCCGCCAAGCTGGGCGCTAAGGCCACCAAAGCCGTTGCGGCCCAGAATATGTTACGCCGTGCCGATCGGATGATGGCCGAACTCGACGCGGAGCGGGCCGCCGACAAGGTGGCCCGGATCAAGTTTCCTACTCCGGCCGCGTGCGGCCGCACACCGCTGGTGGCCAAGGGGCTGAGCAAGTCGTACGGGTCGCTTGAAGTATTCAGCGGCGTCGATCTGGCGATCGACCGCGGCTCCCGCGTGGTCGTGCTGGGGCTCAACGGTGCAGGCAAAACCACACTGCTGCGCTTGCTGGCGGGCGCCGAGAAGCCCGACACCGGAGGCCTTGAGCCCGGACACGGTCTGCGGATCGGCTATTTCGCGCAGGAGCACGACACCCTCGACAACGACGCGACAGTCTGGCAGAACATCCGCCACGCGGCACCCGAATCCGGGGAGCAGGATTTGCGCGGCCTGCTGGGGGCGTTCATGTTCAGCGGTCCGCAGCTCGACCAACTGGCCGGCACGCTGTCCGGTGGGGAGAAGACCCGTCTTGCGCTGGCCGGCCTGGTCGCGTCCACGGCGAACGTGCTGCTGCTCGATGAACCGACCAACAATCTCGATCCCGCGTCCCGCGAACAGGTGCTTGATGCGCTGCGCAGCTATCACGGCGCTGTGGTGCTGGTAACACACGACCCCGGGGCGGCCGAGGCGCTCGACCCGCAACGCGTGGTGCTACTGCCCGACGGCACCGAGGACTACTGGTCCGACGAGTATCGGGACCTCATCGAGCTGGCCTGATCGATCGGATAAGTAACCGCAGGCGATTACGGCCAAAGCCTTCCGTCACCCGCAATGGGTTCTTACGATGTGTGGTTGGAATCGTGTTGAAGCGTGGAGGGGGCACGTGGGAAAACCAGCGAGAAAGACAAAGAAGACGCGAGATCAGTCGTTGGACGAGTTGCGCGACGAGTACGAGCGGGGGGCCAGTATCCGCAAGCTGGCAGCCACCACCGGCAAGTCATACGGATCCATTCACAGCATGCTGCGCGAGTCGGGTACCACGATGCGCAGCCGCGGCGGCCCTAACCACACCGCACGGCCCCGGTAATCCCTGCGAGCTGGGGCACCACCCGCGTGCGGGGGGAACGTCACGGCGAAATCTGGGTCCCCTTTTTCGCCCTGGTGTTACGCTCGCGGCCCAGAATCATTGCGGCGCACGGAGTTCTCTACCAAGTCGAGGACGGCGGCAAGTCGCTGCGGGTCTTCGCCGGATGCCGACCGGGCCACCAAACCGTCGAGAACAAGTTCCAGGTAGCACCGCAGGACGTCATCAGGGATGTCGTCGCGCACCCGGTGTGCCTCCTTTTGCCGGCGTAGCCTTTCGTGGGTCGCCGCTGCCAGTTCCGCGGAGCGCTCAGCCCATCCTCGGCTGAATGCGGGGTCGTTGCGCAGCTTGCGTGCGATCTCCAACCTGGTGGCAAGCCAGTCGAACTGGTCGGGCGCAGCAAGCATGTCGCGCATCACTTGGATGAGACCCTCGCGGGACGCGACGTTGGCCATCCGCTCCGCGTCCTGATGCGCCAGCGCGAAGAACAGTGCGTCCTTGTCGCGGAAGTGGTGGAAGATCGCGCCGCGCGACAAACCGATCGCCTTTTCCAACCGCCGGACCGTGGCTTTTTCGTAGCCGTATTCGGCAAAGCAACGACGAGCGCCGTCGAGGATCTGACGGCGGCGAGCCGCCAGATGGTCCTCGCTGACCTTGGGCACGGGTGCGCGTTAGCCCGACTTCAGCATGTTGCGCAGCACGTATTGCAGGATGCCGCCGTTGCGGTAGTAATCCGCTTCTCCGGGGGTGTCGATGCGCACCACCGCGTCGAACTCCACTGCGTTTCCAGCATCTCCGCCGGTATCTTTGCTGGCCTTGACGTGCACCGTCTTTGGTGTCTTGCCGTCGTTCAGCGCGTCGATACCGGTGATGTCGAACACCTCGGTACCGTCCAGTCCCAGCGACGAAGCCGACTCGCCTTCCGGGAACTGTAGCGGGATGACGCCCATGCCGATCAGGTTGGAGCGGTGGATGCGCTCGAACGACTCGGTGATCACCGCCCGCACGCCCAGCAGCGACGTGCCCTTGGCCGCCCAGTCCCGTGACGAACCGGACCCGTACTCCTTGCCGCCGAGCACCACCAGCGGAATGTTTTCTGCCGCATAGTTTTGCGCCGCGTCGTAGATGAATGCCTGCGGGGCCTTCCCGTTTTCGGGGTCTTGGGTGAAGTCCCGGGTGTAGCCGCCGGAAACGTCGTCGAGCAACTGATTGCGCAACCGGATGTTGGCGAACGTGCCACGAATCATGACCTCGTGATTGCCGCGCCGCGACCCAAAGGAGTTGTAGTCCTTGCGCTGCACGCCGTGCTCGTCGAGGTACTGCGCTGCCGGGGTGCCCGGCTTGATGCTGCTCGCGGGCGAGATGTGGTCGGTGGTCACCGAATCACCGAGCAGCGCCAGCACGCGGGCGCCGCTGATGTTGCCGACCGGCTCAGGCTCGGCGGACATCCCCTCGAAGTACGGTGGCTTGCGCACATACGTCGAATCCGCATCCCACTCAAAGGTGTTGCCGCTGGGCGTTGGCAGGTTGCGCCAGCGCTCATCGCCCTTGAAAACGTCGGCGTAGTTCTTGACGAACATCTCCCGGTTGATCGCCGAGGCGATGGTGTCCGAGACTTCCTTCTGCGACGGCCAGATGTCTTTCAAATAGACATCTTTGCCTTCTTTATCCGTCCCGAGTGGCTGGGTTTCGAAGTCGAAGTCCATGGTCCCAGCCAGTGCATAGGCGATTACCAGCGGTGGCGAAGCCAGGTAGTTCATCTTCACATCGGGGTTGATGCGGCCCTCGAAATTCCGGTTGCCCGACAGCACTGCTGCCACCGAAAGGTCGTTGTCGTTGACCGCCTTTGAAATCTCATCCGGCAATGGGCCGGAGTTGCCGATACAAGTGGTGCAGCCGTAGCCGACCAGATAGAAGCCCAGTTTCTCCAAGTAGGGCCACAGGCCGGACCTGTCGTAATAGTCGTTGACCACCTGCGAGCCCGGCGCCATGGTGGTTTTCACCCATGGTTTGGAGGCCAGTCCCTTGTCGACGGCATTGCGGGCCAGCAGCGCCGCGCCCAGCATCACCTCGGGGTTGGAGGTGTTGGTGCACGACGTGATCGCGGCGATCACCACCGCACCATGGTCCAGCACGAACTCGCCGAGTTCCGCGCACTTGACCCGCACCGGGTTGCTCACCCGGCCCTTCGAGTGCGCGGCAGCCGATTCCACCGCGGGGGCGTCGTCGGCGTGGCCGTTCGACAGTTCACCCGGGTCGCTGGCCGGGAACGACTCGTCGACCACCTCGTCCAGCCTGGAGTAGTCCTTCTTACCGGGATCGTCGCCGACGTAGGTGGGAATGGTCTTGCGGAACGTGGATTTGGCGTCAGACAACGCGATTCGGTCCTGCGGACGCTTCGGGCCGGCGATGGACGGCACCACTTCGGACAGGTCGAGTTCGAGGTATTCCGAGAACGCCGGCTCGTGCTTAGGGTTGTGCCACATACCTTGTTCTTTGGCGTAGGCCTCGACCAGCGCCAGCTGTTCGTCGGAGCGGCCGGTGAACCGCAAATAGTCGATGGTCTCTTTGTCGATCGGGAAAATCGCTGCGGTGGAACCGAATTCAGGGCTCATGTTGCCCAGGGTGGCGCGGTTGGCCAACGGCACCGCGGCCACGCCGTCGCCGTAGAACTCGACGAACTTGCCGACCACCCCGTGCTTGCGCAGCTTTTCGGTGACGGTCAGCACCACGTCGGTGGCCGTGACACCCGGCCGGATCTCACCGGTCAACTTGAAGCCGACCACCCGTGGGATCAGCATCGACACCGGCTGACCGAGCATTGCGGCCTCTGCTTCGATGCCACCCACACCCCAGCCCAGGACACCGAGGCCGTTGACCATCGTGGTGTGCGAATCGGTGCCCACGCAGGTATCCGGATACGCATCCACTGTCCCTCGCGCGTTCGCGCGCTCCATCACCACACTCGCCAGGTATTCGATGTTGACCTGGTGCACGATGCCGGTGCCCGGGGGCACCACCTTGAAGTCGTCGAACGCACCCTGCCCCCAGCGCAGGAATTGGTAGCGCTCTCCGTTGCGCTCGTACTCGATTTCGACGTTGCGCTCGAATGCGTCGGCCCGGCCGAACAAGTCGGCGATCACCGAGTGGTCGATGACCAGGTCGGCCGGCGCCAACGGGTTGACCTGGTCCGGATTGCCGCCCAGGTCGGCGACCGCCTCACGCATGGTGGCCAGGTCGACGATGCACGGCACGCCGGTGAAGTCCTGCATCACGACGCGGGCGGGCGTGTACTGGATCTCAATGCTGGGCTCTGCCTTCGGATCCCAGTTCGCGATGGCCTCGATGTGGTCTTTGGTGATATTGCTGCCGTCCTCGTTGCGCAGCAGGTTCTCGGCCAGGACTTTGAGGCTGTAGGGGAGTTTCTCGGTATTGGGGACGGCGCCGAGACGATAGATCTGGTAGCTCTTGTCGCCGACCTTGAGGGTGTCGCGAGCTCCGAACGAGTTCTCCGAATCTTTGCTAGTCACATCAACTCCCGGGGATTAAATTCTCCCGCCGACGGGCCGTGTCGACGGTGCCTTGCCACTTTAACAGTACGCTTGTCCTGCAATACAGCGGCACTGCTGTTCCAATCTTGTCGTATTCCAGTCTTGTCGCACACGGCGCCTGTTGGAACCCACTGACGCGGAAGTCGCGTACCGTGCCTGTAGCACTCGTGTAGCCCTTAAGGCAGGGAGGCCACACCATGACCGGGCAAGGTCCTTTCGTCCAACTACCCCAGACGATCCCTGCCTTCCAGCCCGTCCTGCCGCTCTACATACCGCAAGACGTCGACGTGACGGCGATCAAGGCCCAGGTCGCCGATGTTGGTGTCAGCGCGCCACCGGCGGCCATGCCCGGGCTGGTTGACGTGGTCAACCAAGCGCACGCCGAGGGCATCAACCTCAAGATCGTGCTGCTCGACCACAACCCCCCGAGCGACACACCCTTACGCGATATCTCCACCGTGGTCGGCGCCGACTACCCGGATGCCACGGTCCTGACGCTCAGCCCCAACTTCGTCGGCAGCTACAGCACGCATTTCCCGCGCGTCACGCTTGAGGCAGGCGAGGACATCGCCAAAACCGGCAATCCGATGCTCTCGGCGCAGCATTTTTTGAATGAGCTCAACACTCCCGAGTTTCCGTGGACTGGCTTGACCATCGTTCTGCTGATTGGCGTGCTTGCGGCAGCCGCCGGCACCCGGTTCCTGCAGCTACGCGCTAAGAGATCAGCAACGTCGGCTCAGCCCGCCGAAACGCAGATCGCAGAGCCCACTAGAGGCCTCTAACCACGCGCGTCAGGCTCATCCGGTCCTTTCGGACCGGCCCACGCGATTCTTTACGGCAAACACGGTAGGTCACCGTTCGGTCACATTAAACGCACGTCCAGGGGGCATTTTGTGGCGCGCGCTTCCAGAGCGTCCTATGTGACGTACGGTGCAAATGATGCTCGTGTTGTCTTTGGCGCTTTCGAGAAAAGTGTGGCCGGCGCCGCCCGTCCTCGTTGAGCCGTAGGAGATCTGAGTCGAATGACAGGTACCCGTCGTCGCTCCTGCGCGCGACCGACCACGAGGCTGGTCCGGGCCGTCATTCCGTCGGTCCTGAGCTTTGCGTTGCTGGTATCGATGCCTGTTTTGGCTCCCGCTGTGGCAAAAGCCGACCCCGCGGCTGACAGCATGGCCACGCTGATCGCGAACGTCGCCAAGGCCAACCAGGGCCTGGAAGACCTGAATGCCGAAATCCAGACGGAGCAGGAAAGCGTCAACAAGGCGATGGTCGACGTGGAGACCGCACGGGACAACGCCGGGGCGGCCGAACACGACCTAGAAGCCAGCCAGCAGGCGGTCACGGACGCCAACGCGGCGATCGCTGCGGCCCAACACCGCTTCAACACCTTCGCGGCGGCCACCTATATGAACGGTCCCTCGGGCAGCTACCTGACCGCGACCAGCCCCGAAGACATCATCGACACCGAAAGCGCCGCCCAGACACTGACCGCCAGTTCTCAGGCGGTGATGGACAACCTGCAGCGGGCCCGGACCGAGCAGGTGAACAAGGAGTCGGCGGCTCGGCTGGCCAAGCAGAAGGCGGACAAGGCCGCCGCGGACGCGAAAGGCAGTCAGGATGCCGCGGTGGCCGCGCTCACCGATTCCAAGCGCAAGTTCGACGAACAACGGGAAGCGGTCAGTCGCGTGGCTGCCGAGCGCGACGAGGCTCAGGCCAAACTCGAGGCCGCGCGGCAATGGTCGGCGGGTAATGGTGGCCCCGGCGTCCCGCCGTCGGGCGACCGGTGGGACACCGGATCGCCGGGCGCGGCCGTGCCGCCCGTCGGGGGCCGCAGGTGGGATGGCGAATGGGACCCCACGCTGCCGGCGGTGCCCAGCGCCAACATCCAGGGCGACCCGGTCGCGGTGATGAACCAGGTGTTGGGCATCTCGGCCACCTCGACGCAGGTGACCGCCAGCATGGGGAAAAGCTTCCTGCAGGGGCTCGGCATCCTCAAGCCCGATGACACCGGCATCACCAACTCCCCTAACGGGGGACGGATTCCGCGGGTTTACGGCCGGCAGGCCTCCGAATACGTGATCCGTCGCGGCATGTCGCAGATCGGGGTGCCTTATTCCTGGGGTGGCGGTAACGCAGCGGGGCCGAGTCACGGAATCGACTCCGGGGCCGGCATCACCGGCTACGACTGTTCGGGTCTGGTCTTGTATTCCTTTGCCGGGGTGGGCATCAAGCTGCCGCACTACTCGGGTTCGCAGTACAACCTGGGCCGCAAGATTCCCTCTTCGCAGATGCGCCGCGGTGACGTCATCTTCTACGGCCCGGGTGGCAGCCAGCACGTGACGATCTATCTCGGCCAAGGCCAGATGCTCGAGGCTCCCGACATCGGTTTGAAGGTTCGCGTTGCGCCCGTGCGCAGCGGCGGCATGACCCCCTACGTGATCCGCTACATCGAGTACTAAACGAAGACGAGTACTGACGCTGACGGGAGATATGCGAGCACCTATGCACCACAAGCGATTTCGTTTGGTCAACCTAGGCTGGATCGCCGCATTGGTGACCGGGCTGATGCTCACGGTCGCCAGTCCGGCCACGGCAGACCCGGGCCAGTGGGACCCGACCCTGCCGGCAGCGGCCAGCGCCGGTGCCCCGGGAGATCCGCTCGCCGTCGCCAACGCTTCGCTGCAGGCCACCGCTCAGGCCACCCAGACCACGCTCGATTTGGGTAAACAGTTCCTGGGTGGGCTGGGGATCAACTTGGGCGGCAGTAATGCCCCCGACGCCACCAACACCAGCCCGAGCCGGATCCCGCGGGCCAGCGGCCGGCAGGCAATCGAGTACGTGATCAGGCGGATGGGGTCACAGATGGGCGTGCCGTACTCGTGGGGTGGCGGCACGCTGCAGGGCCCCAGCAAGGGGGTCGGCGACGGCGCCAACATCAACGGCTTCGACTGCTCGGGCCTGATGCGGTACGGCTTCGCCGGGGTCGGCGTGCTGATCCCGCGGTTCTCCGGTGACCAGTACAACGCCGGCCGCCACATTCCTCTCAATGAGGCCAGGCGCGGCGACCTGATCTTCTACGGCCCGGGTGGCAGCCAGCACGTCACCATGTACCTGGGCAACGGTCAGATGCTGGAGGCATCCGGAAGTGCCGCCAAAGTCACGGTGAGCCCGGTGCGCAGGCCCGGTATGACGCCGTTCCTGACTAGGATCATCGAGTACTGACCCAGGTGTGCTGCCCAGTTAGCGGTCTGGGGCCGCGCCGGCGGGCGGGTGTGATTTGCCCGGGCGGGAACCGCGACGTCGACGTAATCCCGCAGGCCTGGAATAGTTGGACGCGGGCACGTCGCTGCCCCTCGACATCGGGTCGTGCCGGCAGTCGTGTCTGATTGAGCTTTGTCGGGTTGAGCCTTGTCGGTTGAGCCCTAGAAGGTAAGTGGAAGGTAGTGGTTGATGACATCAGCAGGTGGGCCGCCCCTGGGCGCCAGCGGTTACTCGGGCCCGGGCGGCCCGCCGTCACACGCGGCGCCTTCAGGTGGTGCCGATGGGCTGGCCGCTGAGGTACACACCCTGGAGCGGGCCATCTTCGAGGTCAAGCGGATCATCGTGGGCCAGGACCAGCTCGTAGAGCGGATGCTGGTGGGCCTGCTGTCCAAGGGACATGTGCTGCTAGAAGGTGTTCCGGGCGTGGCCAAGACGCTGGCGGTGGAGACCTTCGCGAAGGTAGTGGGCGGCACGTTCTCGCGTATCCAGTTCACCCCGGACCTGGTGCCCACCGACATCATCGGTACCCGCATCTATCGGCAGGGCAAGGAGGAGTTCGACACCGAGCTCGGTCCGGTGGTGGCCAATTTCCTGCTGGCCGACGAGATCAACCGGGCACCGGCGAAGGTTCAGTCGGCGCTCCTGGAGGTGATGGCCGAACGTCAGGTGTCGATCGGTGGCAAGAGATTCCCGCTGCCCAACCCGTTCCTGGTGATGGCGACGCAGAACCCGATCGAGCACGAGGGTGTCTACCAGCTGCCGGAGGCACAGCGGGACCGGTTTCTGTTCAAGGTCAACGTCGGGTACCCAACGCCGGAGGAGGAGCGCGAGATCATCTACCGGATGGGCGTCAGACCACCGCAGCCCAAGCAGATCCTGAACCCGGGCGACCTGCTGCGGTTGCAGGACATCGCGGCCAACAGCTTCGTCCACCACGCGCTGGTCGACTATGTGGTCCGCGTCGTCTTCGCCACCCGCGTACCCGAGCAGCTCGGGATGAACGACGTCAAGAGCTGGATCGCGTTCGGCGCGTCCCCGCGCGCCTCGCTGGGCATCATTGCCGCCGCGCGTTCGCTGGCGCTGGTCCGAGGCCGCGACTACGTGATCCCGCAGGACGTCATCGAAGTCATTCCCGACGTACTGCGGCACCGGTTGGTGCTCACCTACGATGCGCTCGCCGACGAGATTTCATCGGAGATCGTCATCAACCGGGTCCTTCAAACGGTCGCCATGCCGCAGGTGAATGCCGTACCCCAGCAAGGTCATTCGGTGCCTCCAGCGATGCAGGCCGTGGCGGCTAGCGGTCGGTGACCGATTCCAAAACGCCGGCCGTCGTCCATCCGCCGTCGATGCTGCGCGGCGAGATCGATGACCCGAAGCTGTCGGCGGCGCTGCGCACGCTCGAGCTGACCGTCCAACGCAAGCTCGACGGTGTCCTGCATGGCGATCACCTCGGCCTGATCCCGGGGCCGGGCTCAGAGCCGGGGGAGTCGCGCCTCTACCAGCCCGGTGACGACGTCCGCCGGATGGACTGGGCGGTCACCGCGCGCACCACCCACCCGCACGTCCGACAGATGATCGCCGACCGCGAACTGGAGACCTGGCTGGTGGTCGACATGTCGGCCAGCCTGGACTTCGGCACCGCCTTCTGTGAGAAACGGGACCTGGCGGTAGCCGCCGCGGCGGCCATCACCTACCTCAACAGCGGTGGCGGCAACCGGCTCGGTGCCCTGGTTGCCAACGGCGCAACGATGACCCGGGTGCCGGCGCGCTCCGGACGTCAGCACCAACAGACGCTGTTGCGCACCATCGCGACCATGCCCAAGGCGCCTTTCGGGGTGCGCGGTGACCTGGCGGTTGCCATCGACGCGCTGCGCCGGCCGGAACGCCGTCGCGGGATGGCGGTGATCATCAGCGATTTCCTGGGCCCGATCAATTGGATGCGTCCGCTGCGGGCGATCGCGGCCCGCCACGAAGTACTGGCTATCGAAGTGCTCGATCCCCGCGATGTCGAACTACCCGACATCGGCGATGTCGTCCTGCAGGACGCCGAATCCGGAGACACCCGCGAGTTCACCATCGATGCTGCGCTGCGGGACGATTTCGCCAGAGCCGCCGCGGCTCACCGCGCCGACGTGGCTCGCACGATTCGCGGATGCGGGGCACCGATTATGACACTTCGCACCGATCGTGACTGGATCGGCGACATCGTTCGTTTCGTGGCCTCGCGCCGGCGCGGCGCGCAGGACGGGCGCCGGTGACGAGTGCATCGACGACGACGGGTCAGCGATGACGCTGCCGTTACTCGGGCCGATGTCGCTGTCCGGCTTCGAACACTCGTGGTTTTTACTGTTCCTTCTCGTCGCCGTGGCACTCGCTGCGCTGTACATCCTGATGCAGTTGACGCGCCAGCGTCGCATGCTGCGGTTCGCCAACATGGAGTTGTTGGAGAGCGTCGCCCCCACGCGGCCCTCGCGATGGCGGCACGTGCCGGCGATCCTGCTGGTGTTGGCGCTGGTGCTGTTCACCATCGCAATGGCGGGGCCGACGAACGACGTCCGGATACCGCGCAACCGTGCGGTGGTGATGCTGGTCATCGACGTGTCCCAGTCGATGCGTGCCACCGATGTAGCACCCAACCGGATGGCCGCCGCCCAGGAGGCCGCGAAGGCGTTCGCCGCCGAGCTGACTCCCGGGATCAACCTTGGACTGATCGCCTACGCGGGGACCGCGTCGGTGCTGGTGTCGCCGACGACCAACCGCGATGCGACCAAGGTCGCCCTCGACAAGTTGCAGTTCGCCGATCGTACCGCCACCGGGGAGGGCATCTTCACCGCTCTGCAGGCCATCGCCACCGTCGGCGCGGTGATCGGTGGCGGCGACACACCGCCGCCGGCGCGCATCGTGTTGTTCTCCGACGGCAAGGAGACGATGCCGACCAACCCGGATAACCCCAAGGGCGCGTTCACCGCGGCGCGCACCGCCAAGGACCAGGGTGTGCCGATCTCGACGATCTCGTTCGGCACCCCGTACGGCTACGTCGAGATCAACGACCAGCGTCAGCCGGTGCCCGTCGACGACGAGACGCTCAAGAAGGTCGCCCAGCTCTCGGGTGGAAACGCCTACAACGCCTCGAGCCTGGCAGAACTGAAGGCCGTCTACGCCTCGCTGCAGCAGCAGATCGGCTACGAGACGATCAAGGGAGATGCCAGCACGGGCTGGCTGCGGCTGGGTGCGGTGGTGCTGGCGCTGGCAGGATTGGCGGCGCTGCTTATCAACCGCCGGTTGCCGACCTAACTCGCTCTTTGGGCCGCGAGCGTAAGCACACTGCGAATTTCGGCTCGACATTTCGCGGTGCGGTTACGCTCGGCGCGCTCGTGCCTCGCGTACGCGGCGGATGACGTCGTCGGGATGGTCCTCGGCTACGACCCTGACCACGAGCCACCCGTAGCGCTGGTCCAGCATCTCGAGTCGGCGGATGTCCTTCACGTACTGGCGGCGATCCGATCGATGCTGGTCGCCGTCATACTCGACTGCGACTTTGATGTCCTCCCAGCCCATATCCAGGTACGCCTCTCGCCAGCCCCATTCGTTGCGAACCACGATCTGTGTCTGCGGCCGGGGGAACCCGGCGCGCATTAATAGCAGTCGCAACCAGGTTTCCTTCGGGGACTGTGCTCCGCCGTCGACCAGTGCCAGTGCGGCTCGGGCAGCCCTCACCCCCCGACGGCCGCTGTAACGGTCAACCAGGAGGTCGATATCGGCCATCTTCAGCTCGGTCGCCTGCGTGAGCGCGTCGACCGCAGCTACTGCAGCACCCAGCGGGAGTCGGCGGGCGAGGTCGAGCGCGGTCCGGGCCGGAGTCGTGACGCGCATGTCGGCCAGGATTTCGATCTCGTCGACGTCGATTCGTTCCTCCCAGGTCTGCACCCCCGCGACAGTGTGACGGTTGGTGTCGATGATCGCGGCAGGCAGAGTCGGGTCGATCCACTTGGCACCGTGCAGGGCTGAGGCGGAGTAGCCGGCGAGGATGCCGCGGCGGCGGGAACGCAGCCAACACGCTTTCGCGCGCAACATCGCCGTCAGCGCCGCATCCCTTGGCATGTAGACGTCCTTATGCACGGCGACGTACCGACTGCGCAGCTCATAGGGGGTCAACACGCCCGCGGTCAACGCTTCACTGCCCAAAAACGGGTCTGTCATGACCGGCAGTGTGCGCAAACACACCGACAATCACCGCGAGCGTAAGCACACTGCGATTCTCGGCTCAACTTGTCGCAGTGCGGTTACGCTCGGCGCGAGCCGGTTTCGGCCGCGCCCCGGTGAGGCGATAGGTTGACGGAGTGACTGACACAGCCACCGATGGCAGACCCGCCTTCGTATCCCGCTCAGTCCTGGTCACAGGAGGAAACCGGGGGATCGGGCTGGCGATCGCGCAGCGGCTGGCCGCTGACGGCCACAAGGTGGCGGTCACGCACCGCGGATCCGGGGCGCCCCAGGGGCTGTTCGGCGTCGAGTGTGACGTCACCGACAACGACGCCGTCGATCGCGCCTTCAAAGAGGTCGAGGAGCACCAGGGTCCGGTCGAGGTGCTGGTGTCCAACGCCGGCCTGGCCGCGGACGCGTTCCTCATGCGGATGACCGAGGAGAAGTTCGAAAAGGTCATCGACGCCAACCTCACCGGGGCGTTCCGGGTGGCTCAGCGGGCGTCGCGCAGCATGACCAAGAAGCGGTTCGGCCGGATGATCTTCATAGGTTCGGTTTCCGGCTCCTGGGGCATCGGCAACCAGGCGAACTACGCAGCTTCCAAGGCCGGTGTGATCGGCATGGCCCGCTCGATCGCCCGGGAGCTGACAAAGGCCGGGGTGACCGCGAATGTGGTGGCCCCGGGCTACATCGACACCGATATGACCCGCGCGCTGGATGAGCGGATTCAACAGGGGGCGCTGGAGTTCATCCCGGCGAAGCGGGTTGGCACCGCCGCCGAGGTCGCCGGGGTGGTCAGCTTCCTAGCGTCCGAGGATGCGAGTTACATCTCCGGTGCGGTCATCCCGGTCGACGGCGGCATGGGTATGGGTCACTGAAGACCCCACGACACACGAGGACGGACATGGCGGGACTGCTCGAAGGCAAACGGATTCTGGTCTCCGGGATCATCACCGACGCGTCGATCGCATTCCACATCGCGCGGGTAGCCCAGGAGCAGGGTGCGCAGCTGGTGCTGACCGGGTTCGACCGGTTGCGGTTGATCCAGCGCATCGCCGACCGGTTGCCGGAGAAGGCGCCGCTGCTCGAACTCAACGTGCAAGACGAAAAGCACCTGGCCACTCTTGCCGAGCGCGTAACAGAGGTGATCGGGGAGGGCAACAAGCTCGACGGCGTGGTGCATTCGATCGGCTTCATGCCGCAAAGCGGGATGGGCATCAACCCGTTCTTCGACGCGCCCTATGAGGACGTCGCCAAGGGTATCCACATCTCCGCGTATTCGTATGCCTCACTTGCCAAGGCGCTGCTGCCGATCATGAACCCCGGCGGTGGCATCGTCGGCATGGACTTCGACCCGACCCGGGCGATGCCGGCCTACAACTGGATGACGGTCGCCAAGAGCGCGCTGGAGTCGGTGAACCGGTTCGTGGCGCGCGAAGCCGGCAAGGTCGGCGTTCGGTCGAATCTCGTTGCCGCCGGTCCGATCCGGACGTTGGCGATGAGCGCGATCGTGGGTGGCGCGCTTGGCGACGAGGCCGGCGCCCAGATACAGCTCCTCGAGGACGGCTGGGACCAGCGTGCTCCGCTCGGTTGGAACATGAAGGACCCCACGCCGGTGGCCAAGACGGTGTGTGCGCTGCTGTCCGAGTGGCTGCCCGCGACCACCGGGACCATCATCTACGCCGATGGCGGCGCCAGCACGCAGTTGCTCTAGTGGTCTGTCTGTGAATTAGTACGGTAGTTTGTAGTATGCCTGTTATGACAGCTGCGGCGTTGCCGGTCAGCGATGCCCAGCGCGCGGAGTTGGAG
>Ga0209530_1000370_pt1 | contig 34057 bp, 36 predicted proteins | sample BlaSpr_A8_Ref_O1_FD_187987 | JGI IMG/M metagenome (GOLD analysis project Ga0209530, IMG submission 187987) | Forest soil microbial communities from Thunder Bay, Ontario, Canada - Black Spruce, Ontario site 2_A8_Ref_O1 (SPAdes) (version 2) | ecosystem: Environmental > Terrestrial > Soil > Boreal...
ACTCTCCCCGAAGCCTGCAGACTCCTCGGTGGATAGCGACTTCCCCCACCACCCGACTCTGTTGGAGATCGCAGCCCGACAGAAGGAGATTGCATCATGGGACGCGTTGAACGTCGGCGGCTACCAGTTCGCTAAACCCGGCACCATTATCGGCTCCCTTGTCTGCGCCGTGATGATCTTTCTCGCGGTAACGCCCATCCCGCCAAACTGGCCATGGAACATCCCCCTGGTAGTAGTGGCCATCTTTACGGCGGTGGGCTCGGTGGTCTGTGGCCTTTTGTGGTTCGACAATCCGCGCCTCGGCCCCCGCCCCGAGTTGTTGGAGATCGTGCCGTTCTCACGGGCGGAGAACCTGCAGATGATGCAGGGGCAGGCGGTCGAGCCGTTCCAGGCAATCTGTAGCTGCCCCGGGTGTGGGCATACCTCCACCCATCGGATCCGTCAGCCTGCCGTGGGCGAGCCTTCTTGGGCGGCGGTTAGTCGGTATTGCGGAGTGTGCGAGCGGGAATGGGCGCAAGCCTAAACCCCTAGTACGCCAACGAGGCCGGCCGCTGGTCAGCGTCGCTAGAGGAGATGCGCGTTGACCGACGCGATGATGCTGAACACACATGCTGCGATGGCCCAGCTGTTGATTTTGCGCGCCGGGGCAGCGTAACTGACGGGCGTCGACCGGTAGTTGCTGGTCATATTGGCTGCTCCTCAAGTAATTAACCCGAAGGGTCGCGGCGGGAGGAGTTGGCTTGGATCGCTTACTGCGAAGAGCTTCGCGCCCAGTTCTCTAAAGATCCTCAAAGGATTCTTGGAGGCGACTTCGGAGCCGCCGGCAGCGTTCGCGCGCTATGGCGTCGGGGTCTTGACTGGGCGGAACCGCACTCGGGTGCCATGCTGAGGCGCAACCATGATGGAGCGCCGGACGATCTTCTCCGGCTGGTCGTCGACAGCGCTGAACTCGCCCTCGCGCAGCAACACGTGCACCACCGTGATCAACTCTCGCATCGAAAAGCTCGCGCCCAGACAGCGTTTGACACCCTGGCGGGTCCTAGGCGAAATGATCCGTTTTTATTGCCGCTGAACGGCAAGTTCCACGACTCTTTCTACGCGCACCGCTCAGGCTCGGCCTCGCATAGGGGAGTCACGCCGCGGAACCGATACCGATGTGCCGCCACCCAGTGATAAACAGCATCCTGCACTGCGCCGATGCCGGGGATTCGGTAGATCCACAACGGCAGACGCGTACCGAGCGCGGCAGAAAGGGCCGCGTTCATTGCAGCCGCACCGGCGAAGACTGCGCCAGAGGAATCCAGCCACCACGCAGATTCCGACAACCGACCGTCGGGAACCCCAAGCCGGTCAGCGATCCCCGGCGCTTGGAGCGGCTCAACCCGCAGCTGTCCCGTCCGATCGAACCGAATCAATCGATTGACCGCGCGCGTACACATCCCGCATCGGCCGTCAAAGACTAAAACGCCGTCCATACCCCTATCTTATTCGTGTCAGACGGTTCTCGACACAAAAAGACAGCAGGATCAGGCGCAGTCGGTGCAGATGGGAGACCCAGACCTAGAGCTGTGCAACCGGTTGCGGTGCTGTACCAGGAAGCAGCTCGAACAGGTGAACTCGTCGGCCTGCTGCGGAATTACCGTCACCGACAGTTCCTCACCGGACAGGTCCGCACCGGGCAGCTCGAAAAACGCTAGATCGTTGGGATCATCGTCGACGATTGCCGTGGATGTCGCGGGCAAGGAAGGCGCTAGTTCGCGTAGCGCGGACTTGTCCTGAACGTCGACGTCGGACACGCGGCGTGCGTCATAATCGCTTGTGGTCGTCATGGGTGTTCCTTTCTGCCCAGTAGGGGGTGACGCACTTCGCTGTTGGTCCACCCGTGGCTCAGGCGATACCCCGTTCGGGTGCCAAATACACCGTCGAGTCGAAGAATTTACATACGCGATAATTGGCGCCACTTGCACTGGCAACCGCTGGGACTCGTCACTGGCAATGCAGTCCCCCATCGTAGATCCGGCGCCGGATACGCGCCCCCCAAACGTAGGTGCCACGATGGCCACTGATAAATAGTCGGTTACCAGTACGAACACACCAATCGCCAGGCCGAGCATCGAGGCTGCAGCCCCTACTGGACCCAGAACGCTTCACCCTTCAACGGCGCGCAGCGGAATCGAGATAGCGAACACACCCGTGCTTTATCAGGGTCAGGCCGAAATGAAAAGTTAACCTCCGCCAACCGCGATCAGCTGCTCGGTGGAGGCGCAGGACGATCCGAATGCTTGGCCGCCCAGTCGAGTTCGGCACGGCGAACTCGGCGGTGGGCGGGTAAGTCGCTACGTGCCGTGGGTGCGGATGAACAGCGGCACTATCAGCCAAAACACCGTAAACAGCGCCAGCGCGCACGCACCCGCGGCAAACCCCACGTTCCGGCCCGACACCGCAGCGAAAATGATGGCGGTCATCCCGATCATCGCGAGACTAAGCAGCACAATCCCGGCCAGGGCGCACCGATGCGCCGCAGACACCAGCACCTGCAGGCGGTGTCGTCTGAACAGCAGCCGGTGGATGGCAACCGGGGCGACGAGCAGCACGACTGCGCCTACCGAAAATCCCACCGTAGCCAGATACACCATCCGCATATGTTCGCCGAGAATGTCGAAACGCTGCTGGAACGGCAGCGTCAGCAAAAACCCGGTGAGCAGCTGGACGCCGGTCTGAACCACCCGCAACTCCTGCAGCAGACTGATCCAATTACGGTCCAGCCTTTGGATTTCGGTTTCGCCGCCGCGTTCACGCTGATCCCATTGCTGGTCGTCTTCCGGGTGATCGACATCGCCGGCCATGGCCGCGATCATCGCATCGCGTGTACAGGGGCGATCAGCCGGGCCATGAACTTCGGCAGGTTCGCTGCGTGACGCTTAGCGGTTGAGCTTGCCGTCCCCCACGCCGGTCAAAGCTTCGTCCAGCGTCGGGTAGAGCGCGAAGGTCTTGTCCAGACCGGTCAGGTGAATCGGCCTTTTGGTCGCCGGGCCGTGCGCGACTACGCCGAACTCAGCGGCGTTGGCGAGTTTCTCGTAAGTCGCCGCGAGGATCTTCAGCCCTACCGAGCCGAGAAAGTCCACCCCGGACAGATCGATGACCAGCGCCGTCGGACCGTCCGCAACCACTGCGCCGATGGCTTGTTCCAGGGCAGGAGCGGTGACCAAATCGATTTCGCCGCTGACACTGACCACGGACACCCCGCCGTGGTCCGTAACCAACGTGGTAATCGAATCAGGAGCTGACAATGGCGATCCTTTGTCCCGGGCCTTAACTGTGGTGCAAGCCTAACCTGCCTTGCGAACTGCGAGAAGAAGAAGCCCTCAAGACCTGCCCCGCGTCGAACCACGCTAGTCTCCCCATAGGGCCTGCGCACTGCGGAGCGCGACGCGGCACTTTGGGGAGGTCAGATGTCAGATTCGCCGTCAGATTTCAACAGCAGCAACACCACCACCGCGCAGGCGGCCGGCATTTCCAGCGAAAGTTTGCTGCCACAGCTGGTCCAGCATCTGCGGAAGAACCGAACCGTTCTGCGCGAGGAGTGGGCGCGCAGGATCACCGAGGCAGAACTGCTCACCGCGATGACCCCGGAAGAGCTCTTCTCCGAAGCGACCGCCGTCTACGACAACTACGTCGAGGTGCTCGAGACCGGTAGCGTCGAGGCTTTGCAGGATTATGCGCGAGACCTTTCCGAACGCATCATCCCGCGGGGTGTGGAGACCGACGAGGTCGTCGGCATCGTGCTGTTGTTGCGCGACGTGCTCGCGCGTTCCCTGTTCGAGAAATATCAGTCCGACTTCGACTTGCTCAACGTGGTGCTCGACGTCTACGAGCCGGCGGCCAACCGCATCGCCAATACCGTGGCCGTCAGCTTCGTGCAGGAACGCGAGCGGATCATCCGCCAGCAGCAGGAGGCGATCCGGGAGCTGTCGACGCCGGTGCTGCAGGTGCGCGAGCAGCTGCTGATTTTGCCGATCATCGGTGTGCTCGACAGCCAGCGCGCCCGCCAGGTCACCGAACAACTGCTGCGGGCTATCCGGGCGAATCGTGCGAAAGTCGTGGTCATCGACATCACCGGTGTGCCCACTATCGACTCCACGGTGGCGAACCACCTGGTGCAGACGGTCGACGCGTCGGGGTTGATGGGCGCAAGCGTGATCATCACCGGCTTGTCCTCGGAAATCGCCCTGACGCTGGTGACTATCGGACTGGACCTGTCGAAGATGAACGCAGTGGGCGACCTGCAAGGCGGTATCGAGGAAGCCGAGCGATTGCTGGGCTACGAAGTCTCTCGCACAGGCGAGCAGCCCGGGTGAGCACAACTAACACGAGCCCGCAATGCCAGTACCAATCCTGAAGCAGGGCGCGTTTCTGATCGCGTCGGTGCAGGCCGCGCTGACTGACTCCGACACTGAACGGCTCCGCTACGACCTCATGGAGCGGGTCAGCCGGTTTCGCGCGCTGGGAATCATCGTCGACGTCACCGCCATCGACGTGATGGATTCGTTCGCCGCCCGTTCGCTGCGCACCATTGCGCACATGACCCGGCTGCGCGGCGCTGAGACCGTGATCGTGGGTCTGCAGCCAGAGGTGGCTTTCGCGATGGTCCAACTGGGACTGGCGTTCGACGACATGAACACCGCGCTGGATCTCGAAGAGGGCCTTGCTTTGCTGAATCGTCAACTAGGACTTGGTAAATCGGCGATCGGGCGCGATGGTGGCGGGTGAGGTCGTCGTCGACATCGATAACCCCGACGACATTGTCGCAGCCCGCAAAGCCGGACACCAGCTCGCACTTGACCTCGGATTCTCGCTAACCGACGTCACCATGATCGCCACGGCGATCTCCGAAATCGCGCGAAACATCACCAGCTACGCGGGTCGCGGCGCGGTCCGGGTCGCGGTGCAGGACCGCGAGGGCCGCAAGGCGCTGGTGGTGCGCGCCGAGGACCAGGGTCCGGGCATCGCCGACATCGAACGAGCGCTGGAGGACGGATACTCGACCGGTCGTGGGTTAGGTCTGGGCTTGCCCGGTGCCCGCCGTCTGATGGACCGATTGGTCGTGGAATCCGCACTCGGCTGCGGAACGGTTATCGAAATGTGGAAATGGGTTCCGGCCCGTGCATGAAAACGGTCGACTGGGGCCACTTGAGTGGGCCATCGCAGGTCGCCCCATTCCAGGAGAGCACCTCTCGGGCGACCAGCCGATCGCGGTCGGCATCGACGATGGCGCTGCTCTGTTCGGCGTTATTGACGGACTCGGCCATGGTCCGGCTGCCGCGACAGCCGCACAGCGCGCCGTCGACACGCTCAAGCACGCCCGTAACGAGCGGCTCGACGTTTTGGTCCAGCTCTGTCATCGCGTGCTGGCCGGCAGCAGAGGGGCCGCTATGACCCTGGCACGGGTGGATTTCGGGACCGGCAAGCTTGCGTGGGCGGGGGTAGGCAACGTTGCCGCCAACCTGGTCGCCAAGGATGCGACTGGTGTCCACGTCCGCTCCTCTGCTCGCCTTGCCGCAGGCATCGTCGGTTACCGCATCCCGGAAATCAGACCGGTGCAGTCGGTCTCAATGCGCGCGGGTGACCTGATCGTCATGGCCACCGACGGCATCACCGAAGATCATCTGGACCACATCGACTTCGCCGGCTCCGCCACGGTTATAGCCGAGGAGATCTTGGGTAAACATGCCAAACAGACCGACGACGCACTGGTGCTCACCGCACGTCACCGCGGAGCCTCAACATGACCGACACCGACGACTTTCACGCCCAGTACATCGCTGCGCTGCAGACCTACCTGGACGCGCGCGATGAAGACAGCCTGGCCGTCGGCCATGAGCTCGGACGTCGGGCCCTGCAACAACGCATCAGCATGCTCGACATCATCGAGCACCACGCCCAGCTAGTCCTCGAACTTTCGAAGGACTTCCGAAACGACGCGCCGGTCGCGCTGGAATTCCTGATGCAGACGCTCGCACCGCTCGACGTCGCAACCCGGGGGTTTCTCGACGGCAACAAGCGTTACGCGGAACAACGAGCCCGCGCCGAAGGTCTTGCCGACCGCGACAAATTCCGCACCGCCCTGGTGAATTCGTTGCAAGAGGGGTTTTTCGTAGCCGATTCCGAGGGCGCGATCATCGAGATGAACAACGCCTTCATCGAGATACTGGGCTATCCCAACGATAGTTTGCCGTACCGATGGCCCCACCCGTGGTTGGTGGACGTACAGACTGCAGATGATCAACAATCCCGGGTCCGCAGCCACGGCAGCGCCCACTACGAGACACCGGTTCGGCATCGAGACGGCCACCTCGCATGGGTGATGGTGAGCATCAATGCAGTCAGCGGAGGCGGCGCCGACCAAGACATGTATGTGGGCACCGTTCGTGACATCACCGCGGAGCGGGCGTTTGCGGCCCGGGAAAGCGCGGTCCTGCGCCTGGCCACTGCCGTAGCTGTGGCCAAAAGCGTGGCGGAGCTGCTGTCGATCACTCTCGAGGAGTGCCGGTCGGCGATCGACGCACAACGCGTGGTCGCGGTGACGTGGCCGACGGCCGAGGGCGAACCGACCGTCCAAGTGGCGGGCGAGCCCTCCGAATCGACTTGGCGCGGACTCGATCCGTGGTTGCGCCATACATTCCAGGATGCGCGTCACCAGCTGCCGCTGACGGCCAAGACGGTTGATCGGCCGGACAATCCCGGAAAGGCACAGGGATTGGTCGCGGTGCTCTCCGGTACAGGAGACCTCACCATGTGGTTGGAGCTTCGCTCGCCGCGGTGGGTCAGCGCGGAGGATCGGCTGCTGGTCACCGTGCTCATCGGCCACCTCAGTTTGGCCCTGCAGCACGTCCGTCAGTTTGAGAGTGCCCGCGAGACATCGCTGACCTTGCAGCGCGCGATGCTGCCCCCCGTGGAGCCGCCACCGGGCTTTGTCGTACGCTACGAACCCGCTGTCCCGCCATTGGAGATCGGTGGCGATTGGTATGACGTGCTGCCAATCGGCGAACACCGCATCGGGATCGTCGTCGGCGACTGTGTGGGCCGTGGTCTCCCGGCCGCTGCGATAATGGGTCAGCTACGCAGCTCGGCGCGCGCACTGTTGATCAACGGCGCCCAACCGGCGCTGTTGCTCGAGCAGCTCGACTCGGCGGCGTCACTCATTCCCGATGCGTACTGCACAACAGTGTTCCTGGCAATCCTGGACACCGAATCCGGTGTCCTGCAGTACAGCAACGCCGGCCACATGCCCGCCGTGCTCGCCGCCCCCGAGTCCGGCACATCCGTGTTAACCGACGCCCGGACCGTGCCACTTGCGGTTCGCCGAGACGGACCTCGCCCGCAAGCCTCACAGCTGCTACCGCCTGGCTCTACGCTGCTGCTGTTCACCGACGGCTTGGTCGAGCGGAGACGCGAGTCGATTGACGACGGAATAGCCCGTGCTGCAGATGTTCTATTAGAAACGACGAAGCTCCCCCTGGAAGCCGTCGCGGATGCGGTGCTTAGGGAGTTGGCTCCGGCAGCGGGATACGACGACGATGTCGCGATGGTGATCTACCGTCACCAGCAAGCGCCGCTTCGAATCGGAAGCGATGCTACCGCAGATCAATTGGCCGACATCCGGCATCGGCTGAGCGAGTGGTTGCGGGCCGCTGACGTCCCGGATGCATTGGCCGCCGACATCGTGCTGGTCATCAACGAGGCGTGCACGAACTGCGTCGAGCATGCGTACCGCGGACACAGCGTCGGGACAATGCTGACCGAGGTCAAAGTCGTTGACGGGGAGGTCCGGGCGCGGGTCACCGATTCCGGTTCTTGGAAGACGCCGGCCATCAACCCGGGCAACAGCGGGCGGGGCTTGGTGCTAATGAGGGTCATCAGTGACACGATGGAAATCGACAGCGGTCCAACGGGAACCACGGTCGACATCACCTTCCGGTTGCCGACAGCCGCGGAGGCGGTCGACCACTGACAGCCCAGCAGCACAAGTCCGCCCCAAGATAGTGCCGCTAGCACCGTTTGCCCGGACCCAGACCGTGGTATTCACCGACGTGACCCGCGCATCGCTCACGGTTGAGCCCGCCCTGCCGGCCGCACATGGACCGCTGTCAATGGCTGTTCGGTGCGCCTTGGCTGGACCACCGTCACGCGACCACCTCTCGCGCATCAGCACCTCCGTCCGTGATTCGGAAGCCTACGGTCTAGACCTGCAGTTGGCCTTGAGCATGTGTTACGAGTTGCACTACCGGGGTTTTGCGGGCGTAGATCCCAGCTGGGAGTGGAGTCCCGACCTGCTGCAGTTACGCGCCGAACTCGAGCGCGCTTTTTTGGCTGGCGTACGCCGCGACGTCGGTGCTATAGAACCAGACCACACCTCAACAGTCGAAATGGAAGCGATTTCAATCGAATCCGTCGACGGTAGCGGCCCGTCGTATCATCTGCGCGACAGCGGAACCTGGCAGCAGATGCGCGAATATTTCGTGCAGAGGTCGCTGTATCACCTCAAAGAGGGCGATCCTCACGCTTGGGCGATCCCACGGCTAACGGGTGGTGCCAAGGCCGCATTTGTGGCGATCGAGTTCGACGAGTACGGCGCCGGGCAGGGCTCCCGCCTGCACCAGCAATTGTTCGCCGACCTACTCGCGGCGGCCGGTCTGGATTCGACGTATCTCGGCTACCTCGACGCCGTTCCTGCCGAAGCGCTTGCGGCGGTGAACCTGATGTCGCTGTTCGGCTTGCACCGCGGGTTGCGCGGGGCAGCGATCGGGCACTTCGCATCGACAGAGATCACCTCACCACCGGGTTCCCGACGGATGGTCCAGGCTTTACAGAGGATGGACGCACCGCCAGCCTGCATCGCGTTCTACCGCGAGCACGTCGAGGCCGACGCGGTACACGAACAGGTTGTACGCCTCGACGTGGTCGGCGATCTCGTCTCGCGCGAGCCGAAGCTGGACCGCGACGTCGTTTTCGGGATACGCGCTCACGCCGTGGTCGAGGATCGCCTGGCGGATGCGATCATGACGTCTTGGAAGCAGGACAAGACGTCGTTGCGGCAGCCGCTCAGTTAGCCTCCTGGCCAACATGTTCGGTGCGTCGGCAACGGCGGTGGCTGGTGTCACACAGCGGGTATTCCTTACTACGCCCACAGGCGCAGATGGCCACCATGAATCGGTCGGATTCGACGACCCGGCCGCCGGGCATCTCGATGCGCACCGGGCCGGATACCAGCACAGGGCCTTTGGGTATCACGCGTACGCGGGTGCTGGTCACGGCTTGTCCGCCCGGATCACAACGAGTTCCTCTTGCCGACACCCGCGACGCAGGAGCCCGGCTTCCTCCAACCAGTCTGCCCGCGCCGTCAAAACCGGCCCGAACGAAATCCACTGAGAAGAAACGACCTCGGCGTACAAGCCGGTCAACCGCAAGGTGTCCAGCGATTGTTCGACACCGGCAAGGGCCGACTGCACCAGCAAAAGGGATCCGCCGTCGCACAGCAGGTTTGACACCGACCCGCACAACGGATCCAGGACCAGCCGGCCATCGGGCCCGGCGTTCCATGCCCAGGACGGGCCAGCGTCTGACGAGATCATCTCTGTGTCGCCGAAGGGCGGAGTCGGCACATACGGCGGATTGGACATCACCACCTCGAAAGGCTCGCAGCCCAGAGCTCCAATCCACGAACCTTCCCGAATGTCGATCTCGACTCCCGCGACGGCTGCGTTGTCCTGAGCGCAACGCACCGAGTGCGGGCAGATGTCGAAGGCGGTGACGCTGGCACAACCCATCTCGGCAGCCGCAATCGCGACAAACCCGCTGCCCGTGCACAGATCGACTATTCGCCGGCTGCGGACTAGTCCGCTCTGTTGCATTGTCTCCACGAGCAATCGCGAGTCGTCTTGAGGCTGGTAAACCTTGTGCGCGGCCAGAACGTCGGCAGAGGCAGGGTACGTGATCGTCAACGGTGGGCCTTTCTGAGGTTCGCCGCGGCGATACTGGTAGCAGTGGTGCTGGCGGTGACCTTGGTCTCAATGGTTCCACCGCCGCCGCCAAACAGCTCGCGGATGATTTTGGTCGCTTCTCGCAGCATGTCTTGGCGACGCTCGATGGTCGGCCAACCCTTGCCGGCGACGTGTTCGTTGAGGTTCTCGCCGCTGCCCAGCAGCGCCCAGGCGTTCGGGGCATGTCCCTGGGAGGTCAGCCACGCTGAGAAGTGGTCGCTGCAGACCTCGAAATCGAAACCGCGGTCTTCGGCTGAAACCGCATACTGGACAATATCTTTAGGCCCACTCTGCTCCGCCATCAAGGTGTATCCGAAGTTGGTCATATCGCGACGGATACCCCGTCGCCACGGGGGCAAACGGCTCGGTCGCGGCCGCTACAGGCGCTCTTTGACCGCCGCGGACAGGCGCGCGCCGTTGGCCTTCCCGGCCGCGATCGAGGTGGCGGCCTTCATTACCTGTCCCATCTGCTTCATGCCGGGGCGCTCTCCGATCGCCTCGGCCACCTCGGCCATGGCGGTGTCGACGACGTCGGCCAACTCAGCTTCGGTGAGGGGCGTGGGCAAGTATTCGTCGATAATCCGCGCCTCGGCGTGCTCGGCGGCGGCCAACTCCCCGCGACCGTTTTGGGTGTAGATCTCGGCCGATTCGCCACGCTTGCGGGATTCCCTGGCCAGGACCTTGATGACCTCTTCGTCGGAGAGCTCCCGTGCCTCTTTGCCGGATACCTCCTCGGTCTGAATCGCGGCCAGCAGCAAGCGCAGGGTCGCGGTTCGCAACTTATCCTTGGACTTCATCGCCTGGGTCAGGTCCGCCCGGAGCCGGGATTTGAGTTCCGCCATGCTTCAGACGCTACGCGTGTGACACCTGAAGAAGATTGAGAAATGCCGGGAGCGTCGACAGGATGGAGCCCATGACTAACGACGACGGCGGCTGCACACGGTGAGCACGCTGCCGCCTGGCTATCCGGTTGGTCCGCCGCCCGAGTCCCCGGGGTATGCGCCGCCCGGCTACTCCCCACCAGGCTATGGCGCACCGCCGGGCTACGGCCCACCACCGGGCTACGGCCCACCACCGACCTACGGCCCACCACCGGGGTACTGGCCCCCACCGGGGTACGGAGTGCCACCTGCCTATGGGCGCGGCTCACAGTTTGGGCCGCCTCCGGTCCCGGGAGCGGCCAAACCCGGGATTATCCCGCTGCGGCCCTTGACACTCAGCGAGATCTTCAACGGCGCCGTCAGCTATATCCGCACCAACCCGAAGGCGACGTTGGGGTTGACCGCAGTGGTGGTTGTGGTCATGCAGATCATTACGATGATCGCCACGCTCGGACCACTGACCGCGTACGGCAGGCTCACGACCGATCGGCCGGACGAGCTGACCTGGGGGGTCGTGGGCGCATGGGCAGCGTCGATAGCCGCGGGCCTGCTGGTCACCTGGCTGGGTGGCATGCTGCTGTCCGGAATGCTCACCGTCATCGTCGGACGGGCGGTATTCGGGTCGTCGATCACCGTCGGCGAAACCTGGGCCAAGATTCGTGGGCGGCTACTGCCGTTGCTCGGCCTGGCACTGCTGGAAGGCGCCGTAGTGGCGGCGCTTGTCGGGTTGGTGGCCGTAACAATCGCCCTGGCCGCCGCTGCCGGCAACGGAGCGGTGGGGGTTCTGCTCGGCTTCCCGCTGGTGCTCGTCGTGGTCGCGTTGATGGTCTACCTCTACACAGCGGTGTTGTTCGCACCCGTGCTGATCGTGCTCGAGAGGCTGCCAGTCATCGATGCGATCACCAGATCCTTCGCGCTGGTCCGCAATGGGTTCTGGCGGGTGCTGGGCATCCGGGTGCTGACGTTCATCGTGGCAAGCGTTGTCGCTGACGCGACGGCGGCACCGTTCAGTGTGGTCGGCCAACTGATGATCTCCGGCACGTCATCAACCGGCGCCCTGCTGGCCGGGACCACCATTGCGTCCATCGGGGGGGCGATCGGCCAGATCATCACGGCGCCGTTCAACGCCGGAGTAATCGTGCTCCTCTACACCGACCGGCGAATGCGCGCCGAAGCATTCGACCTGGTGCTGCAGAGCGGCGCCGCCGCCGGACCCTATGCGGCCGCCTCCACCGATAACCTCTGGCTGACCCGGCCGGTGTAGGGACTAGCTGACAGTGCCCTCCATCGACATCGACCGCGATGCCGCACACCAGGCCGCACAGGATGAGCTCAACAGACCGATCTACTCCAAAGGGTCAGTGGAACAGCAATTCACCGAATGGATCAACGAACTGTTGTACCGGCTGTTGCAGAAGACCGCCCAGCTACCCGGCGGGTGGCTTATCGCCACGGTGCTGCTCACCCTGCTGGCGGTCGCGGTGGCAGTCGCCATTCGCATCGCACGGCGTGCGATGCGCAGCAGACGCGGCGGCGACTACCAGTTATTCGAAGCGGGCCAGCTCACCGCGGCCCAGCATCGTGCCACCGCCGAAAGATATGCGGAGGAAGGGAATTGGGCCGCAGCGATTCGGCATCGGCTGCGCGCCGTCGCGCGCCAGCTCGAAGAGACCGGCGTACTCAACCCGGCCCCGGGCCGTACCGCTAACGAGCTGGCCCAGGACGCGGGCGTGGCGTTACCCCATCTGGCAGGCGAATTATCCCAGGCGGCAACGGCTTTCAATGATGTAACCTACGGTGAACGACCCGGAACCCAGGCCTCCTATCAGGTGGTCGCCGACCTCGACGACCACCTGCGGACGCGATCACCGGCCGCCTCGACGACACCGGGACAGCCCGCCGCAGTCGATTCATGGGCGCAGGTGCGCTGATGACGACCAGTGCAGCGGTGCGTCCGGAATCCAGCATTGCTGGGGCGCCGGGGCGATGGCGATCATGGCGCTGGGCGGTGCTCACGCTGGTCGTGCTGGCGGTCATAGCCGGGATCGGAGCCTACCTGACCACACCGCGGCCTGGCGGCGAGATGGATCCGGCGTCGACCGGGCCCGATGGTGCCCACGCGTTGGTGACGCTGCTCCGCGACAACGGCGTCGAGGTGGTCGTGGCCCGCAGCATCGACGACGTCGAACGGGCGGCACGCCCCGCCACGCTCATACTGGTGGCACAGAGTCAGTATTTGACCGACACCACGTTGCTGGATCAGCTGGCGAAAGCCCCCGGTGATTTCCTCCTGGTGGAACCGACCGCACGAACCCGCGCAGCACTGATCCCGGGTCTGCGCATCTCGGCCGCCAGCACCTTCGACAGCAACCCGAATTGCGCTCTGCGGGAAGCTAATCGAGCCGGGTCAGTTCGATTCGGGCCAAGCGACACCTACACGGCCAAAGATGGCCGGGCGATGACCCGCTGCTACGACGGGGTGCTGGTGCGCTATCGGGACGGCGGCCGAACCATCACCGTGGTCGGCAGTACCGACTTCATGACCAACGAGGGTTTGTTGGAGGCGGGCAATGCCGCGCTGGCGATGAATCTCGCGGGTGACCGGCCCCGCCTAATCTGGTATGCGCCCCAACACATTGAGGGTGAAACATCTTCCCCAACCTCAATTTCGGACTTGATTCCAGAAAACGTGACCTGGATCGTCTGGCAGCTGTGTCTGGTCGTGCTACTGGTTGCACTGTGGAAGGGCCGCCGGGTCGGTCCACTGGTGGCCGAGGAATTGCCCGTCGTGGTGCGGGCGTCGGAGACTGTCGAGGGTCGCGGCCGGCTCTACCGATCCCGTCGGGCACGGGATCGCGCCGCCGACGCATTGCGCACCTCGACACTGCAGCGGCTGCGGCCCCGGCTTGGTCTTGGCGCTGGCGCAGCAGCGCCGGCGGTGGTGGCGACGGTAGCTCAGCGTGGCGGCGCCGACGCACAGTTTGTTGCCTACCACCTCTACGGTCCACCCCCGGCCACCGATAATGACCTGCTACAACTTGCCCGTGCGCTCGACGAAATCGAAAGGCAGGTCACACACTCGTGACACAGTCCCCTTCTGCCCCGCAAGCCCCTCCCACCCTGACCCCGCAGGCTGAATCGGCACGTGATGCACTGCTGGCGTTACGCACCGAACTCGCCAAGGCCGTCGTCGGACAGGAAGGGGTCATCAGCGGTCTGGTGATCGCGCTGCTGTGTCGTGGCCACGTGCTGCTGGAAGGTGTTCCGGGAGTTGCGAAGACGCTGCTGGTCCGAGCGCTGTCCGCCGCGTTGCAACTGGAATTCAAGCGGGTGCAGTTCACCCCCGACCTGATGCCCGGCGATGTCACCGGTTCGCTGGTGTACGACGCGCGCACCGCCGCGTTCGTGTTCCGGCCGGGTCCGGTGTTCACCAATCTTCTGCTCGCCGACGAGATCAACCGCACGCCCCCTAAAACCCAGGCAGCACTGCTGGAGGCGATGGAGGAACGTCAGGTCACCGTGGACGGCGAAGCCAAGCCGTTGCCCGACCCATTCATCGTCGCCGCGACACAGAACCCGATCGAATACGAGGGCACCTACCAGTTGCCCGAAGCCCAACTGGACCGCTTCCTGCTCAAACTCAATGTGACGCTGCCGTCGCGCGAGTCCGAAATCGCCATTCTGGGCCGGCATGCACACGGCTTCGATCCCCGTGATCTTTCCGCGATCAAGCCGGTGGCCGGAACGGCCGAGCTGGCGGCCGCCCGCGCGGCGGTGCAACAGGTATTGGTGGCCGACGAGGTGCTGGGCTACATCGTCGATGTCGTCGGAGCCACTCGCTCCTCCCCCGCACTACAGCTGGGTGTGTCGCCGCGTGGGGCAACCGCCCTGCTGGCCACCGCGCGGTCCTGGTCGTGGCTATCCGGCCGTAACTACGTCACTCCCGACGACGTGAAAGCCATGGCCCGCCCGACGCTGCGGCACCGGGTGATGCTCCGCCCCGAAGCCGAGTTGGAAGGCGCCACGCCCGATGGTGTGCTCGACGGAATTTTGGCGTCGGTTCCGGTGCCCCGCTAGTGATCCTGACCGGACGCGCCGGCTTGGTGGCGCTGATATTCATCCTTCCGATCGCGCTGTCGCCTTGGCCGGCAACCGCTTTCGTGGTGCTGCTGGCGGCGCTGGCGATGGTGGTGGCCGCTGATGCCGGGTTAGCGGCCAGCACCCGCGGGTTGCGGTATACCCGTTCACCAGATACCTCGACCCGACTCGGACAGCAGGTGGATGCGAGCCTGCTGATCTACAACGATGGCCGCCGCCGGTTCCGGGGCAAGATTCGCGACGCCTGGCCGCCCAGCGCGGGCGCTGCGCCGCGCACCCATACCGTCGACGTCGCTGCCGGGCAACGCCAGCATGTCGACACTGTCCTGCGGCCAGTCCGCCGCGGCGATCAGCATGCGGCTGCGCTCACCGCCCGATCGATCGGGCCGCTGGGGTTGGCGGGACGGCAGAGTTCGCAGACGGTGCCCGGTCAGGTCCGGGTGCTGCCGCCATTCCTGTCTCGCAAGCACCTGCCGTCGCGACTTGCCAAACTGCGGGAGATCGACGGGCTGTTGCCGACGCTGATACGCGGGCAAGGAACTGAATTCGACTCGCTGCGCGAGTATGTCGTCGGTGACGACGTGCGCTCGATCGACTGGCGCGCAACCGCTCGTCGCGCCGACGTGATGGTCCGCACGTGGCGGCCCGAACGCGACCGGCGAGTGGTGATCGTGCTCGACACCGGACGTATGGCGGCGGGTCGCGTCGGTGTGGACCCTGCCGCCGCCGATCCCGCCGGGTGGCCTCGGCTGGACTGGTCGATGGACGCTGCGCTGCTACTGGCCGCACTCGCATCACGGGCCGGCGACCATGTCGACTTCCTCGCCCACGACCGGGTCAGCCGAGCCGGCGTGTTTGGCGCATCTCGCACCGAACTGCTCGCCCAGCTGGTCACCGCGATGGCCCCGCTGCAACCAGCACTCATCGAATCTGATTGGCGTGCAATGATTGCCGCGATCTTGCGGCGCACCCGGCGCCGATCGCTGGTGGTGCTGCTGACCGATCTCAACGCCACCGCACTCGAGGAGGGCCTGCTGCCGGTGTTGCCGCAGTTGTCGGCCAAACACCATGTGATGATGGCTGCGGTCGCCGACCCCCGGGTTGACGAAATGGCCGCCGGGCGTTCCGATGCGGCCGCAGTTTACGACGCGGCGGCTGCCGAACGAGCCCGCAACGATCGGCGTGCGATCGCGTCGCGGCTGCGCCAAAGTGGAGTGGATGTCGTCGATGCGACCCCCACGGAACTCGCGCCGGCACTTGCCGACCGCTATCTGGCAATGAAAGCGACCGGGCGGCTTTAATTTCGATCGCGAGTGTGAACTAGACGACGCCGGCACGGCGTGTCGCGTCGCTCAATTCACAGTCGCGCCATCGGACGCCCGACGCGGCTCAGCCGGTTGGGACCACGTCGGGCGCGTCCTCGATGTCGCCGGTCTCCCCGGCTTTCACAGCTCGGCGGCCGAAGTAGACGATATACGCCAGGAACGCCGCTTCGGCGATGATTCCGATGCCGACCCGAACGAATGTCGGCAATGATGACGGCGTCACCAATGCTTCGATCAACCCCGAGACCAGCAATACACCAACCAGTCCCACCGCGACCGACACCACCGCACGGCCCTGCTCGGCAAGCACCTGCCCTCGCGGCCGGTCACCCGGCGAGATCACCGACCACCCCAACCGCATCCCTGTCGCCCCGGCCAGGAACACCGCCGTCATCTCCAGCAACCCGTGCGGAGCCAGCAGGCCCAGCAGAATGCCGCCGTTGCCAGCCTGGAACATCAGGCCGGCGATCAGCCCCAAGTTGGCGGCGTTTTGGAACAGCACGATCGGGATCGGCAATCCGAGCACGACTGAGAACGCGATGCACTGGGCAGTCACCCAGGAGTTATTCACCCAGACTTGCAGGGCGAACGCTGCGGCGGGGTGTTCGCTGTAATACGACTCGACATCATGGTTGACCAATTCGTCGATGTCACTTGGCGTTCCGACCGCGGACTGCACTTCCGGATTGCCGGCCACCCAGCATGCGATGACCGTCACGACAGCGAAAAACACCACCGCCGTTGCCAGCCACCACCGCCAGGTACGGTAGGCGACCACGGGGAAAGACACGGTCCAGAAACGGACGAACGTACGGCTCAGCGGCGCATGCGCACCGGTCACCGCCGAGCGAGCGCGCGCGATCAGACTTGACAGCCAGCCGATCAGCAGCGAATCCGACGACGCCGACCGCAGCATGGACAGATGTGTAGACACGCGCTGGTAGAGCTCGACGAGCTCGTCGACTTCGGCTCCGCTCAGTGACCGGCGCCTCTTGATCAGCTGATCGAGCCGGTCCCAGGTAGCGCGATGGGTCAGCACGAATGCGTCGACGTCCACCCTGGGCAGCCTAATCGCTAGCTACGCGGAGCCCGGAAAAGTCGGTCGCAACCGCAAGACCTGTACCGTTCGGTGTTATGTCGGAGGTGGTGACCGGGGACGCCGTGGTGCTCGATGTGCAGATCGCCCAGTTACCGGTGCGAGCTGTGGGCGCGCTGATAGATATCGTGGTGATATTCGTCGGCTATCTGCTCGGGCTGATGCTATGGGCAGCCACCCTGACTCAGTTCGACACCGCGCTGAGCGTGGCCGTCCTGATTATCTTCACTGCGCTGGTGATTGTCGGGTACCCCCTGGTATTCGAAACCGCGACCCGGGGCCGGTCGGTGGGCAAGATCGTCATGGGCCTGCGGGTGGTGTCCGACGACGGCGGCCCAGAACGCTTCCGGCAGGTGGTGTTTCGCGCGCTGGCCTCAGTCGTGGAGATCTGGATGCTCGCCGGGAGCCCGGCCGTGATCTGCAGCATGTTGTCACCGAAGGCCAAACGTATCGGCGACATCTTCGCCGGCACAGTCGTAGTCAGCGAACGCGGACCCCGGTTGGGCCCGCCGCCGGCAATGCCGCCGTCGTTGGCTTGGTGGGCGTCATCGCTGCAGCTTTCGGACCTTAGCGCTGGTCAAGCCGAGGTCGCCCGCCAATTCCTCTCCCGCGCATCACAACTCGAGCCCCAGCTACGCCAACAGATGGCCTACCGGATCGCCGGCGATGTGGTAGCCCGCATCGCCCCGCCACCACCACCCGGCGCTGCGCCGCAGCTGGTACTTGCCGCCGTGCTTGCCGAACGACACCGTCGCGAATTGGCGCGACTCCGCGCAGGCCCTGCTATGACGCCCCCAACCGGGCCATGGTCACCGGCCGGACCCCAGTTTTCCGGATCGCCCAGCTGGCCAACCACGCCATGGTCACCGCAGTCCCCTCCGCAGACCCAGCAACAGCCCATCCCCTGGCCCGAACCGGTGGCATCCCAGCGGTGGCCCCAGCAAGGGCCCAATACCGGCGGGTTCTCGCCGCCGCACTAATTTCTAAGCGACCGTAGCCGCCATAACGGCGACGTCAGCGACCAACAACGCCCATCCGCACAGCGGAACCGTGATACCTCCAGGGCGCTTGGCGGTGAAAAACGAGATCACAATGACGATGAAGGCCACCGCGGGCGCTCCGTAGAACGCGAGGTCGAAGTCAATCCCGCCGCGGCCTAAGTCCTGACATACGCGACCGCTGCAGCCATCGGTACTCATCACGGCGCCGAGCGCAAAAAGCATGACAATCGCCGCAGCCGGCACCGTCGACAGCGCCAGGCCCCAGTTCACCCAGAGCCACACGTTGCGGCCACGACGGTTTTCGCCTTGTGCCAGCTCAGTTGAGTGCTGGGTTCGGCTGTCCATCGTGAGGCGCTGATCATTCCCGTCCATCAAACAGGTGCTACCCGTTGACTGCCAGATGCAAACGGGCCTCTCGCACCGGCCGCGCTGACCTGCGGGAGTCCACCTCGACAAGCCCCGCCGCAAATAAACCGTTGCATCGCGTTAGTTAACGATATATCGTGATACACCAGAAGCGTACAACCGGTGCGCTACCTCAAGAGACGTAAGGACTACATACATGAACTACCCATTCACTCCTCCCGGCGAGCCATTCGCCGGCCGGCCAGGCTTCGGATTCGGGTTTGGACCCGGTCCCGTACAGCGAAGTGCTTTGCACGGCGCCAGGCGAGCGGCCCGGCAGGAATTCCGCGAACACCTCCGCGACCACGCGGGCGGACACGAGGGGCCGTTCGGATTCGGCCCCGGCTTCGGCCCTGGTTTCGGCCCCGCCTTCGGTCCCGGTTTCGGGCCCGGTTTTGGTGGCGGCCGACGCGGCGGATCGCGTCGTGGCGGCCCCGGCCGCAGTCGGCGCGGTGACGTGCGGGCCGCCATTCTGACGCTGCTGGCCGAGCAGCCGATGCACGGCTACGAGATGATCCAGCAGATCGGCGAACGCAGCAACGGACTTTGGCGTCCCAGCCCCGGCTCGGTGTACCCGACCCTTCAGCTGCTTGCCGACGAAGGCCTGATCACCGCAAGCGAATCCGACGGAAGCAAGAAGCTCTTCGAGCTCACCGACGAGGGCCGCGCGGTCGCCGAGAAGGTCGAAACCCCACCGTGGGAAGAGATCGTCGAAGGCGAAGCCCCGGGCCACACGAACCTGCGGGCGGCCGTGCGCCAGTTGTTCGGTGCGGTTGCGCAGTCTGCGCACACCGCTACCGCCGAGCAGCAGCAGCGCATCGTTGAGATCCTCAACAATGCGCGACGTGAGGTCTACGGCATCCTCGGCGAGGACTGACCGCAAGTGAAATGCCCGCCGGCTCGATTGTCGGCGGGCATTTTTCACGCGCAGTCGCAACGCAATCTAGGAGACGTCGACCCAATCCAGGGTCCGCTGCACGGCCTTACGCCAGCCGGCGTAACCAGCGGCGCGCTCGTCGTCGTCCCACGTCGGCGTCCATCGCTTGTCCTCTTGCCAGTTGGCCCGTAGGTCGGACGGGTCGGACCAGAATCCGACGGCCAAGCCCGCAGCGTAGGCGGCCCCCAACGCAGTGGTTTCGGCGACCACCGGCCGTACCACGTCCACGCCCAGCACGTCGGCCTGGATCTGCATGCACAGGTCGTTGCCGGTGATACCACCGTCGACCTTCAATACTTCAAGGCGCACACCAGAGTCTGCTTCCATCGCATCCACCACGTCCCGGCTCTGGTAGCAGATCGCCTCTAACGTCGCGCGGGCCAGGTGCGCGTTGGTGTTGAACCGCGACAGCCCCACGATCGCGCCGCGGGCATCCGATCGCCAATACGGAGCGAAGAGCCCGGAGAACGCCGGAACGAAATACACCCCACCGTTGTCGGCCACCTGACGGGCCAGCGACTCGCTTTGCGCAGCGCCGCTGATGATGCCCAACTGATCACGCAGCCACTGCACCGCCGAGCCGGTCACCGCGATCGAGCCCTCAAGCGCGTACACCGGTTTGGCATCCCCGAACTGGTAGCAGACGGTGGTCAGCAGGCCGTTGCTGGATCGCACGATCGTCTCACCAGTGTTCAGCAGCAGGAAATTGCCAGTGCCGTACGTGTTTTTTGCTTCCCCCGCGGCCAGACACACCTGCCCGACCATCGCGGCATGCTGGTCGCCGAGCACGCCGGTGATCGGCACCTCGCCGCCGACGGGCCCGGTTTCCGCTGTGACGCCGTACGGCTGCTGCGGCGACGACGACGCGATCGCCGGCAGCATCGTCCGGGGGATGGAGAAGAACGACAACAGCTCGTCGTCCCAGTCCAGCGTCTCCAAGTCCATCAGCATGGTCCGGCTGGCGTTCGTCACATCGGTGACGTGTACGCCGCCCCGAGGACCGCCGGTCAGATTCCACAACACCCAGGTGTCGGGCGTGCCGAACAGAGCGTCGCCGCGTTCCGCGGCCTCGCGTACCCCGTCAACGTTCTCCAGGATCCATTGCAGCTTTCCGCCCGAGAAATAAGTCGCCGGCGGCAGGCCCGCCTTGCGGCGGATTACGTCGCCACGGCCGTCTCGCTCCAGCGCCGATGCGATCCGGTCGGTGCGGGTGTCCTGCCACACGATCGCGTTGTAATACGGCCGTCCGGTGCGCCGGTTCCACACCAGTGTCGTCTCGCGTTGGTTGGTAATCCCGAGGGCGGCAATATCTTGTGACGATAAGTTGGTGGCGTTCAGCACCGACATCAGCGCGGACGCGGTGCGCTCCCATATCTCAACCGGATTGTGCTCGACCCAGCCGGCGCGCGGAAGGATCTGCTCGTGCTCGAGCTGGTGGCGGGCCACCTCGGCGCCATCGTGATCGAAGATCATGCAGCGGGTACTGGTGGTGCCCTGATCGATGGCGGCTATGAATTCAGGGAACTCGGCCAACAGGTCTCCTCCGGCGTGGACTGTGCCACTTCGTGTCATCGTCCATGATGGTCTAACCGACCGTCGGACCGGCAGGTAACCGGACCTATCCGGTTGCCTGTGGGTCCTGGCACTCCTTCGTTCCAAGGCGCAGGTCAGCCCGACAGCCTTGCGCTACCGCCGCTAAACCTGTTGCATCGGCGTTGTGGGCGAAGAGGTCAAGCGCACCACGTATAACCGCGCACATCGGCGGGAATACCGGCGCAAGGTGCGGCTGTGTTTGGACGTCTTCGAGACGATGCTTGAGCAGTCCAGGTTCGATTCCGGGCGGCCGCTCACCGGCATGGAGATCGAATGCAACCTCGTCGACGCCGACTACCAGCCTGCCATGTCGAATCGGCTCGTGCTGGACGCCATCGCAAATCCGGCCTACCAGCCCGAATTAGGTGCCTACAACATCGAATTCAATGTGCCACCCCGGCCACTGCCCGGACACACCGGCCTGGACCTGGAGGCAGAAGTGCGGGCCAGCCTGAACGATGCCGAGACCAAGGCCAACTCCGGCGGGGCTCACATCGTGATGATCGGCATCCTGCCCACGCTCATGCCTGAGCATCTGAACGACAACTGGATGAGCGAATCGACCCGGTACGCGGCCCTGAACGACTCGATCTTCAGCGCCCGCGGCGAGGACATCCCGATCAACATCGCCGGCCCGGAGCCGCTGAGCTGGCAGGCCACATCCATCGCGCCCGAATCCGCTTGCACCAGCATGCAATTGCATTTGCAGGTAGCACCGGCGGATTTCGGCGCCAACTGGAACGCAGCCCAGGTGATGGCCGGCCCGCAGCTGGCGTTGGCCGCCAACTCACCCTACTTCTTCGGTCACCAGCTCTGGTCTGAAACGCGCATCGAAGTGTTCGCGCAGTCCACCGATACCCGGCCCGAGAAGCTCAAGACCCAAGGCGTGCGGCCGCGGGTGTGGTTCGGCGAACGGTGGATCACCTCCATCCTTGACCTGTTCAAAGAGAACATCCGCTACTTCCCGTCCCTGCTACCCGAGGTATCCGAAGAGGATCCGGTGGCCGAGCTGGCCGCCGGACGCATCCCGCAGCTCTCCGAATTACGCCTGCACAACGGCACTGTGTACCGGTGGAACCGGCCGGTGTACGACGTTGTCGACGGGCGCCCCCATCTGCGGCTGGAGAACCGGGTGTTGCCGGCCGGGCCGACGGTCATTGACATGCTGGCGAACTCGGCCTTCTACTACGGCATGCTGCGGAGCCTGTCCGAAGAGGAGAGCCCACTGTGGACCAGGATGAGTTTCGCTGCGGCACAAGCCAATTTCCTGGAGGCAGCCCGCAACGGCATCGATGCCCGGCTGCACTGGCCTGATCTAGGCGAAGTGACGGCCCAGGAATTGGTGCTCAACACATTGCTTCCGGTAGCCCACGAAGGACTTCGCCGGTGGGGTGTCGACGCCGAGGTCCGCGACCGGTTTCTTGGCGTTATCGAGGGCCGTGCCAGCACCGGCCGCAACGGCGCAAGCTGGCAGGTGTCGACAGTCCGGGCCCTGCAGGACGGCGGGATGACGCGGCGCGCGGCACTGACCGAGATGCTGCGCCGGTACTGCGAGCACATGCACGCCAACGAGCCGGTGCACGATTGGGGGCTTTGACCGGGGGTAGGTTGGAATCTATGTCATCTGTATTACCTGACTGGGACAGTGCCTATCGAGAGCAGGGCCGATTCGAGGGCCCGCCGCCGTGGAATATCGGTGAGCCGCAGCCGGAGCTGGCGGCACTGATGGCCGCCGGCAAATTCCGTAGCGACGTGCTGGACGCTGGCTGCGGGTTTGCCGAGCTGTCGTTGGCGCTGGCCGCCGAGGGCTACACCGTGCTCGGCGTCGATCTCACGCCCACCGCTGTCGCGGCGGCTACCAAGGCGGCCGCCGAGCGCGGCCTGACCACCGCCAGCTTCGAGCAGGCCGACATCACTGCGTTCAACGGCCATGACGGCCGGTTCAACACCGTGGTCGACAGCACGCTGTTCCATTCGTTGCCGGTGGAGGGCCGCGACGGCTACCTGCGTTCTGTGCACCGCGCGGCGGCCCCAGGCGCCGGCTACTACGTGCTGGTGTTCGCCAATGGCGCCTTCCCCACCGAGTGGGAAAATAGGCCCAACCAGGTCGACGAGCACGAGTTGCGCACGGCGGTGTGCAAGTACTGGGAGATCGACGAAATCCGGCCCGCCTATATTCACGCGAATATCCCGGCGGCAGCGGAGTCGGGCCAAGGTCAGATGCCGCCACACGACCGCGACGAAAAGGGTCGGATCAAGCTACCCGCTTACCTGCTGACCGGGCACAAGGCGGGCTAGGCGGCTTCAACCGGCCAGAGTCGCAGCGGTCGCGGCGATCAGCGCTTCAGCGAAGGTCTCCAGGTCGTCGGCCGTGGTGTCTACATGCGGTGAGATCCGCAGCACCGGCGCGGTCAGCTCCAACGGAGCACGTGCCACCGAAGCGTAGGTGGTCAGGATCCGCTGTTCCGCGCACAACCACGCCCGGACAGCGGCAGGGCTGGCCCCGTCGACCGCAGCCAGTGTGGTGATCGCGCTCGGCTCTTCGACCTCTTCGACCACCGCCCAACCAGGCACATCAGCCAGCACCGTCCTGCTGATGCCGCCCAGCTCGGCCAGGCGTGCGCGCACCGCCTCGGGTCCGTAGGCCAAATGCTCACCCAATGCCACCGAAAAACCGACTCGCGCAGCGACATTAGCTTCCCCGAATTCAAGTTGCTGAGCCACCGTCAACGGATGCGCCCACTCCGGCGCCGGCAGCCGCGGGCTCAACCGCTGCATCAGGTCGGAGCGCACGGCAAGGACGCCCACACCGCGCGGCCCGGCGATCCACTTGCGCGACGACGCATAAGTGACGTCGGCACCCACCGCGTGGTCCACCTGCCCCAGTGCTTGGGCCGCGTCCACGACCAGCGGTAACCGCAATTCGACGCAGAGCTTCGCGATCATCGCCACCGGTTGTGCGACACCGCTGTGGCTGGCCACCGCGGTCAGGTGGACCAGATCGGGCGGTTCGTTTTCCAGGGCAAACGCCGCGTCGTCGAGTGCCACTCTGCCGTCGTCAAGGGTCGGCAGTAGCTGACGCTCAAATCCGTGGGCGGCCATCACGGCCAGGTTGGGGCCGTATTCGCCGGGCAGGCAGGCAACCGTCCTGCGGTCCGCGGGCCAGCTCCCGAGCAGCAGATCCAGCGCGTTCAGCGAGCCGGTGGTGAATACCACCTCGGCATCGGGCATCCCGCTCAGCGCTGAGAACGCCGCGCGTCCGGCGTCGAGCACGGGTGCGGCAGCATCAGCCGCGACATATCCGCCGACCTCAGCCTCGTACCGCGCGTGCTGGGCGGCGGCGTCGATGACTGCGAAACTCTGGCGCGAACAGGCCGCATTGTCCAAGTGCAGCCCGGCGACCGGCGGACGGGCCGCCCGCCAACGGTCGGCCAGTGAATCGCTACCGGTCACTTGACCGCCAACGAGAGCCCGAAATCACCCTCACTGTCGGTCCACCACCGGATACGACGCAGTCCGGCATTAGCCAGTTCGGAACTGACCCCGTCCGGGCGGAACTTGCACGACACCTCGGTGAGCATTTCCTCGCCGACCGCGAAGTCGATGGTCAAGTCGAGCGCCCCGATGTGCACCCGCTGGGCACGGTCAGCCCGCAGCCACATCTCGATCCGCTCCTCTTCGGTGTTCCAACGGGCCACGTGCAGGTAGGCATCGACATCGAAGTCGGCGTCGAGCTCCCGGTTGATCACCGCGAGCACATTGCGATTGAACCGGGCCGTCACACCGGCAGCATCGTCGTACGCGCGCACCAGCCGACCCGCGTCCTTGACCAGGTCGGTGCCCAGCAGCAAGCTGTCCCCCGGCCGCATCACCGCAGCCAAGGCCGCCAGGAACTCCGCGCGCGGCTCGGGCGTGAGGTTGCCGATGGTCGACCCCAGGAACACGAACAGACGTCGCCCGCCGTCGGGAATCTCATTCAGGTGCTCTTCGAAATCCCCACAGACGGCTTTGATCTCGACATCTGGATATTCGCTCTGGATGGCGATCCCCGTCGTCGACAGGATGCTGGCGTCGACGTCGAACGGCACAAATCTGTGCAGCGAACCGCGGTCGCGCAGCGCATCGAGCAACATCCGGGTCTTCTCCGAGGTCCCACTACCCAGCTCCACCAGGGTGTCGGCCTTGCTGGCCAATGCGATTTCGGCTGACCTGGCACGCAGGATCTCGGCCTCGGCACGGGTCGGATAGTACTCGGGCAACCGGGTGATCTGGTCGAAAAGCTCACTGCCTTCCGAATCGTAGAACCACTTGGGCGGCAATGATTTCGGTGCCTTCTTCAGGCCGTCGAGCACGTCACGGCGCAACGCGTGATACGCCGAGTCAGCGGCGAGGTGGTTTGACAACGACAGTGTCATCAAGGTCCTTTCATCTAGTTGAGTGCGCTCAACGTGACGCGCTCTGCGGTGACTTCGACAAGCTGGCGGTCCGGCAAATCCTCCCAGTCCAGGTCGTCGTCGTAAGGCTCGCTGGCCAGCACCACACCGTCGTCGCGGCGCAGGATGGACAACGTGTCTCCCCAAACGGTGGCCAAGAGCCGAGAACCGTTGGCTACCAGAATATTCAGTCGGGCAAGGGGGTCGGCTGCGCCGATCTCTGCGACGGTGTCGCCCAGCGCGTCCAGTCCACGCGAGAAGATGGTGGCCGCCAGTATCGCGCTGTCGCAGACTGATTCAGCCGACGACGTGAGCGGCAGCACCGTGCGGTCGACCGCACCGTTGTGCGACAGCAGCCAGTTGCCATCGGTGAACGGCGCGGTGGCGCTGGCTTCGATCGGCATACCGACGGTCGCCGAGCGCACCGCGGCCACCATGCAGTGGCTGCGCAGGGCCGGCGCGATGGAGTCGAACGAGACATCACCCCACAACGGCGCCGCGCTGCGCCACCGGCGGGGCACCGCGCCGTCGAAAAACCCGACACCCCAACCGTCGGCGTTCATCAGGCCGTGCTTTTGCCTCCGTGGAGCATAGGACTGCACCCGCAGGCCTTGCGGCGGGTCGAGCACCAGCGAGGAGATCGTGACGTCAGCACCCAGCCATCCGAGGTGACGGCACATCAGGCGAGGTCTCCGGCGTCGGGGAGGTCCCACGCCAACCGGACACCGGAGAAGATCTGACGCCGGATCGGGTGATCCCAGTTGCGGAAGCTGGGCCGCAGGATCGCCGACTCCACCGCCCACGATCCACCGCGCAGCACCCGGTAGTCGCCGTCGAAAAAGGGTTGCGAGTAGCGCTCATAGATCATCGGCACGAACCCCGGCCAGGGCCGAAGCGTTGAGCTGGTCCACTCCCAGACATCGCCGAGCATCTGCTCGACACCGTAGGCCGAAGCGCCGGCGGGGTAGGCGCCGACGGGCGCCGGGCGCAGCGCGGCGCCGCCCAGGTTGGCCACGGCGTCCGATGGCGCCTGCGCTCCCCACGGGTAGCGGCGCCGGGTGCTCGTCCCGGGATCCCAGGCGCACGCCTTCTCCCATTCGGTCTCGGTGGGCAGCCGGGCACCGGACCACGATGCATAAGCCTCGGCCTCGAAGTAGGTCACGTGCTGCACCGGCTCATCGGCAGGGATATCTTCGACGCGGCCGAACCGGGTACGCGTTCGCCCTTCGGCACTCCAGAAATGCGGCGCGGTCAGGCCCGCGGCCTGGCGGTGCTGCCAGCCGCGCGCGGACCACCACCGCGACTGGGCATAGCCGCCGTCGTCGATGAAGTGTTGCCACTCGCCGTTGGTGACGGGAACCCGGCCAATCCGGAACGCCGGCACGTCGACGATGTGGGCAGGACGTTCGTTGTCCAATGAGTACGGTTCGCTCACGGCGTCGACGCCCAGCACGAACGGGCCGGCGGGCACCAACGCCGAGGTACCGGCAAGCCCCGGCCGGCCGACGGGCAAAGCGGAGGTCTCGGGCAGTAGCGGCGGGCCGGTACGGAGGTTCAATGCCTGCAGCATGGTTTCGTCGTGCTGGTTTTCGTGGCTGACCACCATCCCGTACACGAAGCTCGCATGCTCACCGGCGGGGTCGTCGGTTAATGCATCCAGGGCGTCCAGGGCGGCGGATCGCACGGTCCGGCAATATGACCGCGCCTGCTCCGGTGACAGCAGCGGCAAATCGACACGGCTGGCACGGCAGTGTTCGAAGGCGTCGTAGAGCCCTTCGACGGCCGGCGGCAAAATCCCGGGTCGATCCGGGTCACCGCCTCGCAACAACCACAGCTCTTCCTGCTGCCCGATATGCGCCAGGTCCCACACCAGCGGGCTCATCAGCGGGTCGTACTGACGACGAAGTTCGGCATCGTCGAAATCGACTAGCCGCAACGTCCGCGTCCGCGCCCGCTCCAAATCATCGGCGAGTCTTTCTCGGGAACTCACAGCCCCCCTTGCGCCAATCGCGCCACTGTGGGCGCGATGCCGTGTTCGATGACCTGGTCGGAAAAGTCGTCCCCGGGACATCGGCCCTGCTCGACGCTGCGGATCAGCCGCTGCATCGAATCCGTGAGCTCCGTCGGTGCCTTGTCCGCGGCCAGGGCCACGCATTGGTTGGCCGCTTCGTAGAGCCTGGGACACTGCAGACCGAGGCGGGCCGCGGTGTCCCAAGCGGTGGCTACCGGTTCGACGGCCTCGGCGGCCAGGTCGGCCAGACCGGGGTCATCGAGCAGCGCGGTCAACGTGAAGACCACTGCGGGCCACAAGGCATCCGGCATGCTGTCGAGGTAGCGGATTTCCAGCCACTGCCGCGGGCGCACCGGCGGGAACAGGGTGGTCAGGTGATATTCCAGGTCGGCGATGGTGGGGCGGCGATCGCCGAGCAAAACCAGGCCATCCGCCCAGTCGGCGAAAGGCACCCAATCGGTGACCGCAGCGGGGTCAGGATTGTTCACCATCATCACCGGCGCCTTGAGGGCGTAACGCGCCCAGTCGGTCCTGGGATCATCGCCGCTGGCGCCCAGGACGGGCCCGCAGCGCGCCGAGTCCATCTGGCCCCATACTCGCTGCCGGGTGGACCGCCAGCCAGAGAACTCGCCACCTAGCATCGGCGAGTTGGCGGCGATCGCGATGATCGTCGGCCCCAGGGCGTGCGCCAGCCGTACCCGCGACGCCCACCCGGCCTGCGGCCCGGCGTCCACATTGACCTGAACCGAAGCCGTCGACGTCATCATCGCCGCACCCGCCGCCCCGGACTCGCTGGCGGCGAAGAACTCTTCCATAGCGCGGTAACGCGCGCCCGGGTTGACGCGTTTGGGCGGCCGCAGCGGATCCGCACCCAGAAAAACCAGCCCTAGCCCGGCGTTGGCGAAGGCCTTTCGCAGCACGGCCTGGTCACTGCCCATCGCGCCGGTGGCCGCCACTACGCCGTCTTCCGGAGGGCCGGACAGCTCGACCGCGCCGCCCGGCTCCACGGTGACCGCGCTACCGCCCGGCAATGGAGGTATCAGCTCGAGAACCTCGGTGATTTCGTTCCAACTGGGCCGGCGATACGGGTCCACCGGATCGAAGCAGTGCGCCTCCATCTCGAGACCGACACGGCCCACCGGGCTGTCGGTCAGACAGCCGTCGGCGATGTACTCCGCAGCAGCCCTAGAACTGTCGATCTCGGCAGCGGTATCCAGCTGCGAGGCCGCGGCGGACGTCATATCACGCTCCCTCCGGGCCCGGCATGCCCGAGCATGCCCTGCGGTCCGTTTGTTTGCGCAGCTATCCGCACGATAGCCGCCACCTTGTCATCATGCAGATCGCCCCGACATATTCCCCTTCCCGCAGCTGGCTGCACGGGTTAGACGAGTACCCAAATCCATCAGGACTACTGACCCAGCGCATTCTGCATTGCCCCGGCCAGCACGTTGGCCGCGGGCCCGGCGTTGCCAGATTGACAGACCTTGGCCTGTAGCAAAACGTTTTCGCGCAGTCGGGTTTGAACGAAGCACCGGCGATCGGTGCCCGCTTCTTGCTTCGTCCAATTCGCATCGGTGCCGGTCGCCGGCCCGCCGTCGAACGACCACACCTCCGTGGTCCCGTTATCCAGGTGCATCGCCGAGGTCTGTCCTGAGCAACCAACGGTTCGGTCTACCACCCGATGGAAAGCCCGGCCCGCGGCGTCGTTGCTGGCGAATACTCCGACTGCCTGCTTGGCGTAGTGGGTTTGGTCGGTCGCAGACGTCTGCGTGGTGGCTCCGTTGAACGACGCCAGGTCGGGGTCGTCGTACACCTCGGGCAACCCGATGTCCGCCCAGTTGTTGCAGACCGGGAGATCGACCGAGTATCCCTGGTACGGCTGGGTGAACACCGACTCCCACCCCATCGGTCCGCCGATGATATTCCCGACCGACCCCTTGCCGAGCACCACGTAGGACACCACCCCCGGATCCGACGGATGGGCTTGTGCAATAGGGATTGCGACCGGGACGCCAGAGCCTATCCCGAGACCCAGACTGACGCTTACCGCCGCAGCGGAGATCCGGATGCTCGATCCAACCGTCATGAATCCCGATCATGCCAGGGCGGCGGTCTGCAGCGAACGCCGAGTGGTTGCGTGAATTCGGCGGCAACACCGCCCAACAACTCGACGCTGGACGACCTTTACTGGCCCAGGTTGGCCCGGACGCCCTCCTCGACCTTCTTGCCCAGATCGGCGTCGACGTTGCGCCAATACTCGAACACCCGCGACAGCACCGGCTCTTGGACGCCCTTGGAGACGTGCCCAATGATGTTGTGCACCAGGCGGTCCCGCGCGGCATCGTCGAGAACTTCACGGACCATGGTGCCGGCCTGGCCCCAGTCGTCATCCTCGGCGTGCAACGTGTACGCAGAGCGGATCATCTGCCCGTCAGCGTGCCAGCTCACCTCGGCGGCGCGCGCCGGGTCGGCCTGCGGACCGCCGTAGGAGTTAGGTGCGTAGACCGGATCCGATGCGTTCTTCATCCGCATCGCCCCGTCTTTGGAATAGCTGTTCACCTCGACCTTCGGTGAGTTGACCGGGATCTGCCGGTAGTTGGTTCCCAGCCTTGCGCGATGTGCGTCGGCGTAGGAAAAGCCGCGAGCGAGCAACATCTTGTCCGGGCTCAACCCGGTACCGGGCACGATGTTGTTCGGCTCGAAGGCGGCTTGCTCGATCTCGGTGTGGTAGTCGGTGACGTTGCGGTCCAGCGTCAGCCTGCCGACGTCGATCAACGGATAGTCGCTGTGCGGCCACACCTTCGTCAGGTCGAACGGGTTGAACCGGTAGTTCTTGGCCTCGTCGAACGGCATGATCTGCATCTTGAGCGTCCAGCTCGGATGATCACCGCGCTCAATCGCCTCATAGAGGTCGCGCTGATGGTAGTCGCCGTCTTCGCCGGCCAACCGGTCGGCTTCCTTTTGGGTCAAGAACTCGATGCCCTGATCGCTGATGAAGTGGTACTTCACCCAGAAGATCTCGCCGGCGGCGTTGATCCAGCTGTAGGTGTGACTGCTGTAGCCGTTCATGTGCCGCCAGTTCTTGGGGATACCGCGATCGCCCATCAGCCAGGTCACCTGATGCGCCGACTCTGGCGAGAGACTCCAGAAGTCCCACTGCATGTTGTTGTCGCGCAAGTTAGTTGCGGCCATGCGCTTCTGGGACCGGATGAAGTGCTGGAACTTCAGCGGGTCGCGCATGAAGAAGACCGGCGTGTTGTTTCCGACCAGGTCGAAGTTGCCCTCGGTCGTGTAGAACTTCAGCGCGAACCCACGCGGATCCCGCCAGGTGTCTGGGCTGCCGCGTTCGCCGGCGACGGTGGAGAACCTGATCAGCGTGTCGGTTTTGGTGCCGGGCGCAAACACCGCGGCTCTCGTGTATTTGCTGACGTCGTTGGTCACTTCGAAGTGACCGAACGCACCGCCGCCCTTGGCGTGCGGTTGCCGTTCCGGGATGCGTTCCCGGTTGAACTGGGCCATCTGCTCGATCAGGTAGTGGTCCTGCAGCAGGATCGGGCCGTCGGGGCCGACCGTCAACGACTCGTCGTCGCTGGGTGCCGGGATGCCGGCGTCGGTTGTGGTGTAGCGCTCCGTCATTTCGCTATCTCCTCGTTAACTGGGCTCTTTTCTGCAGACGGGTACCCCGGCATGTAGATCGCGAACCTGAATCGGCATCAAGCACTTTGGGCGTGATGCCACACGGCCCGGCGCCCTCTGCAGGGCGCGGGCCCGGTGGTCACGTGACACCAAGGGCACGCAACTCAGTATGCGCCTCTTCTGGAACGAGTCAAGAAAATGGTAAGGCGAGGTTGAATACCGCTAAGGGCGCGGCGCCGGAGTGCTGGTCGTCGGCGACTGAGCTGGGCCAGCCGGACCACCCGGGCCGAACGAGCCGCCGGGGAACGGGGGTGGAGCCATCCCCGGGCCACCCGTTCCGCCAAACTGCCACGGTCCGCCCCCGGGTCCGCCAAACTGCCACGGTCCGTTCCCCTGTCCGGGGCCCCCGGGTTTGAACATCATGCCGTGGTGGTGGTGATGGTGATGGTGACAAGTCCCAAAGACCACGGCCCCCGTAAAGAACACGACAGACAGGATGAAGACGATCCCGGCAACGATGACGACCCACGCCGCGGCCAGATAGACCCTGGGCGGTTTAACTCGCTCTGCCGGCGGCGGGGCGGCGGCGACGGAAGTCGGCTGGGTTGAAGCTTCAGGTGTTTCGCTCATGTCTTGAATACTGCACGGACCCGCAATCGTCGCAACAACTTTCCGGTTACAAACTTGCTGTGAATCGGTAGTGGCGCGTTTAGCAGGCACCGAATGACGTGTAGCCCGGCGCTGGGGAGAGCGCCGGGCTACTAGCGGTGTGTTAGCCGCCCGCCAGGGTCCTCCTAGCACCCCGTGAGCACGTTGACTGTTCGGGATTCTCCGCCCGGCCTGTTAAGGCGACGTTGTCACAGACGGAAGGACCGACGACGGAATCTGCCCGGGGCCGGCGCTCGGATGCAGCGACGACGGAGCACCCTGCGGGGTTACCGCAGGTCCGCCGCCACCCGGGCCACCGGGGCCACCCGGGCCGTGCGGATGCATCATCATCCCGTGGTGGTGGTGGTGATGATGGTGGAAGCCACCGTGACCGGCGTGCCTGCCGAGTCCGAAGCCGGCGAAGAAAATCACCGCGACGATGAAGACGATCCCCGCGACGATGGCAACCCACGCCGCGAGCAGGAAGACCTTGGGGGTCTTGTGGATGTATGGCGCTGGGTCAGTGGACGCAGGCACCGGTGCTGTTGCGGTCGAGGACCGCACGGTTGGGGTTTCAGATGTTTCACTCATGAGACGCATGATGCCCGGGATAACAGTAGTTGCAGCTATGCGCTACTTAAGTCCCAGCTGTGAGCTGAAAGCCCCCCTACCTGGCTAAATCGTCGGGTCCGGGCACTGATCGAGCTCGAAAGGGCAGACGCGAACCAAGAACTCGGCGTGTGCAATCGCAAGCACCGGTGGCTGCGCACATAGTCGCAGCTCAACGACGCTGTTGGCAGCGGTGATCGCCCGCAGTCAAGTTCACCACCGACGATCGCCGAGTCGGTGACGGCCCGAGGCCTTTATCGCGTAGTTAACAGGTTGGTGATATCGGTGCCGTTGGTCTTGCCGTCGTGGTGATGGTCGGTCGTATTGCGGCAGTCGCCGTCCAGGATGATCTGTCCGTAACTGTGGTCGGACGGAACGAAACTCATACTCACGGTCACGCCGTCTTTGTTCAGCGTTGTGCCGTGGTAACGCTGTCCCGGCGGGGGGCCGTCGTTCCAGCCATGAGCAATCATCGCAGCCCGGACTTGCTGAAAATACGCATCCGGGTCGCCGTGCAATAGGAAGCCGATCGTGACGGTGCCCTGGTACGGCGGCTCTCCTTGGTCGTTGCAGGAGGCGAACGAGAATCCACCGCTGACGCCCTGTAAGTCGGCGACGGCGACGATCTGTTTGGCCGGTTCGACAACCTGCGCCATGGCCTGATCGTCGGTCAGGGGGTGTGCGGAATCCTCGTACGGGTTGGAAGAACCGGCGGAATGTGGTTTATGCAGCACTAGTGCACATCCTCCTAACAGCATGACGATGACCACTACCGCGGCAGGCAGTGTCTGCCGTGACCACCGATGCCGGCGCTCAGTGATGGTGTTGGGCATCGAAAATATGATCGCCCGTGATAGATCCTGGGGCGCGGTCCCACTCCGGGTCGTCGGCGGTCGGTGTGCCGGGTATGCCGACGTTGACCCGACCCAGTCCAGGAATGTCGACCTGGACGCCCGGCTGATGGCGCGCGCTCATGTGGTCATGATCGCAGCCCCGAACTGCGCCGCTCCGCAGGCTTAAGCGCCATCGGGTGTGGCTGGGCAGTACTGAACGCTTCGGCACAACGACACGATTTCGGCACAACGACACGATTAACGAAAGACAACGAAGAGTAACGATTCGCGCACCGCCCTGGATTTAGCGACAGAGCGGATGGAAGTGTGATGCGTGTGAATTTTGATGTTAGCGAGCGGGCGCACTGCTCGCGCGCGCAATGGATGGACAGACCGCCCCAACGCTGTACGCATGGTCACTGGCTGCTGCCGGGACACATGATCGTCACCACCATCCCGTGCTCCTGCGGCCCGCACATCCGCTGGGAATGCGAGTGCGGCGCGACCACAT
>Ga0209530_1000372_pt1 | contig 33954 bp, 26 predicted proteins | sample BlaSpr_A8_Ref_O1_FD_187987 | JGI IMG/M metagenome (GOLD analysis project Ga0209530, IMG submission 187987) | Forest soil microbial communities from Thunder Bay, Ontario, Canada - Black Spruce, Ontario site 2_A8_Ref_O1 (SPAdes) (version 2) | ecosystem: Environmental > Terrestrial > Soil > Boreal...
GTGGTCTTGCTGCCAGACATGAGAGGCGAGCAGGTAGTTCAGCGACGCGATGTCGCGGCGCCACGGCAGTTGCGCGGTGACCTTGAGCCATTTGGCGTGCTGGTTGAACATCGAGTCGACGATGTGGATGAACGCCTCGTAGCAGTTGAACAGCCCGTGCCGCCCGGTGAGCAGATAACCTTCCAGCCAGCCTTCGCTTTGATGCTCACTGAGCATCGAATCCAGCACGCGCCCCTGTGGGGCGAGGAACTCGTCGTTCGCGGTGGTGCGGGCCTGCCACTGCCGGTCGGTGACCTCAAAGACCGCGCCGAGCATGTTCGACAGGGTTTCGTCGGGCCCGAAGATCCGGAAGTTGCGCGCCTCGTCGTTGAGCGCGATGACGTCGCGCAAAAAAGCGCCGAGCACGGCGGTGTCCTGCGCCTCCACCGCGCCGGGCGAGGTTACCGTCACCGCGTGAGCGCGGAAGTCGGGCATCCGCAGGTCACGCAGCAACACTCCGCCATTGGTGTGCGGGTTGGCGCCCATCCGCCGTGATCCGTTGGGCGCCAGCGTAGCCAGGTCGGGCAGCAGCCGCCCGGCCACGTCGAACAGCTCGTCGGGTTTGTAGCTGCGCATCCAGCTCTCCAGTTGCTCGACGTGCCCGGGATGCCGGTCGTCGACGAGCAGTGGCACCTGGTGTGCCCGGAAGGTGCCTTCGATCTGCTGACCGTCGACCTGTTTGGGTCCGGTCCAGCCCTTGGGGGAGCGCAGTACGATCATCGGCCACCGTCTGCGGGTGGTGTCGCCGGCGGTTCGAGCGTCGCATTGGATCCCGTGAATGGCCTCCACCGTCTCATCGAGGACGGTGGCCATCAGCTCATGCATGTCTTCAGGGTCCTCACCCTCGACGTAGCGCGGTTCCCAGCCGCAGCCGCGCAGGAACTGGTCCAGCTCTTCGTGTTCGATGCGGGCCAGCACGGTGGGGTTGCTGATCTTGTAGCCGTTCAAATGCAGGATCGGCAGTACCGCCCCATCACCGATCGGGTTGAGGAACTTGGTGGAATGCCAGGCCGTGGCCAGTGGCCCGGTCTCGGCCTCACCGTCGCCGATCACGCACGCGACAACCAGGCCGGGATTGTCGAAAACAGCGCCGAACGCGTGACTCAGCGAGTAGCCCAATTCCCCGCCTTCGTGAATCGATCCCGGAGTCGTAGGTGCCACATGGCTGGAAATGCCTCCGGGAAAAGAGAATTGGGTAAAAAGCTTCTTCAGTCCGGACTCGTCCTGGCTGATGTCGGGATAGATCTCGGTGTAGGAGCCCTCGAGGTAGGTGTTGGCGACCAGGGCCGGGCCGCCATGGCCAGGGCCGGCGACGTAGAACATGTCCAGGTCGTACTTCTTGATGACCCGGTTCAGGTGCACGTAGATGAAGTTTTGACCCGGCGTCGTTCCCCAATGGCCGACCACGAGCGGTTTCACATCCGATAGCTGGAGCGGTCGTTTCAACAACGGATTGTCATACAGATAGATCTGGCCGACCGACAGGTAATTCGCCGCCCGCCAGTAGGCGTCCATCTTGTGCAGCAGTTCTGGTTCGAGGGTCCGGGATGTCCGGGTCGTCCGGGATGTCCGCGATGTCCGCGATGTCCGCGACGTCATTGTGCTGCTCCTTTGGCCGACTCGCATTACCCGGTTCGGACGGGGATTACGGCGCAGCCTGTTCGCTCGCGTGCGGCGTCGTGGTGGTACCGGCGGTCGTGGTCCCAACGGCTTTCAGCTCGAGTCTGGGAACCAGGCCCATCGCGGGCAGCTGCCCGGGCTGCGTTGACGTGGCGGTCCCATTTTTGGTGACCGGTTGGGGCGAGGGCGCGGCCGCCGCACTTTCTCTGGCGAGGAAGGCACCCAGTTCACCGATCGCACTCATCAGAGGCGCCGGGAACACGATCGTGGTGTTCTTCTCCACCCCGAGTTCGACAAGCGTTTGCAGGTTGCGCAGTTGCAACGCCAACGGGTGTGCCATCATCGTGTCCGACGCCTCACCCAACGCGGCCGCGGCCATCGATTCGCCCTCTGCCGCAATAATTTTGGCTCGCTTCTCGCGCTCGGCCTCGGCTTGCCGAGCCATCGCCCGCTTCATGCTGTCGGGCAACTGGATGTCTTTGAGCTCGACCAGTGTCACTTCGACACCCCATTCGAGTGTTGCGATGTCGAGGATCTTTCGGATATCGGCGTTGATCGTGTCGGTCTCTGACAGCGCCTGGTCAAGAGTGTGTTGCCCGACGACCTTGCGCAGCGTGGTCTGCGCGATCTGGTTGATCGCGGCGTGGACGTTCTCGATGGCGATCACCGATTTCACCGCATCGACAACCCGGAAATACGCGACCGCCGAAATGTCGACGCTGACATTGTCGCGGGTGATGATGCCCTGGGACTGGATCGGCATCGTCACAATTCGCAGCGACACCTTCATCAGCCGATCGATGACCGGGATGATCACGGCCAGCCCGGGGTCCTTAACACCCACCACCTTGCCGAGGCGGAACAACACACCCTTCTCGTACTGGGTCACCACTCTGATCGACAACGACAACGCGATCAGGGCGACAACGAGGAGCACCACAACCAGGGGAATCAAAGCTCTCATAGCATGTCCTTCATAGATATCGAGGAATCTGGGGATCGTTGGCGAAGGGGTCGGCTGGGCGGCCCTCAGTCGCGGATGAAGCCTTTGTTGCGCGTGAGGAAGTCCGCGAAGTAGCCGTCGCGCGGGATCTGGGTCGCCGGCACGTACGTAGGTTGACGGCCGCTGCACACATTGGTCACCGTCGGCTCGTTCACCGCGTCGTCGAGCAGGTCCTCGAAGGTCTTGACGTCGGCCGGCCAATCGAACTCGGGAGTCTTCGCCCGGTTGAGCCGGCACCGCGATTGCGTGTCGGGGCCGAAGTGCCAGTGGACGGCAGGCGGTAAGGATGCCTGCGGATCAGCAGTGGGTTCGGTCCGGGACAGATCTATCAGGGAAGCGCCGGTGTTGGCGCAGAAAGCAAGTGAAGTGGTCATGGTGACCTGACGCGTATTCGATCACCGGCGCGTGAGGGTTCGGAGCCAATGCTCCCTGAGTTAAGCGGCGGACGGCTGAACTCATCCCGGACCAGCTGAAATTCTCAGCACCCTTCACGCTACACCCCGTTTGGACTGCTCGTATCGACCAACTCTCGTACAGCGTCGGGGCTCGTTGAACCGTGCGCGGCGACTGTTGAGACGAACTGTGAGAGCAACTGGACCGTGCTCACGGCTGAGCCAGGTACGCAGTCACGCTTGGACGCTCACCGTGCGTTGATGCACATCGACTGAACGCCAACGGTAGTGACGTCCTGGACACCGACGAACATCGGCTTCTTTTCAGGTGCCCAACCAGCTACAGTGTGATCACTAACCCAGGCCCGCGTGGTGATCGGCGACCGAAAACAGGACGGCAACACCGCCGCACTCCGCCCTCAACTCCCAAAACAATGGACCTACAACATGGTTCAGATCTGGTGGAGCCGTCTCGGATCACGGGGTGCGGCCCCAGACGGACGCCAGCCACACCGCGGTGAGCGCGCCGATGATTCGCTCGCTGTCCACGGGATGTGCTTCGGTCGCCTCGTCTGGCAGTGCCCAGACGGTCATACCGAGTAGCGCGTTGATCAATGCGGGGAGGTCATCCGCCGTTGGCCGGATGCGCGCGGGACCGCCTAGGCCGCTGAGCAACTCGATGACACTGCGAGCCAACGAAGCTGCGCCACATGGCATCGAGCTGAGCGTCCGACGCGCGGGCCTGCGCACAGGCATTGAGTAGGGCGCCGTGGCGTCGCCAGACGGAAAAGGCGTCCCAGATCAGCAGTCGGGTGATCACTACAGAGTCTTGCCCGAGGTCGTCGGGCCGTACGCCGGTGCGTGCGGCGTCGAACTCGTTCCAGACCTGCTCCAGAGCCGCTGCAACGACGGCGTACTTCGTCTCGAAGTAGAAGTAGAACACCGGGCGGGTGACGCCGGCCTGCTGTGCGATCTGCATGACGGACAGATCCGTGATCGGAACATCGCTAGAGACCGGTGTGGAGCGTGACCATCACCGGGTAATGCCCCGCACCGAACTCGACGCCGCCACGGGCTCGGCTCCAGGCACGGTTGCGCGTGGAGACGATGAGTTCGGCCAGTCGCTCTAGGCCGACCGCGAAGATCAGCAGCACAAACCAGACCATGTTGATCAGTGCCAGCGCAGGAGCACGAGTTCGGAACAGAATCCCGGGCCCATCGCCATCAGCACGCCCGGGCTTCCGCTCGGCGGCTGTTTGGCGATCGTGTCGCGTAATACGTGCAGTACCGATGCCGACGAAATGTTTCCGATTTCGCTCAGTGAGCGCCAGGTCAGCTCGAGCGCCTCGTCGGGCAGGCCGAGGGCGGCGTTGATCGCTTCGATCACCTTCGGGCCGCCGGGATGGCTCACCCAGGCGCCGACATCGTCGGTCGTCAGGCCGTGCGCCGCGAGGAATTCGGTCACGTCATCGCCCAGATACTGCTCGACAACTGCCGGGACGTCTGAGCCGAGGACGATCTGGAAACCGGAGGCGCCGATGTCCCAGCCCATCGTGCGCAGTGAGTCGGGGTAGAGATGGCTACGCGAATCCAGGATGTCGGGACCGCTGGCGCCGATCTTTTTGGCGCGGCGTTCGCCGACCGCCACCACCGCCGCTGCTCCGTCGCCGAACAGTGCCCCCGCGACGAGCGTGGGGATATTCGGATCGGTCTTCTTCGTAAGCGAGCAAAGCTCTACCGAGACCAGGACCGCGACGTCGTCGGGCGCACCGCGCAGATAGTCGTGCAGCCGAGCCACCCCCGCGGCTCCGGCGACGCAACCCAGCCCGAATATTGGCACCCGCCGCACGTCGGGCCGCAGGCCCAGCTTCGCGGCGATGCGGGCGTCCAGCGACGGCACCGCAACGCCGGTGACCGTCGTCGAGATGATGAGGTCGACGTCGCGCGGGAGTAGCCCCGCCTCGTCGAGCGCGCCCGATAGCGCTGCACACCCCAGTTCCACTGCGTGTTCGATAAACAGGTCGTTCGCCTCGCCGAAGTCGGTCAGCTTCGGGTAATCCTCGAGCGGCAGGACCAGGTAGCGAGTGTCGACCTGGGCGCTTTTATGCAGCTTTCGGACCGGCTCGCCGAGATTCTCGTAACCGGGAAACTCGAGCACCGCCTCGGTGATTTCGCCCTGCGTGTAGCGGTGCCGCGGTAGTGCGCCGTGGACGCCGGCTATGACACTCATTCTTTTCTTCACAGTAGGTACACGAGCAAGGACGCCGGTCGGTTCAACACCTACTGTCAACAATGTAGGCCTACGACCGTGACGCCTACCGCTACTTAGCGGAGACGACGAATCCGTGGATGATCGCCTCGATGTCGGACGACTGCTCGACCGCCGCGTTGGCCAGACTCGTGATGGTGAGCTGAACCAGGTATCGCTGGTTGGCAGGCGGCGAGCCAGTGGGGAAGACGACCCGGTTCCAGCCATGCAGCCGTGAGCCCCCGAGGTTGTAGCTGCCCTCGATCATCGACGACGGAAAGCCGTTGAAGTCTGCTGTCGTGGCATCGAGTTGGTGGAAATTCTGGGCCATTTGGGCATCGGCATTGGCGTGTTTGACCGCTTCGGCGGGGTTGAGATCGCCGCGCAGCTTGAACACCATCAGCATGGCGATCGGATACTCGCCGCCCTTGGAGATCGCTTCCGTGTTCGGCGTGGCCTTCGGATCGTGGTAAGGCGCCCAGCCCGGTGGCGTCGGGATTGACGCGGTCAGGTCGGTCAGGGTGTTCGGCGCGACCGGTTCTCCGGCGACGCCGACACTCTCCAGGTACTGCGAAAGCGGGACGAGCGGGGTGGACGCTGTCGTAGTGGCGCTGGTTGTCGAACTCTTCGTCCAGATCGACTGGTAGTCAGGGGATTTCGGTGCACACGCGACAGTCGACGCAGTCAGCGCGGCGATGGCGACAGCGGCCGCGGATAACTCGATCGCCCGGCGCCATCTCACGCCGGCCCGGCGTGCCGTCACAGAATCTCGCGGACCGCGTCGATCGGTCGAGCCAGCCGGGTGCCCTTCGGTGTGATGACAAAAGGCCGTTCGATCAGGATCGGGTTTTCGGCCATGGCGTCGAGCAGCTGGTCATCGGTGGCGTCACCGAGGTTGAGTTCGGCATACAGCGGCTCACGTTTGCGCACGGCCGCGCGCACACCGATTCCGGCGTCGCGGATCATGCCCACCAGCTCGCTGCGGGAGGGCGGCGTCTTTAGGTACTGGACAATGGTGGGCTCAAAACCATTGTCCCGCAACAAGTCCAATGTCTTGCGTGAGGTGCTGCACCTGGGGTTGTGGTAGATGACTGCATTGTGCCCCAAGCCGCTCTGACCTGAGGCCATCTATGCGTCTCCGTCGAATAGCCCTGTGACTGAGCCGTTTTCGAAGACGGCGCGAATAGTGCTGGCCAACAGCGGCGCGATGGACAAAACCGTCAGCTGGGGGAAACGCTTCTCTTCGCCGATCGGGAGCGTATTGGTTACGATCACTTCCCGCGCGCCGCATGCGGCCAGCCGCTCGGCAGCAGGTTCGGACAGCACGCCGTGGGTAGCCGCGATGATCACGTCACTGGCGCCGTCGTCACGCAACAGCTGGACCGCGCCGGCAACGGTGCCGCCGGTGTCGATCATGTCGTCGATCAGCACACAGCAGCGGCCGGCGACTTCGCCGACTACGCGGTTGGACACCACCTGGTTGGGCACTCGCGGGTCACGGGTCTTGTGAATGAAGGCAAGCGGAACACCGCCCAATGCGTCGGCCCACTTCTCGGCGATGCGCACCCGGCCGGAGTCGGGGGAGACCACCACCATGTTGCCGTCGGGGTAGTTGTCCCCGATATAGCCGATCAGCAGGTTCTGCCCGCGCATGTGGTCGACTGGTCCGTCGAAGAAACCCTGGATCTGATCGGTGTGCAGGTCGACGGTCACGATCCGATCGGCTCCGGCGGTCTTGAGCAGGTCGGCCACCAGCCGCGCCGAGATCGGCTCGCGGCCGCGATGCTTCTTGTCTTGCCGGGCGTATGGGTAGAACGGCATGACGGCGGTGATCCGCTTGGCGCTGCCTCGCTTGAGCGCGTCGATCATGATCAGCTGTTCCATCAGCCAGTTGTTCACCGGTGCCGGGCACGATTGCAGGACGAACGCGTCACACCCGCGCACTGATTCTTGGAAGCGCACGAAGATCTCGCCATTGGCGAACTCACGCGCCGTCTGTGCGGTGACATGGACGTCGAGTTCTTTGGCTACCTGCTCGGCCAGCTCTGGATGTGCGCGGCCAGAGAAGAGCATCAGGTTTTTGCGATTATCGGTCCAGTCGTGGCTCAACGTGCCGCCCTCGCCGTATCGGGGAAGAGATAGGGATCAGAATAGGGAATGGAACGCCTCATCGTACGTAGCGGAGTGCCGGGATGTAAGGCCTGGTTGCCAGACAGCGAATTCACGGTGACTGATCGGGGTCGGATGTCGCAGTGTGCTGTTCGGGGGCTTGCCTGGCCCTTTCAGCGGCTTCAGCGGCTGCGCTGCCCGGCCGCTTGTGCGCAACCCAGTCTTCGATATTGCGTTGTGAGCCCGCGGACACCGCCAGCGCTCCTGGCGGGACGTCGTTGCGCACTACCGTGCCCGCGCCCGTGTACGCCCCGTCGCCGACAGTAACCGGAGCCACGAACATGGTGTCCGACCCGGTGCGTACGTGGGAGCCGATGGTGGTGCGTCGTTTGGACGTGCCGTCGTAGTTGACGAACACGCTGGACGCGCCGATATTGCTGTGCTCGCCGATATCGGCGTCGCCGACGTAGGTGAGATGCGGAACCTTGGTACCGGTGCCGATGGTGGAGTTTTTGGTCTCGACGAACGCGCCGAGTTTGCCGTCGGCGCCCAGCACGGTGCCGGGCCGCAGGTAGCTGAAAGGGCCGACCGTGGCCCCGTCACCGATCGACGACGAGGTGCCATGAGTGCGGACCACTGAAGCGCCGTCCCCGATGGTGACGTCGGTCAGGGTGGTGTCCGGGCCGACGACGCAGCGCCCACCGATCTGGGTGCCGCCGTGCAGCTGGGTCCCGGGGTGGATGACAGTGTCGGGGCCGATCGTCACGTCCACGTCGATCCAGGTGGTGCCTGGATCGACGATCGTGACGCCGGACATCTGGTGGGCGGCCACAATCCGGCGGTTGAGTTCGGCGCCCAGCTCGGCCAGCTGAACGCGGTTGTTGACGCCGGCCACCAGTGTGCTGTCGTCGACGTGCTGAGCATGTACGGTCTGGCCGTCCCGGCGCAGGATGGAGATGACATCGGTCAGGTAGAGCTCCTGTTGTGCATTGTTGGAGCTCAGCCGGCTCAGTGCCGACCGCAGCGCTACGATGTCGAAGGCGTAGACCCCGGCGTTGACTTCGCGGATCCCGCGTTGCGAGGGTGTCGCGTCAGTGTGTTCCACGATCGCCGTCACTTCGTCGTCCTGGGTGCGCAGGATGCGGCCGTATCCGGAGGGGTCACTCAGCGTCGTGGTCAGCACCGTCACTGCGGCCGATGCCGCGGTGTGGGTCGCGATCAGATCGGCCAGGGTGTCCGCGTCCAGCAGTGGTGTATCGCCGGAGGCCACGAGGACGATGCCGGCGTAGTCATCGGGCAGCGCGGACAGTCCGCAAAGCACGGCGTCGCCGGTGCCCCGTGGTTGATCCTGCAGCGCGATGTCGATCGTGCGTCCAAGGGTGTCGGCCAGCTCAGCGACCAGCGGTGCGATGCGCTCGCGGTCGTGGCCAAGGACCACGACAAGATGTTGTGGTGCCACCTTGGTGATCGCGTGCAGCGAATGGGACAACATGCTGCGACCGGCGATGGTGTGCAGCACCTTCGGGGTGTCTGACCGCATCCGACTGCCGGGCCCGGCGGCCAAGACCAGGACTGCGGTGTCACCACGAAACGTCATCAACTCTCCTTGTGCTTTGTCCCACGCGAAGCGGGGAGCCTGAGCGCCGACACGCCGTCAAGAATGTCATTTCACCTGCACTGGATGCAAAAAGCTGGACCTCATTGCACCTCATGGATTCATGCGGGACAAGCGACCGAAGCTCCGTCGCCAGGACTCGAACCTGAACTATCTGAACCAAAATCAGAGGTGCTGCCGATTACACCACGACGGACTGTTTACCCACGACGAGCTGACGGGGCCGCGCCAACAAACTCTAGACGGTGTGCGGGCCCTGGTAGCCCCCCAGTGGCTCCGAGGAGTACTCGAACAACCGAAACCCGCAAACCGATACCCTGAGTGACGTGGCTGTGCTGGGCAAAGAGCCGGACAAAGAGGTGCGGGCCCCGCGCGCCAGGATGACTGGCAGCGAGCGCCGACACCAACTCATCGGGATCGCGCGCTCGTTGTTTGCCGAACGTGGCTATGACGGGACCTCGATCGAAGAGATCGCGCAGCGTGCCAACGTGTCCAAACCCGTGGTCTACGAGCATTTCGGCGGCAAAGAGGGCCTCTACGCCGTCGTGGTCGACCGCGAGATGTCGGCGTTGCTGGATGGCATCACGTCGTCGTTGACCAACAACCGGTCCCGGGTACGGGTCGAGCTGGTCGCACTGGCGTTGCTCACCTACGTCGAAGAGCGCACCGACGGCTTCCGGATCATGATCCGCGACTCGCCGGCTTCGATCAGCTCGGGCACCTACTCCAGCCTGCTCAACGACGCAGTCAGCCAGGTCAGCTCCATCCTGGCCGGCGACTTCGCGCGTCGCGGCCTGGATCCGGACCTGGCACCGCTGTACGCCCAGGCACTGGTGGGCTCGGTGTCGATGACGGCGCAGTGGTGGCTTGATACCCGCGAGCCCAAGAAGGAAGTGGTCGCCGCGCACCTGGTCAACCTGATGTGGAATGGCCTGACCCATCTGGAAGCTGATCCCCGGTTGCAAGACGGATAGCCTCACTGCCCTCGCGACGCGCCCAAGCGTGCAGCTGGTCCGCCATGCCGTGGGGGTGGTAGCCGTGTCCCTAACCGCAGTCGCGCGACAGCACGTCGGCGATCGTTTCGCGGCGGACCAGCTCGCGGGCCTGACCATTTTTGACCGCCACCAGCGGCGGCCGCCCGACCATGTTGTAGTTGGACGCCATGCTGTGGTGGTAGGAGCCGGTACATGCCACGGCCAGCAGGTCGCCGGGATGCAGGTCCGCCGGGAGCTCGATGTCGCGGGCGATCTCGTCGCCGGCTTCACAATGGCGGCCGGCCACCGTCACACGCTGCTTGAATCCCATCGGATGCCGGTTAGCCAGCGTGACCGTGTACTGCGCGCCGTACAACGACACGCGTGGGTTGTCGCTCATTCCGCCATCGACCGCGACGAAGGTGCGCCCACCCGGTTGCGTCTTGACCGAGCACACCCGGTACAGCGTGACGCCGGCGCGGGCGCTGATGGCCCGACCGGGTTCGACCACGATGGTCGGCCGGGGGAAATGTTCGGTGGCGCAGGCTTCGTCCAGCGCGTCCTCGATGACGGCGGCCAGCTCGTCGAGGTTCAGTTCCTTGTCGCCGCGGATGTAGGGGACCCCGTGGCCACCACCGATGTTCAGCTCGGTGAGGATGACGCCGTGCTGGGCGCGGATATCGGCCATGGCGGCGATCATCCGGTGTATCGCCTCGCCGTACAGGGCCGCGTCGGTGACCTGCGAGCCGATATGGCAGTGCAGCCCGACCAGGTCGAGGATCGGATGTGCCAGCACCCGCTTCACCGCGTCGGCGGCCTGGTCACTGTGGAGAGTGAACCCGAACTTCTGGTCGCTGATACCCGTGGTGACCGCGCGATGTCCGTGGATGTCGATATCGGGGGTCACCCGGATCAGCACCGGCTGGCGTCGCCGCGCCAGGCCCGCGAGGTAGGCGATCTCGATAAACGAATCCAGCACGATGCGCCCCACGCCAACGCGCACCGCCTCGCGCAACTCGTCGGGCGGTTTCGCGTTGCCATGCATGATGATGCGGGCCGGTTCCACCCCGCCGGCCAGGGCGACGGCCAGCTCACCGGCTGAGCAGACGTCGACGCCGAGTCCCTCTTCGCGCGCCCAGCGCGCCACCGCAGTGGTCAGCAGCGACTTTCCGGCATAGACGACCTCGACACCGCGCAGCGTCTTGCGGTAGCGCCGGGCGCGGCGCCGGAAGTCGGTTTCGTCGATCACGTAGGTAGGGGTGTGAAATTCGTCGGCGATGTCCGAAAGGGGCACGCCGCCCACGCAGAGCCGGCCCTCCTCGTCGGAATGTGTAGTGACGGGCCAGATCGCGGGATCGAACCGTCGCGGGGCCGCCCGACCAATAGAGGGCAGTATATCCAGCAATGTCATGATTACAACGTGCGCCCGGGAGCCGTCGGGTGCCGGTTTCCTTACGATCCTTTGACGGCGCTGGGCTCAATATTGACGAAAGTCATTGCCCTCTAGGCCCCCCTGGCTGGCACCCTAGAATGGCCATATCATGACCGCACCGGGGCCTGCTCGCCCAGAAACCCCGATCGCGGGGCTCGTTGAATTGGCGCTGACGGCGCCGACATTCCTGCAACTCGTCGAAAGCGCGGCCGCTCGACCCGCCGATTTGAACCTGGTCGGCCCGGCCAGCGCCCGGTTGTTCGTCACCAGCGCGCTTGCCCGGCAAGGTACTTTGCTGGTTGTCACCGCCACCGGGCGCGAAGCCGATGACCTGACCGCTGAACTGCGCGGCGTCTTGGGCGATGCGGTGGCGGTCTTCCCGTCCTGGGAGACGCTGCCGCACGAACGGCTCTCGCCCGGCGTCGACACCGTCGGCACCCGTTTGATGGTGCTACGCCGGCTGGCCCATCCCGACGATGCGCGGTTGGGGCCGCCCCTGCAGGTGGTAGTGACTGCGGTGCGCTCGCTGCTGCAGCCGATGACGCCGCAGCTGGGCCTGGTGGAACCGCTCACGCTCACCGTTGGTGATGACACCAGTGCAAACGGCGGGGGCGGCTTCGATGCGGTGGTGGCCCGGTTGGTCGAGCTGGCGTACACCCGGGTGGACATGGTCGGCCGGCGCGGCGAGTTCGCCGTCCGTGGCGGGATTCTCGACATTTTCGCCCCGACGGCCGAGCACCCGGTGCGCGTCGAGTTCTGGGGTGACGAGATCACTGAAATGCGCATGTTCTCGGTCGCCGATCAGCGCTCCATCCCCGAGATCGACGTCGACACGGTCGTCGCGTTCGCCTGCCGTGAACTACTGCTCAGCGAGGACGTGCGGGCGCGGGCCGCGCAGTTGGCCGCCCGGCACTCCGCGGGCGAGGGCGCCATTACCGACATCGTCAACGACATGCTGGCCAAGCTGGCAGAGGGTATCCCGGTCGACGGCATGGAGGCGCTGCTGCCGGTGCTTCGGCCCGGCGACCACGTGCTGCTCACCGATCAGCTGGCCAAGGGCACGCCGGTGTTGGTCTGCGACCCGGAAAAGGTCCGCACCCGAGCCGCCGACCTGATCAAGACCGGCCGCGAATTCCTCGAAGCGTCGTGGTCGGTCGCTGCCATGGGGGCCGGCCCCGAGAATCAGGCGCCCGTCGACATCGAGCAGCTCGGCGGGTCAGGGTTTGCCGAGCTGGACGACGTCCAGGCCGCGGCAGCTCGGTCCGGTCATCCATGGTGGACCCTGAGTCAGCTCAGCGACGAGTCGGCGATAGAACTGGATATCCGCGCGGCGCCGTCGGCGCGCGGGCATCAACATGACATCGACAGCATCTTCGCGATGCTGCGCGCGCACGTCACAACCGGCGGGTACGCCGTGATGGTCGCGGCTGGGGCCGGAACCGCCCACCGGGTGGTGGAGCGGCTGGCCGACTCCGACACCCCCGCAGCCATGTTGGAATCGGGCGCGGCACCCGGACCAGGTGTAGTCGGAGTGCTCAAGGGTCCGTTGCACGACGGCGTCGTCATCCCGGGGGCCAACCTGGTGGTGATCACCGAGACCGATCTGACCGGCAACCGGGCGACATCCGTCGAGGGCAAGCGGCTGGCGGCCAAGCGGCGCAACACCGTGGACCCGCTGGCGCTGACGGCCGGCGACCTGGTGGTGCACGATCAGCACGGCATCGGGCGGTTCGTCGAGATGGTCGAACGAACCGTCGGCGGCGCGCGGCGCGAGTACCTGGTGCTGGAGTACGCCTCCAGCAAGAGGGGGCCTGGCACAAAAAACACAGACAAGCTGTATGTCCCAATGGATTCCCTGGATCAGCTGTCGCGTTATGTCGGCGGGCAGGCACCGGCGCTGAGCAAGCTCGGCGGCAGCGACTGGGCCAACACCAAAACCAAGGCTCGCCGCGCGGTGCGCGAGATCGCCGGGGAGCTGGTCTCGCTGTACGCCAAACGGCAGGCCAGCGCTGGGTACGCGTTCGGGCCGGACACGCCATGGCAGGCCGAGATGGAGGACGCGTTCGGTTTCACCGAGACCGTAGACCAGCTCACCGCAATTACCGAAGTCAAAGCAGATATGCAAAAGCCGGTGCCGATGGACCGGGTGATCTGCGGCGACGTCGGCTACGGCAAGACAGAGATCGCGGTGCGGGCGGCGTTCAAAGCGGTTCAAGACGGTAAACAGGCCGCCGTCCTGGTGCCCACCACGCTCTTGGCCGACCAGCATCTGCAGACGTTCAGAGAGCGGATGGCCGGGTTCCCGGTAACCGTCAAGGGCTTGTCGCGGTTCACCGACACTGCCGAGTCCCGCGCCGTGATCGACGGCCTGGCCGAAGGCTCGGTTGACATCGTGATCGGTACGCATCGGCTGCTGCAGACCGGGGTGCGCTGGAAGGATCTGGGCCTGGTCGTGGTGGATGAGGAGCAGCGGTTCGGCGTTGAGCACAAAGAGCACATCAAGTCGCTCCGGACCCACGTAGACGTGCTGACCATGAGCGCCACCCCGATCCCGCGCACCCTGGAGATGAGCCTGGCCGGGATTCGTGAGATGTCGACGATCCTGACGCCGCCCGAAGAGCGCTATCCCGTGCTGACCTACGTCGGCCCGCACGAAGACAAGCAGGTCGCCGCCGCGCTGCATCGGGAGCTGCTGCGCGAAGGACAGGCGTTTTACGTGCATAACCGGGTTAGCTCCATCGACCAGGCCGCCGCCCGGGTGCGGGGTCTGGTGCCCGAAGCACGGGTCGTCGTCGCGCACGGGCAGATGCCCGAGGAACTGCTGGAGCGCACTGTGCAGGGGTTCTGGAACCGCGAATACGACATCCTGGTGTGCACCACGATCGTGGAAACCGGCTTGGACATTTCCAACGCCAACACGCTCATCGTCGAGCGCGCCGATACCTTCGGGCTGTCCCAGCTGCATCAGCTGCGTGGCCGGGTCGGCCGCAGCCGCGAACGCGGCTATGCATACTTCCTCTACCCACCGCAGGCGCCGCTGACCGAGACGGCCTACGACCGGTTGGCGACCATCGCGCAGAACAACGAGCTGGGCGCGGGCATGGCGGTCGCGATGAAGGACCTCGAGATCCGCGGCGCCGGCAATGTGCTGGGTGTCGAACAGTCCGGGCACGTCGCCGGGGTCGGCTTCGACCTGTACGTGAGGTTGGTGGGCGAGGCTGTGGAGGCCTACCGGGCAGCTGCCGACGGCAAGACGGTCGTCACCGCCGAAGAGCCGAAGGACGTGCGGATCGACTTGCCGGTAGACGCGCACCTGCCGCCGGAATACATCGCCAGCGACCGGCTCCGGCTAGAGGGCTACCGACGGCTGGCCGCGGCGGCCTCTGATAGCGAGGTCACGGCCGTCGTGGAGGAGCTCACCGACCGCTACGGCGAGCTGCCCGAACCCGCCCAGCGGCTGGTGGGGGTGGCCCGGCTGCGGCTGCTGTGTCGGGGCGCCGGTATCACTGAAGTAACGGCCCCTTCTGCGGCGACCGTGCGGCTGTCCCCGATGACTCTGCTAGATTCCGCCCAGGTGCGGCTCAAGCGGATGTATCCGGCCGCGCAGTACCGCGCGACCACGGCCACGGTGCAGGTTCCCATTCCGCGGGCCGGCGGCGTCGGCGCGCCGCGCATCCGCGACGGCGAGTTGGTCCAGATGGTGGCCAACCTGGTAACCGCACTTGAAGGAAAGGCCCAACAAGAAATTGGTATAACGAGTTCGTTACCGCTCGACGACAATGCGGGCCGAGGATCGGCCCGGGGAGGAGTCGGGCAATCCGGCCCGCTCGACGACGATGCGGGCCGGGAGTCGGCCCGGGGAGGAGTCGGGCAATACGGCCGTGCAGCGATGTCAAGTGAGGAGCGACAAGCGCGATGATCGTCGTCTTGTTCGACCCCCGCCGCCCGTCGCTGGTTCCGGTCGAAGCTATTGAACACCTCAGCGGCGAGGTGCAATACACCGAGGAGATGCCCGTCGCGGTGCCCTGGTCGCTGGCTGCGGCGCGTCCGGTGCACTCCGGACACGACGCACCGGTGTTGCTGTCGTCTGACCCCAATCACCCCGCCGTCACGGCGCGATTGGCCGCCGGAGCCCGGTTGATTTCGGCACCGGAGTCGCCACGGGGCGAACGACTGGTCGACGTTGTCGCGATGATGGACAAACTACGCAGCGCGGGACCGTGGGAAAGCGAGCAGACCCACGACTCGTTGCGCAGGTACCTGCTGGAAGAGACCTACGAAGTGTTGGACGCGGTCCAAAGCGGTAATGCCGACCAGCTGCGCGAAGAGCTCGGCGACGTGTTGCTGCAGGTGCTTTTCCACGCCCGCATCGCCGAGGACGCGTCGCAGCTTCCCTTTACCATCGATGACGTCGCCCTCACGCTGATGCGAAAGCTGAGCAACCGAGTGCCGGGAGTGCTTGCGGGCGATTCGATTTCGCTCGAAGAGCAGTTGGCCCAGTGGGAACAGCGCAAGGCGGCCGAAAAATCACGGAACTCGATAATGGACGACGTTCATACCGGTCAGCCGGCGTTAGCGCTGGCGCAGAAGGTAATTCAACGTGCCGACAAAGCTGGGGTGCCCGCAGATCTGATCCCCGCCGAGATCACCTTGGTTTCCGTTTCGGCCGATGCCGATGCGGAAAGTTCGCTACGCGCAGCGGTTTTAGAGCTCGTCGACACGGTCCGTGATGTCGAGAAAGCGATTTCGGCCACGCGCCGGGGGGACAGCGTTCCAGAGGAGTTCGATTCAGCTCCGCTGGGCGAGGTCACCGAGCAGGAGTGGCGTGCCCACTGGCCATCCAGCGAATTAGCCGTCGAAGAGCCGTCGGCGCCGACAGCAGGAGGCGAGGCAGCCGATGAGTCTGGAGATGGCGCCTTTGAGCCTGAAGATGTCGCAGATGAGGACCAGGGCACAGCCGGCGATGACTCTGTGGACGACACTCATGCCGACGATGAACCTGGGTCTGCCGATGCACCCAAGGACTCCAACGAGGGCTCCAAGAACGGCTGAGCTGCTCGGCAGCAATCGGCACAGCATTTGCCAGATCGGTATATTGCCTAAAAAATCTTCTGGTTGTGCTAGCCAAAACTAGTTGTAGCTAATCAACAATTGCCTTGTGGTGATGGGCTGGATCCCCGCAGCGGCGGGCCATTCCCGGAACCCGTGGGACGATGAACGTGGCTCAACTTGGTATTGGGGAAGTTGCAGGGGAACTTGGGAAGCTTGGTGTCGTCGAGACCTTGGTTGCGCGCGGCCGCCGTGATCGGTGCGACCGCGATGCTTCTGGCGTCAAGTTGCACCTGGCAGCTCAGCCTGTTCATCCCCGAAGGTGTACCTCCGCCGGCCGGGGATCCGGTGCCCCCGGTCGACACTCACGCCAGCGGTCGGCCCGCGGATCAGCTGCGCGGCTGGGCGGAGCAACGTTCCGCGGCATTGGAGATTCCGGTGATCGCGCTCGAGGCCTACGCCTATGCGGCGCGGGTCGCCGAGGTCGAGAACCCGAAGTGCCACATCGCGTGGACCACCCTGGCGGGTATCGGTCGGGTGGAGAGTCACCACGGCACTTACCGGGGCGCGAGGCTTGCGGCGAACGGAGATGTGAATCCGCCCATAAGGGGTGTTCGTCTCGACGGCAGCGGCGGCACGATGCGCATCGTCGACAGCGCGGAAGACGTAACGGACGGCGACGGGGTGGCGCGCGCGATGGGACCAATGCAGTTCATTCCCGAGACTTGGCGGCTTTACGGGGTCGACGCCAACAACGACGGCATTATCAGCCCAGACAACATCGACGACGCGGCGCTCTCAGCGGCGGGTTATTTGTGTTGGCGCGGAAAAGATCTCGCCACACCGCGAGGGTGGATAACCGCGCTGCGGGCCTACAACAATTCCGGCGTCTACGCGCGGGCCGTACGGGACTGGGCGACCGCCTACGCGGCGGGTCATCCGTTGTAGAAGGATAGATCCCTGACCCCGGCCTTACGCTAAAGGTTGCCCGGGTCCGGCATCAGCTACGACGCAAGGAGAACCCAGTGCCGATTATCGAGCAGGTTGGGGCCCGCGAGATCCTCGATTCCCGTGGTAACCCGACAGTCGAGGTCGAGCTAGCTCTGATTGATGGAACATTTGCCCGTGCGGCGGTGCCGTCCGGCGCGTCGACCGGAGAGCACGAGGCGGTCGAGCTGCGCGACGGTGGCGAGCGCTATGGCGGCAAGGGCGTGAGAAAAGCCGTGCAAGCTGTCCTTGATGAGATCGGTCCAGCAGTCATCGGGCTCAACGCCGACGACCAACGATTGGTCGACCAGGTGCTGGTAGATCTCGACGGCACCCCCGACAAGTCCCGGCTGGGTGGCAACGCGATCCTGGGCGTTTCGCTGGCCGTCGCCAAAGCGGCAGCCGATTCGGCGGAGCTGCCGCTGTTCCGCTACATCGGCGGGCCAAACGCGCACATCCTGCCGGTGCCGATGTTCAACATCGTCAATGGCGGTGCGCACGCCGACACCGGCGTCGATATCCAGGAGTTCATGGTGGCACCCATCGGCGCGGCCAGCTTCAGTGAGGCGCTGCGCTGGGGTGCCGAGGTGTACCACTCGCTGAAATCGGTCCTCAAGAAGCAGGGACTGAGCACCGGACTGGGCGACGAGGGCGGATTTGCTCCAGACGTGGCCGGCACCACCGCTGCTCTGGACCTGATCAGTCAGGCCATCGAATCGGCGGGTTTCAAACCCGGTGCCGACGTGGCATTGGCCATCGACGCAGCGGCCACTGAGTTCTATGCCGACGGCACCGGCTACACCTTCGAGGGCACCACCCGCACCGCTGCGCAGATGACCGAGTTCTACGCGGGCCTGCTCGGCTCCTACCCGCTGGTATCGATCGAAGACCCACTGTCCGAAGATGATTGGGACGGATGGGCGGCCCTGACGGCGTCGATCGGTGACCGGGTGCAAATCGTCGGCGATGATATCTTCGTCACCAACCCCGAGCGGCTCGAAGAAGGCATCGAAAAAGGCGTGGCAAACGCGTTGCTGGTCAAGGTAAACCAAATCGGCACGCTGACCGAGACGCTCGACGCCGTCGCGCTAGCTCACCACAGTGGATACCGCACGATGATCAGCCACCGCAGCGGCGAGACGGAAGACACCACGATCGCCGACTTGGCGGTGGCCGTCGGCAGCGGGCAGATCAAGACAGGCGCGCCCGCCCGCAGCGAGCGCGTCGCCAAATACAACCAGCTGCTCCGCATCGAGGAGGCACTCGGCGACGCAGCCCGCTACGCCGGCGATCTGGCCTTTCCGCGCTATGCGCTGGACCCGAAATAAAGTCGAATAGTTTGACAGTCAACAGGAAACGCCGCTGAGTCCGAATGCCCGAATCCAAACGGCCAGATCCGAAACGTCGCTCTCCGGCATCGCGCCCGGGGAAAGCTGGCGATTCGGTTCGGGGCCGTCGCGCCACGTCGATCTCCAGGCCCGCTCGTGCTTCCGGGCCCGCACAGACCGCGCCGCACGCCACCCGCAACACCAGCCGAACGCTGCAGGAGCAGGTCGTCGAACCCGTCAAGCGGCAAATCGCCGAATCCATCGAGCAGCGGTCTGATCAGCGGCTGGGCTTTACCGCGCGGCGGGCGGCGATCCTGGCCGCGCTTGCCTGCGTGCTGACCCTGACCATCGCCGGCCCGGTACGGACCTACTTTGCGCAGCGCACTGAGATGGATCAATTGGCTGCAAGCCAGGCCGCGATGCGCCGTCAGATCGCCGACCTGGAGCAGAAGAAGGGCAAGCTCGCTGATCCGGCCTATATCGCGGCGCAGGCGCGCGAGCGCCTCGGCTTCGTAATGCCCGGAGACATCCCGTTCCAGGTTCAGCTTCCGCCAACGGCGGCGGTGTCTCCGCAGCCGGGGTCCGACACGGCGAAGCCGGCCGACAACGATCCTTGGTACACCGCGCTGTGGCATACCATCGCCGACGCCCCGCACCTGCCACCGACCAACGCGCCTGCATCTGGACCGCCGCCGACAGAACCTGGACCACCGGGTCCCGTGCCACCGGTCGCGCCGAACCCTACTGCTCCCGGTGGTTGATCGTGCCGACCTGGAAGCGGTGGCGCGCCAGCTCGGTCGAGAGCCTCGCGGCGTGCTCGAGATCGCCTACCGTTGCCCTAACGGTGAACCCGGCGTGGTGAAGACTGCGCCGAAACTTGCTGACGGCACGCCGTTTCCGACGTTGTACTACCTGACGCATCCGCAGCTCACCGCGGCCGTGAGCAGGCTGGAGACGACGGGGCTGATGCGCGAGATGAGCGAGCGGCTAAGGCACGACTCCGAATTGGCCGCCGCGTATCTGCGCGCGCACCAGTCGTATCTGGCCGAGCGTGATGCGATCGAGTCGCTGGCGAGCACGTTCTCTGCCGGTGGGATGCCGGACCGGGTCAAGTGCCTGCACGTGCTGGTCGCGCATTCGCTGGCCAAGGGTCCTGGACTGAACCCGTTCGGTGACGAGGCGTTAGCGGTTCTGGCCGCCGAGCCGAGCATGACCGCAGTATTGGACGGTGAGCTGTGGCGGTGAGGGCAGCCGGTGTCGACTGCGGTACCAACTCGATTCGGTTGCTGATCGCCGACTTAGAAAACGGGTCAGCGGGTGGGCAGCTGCGCGATGTGCATCGTGAGACGCGGATCGTGCGGCTGGGTCAGGGCGTCGACGCTACGGGTCGGTTTGCGCCGGACGCGATTGCGCGAACCCGGGCCGCACTGGCTGACTACGCCGAAGTGATGAGGACCCACCGCGTCGAACGGGTGCGGATGGTCGCCACTTCGGCAGCCCGCGATGTCAGCAATCGAGATGTCTTCTTCGCGATGACGGCCGGCGTGCTGGGCGCTGTAGTGCCCGGCTCGATTGCGGAGGTGATCACCGGCGCCGAGGAGGCTGAACTGTCATTCCGAGGTGCTGTCGGCGAATTAGACAGCGCTGGTGCGCCTTTCGTCGTTGTTGACTTGGGCGGCGGCTCCACCGAGATCGTGCTCGGCGGGGAGCAGGTACTGGCGAGCTACTCGGCCGACATCGGCTGTGTCCGGATTACCGAACGCTGTCTGCATTCCGACCCGGCGACACCGGAGGAAGTCGAGTCTGCTCGGCAGGTGGTGCGCGAACGACTGGAAGTCGCGCTGGGCGTGGTGCCCGTCGAAAGGGCACGGACCTGGGTCGGGCTGGCCGGGACCATGACCACGCTGTCCGCACTGGCCCACAACCTGACGGCGTATGACCCTGCGGTCATTCATCTTTCGCGGGTGGCCGGCAGCGATCTGCTGGAGGTCTGTGACCGGCTGATCGGCATGACGAGATCCCAACGTGCCGCGCTGCCACCGATGCACGAGGGTCGAGCCGACGTGATCGGCGGCGGCGCGATCGTGGTCCAGGAGTTGGCGCGCGAGCTTCGGGCTCGGGCCGGTATCGATGAGCTGACCGTCAGCGAACACGACATCCTGGATGGCATCGTACTGTCGATCGCCAATTGACCGCCAACGTCGACTTGTTGGGCTGATAAACCGGATCCAGCACAACAAATCGACTTTGGACGCAAAGGGTTACGCCTCGAAGCGATAGCCCATACCCGATTCGGTCAACAGGTATTTGGGATGCGACGGGTCATCTTCGAGTTTGCGGCGGAGCTGCGCCAGATACACACGCAGGTAATGAGTCTCGGTGGCATACGCCGGTCCCCATACTTCTTTGAGAAGTTCCTCGCGGCCGACCAGCTTGCCCCGATTGCGGACCAGCACCTCGAGCATGCCCCATTCGGTCGGGGTGAGATGCACCTCAACACCGTCTTTGGTGACCTTCTTGGCGGCCAGGTCGACGGTGAACGCTTCGGTTTCGATAACAGGCTGGTCTACTTCGGACGCCGTGGCGTTGCGGCGGACCGCGGCACGCAACCGGGCCAGAAACTCGTCCATTCCAAACGGTTTCGTGACGTAGTCGTCGGCGCCTGCGTCTAGTGCCTCGACCTTGTCCGAGGAATCGGTACGCGCAGACAGGACGATCACCGGCGCGGTCAGCCAGCCGCGCAAACCGCCCAGCACCTCGATCCCGGAAATGTCAGGCAAGCCGAGATCGAGGATCACCACGTCGGGCCGATGCTCGGCGGCGGCGCGCAGCGCGCCCGCACCGGTGGACGCGGTGACGACCTCGTATCCGCGCACGGACAAGTTAATCCGCAACGCGCGCAGAATTTGCGGCTCGTCGTCGATCACCAACACCCGGGTCATCGGCGACCCTCGGGTGCAGCCAGTTCAACCACGACGGTGAGTCCACCGCCGGGGGTATCACTGGCCTGAATTGTGCCGCCCATCGCCTCGACGAAGCCGCGTGCCACCGACATCCCCAGCCCGACACCAGTGTTGTTGTCGTGGTCGCCCAATCGCTGGAAGGCTTCGAACACCTCCTCGTCGGTCCCGTGCGGAATTCCGGGGCCCCCGTCGATCACATTGATCAGAACGCGGTTGCCCACCCGGCCCGCATTGACTCGGATGACGGAGTTGGGTGCGTATCGCAGGGCGTTGTCGATCAGGTTGGCAAAGACTCGTTCGAGGAGCCCGGGGTCGGCCATCACTACCGCGTCACCGACGTCGACCTTGACGCGGTCGATCGCGGATCGGTAGAAGCCGGTCGCGCCTTTGCCGATGCTGACCAACGCGCGTTGTACGGTTTCTTCGAGATACACCCGGTGCAGATCCGGGTGGACCACGCCGGCGGCCAGACGCGACGAATCGAGCAGGTTCCCGACCAGTGCGGTGAGCTGGTCGATGGACTCCTCGATGGTGGCCAGCAATTCGGCGGTGTCCTCGGGGGAGAAGGCGACGTCTTCGGCGCGCAAGCTGGACACCGCGACTTTAGCCGCCGCCAGCGGCGTGCGCAGGTCGTGGCTGACCGCTGAGAGCAGGGAGCGCCGCAGCTCGTCGGCCCGTCCGATCGCCTCGGCCCGGCCGGCTTCTTCGGTCAGCTCGCGCTGTTTGACCAGACCTGCGGCTTGTCTGGCCACTGCGCTGAGCACCCGGCGGTCACGTGCGGAGAGCGTTCTGCCGGCCATCAGCATCCAGAACTCTTCGTCACCGACCTCGATCGCGGTGTCGGCTGAATCAACTGTCACACAAGGATCTTTGCCGACGCAGGCGATGAGTTGGCCCTTCCTACCGCTGGCACGGTCTTCCTCACTGGGCTCGCGAAGCAGGCTGACCGCGTGCTGCGAATAGGTTTCCCGCACGCGTTCCAGAAGCGTCTCGAGGTCCGCGCCGCGCAGCACCGATCCCGCGAACAGCGTCAGCAGTTCGGCCTCTTGCGAGGCCAGTCGGGCTTCCCGGGCACGTTTGGCCGCGCCGTCGACGAGGACCGCGACCGCGACCGCGATCAGCAGCAGCACCAGCTCGGTAATGGCGCTGTTGGGTTCGGCGATGGTGAAGCTATGTCGCGGAGCTATCAGGTAGTAGTTCAGCAGCAGCCCGGACAGCACCGCCGAAAGGGCTGCCGGAGCCACGCCTCCCAGCAGGCCCACCACCAGCACACCGACGAAGAACAAAGCGCTCTCTCCGCCGGTGTCGAGATAGGGGTCCAGCATGGTCACCGTGACGGCACAGATGACCGACGGGACGATGAAGGCCGCCAGCCAGGACGTAATGCGTTTCTCGCGCGGCGAGAGCGAGGCGGGCCGGAAGCCGTGTTTGGATTCCCCGTGGGTGACGATGTGCACATCGATCTTGCCGGACCGCTGCACAATGGCCGGGCCGATGCCCTCTTCGAATATGCGCGCCCACCGGGACCGGCGGGAGGTACCGACCACCAACTGGGTGGCATTGATCTCGCGAGCGAAATCAAGTAGGGCGGTCGGTACGTCGTCACCGACCACGGTGTGCAGTGAGGCGTCGAGGCTGCTCGCCAGCTCACGAATCTTACTCATCCGAGGTTCGGAAAGGCCGGCCAGCCCGTCGCCGCGTATGACGTGCACCACCATGAGCTCAGCACTGGACTTCGACGCGATCCGGGATGCCCGCCGCACCAACGTCTCCGATTCCGAACCACCTGTGACCGCCACCACGACTCGCTCGCGTGCCTCCCACATGTCGGTGATTTTATTTTCGGCCCGATACTTTGCCAGCGCGGTATCCACCTGGTCGGCTAGCCACAGCAGCGCCAATTCCCTTAGTGCGGTGAGATTTCCGCGGCGGAAGTAGTTGGACAGCGCCGCGTCGATTCTTTCTGAAGCATACACGTTGCCGTGAGATAGCCTGCGTTGCAGCGCCTCCGGTGTGATGTCGATGAGTTCGACCTGCGCGGCCTCCCGCACAATCGAATCCGGCATTGTCTCCTTTTGTTCGATGCCGGTGATCTGGGCAACGACGTCATTGAGGCTCTCCAGGTGCTGGATATTGACGGTGGAGATTACTGTGATCCCGGCGTCGAGCAGCTCTTCGACATCCTGCCAACGTTTTTCGTTCTTGCTGCCCGGTGTGTTGGTGTGGGCGAGTTCGTCGACCAAGACCACCTGCGGACGCCGTGCCAACACGGCCGGCACGTCGAGTTCGGGAAAACTGCTGCCACGATATTCGATATAGCGGGGCGGGATGATCTGGATGCCGTCGAGCATTTCAGCGGTTTTCCGGCGTCCGTGCGTCTCGACCACGGCGGCCACCAGGTCGGTACCGCGTTCCAAGCGTCGGTGCGCCTCTCCGAGCATCGCGTACGTTTTGCCGACACCCGGAGCCGCACCAAGATAGATGCGGAGTTCTCCTCGCTTGGGATGGTGGTCGGCGACGCTCACGTCCACCATCATCCCTCCAATGGGCTAGCTTGCGACTGGATACTTGTGGTCGAGTTCGAGGTTGAGTTGGAGAACATTGACCGTCGGGTCACCGAAAAAGCCAAGGGCACGGCCGCTGAGATACCGCGCTAGGACCGCACGTATCTGATCTGTGCTGACGTGCCGGGCCTTGGCCACCCGAGCGACCTGGATGTCGGCGTAGGCCGGGGAGATGTGCGGGTCCAGACCGCTGCCGCTGGCAGTGACAGCATCGGCCGGAACTTGCGGGTTGTCCGTGGCGACCCCGCGAATGGGCACGATCTGACCGCTTGAGTAGTCTTCGCCGAACTTTGCGCACTCAACGCGAACGCCTTCGTAGAAGTCCAGGAAAGTCCGGTTCGTCGTCGGGCACGGCTCGTTGACGCTGACCACCCTGGTCGGGTGGACGACGTAGCCGCGTGAATCGCGCGGGCCGGTCACCGCCAGCACGGACCCGACGCCGCCGCCGGTGCAGAACGGACGCGATCCGTCGACGCCTTCGAGTTGGCCGACGGTCTGGCTGTTGGAGCAGACCGTGGTGAGCAGGCTGGCTTTGAAGCCGGCGTCGGCGGGCTTAGCACCGCCCGCGAGCTTGGCGGGGTCGGCGGGGGTGTCGACGACACTCTCGGGTCCGAGGTTGCTGCCGCTCGAGGCGGTGGGGTCATAACCAGTTCCGGCGGCCGAGGGTCGGCTCTGGAAGTACTGCGGCAGCGCATTGCCGTTGCTGTCGGTGAACAACTGACCGATCAGCTCGCTGCCGACCGGTTTGCCGCCGGCGGTGATGATCGAGCCCTCGGCCTTGTCGTGTAAGCCGGGAATCAAGGCCACCAGCCAAATGAGCAGTGGGTAGCCAAAACCGCAGATGACGGTGAAGACGAGCAGCGCGCGCAGCGCGGCCCAGTATTGGCGAACCGTGTTCGCGAATTTCATCTCAGGCCATCCCGGGTAGCAGTTGAACGAACAGGTCGATGAGTTTGATGCCGACGAACGGGGCGACGATGCCCCCCAGTCCGTACAGGTAAAGGTTGCGGCTGAGCAGTTTCGACGCACGGCTGGGTGTGTACCGCACGCCCCGCAGCGCCAGCGGAATCAGGGCGACGATGATGATCGCGTTGAAAATGACCGCGGAAAGGATCGCCGATTGCGGGCTGTGCAGCCGCATGACGTTGATCAGGTCCAGGCCCGGGAAAATCGCCACGAACATCGCCGGGATGATCGCGAAATACTTTGCGATGTCGTTGGCGATGGAGAACGTGGTCAACGCACCACGGGTGATCAACAGCTGCTTACCGATCTCCACGATCTCGATCAGCTTGGTGGGGTCGGAGTCCAGGTCCACCATGTTGCCGGCCTCTTTGGCCGCAGACGTGCCGGTGTTCATCGCCACCCCGACGTCGGCCTGCGCCAGCGCGGGGGCGTCATTGGTGCCATCACCGGTCATCGCCACCAGGCGCCCGCCCTGCTGCTCTTTCTTGATCAGCGTCAGCTTGTCCTCGGGGGTGGCCTCGGCGAGGAAGTCGTCGACTCCGGCCTCCTCGGCGATCGCCTTGGCGGTCAACGGATTGTCGCCGGTGATCATCACGGTCCGGATACCCATCAGGCGCATCGCGTCGAACCGGTCGCGCATGCCCTGCTTCACCACGTCTTTGAGGTGGATGACACCGAGCACGGTTGCCGCCTCGCCGGCCTTTTCGACCGCGCCGCCGACCGCGGGCTCGTTGACGACCTGGCCGACGACGAGCGGCGTTCCGCCGGCAGCGGAGATGCCGTCGACAATCTCGCCGAGTTCAGTAGGAACGGTGCCTCCGTGACTGCGAACCCATTCGGCTACCGAGTTGGCCGCGCCCTTGCGCAACTGCTTTCCGTCAAGGTCGACGCCCGACATCCGCGTCGTCGCACTGAATTCCACCCAAGAGGCGTTGGCCAGCTCTCCGGGGGTTCGCGCGCGCAGGCCGTAGGCCTCTTTGGCGTACACAACGATGGAACGGCCCTCGGGAGTTTCGTCGGCGAGGCTGGACAGCTGTGCAGCGTCCGCCAGATTCCCGTGGGTCACCCCGGTCACCGGAATGAATTCGGACGCCTGCCGATTGCCCAGCGTGATCGTTCCGGTCTTGTCCAGCAGCAGGGTGTTGACGTCGCCGGCCGCCTCGACCGCGCGGCCGGACATGGCCAGCACGTTGCGTTGGACCAGCCGGTCCATGCCCGCGATGCCGATCGCCGACAGCAGCGCGCCGATTGTGGTGGGAATCAGGCACACCAGCAGGGCCACCAGGACAATGCCGCTGATGCCGTCGGTGGACAGGGCCGCGGTGTCTGGCACACCAGGGTTGTTGACCTTGGAGTAGATCGCCAGCGGCTGCAGCGTGGCCACCGCGAATACGAAGATGATGGTCAATGCGGCCAGCAGGATGTTCAGCGCGATCTCGTTCGGTGTCTTCTGCCGATTCGCGCCCTCGACGAGTGCGATCATCCGGTCCACGAAGCTCTCGCCCGGTTTCTGGGTGATCTTTACGACGATGCGGTCGGATAGCACCGTCGTCCCGCCGGTCACCGCGGATCGGTCGCCGCCGGATTCCCGGATAACCGGTGCCGATTCGCCGGTGATCGCTGATTCATCAACCGAAGCAATGCCTTCCACGACATCGCCGTCACCTGGGATGACCTCGCCCGCGGTGACCACCACGAAGTCGCCCTGCCGCAGTAACGGTCCCGCAACGTCTTCAGATGTGCCGGCATTGCCAGGTGACCAATCTTTGAGGCGGTGGGCGATGGTGTCGGCTTTGGATTTGCGCAGCGCGTCGGCCTGTGCTTTGCCGCGCCCTTCGGCGACAGCTTCGGCCAGGTTGGCGAAAAGCACTGTCAGCCATAGCCAGAATACGGTGAGCCAGCTGAACCAGCTGTTGTCGCCGAACGCGAGCACCGTCGACCACACGGCGCCGATTTCGACAATGAACATCACCGGGTTGCGCCACAGGGTGCGCGGATCGAGCTTGCGCAGCGCGTCCGGCAGTGACTTGATCAGCAGTGCGGGGTCGAGCGTCCCGCCCTGCAGCTTTTCGCCAGGTGCGTGGGGGGTACGACGATGTGTCTTTGAATCGAGTGTGGTCGTCACGTTTTCAGTGGATCCCTTCAGCGAGCGGCCCGAGCGCCAGCGCGGGTAGGAAGGTGAGGGCAACCAGAATGACAGTCACACCCACCACCAGGCCTATGAACTGCGGCCTGTGTGTGGGCAGAGTGCCACTGGATTCGGGCGTCACGCCCTGACGGGCCAGCGAACCGGCCAGCGCGAGAACGACCACCATCGGCAGGAATCGGCCGAACGCCATCGCCAGGCCCAACGCGGTGTTCCACCAGACTGTGTTGCCCGAGAGGCCGGCGAAAGCGGAACCGTTGTTGTTGGCCGCGGAGGTGAATGCGTAGAGCACCTCGGACAGGCCGTGCGGGCCGGTGTTGGTCATACCGGCGCGCTCGCCTGGCAGGGCCATTGCAATGGCGGTGCCGAGCAGCGCGATGAGCGGGGTGATCAGGAAATAGCCCGAGGCCAGCTTCATCTCGCGCGGGTTGATCTTCTTACCGAGGTACTCCGGGGTCCGGCCGACCATCAACCCGGCGACGAACACCGTGATGACCGCCAGGATCAGGATGCCGTACAGGCCCGAGCCGGTGCCGCCAGGGGCAACCTCGCCGAGCTGCATGTTGAACAACTGCATCATGCCGCCCAGGCTGGTGTAGGAGTCGTGCACCGAGTCGATGGCACCGGTGGACGTCAATGTGGTTGCATCCGAGAAGACGGCGGAATCGGCAACCCCGAAGCGCTGTTCGACCCCTTCCATTGCCGCGCCCGTCGCGGTCGGGACGGTGCCGTGGTGCTGCAACTGAAACAGCATCATGAAGCTGACGCTGATGCCGGCCATGATGCCGACGATCGCGGCGATCGCGTAACCCTGCTTCTTGCTGTCCACCATGCGGCCAAAGGTGCGGGGCAGCGAGAAACTGATGACCAGGAGCAGGAAGATCTCAAGCCAGTTGGTCCACGAGGTCGGGTTCTCGAACGGATGCGAGGAGTTGGCGTTGTAAAAGCCACCGCCGTTGGTGCCAAGTTCCTTGATCGCCTCCTGGCTGGCGACCGGACCACCGGGGATGGTCTGCTGCGCACCGGCCAGCGTGTTGACGACCTGATCGTTGAGATGGAAGTTCTGGACGGCGCCGCCGATGACGAGGACGATCGCGGCGAGGATGGAGATCGGCAACAGGATGCGCAGCGTGCCGCGCGTCAGGTCCACCCAGAAGTTGCCGAGTTCGCTGGTGCGGTGGCGGGCAAACCCGCGGACAAGCGCGATAGCGACGGCGATGCCGACCGCGGCGGACACGAAGTTCTGCACCGCAAAACCGGCCATCTGCACCAGATGGCCCATGGTCGATTCGCCGGAATAGTTCTGCCAGTTGGTGTTTGTCACGAAGCTGACGGCGGTGTTCCAGGCCAGCGCCGGAGTCATCTTCGTCCCCGGATCGTGCAGATGCAGTGGCAGCTTGTCCTGGACTACTTGCAAGACGAACAGGAATAGGACGCTGACCGCCGAAAATGCCAGCAGGCTGCGGGCATACGTTTTCCAGGTCTGCTCGGTGTCCGGGTTGGCGCCGATCAGGCGGTAGATGAATCGTTCCGTGCGCGAATGCTTTTGGGTGCTATATACCCGATACATGTAGTCGCCCAGCGGCACATGCACAGCCGCCAACGCAAGAACAAGTAGCGCGAGGAACACCAGACCTGCTGCGGTGCCGCTCACTAGAACCGCTCCGGAAACATCAGGGCCGCACCAAGCAATAGTGCGATGAGGACGGACAGCGTTAGACCTACTGCGTTAGCGACGCTCACGATCCCAACTTCAGTGTCAGGCCGAGTGTGGCGAACACCGCCACAGTCAGCACCAGGTAAATCAGCACGGACATATTTGTCTTTCTTTCACTGGCCAGCGGACCCTTGATTACTCGCGGGCAACACCGACCTGACGCCGGTGACGAGGACACGAATGACGCTAAGCTCGGCCACAGCCCGGCGCGATTGCCCTTAACGGTTTCTTTACGAGGTGACCCACGACTTTTGCGGCCTTCGTATCGTTGCCGGCCCCGTACGCATCGTGGGCCCCGTACGCATCGTGGGCCCTATGGGCATCGCGAACTACTCAGCCTGGGAACTGTCTGCAACCGGATTCTCGATCATCGGAAGCCGCACCCGAAACACTGTTCGACCGTTGCCGGACTCGGCGGTGACCGAGCCGTGATGGGCCTTGACGATCGAACTGACGATGGCCAGGCCCAGTCCGTTGCCCGATCCATTGCTCCGGGACTTGTCCGCGCGCACGAAGCGCTCGAACAATCGGGGGAGGACCTCAGCGTCGATGCCGGGCCCATCGTCAACAACCCTTAGTTCGGCGTATGGAGTTTCCGGGCCGCCGCGGTGACACTCGATCTTGGTGATCACCGTTACCCCGGCCGGCGTGTGCAGGCGGGCGTTGCTCAGCAGATTGCTGACCAGTTGGTGCAATCGGGCGTGATCGCCGCGGACCCACACCGGGTCGTCGGGCAGGTCTTTGCTCCACTGGTGGGTCGGCGCCGCGACCGCCGCGTCGTTCACCGCGTTGATGACGAGGTCGGCTAGCTCAACGTCTTCGGTCTGCAGGTCCTCGCCTTCGCCCAGGCGTGAGAGCAGCAGCAACTCGTCGACGAGTAGCGTCATGCGCCGCGCCTCCGACTCAATACGGGCCAGCGCGTATTCGGTGGTCGGCGGCAGTGTTGAACTGTCCTGGCGGGTGAGTTCGGCATAGCCCTGAATTGCCGCCAACGGGGTTCGCAGTTCGTGGCTGGCGTCGGTAATGAATTGCCGCATCCGCAGATCGGACTCGGCGCGATGCGCCAACGCGCTGTCTACGTTGTCCAGCAATCGGTTCAGCGTGTGTCCGACGATTCCGACCTCGTTGTCTGGGTCGGTATCCTGCGGTCGCACTCGCACGCTGATCCGGCGGTCGTCGTCGGTGAGCGGCATTGCCGCAACCTCCGCGGCGGTCGCGGCGACTCGGCGCAGCGGGCGAAGGGCGAACCCTACGAGCCAAACGGTGAGTCCTGCCGTGACCGCCAGCGCAACAGCGACAAGCGCTGTGATGGTGATGTTTTTGCGGGCGATGATCGTGCCGGCCCGGTTTAGCGAGACCCCGACGACGATTAGGTCGGGTCCGTCATCGCGGCTGTCGACCCGGTATGAGCCGAGGCCGCCGAGTTTCTCCGACCGTGGCGGTGCGTCGGGCCATGACTGCGCTTCGAGGGCGCGTACGACGTCGGCCGGCGCGGGTTTCGGTTGGTCCTCGGAGAAGACCGCCGAGCCGATCACGACGCCGTTGTGGAGAATGGCGATCAGGTTTCCGGGCTCTTGCCCGGTGAACTCCAGCATCGCCTGTGCGATCGGTGGAGTGCCGTGATCTGCCGACGTATGTTCGCCGTTGCGGTATCTGGTGTATGAGTTGCTCAATGCGTCAAGGGATTCGGCGACGTCGGCGTCACTCATCGCGTTGACATAACCGCGCAGGCTCAGCACGGAGACCGTTCCGACTGTCAGCAGGACCACGCTGACGACTGCTAGTACGCCCAATAGCAACTGGCGGCGCAAAGAACGAGGGAACCACCGCGGAGTGTTTCTGGATGCGGTATCGCGCCCGCGCATCACTCCGATGGCCGCAGCATGTATCCAACACCGCGGACGGTGTGGATCATCGGCTCTCTGCCGGAGTCGATCTTCTTCCTCAGGTAAGAGATATAGAGGTCGACGATGCTGGTGCGCCCGGCGAAATCGTAGTTCCAGACCCGGTCGAGGATTTCGGTGCGGGTGAGCGCCCGGCGGGGATTGCGCATGAGGAAGCGAAGCAGTTCGAACTCGGTCGCGGAAAGCGATATCGGCGTGCCGCCGCGGGTGACTTCGCGGCTGGCGGTGTCGACTCGTAACTCGCCGACTTTGAGAGCCTCCGCGGCAGGTGAGGTCTGCTGGCTGGAGCGGCGCAGCAACCCGCGCAGTCGGGCGACCAGCTCCTCCAGGCTGAACGGTTTGGTCATGTAATCGTCGGCGCCCGCGGTGAGGCCGGTGACCCGGTCCATAACCGAATCGCGGGCGGTGAGGAACAGGGTAGGGGTATAGGCGTCGGATTCGCGGACCCGCTCCAGAATCCGGAGCCCATCCACGTCGGGCAGCATGATGTCGAGGACCAGCACGTCAGGGCTGACCTTGTCGAACTTGGCTACGGCCTCGCGCCCGTTGTGGGCGATCTCGACATCCCAGCCCTCGTAATGCAGTGCCATCTTCACCAAGTTTGTCAGCGCCGGCTCGTCGTCGACCAGCAAAACCCGGATTGGTGATCCGTCGGCGCGGTAGATCCGGGGCAGTTGTCCGAGGATCGCCTGGCGCGGACGCTGGCTAGCCGCGTATCGGGACATTACGGTCATGCTCCTGCATTCTTTCAAGCTCAAATGATTTTGTCACCTGATTCATAGAGTTCTCAAATGTGACGCCCGTCCGCGGCTCGTGCCGAGGAGGAGACAAATATGTGTTTCATATGTGTTCCATCTGCCAACTTGAGGTTACCTCGATTCCGAAAAATACTGGAATACATAGTCGTCTGGCCTGAGTGAGCTGAGTCGTCCCGTGGGGTAGTTCTCCAAATCATCAGTGTGCTAATGAATTTCGTCGTCGAATTGACTCAGCGGTTCGTGCTTGCTATCGAGAACGAAACCCGGTTGCCGACGGCTCGAGGACAGCGCTGTCCTGTCCTTCGTTAACGCGACGTTACGAGAAGTTACGAATGTCAGGAGATTTCAATGTATTTCGTAACAAAGCTTGCAAATGCGCCATCGCTGATGCTGTTCACGCCAGATATCAGATTGCGGCGGGCCGCCACTGCGACGACCGCCGCCGATATGGCTACTTCCAGCCCTGTCTGCGCGGCGAAAATGCCCGCGGCTGCGGACGTCGTGCCGCTGTGTGCAGCGACACATTTCGCGGCATCCACCTACCCTGCCCGGCGCACTTATAGGCAATGCTGCATGGTCGCTGACGCGCTTTCGACCTCATTGCTGGCCCCCGGTCACCGAACTGGCCGAGGTCACCGACCTGGGTCCGTCGCGAATCCGGCCAGCAATCTCAAACAAACGGAGCAATAGGCGATGGATTTTGGAGCATTGCCGCCAGAGGTCAACTCCGGCCGGATGTACGTAGGTCCGGGGCCGGCGAGCTTGCTGGCTGCCTCCGCGGGATGGGACGGGCTGGCCGCCGAACTGCAGACCGCCGCCAGCGGCTACCAGTCGGCGATCTCGAGCCTGACCGACGAATCGTGGGTTGGTCCCTCGTCGATGTCGATGGCGGCCGCGGTCACGCCCTACCTGGTGTGGATGAACGCCACCGCTGCCCAGTGTGAGGAGGCCGCGACCCAGGCGGCCGCCGCGGCGGGCGCCTACGAAACGGCCTTTGCGATGACGGTGCCGCCACCGTTGGTCGCCGCCAACCGGGTTCAGCTTGCGACGTTGATCGCGACCAACATCCTGGGGCAGAACACGCCGGCGATCATGGCCACCGAGGCGGAGTACAGCGAGATGTGGGCTCAGGACGCTACGGCGATGTACAACTACGCGGCCACTTCGGCTTCCGCATCAGCCTTTTCGACTTTTGCGTCGCCGCCCCAAACGACTAATCCCAGCGGGCTCGTCAACCAGGCCGGTGCGATCGCCCAAACGGATGGCAACAAGGCTCAGACAATGTCGACGCAGCTGATGTCTTCGGTAACCCAAGCCCTCCAGGGGCTGTCGACCCCCGGGTCATCGTCGGCGATGGGCGGCGCCGCGGGGCTGGCTTCGACTGTTGCCTCCACGCCGGCCAGCGCGTTGTCGAGTTTGACGGGTGCGTCGGGCAAGACTGCTAAAACTGCCGGCGCCGCCGGTGCCCTCTCGAGTCTGGGAGGCGTGCTTTCCAGCCTCGGCAGTAACGGCGATCTCGCCGGGGTCTTCGATGTGGGCGGCGTTGCCGGCGATGTCGCGGGCCTGGGTACCGATTTCGGCGGCCTGGGTCTCGACTTCGGCGGTACCGGTCTGGACATCTTCGGCGCGCAACTTGACGTGGCGGGTGTGGGTTCGATCGAAGGGGTCGCCGGTAGCGCCTCCGGCTTGGGAGCCATCCCAGGGTTGGGGGCCCTCGGTGGTCTGGCCGGCCCAATCGGGGGTCTGGACGGAGGTGCCGCAGCCGGTCTGGGTCAGGCTGCCTCTCTGGGGACCTTGTCGGTGCCGCCGAGCTGGGCCGATGCGGTGTCGATGGTTACACCGATGCCGTTGGTCGACGCAAACGTCATGCCGGGTGGCTGGGGCGCGGCGCCATCGCTGACCAGTGGCACCATCTCCAAGTTGCCGATGGGCGGCATGGTTGGGCGCGAGGCCGACGGTGCGCAGCGGATCGGATTCCGCGCCTCGGTGATTCCTCGTTCGCCCGTTGCCGGGTAACGCTTGGCACGTTTCTTGCCGCACAGACAACGAGGCCGCACACCGATCGGTGTGCGGCCCCGTTTGTCGAAGGTGTGCGGTCAGGCCCAGCTGGACCCGACGGCGCTGTCGGTGCTGGCCATGT
>Ga0209530_1000373_pt1 | contig 33910 bp, 25 predicted proteins | sample BlaSpr_A8_Ref_O1_FD_187987 | JGI IMG/M metagenome (GOLD analysis project Ga0209530, IMG submission 187987) | Forest soil microbial communities from Thunder Bay, Ontario, Canada - Black Spruce, Ontario site 2_A8_Ref_O1 (SPAdes) (version 2) | ecosystem: Environmental > Terrestrial > Soil > Boreal...
TATTTTCAAACGAGCTTCTTCGGGCAAATTGAGAAACTGGATGCCTGCATCTTTCTTCGATTCTCCCACCCAGGCGATCTTAGCGTCCGTTTTGACGAGGTATCCGGAATCAGGCAGCCGGAAACCGATCTGGGGGATGTCGTCAGCGGACAAACTGGCGACGGCTTGCACGTACATGCCGCCTTCGCTGAGATTCAGGAGGATGCCGCCGTTGGAGGAACCGAGGTCGATGTACTCGAGCGAGAGTACGCGCCGGCGCACGTGGGTGCGGCGTTCTGGGACGTGCAAGTCTCGCGCTGCTTGAGGCGGCTCGTTGGCCACAGCCTTCGCCGGTTGCGACGCCAGCTTTCCTCTAGCGCTCTTCGTTTCGAGCAATAGTTTGGCGGGATCCGCAAGCATAGAATTCAGAGCAATTTTGTCAACAAAAGTGCCGGTGTTGGCCCCCAGGGTGCCAGTTGAAGCGGGGACACGCAGACCGTCTTTGGCGCTCTGGTCTGATTCGGGAATGCCGTCCCGCTGGCGGGCAAATTGGGCGCGAGAGGGTTCCTGCGCGATCCAGTTGCGAATCTTGATGCGCGTATCGTCGTGTAAATCAACAAAGCGCACGCCGGCTTCTTTTTTCGAATCCGCGATCCAGGCTATTTCTCCCCTGGTTTCGATCCAGTCCTTGGATTGCGGCAATTGAAACCGCATTTTGGCCACGGCGGCGACAGCCAAAGTCAAAATCTCAGTGGGTGCAAATACCAATCCGCTTTCACTGATATTAAAAACGAAGCCGTAGTTATTTTCACCGAATTTCACGAAGGCCTGCGGAGAAACAGGCGTACGCGCGTGGTCCCGTCTCTCACCAATCGCAAGGGGTTTGTCAGCGTGATGTCGCTGGTCCGACATGACTTCCTTTTCGCGCGGAAGGGCGAGCGAGAGTCTGGCCGAGATACGGCTCGATAACCGCTATTCAACGGAGTATACGCCCGGCATAAACCCGCTTACAAGGCAAGCGACCGCGATAGGACGCGATATAGTCTACTTGGGCAGAGTTGATTGCGCCGCGTTGCTATACAGTGAAATGGGTGCGAGAATCCCAGCCCAGTCTTGTTACTCGCCGGCCCGAACCTGGAACGTCGCAAAACCGAAATGGATACGCCAGAAACCAATATCGATCGACTCCTTAAGGCACGCGCCGAGATTGACGAACAGTTACGTCAGCACAAGACGAATACTGCTGTTCTTTTCACCGACGTCGTGGCCTCCACGAAATACTTCGACAGATACGGCGACACCGCTGGATTTGCCATGGTCGAACGCCACGCTCAATTAGGAGCCGGCACCGTCCGCGAGTTCGACGGCCGAGTTGTCAAAACGATTGGCGATTCTGTGATGGCGGAATTCTCCGATCCGGTGGCTTGCGTCCATGCCGCCATTGAATTGCAACGCAAGCTGCACGGCATGAATGAAAAGTTACCCGAACGCGATCGCCTTCAACTTCGAATCGGCATTAACTACGGAAGTTGTTTTCTACAGGGAGGAGACCTATTTGGAGATGCTGTAAACGTGGCTGCACGGATTACCAAGCACACCGGTCCGGGCCAGATACTTATATCGAGTTCCATTCATCGCGCGATCCAGCGTGATCCAAGCTTGCTCTGCTCCTCCCTAGGGCAGATGGATTTCAAAGGTAAGGAGGAAAAAGAAGAAATCTTCGAGGTAGTCTGGACCGATTCGCTCACATACACGAGCCTCCGGAGAAGCAATACCATCGCTCTTGCTCGAGGCGAACTAGTCTCGCCGGGCCTGAAGGTCGAGGACCTCATTCAGAAGCCCGAGGACTTGGGCAGGACACCCGCACCGCAGAGTAACCCTGCACCTCAGAGTAGTCCCACACCTCAGAGTTCCCCCACGCAGTATTTGCCCGCCGCGCTCGCGGGCAGATACGACATTCTTCGTGTAATCGGCACTGGTGGGATGGGTGTTGTATACGAGGCCCGAGACCGAATCACCGATACCATCGTCGCCCTGAAGGTCATCCGGCCCGAACTTTCTGCTCGCGAGGATCTAATAGAAAGGTTCAAAGCCGAGCTGCTTTCAGCGCGGAAGGTCACCCACAAGAACGTCTGCCGAGTCCATGAAATCAGCCGTTTCGACGACGTGTTTGCGATCTCGATGGAGTATATCGAGGGGGAGACGCTTCGCCAGATTCTCAGCCGCTATGGACCGCTTTCCGTTCGGCGTACGCGAGACTGGGTGCAACAGATCTGCGCAGGCTTGCAGGCCGCCCACGAAGCCGGAGTAATCCACCGGGATCTGAAGCCTGAGAACATCGTCATCACCAAAGAGAACGTCGTAAAGATCATGGACTTCGGCCTTGCGCATTCGATCGAAACGAAAGCGACGCAAACCGGCACATTCCTAGGCACGCCAGCGTATGCCGCCCCGGAACAGATCCGCGGAGAAAAAACCGAGGCCCAGGCCGACATCTACGCTCTCGGAGCCATTCTTTACGAGATGCTAACGGGGAGCGACGTGTTCCACGCTGACTCCGCGACTGCGGTCTTAATCAGCCATCTCCACGATCCCCCACTCCCACCTCGCTCCATCGAGCCCAGCATTCCTCCTTTTCTCGAAGGAGTGATCCTGCGCTGTCTGCAGAAAAAACCAGAAAACCGATACGCGTCCATTGGCGAGTTCGAAGGCGCGATAGTTGAGAGGCCTTCCGAGGAGCCGAAGAAATCTTCCGGAGTGGATTCCCTACTTGATCCGGAGTTACTGCGCTGGCGAGGATTGGACTGGGCGCTCGTGGTTTGCGGCTTGCTGGGCCTGTTTCTTTTCGTGCGCTATTCGGTTTACGTCGTTCCCGACGCAGGTGCTCGTCTCCACGTGACTCTGGGCGTCGCAGAGAGGGAGGCTCAGCGTTTGGTGAAGATGGCTGGGTGGGGCGACACGAGTGCTTCCTATTCGGAGGCGTCAGATTCGGATTCGCAGGATGTAAATGGGCTGCCAGGCTCAATAGAGACACAAATTAAGCCCGCCCTAATCCGCAGTTCAAGAGAATCGCCAATCGTACTTCCACAGTTGATTGGCCAGTCGGTACCGGTCGTTTGTCGAATCCACCTGCAAACCAAAGAATTAGGTCTCTTCTTTGTACTTACGGTCGATTCTGAAGGAAGAGGCGTACGAATGAGGCCGGACGAAAGCATGGACGACCCCTCGCCACGCCTAATAAAGAATACGGGAGCGCCCGCCATCTCTGCACAACAGCAGGCGGACCTTGCAACCGAATATCTAAAGCAGTTCTTTGGCGCTGATCCGGCAAACCTGACCTCACCAGTAGTGACGTCCACGGATTCCACTTCAGACGAACATAGAGCAGAAGAAAACTGGCGCGTGCCCGTCCAGCGCTACAGTTGGATGGATGCTAAGCCGGACGCTGACGGTTGGCGCGGGACATACGCAGTCGATCTCTTTCGTTCGCGGCTTTTCAGCTCGTCGCGCACGTTCAAAGGCACCGAGGGTCGGGCAACAAGTGTTAACGGAGATCTCCAGGTTGTGATTGCCAGCGTGGTTTTGATAGCGCTGATGGCTCCCACCTTTTTCGCAGCTCGACTCTACCGAATGCTGTTTCAGCGCCGGCTGCTCCTAATCATTTGTTTGCCAATACTTATCTTCCTGCTCTCCGGGACGGCGGCTTATTTCGCCCTTCGACAGGGGGAACCCCCATGGTTAGCTGTTATCACGACGTTTTTTGTGGCCGCTTTTGGGGTTATTATTGGAGCGGTTCTTTGCTGCATGTTTCTTAGCACTGAACACCTGGTCGTCAGCCGCTGGCCCGGAAAGTGGAGTACGACGGCAAGTCTCTTACGCTTGAAGGTCGCGGCTCGTTCTGGCGTCCCGCTTGCCATCATGCGTGGGGCCGCTTTGGGTGCCGTCGCTACCGGTATTTACTCATTACTTCGCTTCATCGGAGTGAGATACGGACTCGCACTGTGGATTCCCAGCTCTCACGCTGCCGCGGAACTAGATTCCATAAGTCCCCCCTTGACAATGGTAGTCAGTTCGGGAATTTGGGCCCTCACGGCAGCATTAGTGCTCGCTTTCTGCATTTCCTTGGCGCGACGGTATTCGCGCAATTCGCTGGTCCTAATCGGCGTCGGCTCCTTGATATGGCTCCTTACTGGGATTTACGTCACCATGAAGGACGTAACACCGCCGCTGTTGTTCGAGTGGTTTGTCGTATTTATTTTCGCTTCGATAGTATGCTTCGCCCTGGTCCGCTACGATTTCTTGACTCAATTCATTTGTCTTTTTTCTTCCTACTTGCTGCTCACCACCTATGCCACGTGGGCCCTGCTTAGCGACGTGGGCAACTTCCAGTACACGGCCGTGTTCTTAATCGGCGGTGCAGCCATTCTTCTCAGTACCTTCCTGGCGTTTCGCGAGGGGTTTGTCGAAGCTAGGGCACGGCTTGCAAAAATATACGAGTGATTGCCTGCTCAGGATGATTAAGGGAGTAGCCAATTCACTGCCGAGCCGGATGAACGGATGCCCCCAACCGCCATTTGAAATGAACCCAGTCTCGGGGCTTGCACGTTTGGTAAAGAACTGATTGCTTTAGTTGGGGTCAGTGTTTATTAATTCTTCGGCTTTGCCTTCTTTGCCTCCGGAGGCACCGACGACGGGTTCTGCTGCAGGGTCCCGCCGAATTCGCTGTGCGGATCTACTTCGACCCAGAACAACTGCTGGCCGTTCGCCTGGTAGGCGGTTACGGTGGTGAAGTCAAAGGGAGTGAAATCGCTCACGGTGCTGGCCACCGCAACCGGATTGAGCGTGTAGCGTCCGGCGTGGCCGGGTGCGGTGTCGGGAACAGCGGTCGCCGAAAAAGTAGCCGCCCGAGATTCCACCCCGCCGGTGAGTGTTGCAAACGGATCGCTAAGGGAACCCGTTCCGGTGAAGACAGTTGCCGCTTCCGACACGGTGGCCCCGCCAAGGAAATCGAACTCGTCGAAGCCAGCGGAGGTTTGACCTTGCGCTCCGAAGGCGTAAAAACCGGCGAAGGAAGTCACCGCCACATCAGCTTGCGGAAGCAGCGCTCCGATGCCGACGAGGTTTTCATCCATTTCGGCAAGGACAGCGACTCCTCCTCCGGCTGAGGGGTTGTTGGGATCAAGTATGTTGAGGGCCGGATCAACAGCATAGATCCCCAGCGTGGCGACATTTCCAAAACCCCCGTCAAAATTAATGGTTCCATACCCGTTGCTATCCAGGGAGTATGTGCCGGTGATAGTGGCGGCGGTCAGCAGCGCGCCGTCCAATTCGTTCAAATCCCCGATTCCATTGAATTCATTGCTGGCGGGCTGACCCTCATGGGCGACAGCGCTCGCGTTAGACTCAGGCTTGGCATCGGCCGCAGGGGAAGTGGAAAACTGGCCTGCTGCTGCGTATCCCGTTGGGCTATTTTCAAGAGAGAACACGGATTGCCGGATTGAGCCATTCGAGAAACTTGGGTTACTGCCTTGACCGAACGCCGAGCCGACGGCCGTGTCGGTGGCGTCAACGTTGACGATCCGAATCACTTCAGGACCAACCACGTAATAGTTGAGCGAAACGGGGAAGCCTGCGTTATTGGTTATGGTGCCGCGACCCAGGGAGTCCGCCGGGCCCAAGATCCCGGTGAAGAGCGTGCCCCTCGAAAAAGCTCCGCCGTCATTGACGTCAACAATTCCTGCAATGGAGGTGCCGGTGATTGTGAAAACGCCGCCATCTGCAACCGGCTCACCGTCAGCTCCCGCACCAGAGGCAACGAAGGAGAATCCGCCGGAGGTTGGAATGGCCGTCAAAGTCTGAAGGTCGAGGCTTCCGCTGGACGTCGCAGTCCCGTCGAATTGCATAACGAGTGCGTGGGTAGAGTTCGGAAAGTTCAGGGCAAAAGACTCCTTGCCATTAACGCCCAAGTTCGTATTGCCCGGGATCAGCAGAGTGAGGATTCCGTTCCCGGAGCCGTCACGATCCATGACCAGCGATCCGCCCGTGATCAAGTCCCCATTGGGCTGGGGAGACGTGATTCCGTCACCGTCGTTGTAGTCCTCGACGCCGCCAAGAACCCTGCCGCTACCGTCCGCGGAAATCGTCACGATTCCCGCGATGGAGTAGGTGTCGCCGGCATCGTTCGCTTCCTTGCCGGTTACGTAGAACGAGAAATTGTTCGAAGCCACGCCGATGGTTATGTTCACGGAATTGCTGGAGATGGAGGTGTCCGATACCGAGGTGGCCGTAATTGTTACTTGTTGGCTGCCGGGCGGAACGACTGAGGGAGCCGTGAACACGCTGGCAGCTCCGCTTTGGGTTTGGTCGGGATTGAACGAAGTGGTTCCGCAAGAGGGGGCAGGGGTGCAACTCCAAGTGACTCCGGCGTTCTTAGGGTCGTCAGTCACGGTAGCAACCACGTTCGCGGTTGCACCGACGACCATACTCGCAGGGGCGGTTGTGATTACGACCTCAAGGCCGGTCGAACTACTGCCGCCGCAGGCCGCATTGCCCACGGTGCAGAGTGCAACGAGAACGGTCAAAAGATTTCCTCGGTTCATAATTGCCTAGCCTTCGCCGCCCCGAACCGCGATTTCATAAAGCCTCCGTGAAGACTCATCTTGGAATCAAAAGGCGGAGCACAGGTTGCTCTCCATACGCGCGGGCGGAGAGTCTGGTGCACGACCTCGCCTTCGATAGACAAAGTTTGACAGGTGCTAGAAGCTACGACGCCGCGCTTTGGTTGCCAGCGATTCAGTCGGCCTTAACGCCGGAGAGAAAGAACCCGGCGCTCGCCCTGAATACGGAGGGAACCTTTTCCTACGCCCAGATAACCGCGCGGTCTATGCTAGCGATGCTCGTCCTGCCCGTCAGCGCCATGGCCATCTGAAATTCGCGCTGCAGAATGTTAATCACTTGCGCGACGCCAGTCTCGCCCGCCGCGCCTAAACCATATAGATATGGCCGTCCAATGAACACTGCGCTCGCGCCGAACGCGAGCGCCTTGAGCACGTCGGTGCCGCGCCGAATGCCGCCATCCGCAAACACCGGCATGCGTCCGGCAACTTTGTCTGCTACCTGCGGCAGTGCCTCGATGGTCGCAGGAAGCGTGTCGAGGTTGCGGCCTCCGTGATTGGAGACGATGACACCAGCCACGCCGGACTTGGCCGCGCGGTCCGCGTCATCCGGATTTATCACGCCCTTGAGCACCAGAGGAATCTTGGCGACGGAGCGCAGCCACTCGACATCTTTCCAGCTCAGCGCCGCGTCGAGCACGCCGCTAAAGACCTGCACCGACCCTGGATGAAGATGGCCTTCCCTGCCGTCAACCTTGAAGCCCTCTAAATGAGGCATGGGCGGCAACTTCACGGCAGCCCGGGTTTCGCGGTTGCGCGCGCCGGTTATCGGAGTGTCCACAGTGAGGCAAAGCGCGCGGTAGCCAGCCGCCTCGACGCGTTGCACCAGCTCACGAGTGAAACCGTGATCGGGCTGCACATAAAGCTGAAACCACAAAGGACTCTTTGCCACGGCCGCCACATCTTCAAGGCTCGTGCCGGAAAAGCAACTGAGCACCATAGCGGTGCCGGCCGCGCCCGCACCTCGCGCGGTAGCCAACTCTCCGTCTGCGTGAAGTAGCTTTTGACCCGCCGTAGGCGCCAGAAGAATCGGGAACGCGAGCTCCTGTCCAAACAAGGTCACGCGCGTGTCCAGTTTGGAAACGTCCACCAGAACTCGAGGCCGCAGGCGAATCCGCTGATACGCTTCCTCGTTCCATCGCACGGTGAGCTCGTCGCCCGCGCCAGCGGTGACGTATTCCCAAGCCATCGCCGGCATCTTCGACTTTGCCCTCGCCTCGAAGTCAGCAATGCAAATGGATTCCTGGCCAGATGCCGAGATCGCTTGTGAGGGTGAATTCAAATCGTGGGTCATCGTCCTCGCGCTATAGAATGAACGTCGCTTCCTACCTGTCCCCGCCAACAAATGAAGGAGTACGTTGGCCCGAAATTTCCACCGGAACAATAGAACGGACGCGATTATACATGGGTTGGTTTCCCCGTGCGTCACGGCTCAGCCAATTCTGCACAGATTGCCGGGTAGTCGAAAAGCATCATGGCGTGTTCCCTGTGCCTTTCAACTCTATCGGGTTATTCGTGGCGAAGGGCGAGCATGGGGTCGACTTGCATGGCGCGGCGGGCGGGGATGTAGCCGGCGAGAGTTGCTACGGCAGCGAGAATGAAAGCGACAGTTGCGAGCGTGAGCGGGTCATTCGCTGAGACGCCGAAGAGCAAATGGCCGATCAGGTGAGAGGCTGCGAGGGCGCAGGGCACTCCAACGAGCAGTCCAGCGAGGGTGAGGAGCAGCGTTTCGCGCAAGATCATACGAAGAATCGCGCTGCGAGAAGCACCGAGCGCGACGCGTATTCCGATTTCGTTGGTTCGGCACGCGACAGAATAGGCAATCACGCCGAAGATTCCGGTGGCGGCGAGAACCAGGGCCATGGCAGCAAAAAGACCAAGTAGGAAGGTGCGAAACCTCTGCTGCGAGACGGAAGCGTCGATAAAGTCCGGCATTTTCCCTACCTCAGTTATAGGCAGGTCTTTATCGATTTTTTGAACTTCCTGGCGAATCGCGGCGGCCACGGCGTCGGTGCTCAACGTGCTCTTTACGACCAAATTCGCGCCCCAGAAAGGAGCTTGCGCGTAAGGCACGTACATCATCGGGCCAGGAGCTTCGCCGAGTGAAACGTCGCGCACGTCGCCAACGATTCCGACGATTTCGCGATCGACGTCGCCATTGGGAGGAAAGCCAAAATTGAGGCGCTTGCCGATAGGATCCTGATTTGGGAAATAACGCTGCGCAAATGTTTTGCTGATCACCGAAACTTGCGAGGCCGAGAAAATATCCTGCTGACTGAAAAACCGGCCGGCGAGCAGTGGAATTCCCATCACGCGAAGATATTCCGGACTGACGGAGGCGTAGTCAGCGAGCCGTGATTCGCCTTCGGACGCCGGCGGAGTGCCCACGATATCGAACGCAAGATTGATCTTGCCGTTCACAATCGGTAACGGAATCGCCACGGCGGTGTCTTTCATTCCGGGTTGAGCTTGGACTCGCGCGAGCAATTCGTCGGAGAAAGCGATCCACTGCTGCGGCGTGGAATACTGATATTGCGGCAGTGAAATCTCAGCCTTCACGAGGTGATCTGCGTTAAACCCCGGGCTGACCGCCGTGAGCTTCGAAAAGCTGCGCAGTAGCAAACCCGCGCCAACGAGCAGCACCATCGCCAGCGCGATTTCTGAAGCCGCGAGGAAACTGCGAGCGCGGCGGCGGTTCCCGCTCTCGCCGGAGCCGCCGCCGCCCTCGCGAAGGTTCGCTTGTATATTGGAATTGGCGGAAAACATCGCCGGAACCAAGCCGAAAGCCACGCTTGATGCGGCGGAGAGGGCCAGTGCAAAAACCAAGACGAAATTGTCGACGCGAATCGCGTTCAAGCGCGGAAGACCCTCAGGCATTAGCGAACTGAGCGCTTGAACTCCTGCGTAGGCGAGAGCTATGCCGATAATTCCACCGAGCAGACCGAGGACGGCGGTTTCGCTGAGCATCTGGCGAATAATTCGGGCGCGCCCGGCGCCGAGGGCAATACGAACGGCAATTTCTTTCGAGCGAGAAGTGGCTCGCGTGAGAAGCAGGTTGGCGATATTGGCGCAGGCGATCAACAGCACGAGGCCGACAGCGCCCAGGAGCACCAGCAGCGCGGTTCTAACGTCTCCCACAATTTCCTTTTGCATCGGCACGAGACGGACGGTCCAGCCTTTATTCTCCGCCGGATATTCGCTCGCCAGCCTTGCGCTGATCGCGTCCATTTCGGCCTGAGCCTGCGCGATGGAAACACCGGGCTTCAGCCGCGCGAAGACTGCCAGCCAATGCCCTCCACGCCGAGCCATCCAGCTTCCAAAGAGGGGGTCTTGAACGAGCGGGATCCAGACTTCCGGCTTACTGTTGATAAAAGGAGAGCGAAAGCTCGCGGGCATGATTCCAACGACGGTGAATGGACGCTTGTCGAGAATAATCGAGCTTCCGAGGATCTTCGGGTCTGCTCCCAGGGTCCCGCGCCACAGATTCTCGCTCACGATTACGACGGGAGGAGCGCCGCGCTTGCCGTCCTCAGGAAAAAAAACGCGGCCCTGGAGCGGCTTCACGTCGAGAACCGCAAAGTGCTCCGGGGTCACGACGCAGGTGTTCACCTCGGAAGGCTCGCCGCGTCCCGTGAGCGTGAGTTGGTGAAAATCAATTGTCGCGAGCTCGCTGAAAACATGATTCTGCGCGCGCCACTCTTCGAAATTCGGATATGAAGTGCCGTCTTCTGGAACTCCTTCCTGGGTGTTCGCGGCAAATGCGCTGACCAATTGATTGGGATTCGCGTAAGGCAGCGGCTTTAGCAGGACAGCATAAACCACGCTAAAAATGGCCGTGTTGGCGCCGATGCCCAGAGCGAGTGTGAGCACGGCGACGGCGGTGAAGCCTGGATTCTTGCGCAGCATTCGGAGGGCGTAGCGCGCGTCCTGAAAAAAAGTTTCGATGAAGGGCAGGCCACGGAGTTCGCGGTTGGTTTCTTTCAGTTGCGTGACTCCGCCGAGTTTGATGCGAGCAGCGCGTCTGGCTTCTTCCGGAGGCATGCCTCGGCGGATATTTTCGTCGGTAAGCATATCCAGATGAGTCTGAAGTTCGTGCGCGAATTCTTGGTCCACACGGCGCGGCGAGAGCCACGTGCGAGTGCGAGAAGCGAGCGTCGTTATCCAGGCAAACATTTGTCTATCCCCGGTCTGCGAGGCGCAGCACGCGGCCGATCACCGTGGAAATGCGCTCCCAGTTCCGCGCCTCGGTATTGAGCTGCTTACGTCCGGATTTCGTAATGGAATAAAACTTGGCTTTTCTGTTGTTGTTGGAGGTGCCCCAGGCGCCTGCGATCCAGCGCTTCTGCATCAAGCGAACCAGAGAGGCGTAAATCGTGCCCTGGTTGATCTGCAAAGCCTCTTCGCTGATTTGTTCGATGCGGCGGGCGATTCCGTAGCCGTGCAACGGCCCCATGGCGTCGAGAGTCTTCAGAACCATCAAATCGAGGGTGCCCTGGAGAATATCGGACTTGTCGGCAGCCATGCGGCCTCCTGTGGCTTGCAAACAGGAGTATCGCGAAAGACGTGTGGGATGTCAACAGGGGAAACGGCTGGCGCGAGATTGGAGATGAGAGGGTTCCGGGAGATCGCCACAGGATAAAAAAGGGTGGGGCAAGATGCGGCAAGGGCTTCAAGGGCTAAAGCCCGCAGTGACTAATGCCAGCGCTTACGGCGGGGGCCCTTCGCTACGCTCAGGGTAAACTGAAGCCCCGCCCTTCCGAGGCGCCAATTGGGAGATTGGGCGAGAAGATGATGGCGTCTGCCTACTGGGTGAAGGCCGAATTGGATGCGGGCTTACGCGGAGCGGAGGGCGTCAGTGGGATTGATGCGCATCGCTCGTCGCGCGGGCAAATAACTTGCCAGCGCCGCTACGACGGCAAACACAAGAGCGCTGCCGACAAACGTGATTGGATCGGTTGCGCTGGTCTGAAACAACAGGCTGGCCATCAGACGCGTGAGGGCGAATGAAGCCACGAGACCGATGACGGTTCCGGCCACGGCGAGTCTGAGTCCGTTTCCGATGACGAGCCTGAAAATATCGGCACTGGATGCGCCGAGAGCTATGCGGATACCCAGCTCTTGCGTTCGCTGTGCAACGGAGTATGCGATGACTCCGTAGATTCCGACCAGAGCGAGAATCAGCGCCGTCGCCGAAAAGACGCCGATCAACAGCATCATTGACCGCGTTTGCGCGCTGGCTGATTCAAGACGTTCCTCCATCGTTTGCACGTCGGAGATTGGTTGGCCACGGTTCACGGCAACAATTTGGGCGCGCAAAGCCGAGACCAAGCTATGCGGATCCATGGAGCTGCGAATGCTGACGTAGAGCACGGGGGAAGCAAGCTGAGGATATGGAAAAAATACTTCGGGTTGCGTGGGCGAAGCGAGGCTGTCGTTCTTAACGTCAGCGAGCACGCCGACCACTTGGCACGGAGGGAATCTGCCGACCCACACGAGCTTGCCAAGCGGATCCTGGTTGGGCCAGAAGCGCCGCGCGGTGGCCTGATTCACCATCACCACCGGGGTCGACTGGGCATCGTCGAGATCGGTGAATGCACGGCCTGCAACGAGCGGCATGCCCATCGCCTTGGGATAATCGGGGCTAATCGATTCGATGAAGACGACTGTCCGGCGTCCAAGATCAACTTCCGGCTCGCCTTCAAACCGAGCAGGAGCGCCGTGAGTGGGAAGGACGGGTAGCGCGGTGGAGATCGCGGCTGCTTCGACTCCCGGAATCGATTGCAGATGCTGAAGCGCGCTTCGATAAAAAGCGATGCGATCAGCAGGTTGCGGGTAAATGGCCGGCGGAAGAAACGTCTTTGCCGTCAGCGTATTTTTAGCGCCAAATCCAGGATCCACCATCCGGAGCCGCATGAAGCTGCGGATCAACAGACCGGAACCGATTAGCAGAACCATTGAAAGGGCAACTTGGGCCGCGACGAGTATGCTGCGAACACGATTCCGTTGGCGGCTCCCTGTGGAGCTGCGGCCTTCGTCGGATAACGTCCCGCCGAGGTTGGGTCGGGATAGCTGCAATGACGGAGTAAGTCCGAAGAGAATTCCGCTGAGGACAGAAATCGCCACGGTGAACGAAAGCACACGCAAATCCATGGGGATATCGGCGACCTGAGGCAAGTTCGTTTGCGCAAACGCTGCGAGAAATCGCGTGCCCAAATAGCCGAGAAAGATTCCAAGGGCGCCGCTCATGACGGCCATCAGCACGCTCTCGGTGAGCAGCTGGCGGACGAGGGTTGAACGCGGAGCTCCCAGAGCGCTGCGAACGGCGAATTCTTTTCTTCGCGAAAGCGCACGGAAAAGCAGGAGGTTAGCGACGTTGGCACAGGCGATCAACAAGACGAAGCCAACCGCAGCCGAAAGAATCAGCAGGGTTGGACGGACGTTCGCGACGAGATTCGCCTGAAGATTGCTAACGGTCATGGCGACGTCCGAGGTCGCGTCGAAATTGCCAGGCTTATCGTGCTTATACTGCTGAAAGATGACTTCGGTTTCGGCAAGCGCCTGCGCGCTGGTGACGCCGGGACGCAGCCTGCCGATAGCTTCGTAATACATGCCGCCGAGATTGACGCGGGCGGGCGTGGTCAAGCTGAATTCGATGATCCGGGGCATCCAGATTTCGGGCTGGCGGCCGAGCAGTTGCACGCCGAACTTCGGCGGAACAACACCGATGATTGTGTAGTCCCTGGAATCGAGCGCGAGGTGTTGGCCGACGGAGGTTTGCGCTCCGCCAAAGAGGCGGGTGGCCAATTCATATCCGACCACTACTACCTGATTGCCGCCTAGCTGATCTTCTTCGGGCGTGAAAGTCCGTCCGGCCAGTAATCTCGCACCGAGAACGTCGAAGAAGTTCCCGGTCACGCGTTCGGCGTCGATCTGCTCCGCGCCATCAGGCACAGCGAGATTCACGGCGTCGAACTGATATGCGGTGACGCCGGAAAAGGAACGATTCGTTGCGGAGAGAACGGTGAAGTACGGAAGCGAAACGCAGCAACTGCCGTCACGGTGGGTGCTGATGCGCACCAACTGGCCGGGATCCTTGTAAGGAAGCGACCGGAGCAATACGGAATTGGCTACGGTGAAGATCGCTGTATTCGCGCCGATTCCAAGTGCAAGCGTAGCGATTGCGAGGGCGGCGAATCCGGGCGCCTTTGCCAGCATTCGCAGGCTGTAACGCAAATCTCGAGCAAGAGTGTCCATGGTGCCCGTCATCTTTCAGCCAAAGTGCAAAGTGAAGCAAGCCTATAGCGTGGTGTAGACCAGGGTGACGAAGACGTCGCCATTGATCATTCCTTTTCCCCAGGCGCTATCGAGGTCCGCAGTGGGCTTTGCCGCCACAGCGTCATCCTTGGATTTGCCGGCGGCCTTCAGCGTATGCACACGCTCGCGCACCGTGACGAGCATTTCGTGGTGCTTAGCCAGCGCGGCCTTGTCGCCCACGGGACCATGGCCGGGAACAATTTTCGTGTCGGCATCCGCAAGATTCAACCCGCGCGCGGTGCCGGCGATCATGCCATCGATGTTGCCGCCTGTGCTGGGATCGATGAAGGGATAGGTTCCATTGAACCAGACGTCGCCCATGTGCAGGACGTTTCCGTTTTCGTAGCGGACATAAATGTCGGAGTCCGTGTGCGCCGGCGGGAAATAAGCGAGCGTCAACTGTTCCCCGTTGAGATACAGTTTGGTCCCTTCGGTGAAGGTCTGTTGCGGCCACGCGTCGGCAGGCGCCGGGTCGAAATGCAGGCCGAACGCGGCGATGTCCTGCGGAGTCGAAAGGCGCTTGCGGGTATTTTCGTGCGCGACGATCAAGGCGCCGGCCTGATGCATGGCTTCGTTTCCATCGGTGTGGTCGAAATGCCAGTGCGTGTTGATCAGGATCTTCAGCGGAGCTCCGCCGAAGCCGTCCATGGCCTGCTTGATCTTTGGCGCGACGGTGGAGAAGCTCGAATCCACGAGAACTTTTCCATCCGCGCCGCTCAGGACCACCATGTTTCCACCGGGGCCGGAAAGCAGATAGATATTGTCGCGGAGCTTGGTTGTCACCAGCGGGATGGCGGACATCTGCGCCTTCATCTGCGCGATGCGATCGGCGGAGGACGTCACTTGTTGCAAATTTCCCGGCCGCGCTATCGGCTGCGAGAGAAGGTTGGCGGGCATCAATCCGGCCAACACGCTGGCACCTGCCAGTGCGCTGCCGGTTCGCAGCATTTCCCGGCGGGTAGTTTGCTTCGAGAAGAATTCTGTTGTCACAGGCGCCTCGTTTTTGACCTTTGGAATTTGGACGCGAATATCCTAGCACATCACCGACCGGTACCTTCAGGTGACAGCGCCTGTTTCCTACGAGTATTTGAAATGGAAAGCACTTTAGGAAGTCGCAAAGTTCGATTCTACTGGTTCCAGGCGCGGACTCGCGGGAGCCACCGCGGAACATTTTTGCAATAATCTTCATACTGCGCGCCGAACATGCGGCGCAGGATGGGCTCCTCGACGAGCCGCACAAATAAGACCGCTGCGGCCAGGGCCACGATTGCCACGGTGAGAGCTGCCCGGTTTGCACGGCCAAAGATGACCCACAGGCTGAGCCAGCCCACGAAGAAGCCCACGTACATCGGATTCCGCACATACCGGTAGAATCCCACAACAACTAGCTTCTGCGGAGGAGCAAGGGGTACCGGAGTACCGTGGCCCGTCCAGCCGAAATCCCAAATACACTTTACCGCTGCTGCGAAACCCAGCACAGACGGCAGGACCGCAATCCAGCGCCAGCGTGCCACACCAAGAGTGTCAAATTGAAAGCCCAACCACGGGGGCAGCAACCAGAACCACAGCGCGAGGAATCCTGCGCCCACGACCAGCGAGGCGACTGCAGTGGGCCAATTCGTGCCGCGATTTGAACTTCGTGAGGCTCCGGCCTGTCCGCTGGTCATGAACGGCTCCTCAACGCCGAAGTATGCGCTCAGGGCGCAACACCAGCAACAAGAAGCACCATTTGAGAAAACAACCGGCTACTTGGGTAGGAGGGTGACGCCGGCGATCCAAACCGCGCCAGCCAAACGGTTGTCGAATTTATGACTGATGGGGCGGACAATTTTTACTATGAGCATGTGCGTGTCAGCGCTGGTCCGAAACTCTAGTTGATGCGCGGCCCAGCCCGAGGTGCCGGTTACATTTTCGGTGGAGAGGAACAGTTTCGAAGGATCGTAAGCATCGAGCACCTCGAATCTTGGGCCGCTATCGGTCGTAATTCCCTGCGCGCGCGTGCAGGCGGAAAAAGTGTAAGCAGTGTTGGAAGTTACTGGCACGTATTGAAGGACGTGAGCGTACTCCAGATTCTGCGTGCCGTTGAATTCGATGCGCAGCGATTTGCTGCCAGAAACGCCGACTGACGGGTCTTCGCTTACGGAAACTCCTTGCACTGGGAACACGCGCCAATCCAGGCCGCCGTTCAGAAGCGGGAACGCGAAGTCGCCATTGGTGATTAAATTTGGCTTGGATTCCCGGGCGCAGACTTCTTGAGGAAAGCGGATGCAGAGGACGGCCCAGGCCTCGGTGAGGTGGTCCACTTCGCGATGCTGAATGAGCGCGTCGAGATAAGGGAATGATTGAGAAAGCTCAAACGGTAATTTCGATTCCAAGAGCATAGTCCACGTCTGATCGGCGGCTTCCATTCGGCCTGTTTCGATTAGGAAATTCAGATAATCGAGTATCACAGGCGCACGCTGCGGCAGCATTTCGGCCAGAATTTCCTGGTTGTCTTCGGTCGCGTTAGTAGCGAGCACAAATACCTGGCGTTCCTTTGCGCTATCTTCCAGCAGAACCTGCCGCAACGCGGCGAGCGCGTCCGAAGTTCGCCTCATTCGGACGTAAAAATTCGCAGCCTTCCAATTGATTTCAGGCGAATTCGGGAAAAGAGCGCGGGCGCGGGTGAAGGCGACCAAGGCGTAATTTTTGCGCCCTGCCCACTCATACGCTGCGCCAAGATCGGCCCAGTAAAACGCATTGTACGGGCTTAGTTGCGTGGCTTTCTCGCTGAGGCCTACGACTTCGGCTGGATTGCCGCCACTCGAATACAGGTGAGTGAGCATCGCAAGATCGTCGTAATACTCCGGATTTCCAGGGTCCCATTTGATAGCGGTTTGAATATCTTGGGGCATTTTCTTTCGGAAGTACCATGCCCCGATTGCCCGCCGGGTGACCAAGTACATGCAGTAAAGCAGACCGCAAACGAGAAATGCCCTCAGCAATAAGCTAAGGCTGCGGTTATTCGTCAAATTTGCGTCCGAAGGAAAGCCCGAAGAAATTCCACGTTTCTACCCGCTCGAAATTGTTGAGATGGGAGAGCGCGCTGATTGTATCGAAGCGTTGGCTAGTAACGCAGGAAATTTCAACGGAGAATAATTCTGCCATCCGAACAAAGCGGCATGGTCTGGTTCGAGACAAAAAAAGGCCCCATCCTTTGCCCTAAGCAGCAGATGGGGCCTTCTTTAAGAAACTTAACTTTAGATTACGACGATCAGCGCGAGCCGAAGACCAGGATGCACCGGATCGATCAAGTAATATTGTCCGTCGATAAAATCGACATAGACATCATCGGAGTAGCCCCAACCTACCGGCCACGCTTCGCCAAAACCAAACCAATAGCCGCCGTATTGAAAGCGCGACTGGCCTCCCACGATAACGGGATGGCCGACATGGAACGTATGTTCACGGCCAAAGTGCGCATGGAACTGGGCGTCGGGGATGCGGCCGTTCTCGATGGGGCCGTGCTTCACGGTGGATTTGGTTTCTGTTCGAGTGTCAGATTTCGTCACCGTTTTTGTTTCATGCGTGTCTTTGGCCTTCGGAGCATTCGCGTCCTTGGGAGGCTTGGCTTCTTTGGCCGCCGGCTTGGATGGCGTGGGTTTTGCTGCGTCTTCAGAAGGCTTGGTTTCCTGATCATGGGGCTTATTTTCAGCCGGCTTGGCGTCTTGCGGGTGGTCTTCCTGAAACGCCTGCGTGGGAACAGTAGAACCGAATAGCAAAAGCAAAGCCGCTGTGCCGAAAACACCGCTGAGGCTTCCGAATCGCTTCATGACATACCCTCCATAAGAGTATTTGATAGCTCAACTACGTCAGCTGCGTAAGGTCATAAGTGGCCCTATGTGCGGGCCCCAAATGTAGATGTAGAAGGCTTGGGGCGAGTTACAAGGGTTAGCCGCCCGTTAACTAAAATTCACAAACTTACTTACGGACGGCCGCGCGAGCTTCCGTTTATTTTGCGGCGGCGGAAGCGGCAGAAAGCTTTGCCGCAGCAGAGGACACCAGAGTCGCTTCGTCCTGGAGAACGGCAGCGGCACGGGCCATCGCTTGCTCCGCTTGCTTCCATTTCTTCTGTTCGATGGCTTCGCGGACGGCAGGAATTGCTTTTGATTCGTATCCTGTGTAGACGCCCGGGGCATAGATCTGGTGCTTGTACCAAAAGCGTCCCGGCAAACCTTCTGGAGTAGTCAACTTGCGTTCGCTTTGGATCAGCAGGCCATTGACTTCGGCGATGGATGCGGAAGTGAGCGCCGATCCGCCGTTTGCGTCGGCGGCGGTGAGGGCTTTCTGATACTCGCCGGCGCTTCGCGAAAGGGCGTCCGCGCTGTTCTGAAGCGGAGAGAAATCTAAATAAGGAGGCAGGTCTTCCTTTTTGGGCGGAAAGTATGCTTTTTTCGGATCGGCGGTGGCAGTGAAGACGCCTTCTTCGATTTCAAGGTTGCGCTCGCGGATGTCATCGCGCATCTTGGTGGAAAATGTTTGGAGGCCCTTGACGTAGGTCTGGACGGTGTCAGCAAAATCGGAGAAATCAAAGGGCAGCAAATCCGCGTCGGCGAGCCGCATGATAATCGAACCGTTAAATTGAGAGAGAGTGCGGCCGTAAACAAAGTCCGTGTCGCTAAAGTGCGTGTACCAGTAAAAATCGTCATAAATCGAATGATAGATGCCGCCTTCGTCTTCGTCGCCAAAACTGGCATCAACCACTGCAATACCAAGAAAATTCTGGAACCCTGCGTGGTCGGAACCACCTCCTGAAATGCCGATGCGAATATCCTTGCGTTGCCGCAATTCTTGGCGCTCTTCGTCGGAGCTTGCGGACTTGATGCTGTCGAGCTGCCAGCGTTTCCAGACCGTAAGTTTTGTTTCGGGATCCTGAACGTCGTGGGCAACATCATTCACCAGTTTTTCCAGCGTGTGCGAACCTTCGGCCCCCAAAACACCACGGCCGTTTGAATCTGAATTGATATAGGCGACGGCGTGTTTGCGCAGATCATCTGCGTGGGTTTCAGCCCATTCCACTGAACCAAGCAAGCCGGGTTCTTCGCCGTCCCAGGCGCAATAAATGATCGTGCGCTTCGGCTTCCATCCAGCTTTGACCAGGGCACCCAGCGACCGAGCCTCTTCCATGAGAGCAACTTGGCCAGAGATGGGATCTTCCGCGCCGTTCACCCACGCGTCGTGATGGTTGCCGCGAAGAACCCACTCGTCCGGAAATTGCGCGCCAGGAATTTTGGCGATCACGTCGTACAGCGGCTTGATGTCCCAGTTGGAAAACATTTTCAGACGAACTTTTCCGGGACCGGGCCCAAGTCTGTAAGTGATGGGAAGGCCTCCGCGCCATGCAGGGGGCACCACCGGGCCTGCGATTGCAGCAAGAAGCGGCTCGGCGTCGGCGTAGGAAATAGGAAGGACGGGAATTTTCGTCAGCGTGGGAGCATTCTTGATGGGGAGGCGCTTGGCGTCGGCGGTTGCGCCGACTCCCGGAGTCAAAGGATCGCCCATGAATTCGGTGCTGTCTTGCACGCTGCCGCGTTGCACTCCCTCTTTCGGACGCCAGGCACCCTCGGGGTAGGTGACGCCCGGGGAATAGCCATCGTCACGCGGGTCAGAATAAATAATGCAACCGATAGCGCCATGCTCGGCAGCGACCATAGGCTTGATGCCGCGCCAGGCGTGGCCGTACCGCGCGATGACGATTGCGCCTTTTACCGAGACGCCGTTGCGTTCGAGAATTTCGTAGTCATCCGGGATGCCGTAATTCACGTAAACGAGCGGGCCGGTGACGTCGCCGTCAGCGGAATACGCGTTGTAGGTTGGAAGTTGCTCGGATTGCTGATTGGATGTGGGATCCTCGGGCACCGCCGGTTCCTGTAGCTTGGCGACGAAATGCGGTCCGCCCTCGACGAGTTCGACGAGACGCTCTTTGGGCGTGGGAAAAAGCACGTTGAAGGATTCGATGTGCGCGTCCAGGCCGAATTCCTTGAACTTGGCCAGGATCCATTCGGCATTGTCTTTATCGTACGGCGAGCCGACGTTATGAGGATGCGCGGAAAGCCGCTGCATATAAGCGCGAAGGTTGGCCGGATCAGGCGTAGCGCGAAATTTCTGCTCCCAGTCGCGTTCGGTGTGTGACGATTCAACGGAGTAACCTGCGAGCGGCGCCTCGTCGGCGATAACGTAGCCGCCAGCGCACGCAATAGAGACGGCCAAGAGAAATGATCCTGCGAGAACGTTGCGATTCATAGTCCCCTCGATTTTGCGCCCATATTCTGCCTTAAGCTCGGAACGAATAAAACAGTGCATCGAAAAATGAGTGAACTGAGGATTTTGGCCCGGCGCGGCGTGAGGCACCAACTGGCGTCTGGCTGAAGGCGGCTGCTTCGAGCGCCGGAGCACACGGCGCGGGTGCGTAACTTTCTCCGGGATTTCTGATCTAACTTTCAGGAGGGTATGAAATGGCAAAGAAAAAAGGATCCAGCAGAAAATATGGCAAGGCTGCGGGCAAGAGCGTGAAAAGCGCGATGCATCGAGAAAAACGGGGCACGCTGCGCTCGGGCAAGGGTGGAAAGGGCGGGAAAGTGACCTCACGAAAACAAGCAATCGCCATCGGTCTTTCGGAGGCACGCAAGAAGGGCGCAAAGGTTCCGAAAAAATCCGTGTGACGCACGGCGGAAGAAAGAAAAAGCGAAATCAGGGCTCTCGAGCGCTGCACTGGTACGTTCGTACCATTGAGACGCATGGGCGGCGTTGTAAACTCTCGCGCCATGGCCGCAAAACTGCAGTGTGAGGCGCTAAATCGAATCCTCCAAGAGGCCGATTCCACATTTCGAGAGGCCAGAGAAATTCGAAGGTCCAAGGACCTCTCATTCTACGAGGATAGCGAGCTCACCCGCAGCGAGCACAAAAGGATTGATGCTCTGGTGAAACATCTGCTCTCGGGGCATGAGGGTAGGCCTTGTCCGGCAGGAGAAAGGCCGATCGTGGGCGCGTCAAAACGAGCGGAATTATTGCGGAAGAAAGCAGCGGTGGCTTAGACGCGCGGTTCTCGGTTCGTGCAAAAGCTACCTACACTAGGAATAAATTCCGTTCAGTCCTTAAGTGACTCTTGAAGTTAACCAGAAAAATTTTCGCAGTTTTTCGCATAATAGCTAAGTCCTGCCGTTTTGCGATCTTTCGACTTCACTAACAAAACACATCCGGCAAGAATGTCCGATTGATTTGCCCGGTCGGCACGTCTATTGCTAGCGCTCTTCCGTTAAACATATCCCCTGGACGGCCCATGAAGACAAGAGACAGCATTGTTGGCGACGAAGAGAAACTGATGGAAGTACGGCTTTGGCAGGCGGTGGTGGTGACCACTATTCAGGAATGGGTGTCCGGGCCGCTTCGCCGCAAACGCGAAGCCGAGGATTATTTGTTTAAGGATGAGCGGGACTTCCCCCTAGTGTGCCAATCGGCAGGACTGGACGTTGGCCGCTTGCGCTCGAAGCTAGCGCGGCTCAAGCTCCCAGAAGAACTGAAGGCCTCAAGGTTGCGGCTAATCTGGAATGAACTGTCGCTTCAGCGATAAACCATTCGGGCGCGCTTCAACGATTTCCCCTAACTAAACCTACGTGGCATAATCCTATGCTGTCGTTTAACTATTCCGGGGTAGTGCAATTGGTAGCACGCCAGCCTTTGGAGCTGGTTATCCTGGTTCGAGTCCAGGCCCCGGAGCCAATTCTCCGATTCGCGCCCAGCCGCGACGGAAGCCCGTCGCAAGCTCTCCGGCTACGAATTCATCACGGATGCCGATGGTACACCTTGCGCAAAATGGGCTGACGCTCTAGTCTAGGCGCCAGCATGCAAGGCTCGGAGTTCACGCCGCAATTCCTAATCCTCGGAGTAATTTGGTATATCGTATTTCTTTTCTCGACGACGTGCCACGAAGGCGCTCATTCCCTTGCCGCGAAGCTTGGCGGAGACACGACCGCGTTCCACGGCGGACAGGTAACGCTCAATCCGATTCCGCATATACGCCGGTCGCCGTTTGGGCTGGTGGTGGTGCCGATCATTTCCTATTTCCTGGCGCACTGGATGATCGGGTGGGCCAGCGCGCCCTACGACCCCGCATGGCAACAACGCTATCCGCGCCGGGCTGCCTGGATGGCGCTTGCAGGCCCGGCCGCAAACTTTACGCTGGTGATCTTATCCGCGCTGGCGATTCGCGCCGGAATATCTTTTGGATATTTCAGAATGCCGGCGTTCGTGAGCTTCACACGCATCACCGAAGCCTCCGGGCCCGGTATAGCCGGATTTGCCGCTACGTTTCTTAGCATCATTTTCCTGCTGAATCTCCTGCTCGGAACCTTCAATCTTCTTCCCGTTCCGCCGCTCGATGGGAACAACGGAATCACGCTGTTTATGAGCGAAAGTACGGCCTTGAAATTCGTTAATTGGTCGCGAAGCCAGGGCTTTGGCATGTTGGGCTTGGTGCTGGCCTGGTATGTATACGATAAACTATTCCCCTACATCTTTCGCTTCGCTCTGGCCGCGCTGTATCCCGGGTCCCATTGGGGCTAAGGCTATCGTTCTTCTAGGTGCCATTTCAGTTTGGTTCAGACACGAACAGATGTTTCGATAAGCACGGCCGCAAGACGCTAAAGCCGCTCGATTATTGCGTAAGTCCTTCCCTGTGCATGATTCACGCGTCAGGTCTTTGGCATCATTTCTGCAATGATCAGCGTGCGGGAGGGCCAATGCATTCACTGCTAGATGGACCCAACAGTTATCGGGTGGAAGTATCGGGCTGGAATGTAAAAGGGACATTCTTCGTCGAAACGGCCGTGCTGCACTGGACGGATCTAGGCGAGAAGAGCGTCGAATTGATATCGCGTTTGCACGAGGGCTGCGTAGTGTTTGTGCGGCTGATCCATGCCACGACGGGAAACATCAACTTTCCTGTTGCATACCGCGTCCTAAACATCGGGTCTGAGGATTTAGAGGGCCGAGGTTGCGTAAGCCTAAGACAATTGCATCCGCATATCGACGCGGGCCCGGACGCGATTGGCACAAGCAGTTCGACGGCGAAGTCACGTGAAGCTCAGAAGGTTTTGGCGAACTGATCGGAAGATTGATTCCAGGCGCCGTATGTATGGAGCAGAAGCTTAAGGAATTCTTAGATGGGTTCCGTTCTGAAAACACCGGGCCAATTCGGAACGAGAAAATATTCGATCGAAAGTCACTCAAGCACTGGCTCGATGCTGTTCGCGGTGGCCGTTTCTCTCCTGCTTCGATTAAAGCTAACAATGCGCGACTCTTAACGAGAGCTTGCATCGGATAGGCGCCTCAGTTCTCTCCATGGGGCGGGATGTAACGATGTTACGAAACGGCACGGGCATTGCCTATGTATCCGCATCATGCTAGCCGTCGAAGAGCGACCTGGAGCTGAAGCAGCACGAAAGAATCTTTCCGTGTGTGTGGTGGACGACGAATCCGACCAGGTGGATCTCACCACCGCACGATTGCAAAAGGCCGGCTTTCACACGGTCGGTACAACGAACGCAGAAGACGCGTTGCAGAGCGTCAAGACGGGCGCGTGCCGCGTGGTGGTGGCGGATGTGAAAATGCCGGGGATGGATGGCCTGGCCTTTCTCGAAAGAATTTTGAAGTGCGACCCGGGAATGTTCGTAGTGCTCGTCACCGGCTACTACTCGGTGGATGCTGCTATCGAGGCGATTAAGCACGGGGCTTACGATTTCCTGTGCAAGCCGGTGGATTACACGCGGCTGATGAAGGCCCTGGACGATCTGGCAGAGAACTTTACGCAGCGGTCCCAAATCCGCGATCTGGAAGACAAACTCCTCGATAACCTGCTATTTCACGGCATTGTGGGCCGAAGCCCCGCCATGCTGGAAGTATTCGACCTGACCAAGAAAATCGCAAGGCACTATACGAACGCGCTGATCACCGGGCCCACCGGCAGCGGCAAAGAGTTGATTGCGCGAGCGCTGCACCAGATGAGCCCGGTGGCCAAAGAGCGATTCGCGGTGTGCAATTGTTCCGCGCTGGTTGACACGCTTCTCGAAAGCCAACTTTTTGGGCACGTGCGCGGATCTTTCACCGGCGCCACGGAGACGCGTCCCGGTCTTTTCGAATACGCGAATGGAGGCACGGTTTTCCTGGACGAAATCGGCGAAACTTCGCTGCACATGCAGGCAAAGCTGCTGCGGGTGATCCAGAACCGCGAAATTCAGCGCGTGGGTTCGCCCGAAGTGAGAAAAGTGGACTTGCGTTTGATCGCGGCTACAAACCGCGACCTTCGCGCCGAAGTTCTTGCCGGGCGTTTTCGCGAAGATCTTTTCTACCGACTCAGCAGCATCGAAATCCGGGTTCCCGGATTGTCAGAACGTCCCGAAGACATTCCGATTCTAGTGCAGCATTTCTTGAAGAAATACAGCGAAGCCTACGGAAAGCCGATTCAGGGATTGACGCGGCGCGCGCAGATCCTTCTCTTGCAGCACGACTGGCCCGGAAACGTCCGCGAACTTGAAAACGTGATCGCCAGCGCCGCGATTACCACGGTAGCGGATTTCATCGATATCGGGGATTTTCCTGAACACCTGCAGAACCCCCACCGCGGAAGTGCCGCCTCGGACGAAAGTTGGCGCCCGCTTCCACTGGAAGAAATTCGCCGCGTCCACATTCAGCGCGTGCTGGACATGTGCAAAGGCAATCGCGTGCGCACCGCACAGGTATTGGGAATTGGACGCACCAGCCTTTACCGTTTTCTGAAACGTCCGGCCAACGGAAAGTCTGCGGTCAGCGCTGCATAAACGACATTTTGGTTATGTGCCGGCACGGTCGTTGTTCCAAGACTGCCACGCCAAGGATGGACTATATGAGAAAGCAACAAGTAGATTGGCAACAGCTCGGAACAGTTACAACGGACGACCGGCGCCAAGAAGATCGCGTTCCGCTGGCGTTGACGATAGAAGTTTGCGGGTTCGACTGTTCTTTACGCTTTTTCACCGAGCGCACGGAGACGTGCAACGTCAGCGATTCGGGTTGCCAATTCCGGTTGCACACGGAAGTGGCACCCGAGACCGTGGTGGCCATCCGGGTAATTCATCAGAGCGGCGGCGACGAGTTGAATTCGAAATCGGCTTTGTTCCGGATCGTTCGCGTCCGCCTGGAAGCGCCGGCGATATCAATCGGAGCGCAGAAACTGCAGCAGCATAGCTTGTGGAGTCTGGGAGTCTCGAGACTCAATTAGAAGCAATCGCCATCAATTCTGAAGCTGACCGGGTCCATGGCCGAGCTGGTAAGCCACGAACCAAGTCATTTTTCCGCTCCAGCGAAGCGAACGATAGCAGGCCCGGATTACAATCCCGCAAGTCGCGCGACTTCTCTCTTACTTTCCGCTCGATGTGTAAGCCGCGTTGTGCAGCAACGAAGCCGGCAGCGAGATCGTGGAATCCATGCGGACGAGCATGCCGGTTTGCGCCGGGAGGTCCACGTCCTTACCCTTCTTTATTGCGATGTAAGCGGTAGTGCCGACGAACCCGATCAGCGTGCCCCGCGCCACATTGGCAAATAGCACTCCAACAAGAGCGCCGGCGCCGGTACCCAGGCCGCCGGTCATGAGGTCGCCTTTGATATCGCGCTTCTCCTCAATGACGACTCCTTCCGTCGTTTTTACGTCTTTGCGTTTCTTTTCCGCGTCCATTCCGCCGGTGTAAAGCGAAAGAATGCTCATCTGTACGGGGAAAATGCGGCTTTCAACCTCAATGGAATTAAAGACAAGATTCATCGAAGCGCCACTGCGGAAAAGCGCGAAAAATTTAGGGCGCGTCACGCTAGTAACCGTCCCATGGACTTTCGCACCTGCGGGCAGAAGAAGTTGATTGCCGACGAAGACGGGTTCGGCGACGACCGCGGTGAAAGGATCGCCGTCATGGGCAACACCGGTGCTGAGTCCGCTGGCCATCGTGAGCCGGACCTGCGTACCGGGCTGGATTGCAGTGGGTTGTTGAGCGTGAACCGCGGGCGTAAACCACAACAGAACAGACAGTAATGCACAAACACTGATAAAGCGTTTCATCATTTCCTCCGGGCTTTGGAATTTGGACATGCCAAGCCATCCCCGTGTCGTGGGGTTACCGCTGGCGCCGCGGTGCGAGTGCGGAGGATGCACCCGCAGATAAGATACTCCCCCACAAGAAAGTGTTACCCGAAAATCGGGCTTCTTGTTCCTAATCGCCAAGCCCCAATATTTCGTCCCGCTGTGAAGAAAGCCTGCGGCAGGTCAAGAAACCGAGACTGGCCTTCCGGACAGGTAGCTTGGACGACATCGCGTGACGCACTCGCGAGTTCAGGCGCAGGCACGAAATGCTAACCTCGCCTACAGGCGAGCATCAAAGGCATTGTCCGTTCCAAGAATTGAGCTCCCGATAAGAATTCGATGCGAAAACGATTGCTGATCCTCGGGCTGTTGCTCATCGGCGTTACGGCTGCCGCGTTCGCGACCGACTTTGCCGTCATCGTCCATTCTACGAATCCCGCTCGAGCGACGACTCTGGCTGATCTTGGCAAGATTTTCAAAGGCAAGACTCATACTTGGCCCACGGACCGGAACATAACAATCGTTCTGCGGGATCCGGATTCGCCGGGAATGAAATTCGTCATCGAGAAAATTCTAGGAGTCACGTTCGAAGAGGGAAAGGCGATTTTGAACGATCCGAGCCGGAAGATGACGGCTCCGGTGGTTTTCGTCTCGAGTGACGAGGAAGTCATAAAGATCGTGGAAAGCAGCCCCGGAGCGATCGGCGTGGTGGACGTTTACAACATCACCAGTGGAGTGAAAGTGATCAAGATTGACGACAAGCAGCCCTTCGACCCGGGTTACAGCCTGAAGGGCCACTGATCGAGGCTTAAAAATTCCATGCGAGGAACCATGAGAATCCGAAACCCCTTTCTGTATCCAATCATCGCGCTGGTAATTGCCGGCGCTGCCGCGGCCGGTGCGCAAGCGCAAGAGCCGGCGGCTGGAGCGAACACGGCGGTTGATGCGGCGCCAGCGGCAGACACAGTTCCGGTCACGACATCCTCGGCCGACGCACGAATGGATTACGAACACGCCCTGCTGTACCACGAAGACCTGCTTTTCATTGATAAGGGCCTGGTTTCCCTGCGCAAAGCGGTGAAAGCCGATCCACACTTTGCCTTAGCCCACGCCATGCTGGCTTATTTCACGACCGATCCGATGGAAGAGAGGCGGGAATACGCCCTGGCGGAAAAATATATTGCGAAGGCGTCGCCGGACGAACGCTTATTGGTGCGCTGGATAGATGGCGCCAAGAATGGCGGACTCGTTCCGGCTATCGCTGCGATGAACGATCTTCTCGCGAAGTATCCAAACGACAAACGGCTCGCGAATATGGCCGCTGAGTGGCTGTGCTCGAATCAGGCGGCCTACGAGCACGGCGAGAGAATCCTCAAAAATGTGCTGCAAAAAGATCAGACTTATTTCCCCGCGCTGAACAATCTGGCGTATTGCTACGCGCTGAGCGGGCAGCCGAGCCTGGCGCCTCCGCTGATGGACCAGTACGTCGCGGCACTGCCGGCTCAGCCGAACCCGCAGGACTCCTACGGCGAAATCATGCGCATGCTGGGCGACTATCCGGCGGCCCTCGAGCACTACGGCAAGGCGCTGCAAATTGATTCGAGTTTCAATACCTCGCAAGTCGGCCTGGCTTCCACCTACGCGCTTATGGGAGATCAACAACGCGCTCGCGTGGAATATCTGAAAGCGATTGCGGGAACGAAAGAACGCGCCACCAAGTTGGATTATCGAATCCTCTGGGCTATGACGTACTACCGGGAAAACCAGCTGGAGCGAGGATCCCGGGAATTCGCAAAACTTGCGGTGGAAGCGCACGCCGCCGACTTGCCGGTCGAAGAAGCAGAAATTCACCGCGATATGGCGCTTTTTAATCCCGATCCGCACGTAGCACTGAGAGATCTCGATGCCGGTCGGCTGGTGCTCACGGAAAATCATGAGATCTCGCAGGGCAGCCGTGAGATAGAACTAGCGAATATTCTGCAAACGCGCGCGTTCATCGCCGAACGCGCAGGCATGGCGGACGCGACGCAGAAGGCTCTTAAACCCCTGACCGCCATGTCGCAGACCAGCCGTAGCAACCTAGTCCAACAGTCCTATCACTCCGCAAACGGCGCCGCGTTGATGACGGAGGAAAAGTATGACGACGCGATCCCGGAACTGATGGAAGACGCCCAAAACCCACTTTCGCTGACGTTGCTGGCGGACGCCCAAAGCAAAGCGGGACAGCCCGTTGACGCGCAGAAAACTCTGATCTCTCTGGCGGCGATTAGCGACGAGCGTGTCGAAACGGCGTTTGCTGTGCCGCAGGCGCGCGCGGCGTTGAAAGAGAATTCCGTGACGGGCGCCCAGGCCGGAGGCCACTAGCCGATCCCCACGCTCCCTTCGAGTTGTTAACGCAGCTTGCCGTATGTAACGGCTTCTGTTCCAAACCTGGACAGCTTCGCAACACAATCCGCACCAATCTACATTCCATCGCCCATCTTTCACGCAGTGGAGCGCTGTGCTAGACTTCGCGGAGCAGTGCTGAAGAAATAAAAGTTTCTACAGCGACTGCCGATCGGTGGGACTTCGGGCTCTGTGCGACGATTCCCCGCAAACTCCGCCAGGCCCGGAAGGGAGCAACGGTAGCGGGTCAGCTTCGTGCGCCGCGGAGTACCCGAAGTTCCTCTTATCGCCTGCGCCCGGAAGGCTGGACATTCAATCATGAGCTATAAAGTGATTGCTCGAAAATACCGGCCGCAAACGTTTAGCGAAATCGTCGGGCAGCAACACGTGACGCGAACGTTGGCTAACGCGATCGGCTCGAACCGCGTGGCACACGCCTACATTTTCTCCGGCGTTCGCGGTGTGGGGAAAACAACCACCGCGCGCATTCTGGCGAAAGCATTGAACTGCGCGAGCGGGCCGACAGCCGATCCGGACAACACTTGCGATTCCTGCCGGGAGATTTCCGCAGGTACTTCGCTCGACGTGCTTGAAATCGACGCTGCTTCCAACCGCGGCATCGATCAGATCCGCGAACTGCGGGAGATGGTGCGCTACGCGCCGGCTTCGAGCCGCTACAAAGTGGTGATTCTGGACGAAGCGCATCAGTTGACTGACGAGGCCTCGAATGCCTTGCTCAAGACCCTGGAAGAGCCGCCGGAGCGCGTGGTCTTTATTCTGGCGACAACGCAAGCAGAAGATCTAGCGGATACGATTAAATCGCGCGCGCAGCTTTTCCAGTTTCGCTCGCTTACGTTCAAAGAGATCGCGGAAGAAATCGAGCGCATCACGCGCGAAGAAAAACTTCAGATCGAACCCGGGGCAGTCGCCGTTCTCGCGCGAGCCGCCGAAGGCAGCCTGCGCGACGGCCTTTCGCTTCTGGAACAGGCCATCTCGTACAGCGAAGATACGGTAACAGACGCACAAGTACGCGAACTGCTCGGAGTGGTTGCAGAGAACGTGCTGGATGAACTTGTGGAAGCGATCGCGACACAGTCTGCGGAGCGAGCCCTGGGACTGGTCCATCGCCTGATCAGCGAGGGACAAAACCTCCAGCACTTTTGCCGCGAAGCAATTCGCCATTTTCGCAATCTTCTTGTGGTCCGCGTGTGCGGCGCGAGTTCTGATCTGGTCGCCGCACCGTCCGACGAGCAGGACCGTCTTTCGGAGCAAGCGGCGAAGTTCAGCGAAGAAGACCTTACGCGTTTTTTCAACATCCTGCTGGCCACGGATGACGATCTGCGCAAAAAACCCGATGCACGCCTGCATCTCGAGCTGGGGCTGCTGAAGCTGGTGAACGCGCAGCGCCTTGCGCCGCTTGAAGAAATTCTCGCTGACCTGCGCGGCACGGGAGTCGCGGCGAAATCAGCGCCCTCGTCTTCCGGCGCGCCACCGCGTGCCATGTCCGCAGCGCAGTCCGCCTCAGCGCCGGCCTATTCGGCGGTGGCGCCCGCGCGCGAGACTCCTGCAACGAGCGCCATTGCGGCACCGGAGGAAAAAATTCCGCCGGCTCGCATGTCTTCCGTTGCATCCCCCGGGCCTGTTCCGGCGTCGTCACCGCGTATCGTGGCGCGCGCCGCCGAAGATGTTGGCGGGGGGCTGGCCTCCGCACAATTGGAGGCGATCAAGGCCGCGCTACACGAATCGAAATTGCTGTCGTCCTTCCTGGAACAGGCCACGCGATGTGAAATGGAAGCCAGCGAGTTTCGGCTTTTCTTCACCACGGAGAACCGCGGACTCGCGGATATGCTGCCTCGCGAAGCGATGGAACGTTTGCGCACAGCGGTGCATCGAGTGGTCGGCCAGCCGCTGCGCGTCTGTGTTAAGCTTGAGAGTGGCCGGGCAGCTGTGCCGCGCAGCTCTGAATTGCGCGCCCGGTTTGAAGAAGACCCGATCGTTAGGGCAATGCTTGAAAAGTTCGGCGGCCAGATTTCAAAGGTCAAGCGCCCGGGCGAGGAATGACACATGGAAGTTAAAGCTCTACAACAAATGTTGTCGCAGTTCCGGCAGGTCCAGGAAAAGCTCGAAAAGCAGATCGGCGAGATTTCCGTGGAAGCTTCGTCCGGCGGCGGCATGGTCACGGTGAAGATGAACGGTCAAAAGCAATTGACCGAAGTGCGCATCGAACCGGACGTCTTCAAGGGCAAAGACCAGGAAATGTTGCAAGAGCTCATGCTGGCAGCGGTGAATGAAGCTACCCGGCGCGTGGATGAAGAATTATCCAAGCAGGTAAAGGATCTCACGGGCGGTTTGCCTGGGCTCGCGGGAATGAAAATTCCCGGCATGTTCTGAGCTAGATTTCCGGCGGCCCGTCTGCCAGGCGCAGTACCGATTCCCTTCTCTTTCGAAATCCACGAAACGGATGTGATGGCATGCCCGATTTTGCGCCTTCAGTGACGCGATTGATTGACGAATTGAAACGCCTTCCAGGAATTGGGCAGAAGACCGCGCAGCGTCTTGCGTTTTTCCTGTTGCGGGTGGACCGCGACCAGGCGTTCGCGCTTTCCGACGCGATTCGCGAGGCCAAGGAAAAAGTGCGCGAGTGTTCCGTCTGCAACAATATTACAGATGCGGATCCCTGCCATTTCTGCGCGAGCGCGACGCGGAACCGGACGATCATCTGCGTGGTAGAGGAAGCTACGAATATTCAGGCGGTGGAAAAAACACGGGAATTCAACGGGCTATATCACGTGCTCGGCGGTTCCTTGTCACCGCTGCAAGGGATCGGGCCCGATCAAATAAAGATCAAGAGCCTCATCGAGCGTCTGAAAGGCAACACGGTGGAGGAAATCATCATTGCCACAAGTCCGACAGCCGAGGGCGAAGCCACGGCCGTTTATCTTTCGAAGCTCATCAAGCCGCTGGGTGTTCGCGTCACGCGCATCGCTATGGGTATTCCCGTTGGGTCAGATCTTGAATACGCGGACGAAGTGACGATGATGAAAGCAATGGAAGGACGCCGCGAGCTCTAGCCTCGCGAGATTTAGTTTCCGTGATGCAGATCCAGTCCGAATGACGGATGATCTTTTGTTCCCGTAATCTTAATGGGTATCTCCGTTCCGCCGTGCTTGCCTTTGAAAAACGGATCAACGGCCTTCAAGAAAAACGATTTCACTCCGGTAGTCGTCTGCGAAAGCTTCGCATCCATCCGCAGTTTGCCGTGGAAATTCATTTCACCGCCCGTCATTTCATAGGTTCCGGCCAATTGCACCGAAGCTCCGGGGATCGCAAAGGAGAGTTCCGAGAATGTGATGAGGCCTTTGTTCACATCGAACTTTCCCTTTAACGCGGAAACGGCCGTTCCCAGGTCGGTGGCCTTCGGTTCGCCTTGCGCCTTTTTGCTGAAGGTGTCGATCCTTCCTTGCACCGTCGAGCTTGTGAACTCCGCATTGTCCACTCCGAATTGTCCGTGAATGGTCAAACGCTGAAGGATGTCTGTATCCGCTTCCGCGATTTCGATGTGTGCATTCAGAGTGGCGGAGCCTGTCATCACAGGCTGGTCAGACTTAACCGCAAGCCATAGAAAATCTTCGATTCGCGCATCGTTGGAGACGGCGTCAAGCTTGATGGTTCGCCCTCTGACGTTTTTCTCCATATCCACCACTTCGCCCTTGACGTGCAACGTGCTGTTCCGAAGTTTCGCGAGAATACGGTTTAGAATCACGTTGCCGTTAGTGCCATCCACGGTGGCGTCGTAATCGGTGTGCAGGCGCTCGGGATGTCCCGCAATATTCAGCGCAAAATCCGGAGTTTCCGTTTGTCCTTGGACGGATAAGTAGTTTAGAGGGCCTTTAAACGCGCCGGTGGAGTTCATGGTCCCGGAAATACCTTTGATGGTGCGGAAATCAGCATTCTTGAAATTATATTTTGCATCGACCGGGAGTTGGCTGGGCTCTTCCGGCTGCCAGGGACCGAATAGGCCAATCGAGTCAATTTCTCCCTCGGGAGTCGGATTGGTCAGAATGGCGTGGAAATTAGCAGGACGGTCAAAGCTAAAATCGTTGATCTGCAGATGATGAATCTGGAAGTCTTTAGGCTCTTTTCCCGGCTGGGGCCGAAGGATTTCGAGAAGCGCATCGTCGGCGTGAATATCGTCGATTACGATCGGATATTTTTTTGAGAGATCTTCGTCCGTTTTCTTCAGCAGCGGCTGTCCCCCCGGGCGGTGGGGCGGCGTGTGGATCTGCAAGCCAATCAGGCGGACGCTTGCGACATGCATCTTTGGAAGCAGGAGACCGGGCAAGGTTGCGTCAACGATTATCTCCTTCGCCTGAATTAGCGATGGAACATCTGTTCGCCCGTTGTGCCGCAACACCAGGTCCGAAATAGTGACTCGCGTCCGCGGAAATACCTGGACCTGAAGGTTGGAAAACTGCACGTCGCTTTGGAAGTGCGTACGCAGGGTCTCGATAGCGCGCTGGCGCAGATAGCCCGGCAGCCGCACGGAGGCTACGAACAGACCGATGACGACAAGTAGGACCAAGACACCCGCAATGAGGATGAGTTTGCGGATGAGGGATACCGGAGCTTTTTCGTTCACGTTTGACATCATAACCAAGCGCAGAACTCTTTGCTAGAATGCGCGAAATTGGGTCGGTGCCGTCGCCTTCCCAGTTCTTAGTCCTGGGAACTCGCGCGCCCGGATTGGTGGCTGCGCGTTACCGCCAAGTAACCCTTTCGCACAGTCCCCTTATGTCGCTCGACCCGTCGCACTGCCGGTGCTACCCTTAATAGACACCCCTCTTGGAGGAATGGTGACCGAACCCCTGGTATCGACCGACCCAGACGGACAGAAGCGCCGCAGCACGCGGATCGTGCAGGCCGTGCCCATAACGGTCACGGGTGTGGACGCGCTCGGCCAACCATTTAAGGAACGAACCACAACCGTGATGGTGAATTGTCACGGATGTAAGTACCAGTCAAAACATTACGTTCCGAAGAATTCGATGGTTACGCTGGAAGTCCCTCGTCCCGAAGCGGGACAAAAGCGTACCACTCAGGGCCGGGTAGTATGGGTGCAGCGACCGCGCACAGTTCGCGAGCTATTTCAAATTGGGCTTGAGTTTGAAGCCGCCGGTAACGTCTGGGGTATAGCCTTCCCACCCGAGGACTGGTTCCCGATGTCGGATGAGGTTGGCGCGGAAAGTTCTGCTACGTATGCCGCCGTTGATCCGAAACTATCCGTGGCACCGCCCGTCGCGACGGTTTCTGCTCCTACATCCGCCTCCCAGGATAAGAAAGCGGAAACGCCGGCAACGGTTCAGCCGACTCCCACGCCCTCAAGCGAGAGCGCAAAACCAGCGATTCCTGCGCCCTC
>Ga0209530_1000376_pt1 | contig 33570 bp, 28 predicted proteins | sample BlaSpr_A8_Ref_O1_FD_187987 | JGI IMG/M metagenome (GOLD analysis project Ga0209530, IMG submission 187987) | Forest soil microbial communities from Thunder Bay, Ontario, Canada - Black Spruce, Ontario site 2_A8_Ref_O1 (SPAdes) (version 2) | ecosystem: Environmental > Terrestrial > Soil > Boreal...
TCAGTCCGCTTCGCGGACTGCATCGTCACCGACCGGGCTTGATTCGGCCGCCTCCTCCTCAGTCCGCTTCGCGGACTGCATCGTCACCGACCGGGCTTGCCGGGGCCGCAGCGGCTCACCGCGTACCGTTGATCTGTGCCAAAGACCACCCGCGCTCAAGCTGGACGTCTGAGCGGCCGCTTTTGGCGACTACTCGGCGCCAGTACGGAAAAAGACCGAACCCGTTCCCTCGCCGAGGTAACCGCCTCGTCTGGGTACGACGATGAAGCCGCTGGTCTCAATGACGCCCAGCTGCGTAAGGCAGCCGGCCTACTCAACCTCGACGACTTCGCCGAGTCGGACGATATCTCGCAGTTCCTCGCGATCGCCCGAGAAGCAGGCGAGCGGTCAACGGGGTTGCGGCCGTTCGATGTTCAGCTACTGGGCGCGCTACGCATGCTCGCCGGCGACGTGATCGAGATGGCCACCGGTGAGGGCAAAACCCTGGCCGGCGCGATCGCTGCAGCCGGATACGCCATAGCCGGCCGGCACGTACATGTGGTGACCATCAACGACTACCTGGCTCGCCGCGACGCGGAGTGGATGGGCCCGCTACTGGAGGCCATGGGACTGACGGTCGGCTGGATCACCGCCGAGTCGACGAGTGACGACCGCAGGGCGGCCTATGACTGCGACGTCACCTATGCCTCGGTCAACGAAATCGGCTTCGATGTGTTGCGCGATCAGCTGGTGACCGACGTAGCCGACCTGGTTTCGCCCAATCCCGATGTGGCCCTTATCGACGAAGCCGATTCCGTGCTGGTCGATGAGGCGCTGGTGCCCCTGGTGCTGGCGGGCACCACCCATCGCGAGACGCCACGACTGGAGATCATCAAGCTGGTCGGTGAACTTGCCGCCGAAACCGACTTCGACTCCGATTCCGACAGCCGCAACGTGCATCTGACCGACGTCGGGGCCCGCAAAGTCGAGAAAGCGCTCGGTGGCATCGACCTGTACTCCGAGGAACACGTCGGCACCACGCTGACGGAGGTCAATGTCGCACTGCACGCGCATGTGCTGTTGCACCGCGACGTGCACTACATCGTCCGAGACGACGCAGTGCACCTGATCAATTCCTCACGCGGCCGCATCGCGCAGCTGCAGCGCTGGCCTGACGGCCTGCAGGCCGCCGTCGAAGCCAAGGAAGGCATCGAAACCACCGAAACCGGCGAGGTGCTCGACACCATCACTGTCCAGGCGCTGATCAACCGCTACGCAACCGTGTGCGGCATGACCGGCACCGCGCTGGCCGCCGGTGAGCAATTGCGCCAGTTCTACAAACTCGGTGTCTCCCCGATACCGCCCAACACACCCAACATTCGTGAGGATGAGTCCGACCGGGTCTACATCACCGCCGCCGCCAAGAACGACGCGATCGTCGAGCACATCGCCGACGTGCACGAGACCGGCCAGCCGGTGCTGGTAGGCACCCGCGACGTGGCCGAATCTGAAGAGCTGCACGAGCATCTGGTGCGGCGCGGCGTGCCCGCGGTCGTGCTCAATGCCAAAAACGACGCTGAGGAAGCTCAAGTCATCGCCGAGGCCGGGGAATACGGCACGGTCACGGTATCGACCCAGATGGCCGGGCGGGGCACCGACATCCGGCTTGGCGGATCCGACGAAGCCGATCACGCCAGGGTCGCCGAGCTGGGCGGGCTACACGTGGTCGGCACCGGCCGCCATCACACCGAGCGGCTCGACAACCAGTTGCGTGGGCGGGCCGGACGCCAGGGCGATCCGGGCTCGTCGGTGTCCTTCTCAAGTTGGGAAGACGACGTCGTCGCCGCCAACCTCGACGGCAACAAACTGCCGATGCAGACCGATGAAGACGGCCGGATCGTCAGCCCCAAGACCACCGCTTTGCTCGACCATGCCCAGCGCGTCGCCGAGGGCCGACTCCTGGATGTGCACGCCAACACCTGGCGCTACAACCAGCTGATCGCCCAGCAGCGCGCGATCATCGTCGATCGGCGCAACACGTTGCTGCGCACCGCCACCGCGCGAGAGGAACTGGCAGGGCTGGCGCCGGACCGGTACAAGGAGCTATCCGAACTGGGGACATCTCCCACTCGCGGGGGACTTTCCGAAGAACGCCTCGAAAAGATCTGCCGGCTGATCATGCTGTATCACCTCGACCGCGGCTGGGCCGACCATCTGGCGTATCTGGCCGACATCCGGGAAAGCATCCATTTGCGCGCGCTGGGCCGGCAGAACCCACTGGACGAGTTTCACCGGATGGCGGTCGATGCGTTCGCGTCGCTGGCCGCGGACGCGATCGAGGCAGCGCAACAGACCTTCGAAACCGCGAACGTCCTCGAAGAAGAGCCGGGGCTGGATCTGTCCAAGCTGGCGCGGCCGACATCGACCTGGACATACATGGTCAATGACAACCCGCTGTCCGATGACACGCTTTCATCCCTTAGCCTGCCCGGGGTATTCCGCTAGACCGGTCGGGATTAGTTGCGAGCGTAGTGGCAGGGCGAAAAATCCGGCAGAAAATCGCCGCGGTGTTACATCGCGGGCTCGGTCCGTCGTGCGCTCGGGCTGTCGTGCGGACCGTCCGTGGTGCGGACCGCATCATCGCCGGGCTAATGTCACGGCTCATGGAGCAGGTGCTTCCGCCCGATCGGGTGCTGACCGTACCCAACTTGCTCAGCGCCCTTCGCCTGGTGCTCATCCCGGTATTCATCTACGTTCTGCTGGTCGCACACGCCAATGGCTGGGCGGTGGCAATTCTGATGTTCAGCGGCGCCTCCGATTGGGCTGACGGCAAGATCGCCCGGACGCTCAACCAGTCTTCGCGGTTGGGCGCTCTGCTGGATCCGGCGGTTGATCGCCTCTACATGGTCACCGTGCCTGTCGTGTTGGCGCTCGTCGGGATCGTGCCCTGGTGGTTCGTCATAACACTGGTAGTGCGCGACGGGCTACTGGCTGCAACACTGCCCCTGCTGCGGAGCCGCGGGCTGTCTGCGCTGCCGGTGACCTACGTCGGTAAAGGCGCGACGTTTGCCCTGATGTCCGGCTTCCCGTTGGTACTGCTGGGCACGTGGAACACGTTGTGGAGCAGAGTGATTGGCGCCTGCGGTTGGGCCTTCTTGATCTGGGGTATGTACGCCTACCTGTGGGCATTCGTGCTGTATGCGGTGCAGATTGTATTGGTCGTGCGCCGAATGCCCAAGGTCGAGCACCAGTCCCGTCAGCCAGTCTCACGCAAAGCAGATGATCATGGCTGACGCCGACCGCCTGCTCGGCGGCTATGACCCCAACGCCGGCCACAGCGCCCACGCGGCAGCACGACCAAAACACATCCCGGTGCCCTCCTTGCTACGCGCCCTGCTGTCAGAACATCTGGATCCCGGTTACGCCGCGGCAGCCGCCAAACGCGACCACTCTGCCACGCCGCAAAGTGGGCGGGCGCGCGCTTTCGGCTGGTTCTGGCAGGCCTTGGCGGCCACGCTGGTCGCCACGGTATTCGCCGCCGCGGTCGCGCAGGCCCGCTCGGTTGAACCCGGTGTGCGCGCGGCCCAGGAACTGCTGGCGACAAATGTGCGGACAAGCGAAGCCGCCGCCTCGAAACTGTCCAAGCAGCGCAGCGTGCTGTCGACCCGAGTCGACGACGTACAGCGACTCGCGCTGGCAGACAACGCCGAGGGTCAGCGGCTGCTCGCCCGTCTCGACGCACTCAGCTTCGCAGCTGCCAGCACCGCGGTCATCGGCCCCGGTCTGACCATGACCGTCACCGATCCCGGTGTGAGCCCGAATCTTTCCGACGTGTCCAAGCAGCGAGTGAATGGCAGCCAGCAAATCATCCTGGACCGCGACCTTCAGCTCGTCGTCAACTCATTGTGGGCGAGCGGCGCGGAGGCAATCTCGGTCGGTGGCGCCCGGATCGGGCCCAACGTGACGATCCGGCAGGCCGGCGGCGCAATCCTGGTCGACAACAATCCGACCAGCAGCCCCTATACCATCCTCGCGGTCGGTCCGCCGCACGCGATGCGCGACGTCTTCGACCACAGCCCCGGCCTGCAACGTCTTCGGCTGCTGGAGGTCTCCTACGGTGTCGGCGTCACCGTCAACGTCGCCGACGGTCTGTCGCTGCCGGCCGGATCGGTCCGGGATGTCAGGTTCGCCAAACAGATTGGGCCCCAGTGAGAGAAATCCTGCTGAGACAGATCGCGATGGGGAACATGCGGACGGGAATCCGAGCATGATCGGTATCGCTGCGCTCGCGGTTGGCATCGTGCTGGGCCTGGTTTTCCACCCCAGCGTGCCCGAATTCGTCCAGCCTTATCTGCCGATCGCGGTGGTCGCCGCCCTGGACGCCGTGTTCGGTGGGCTGCGTGCCTACCTCGAGCGAATCTTCGACCCGAAGGTTTTCGTGGTTTCGTTCGTGTTCAACGTTTTCGTGGCTGCCCTGATCGTCTATGTCGGTGACCAGTTGGGTGTTGGCACGCAGTTGTCCACGGCGATCATCGTCGTCCTGGGTATCCGGATCTTCGGGAACGCCGCCGCACTGCGGCGCCGGTTATTCGGGGCATGACACGCGCCGGCGACGATGCAGAGCGAAGTGATGAGGAGGAGCGGCGCCATGACCGAGATGAGGTCAGCGTGAGCCAGGACCCACCAGACCGCGCCGGTGACGAAATGCGTGATGCGCCAAGCCTGCAAGGCCCCTCTGAAGCTGACTCCGAGACTCATGAGAGCGCCCAGCATGGCCGTCACGAACTACCCGCGAGACGTCCACGCCCCGAAATTGGCGCGGTGCGACGAACCGGACTGTCCGGACTGCTGCGCGGCGGTCGCTCCCGTCTGGCGTTCGGAACGCTGGCGATCGTGTTGTGCCTGGTCTTGGGGATCGCCATTGTCAGTCAGGTGCGCCAGACGCGGTCGGGCGACTCGCTGGATACGGCGCGGCCGGCGGACCTGTTGGTGCTGTTGGACTCGTTGCGGCAACGCGAGGCCACGTTGAACAGCGAAGTGACCGAACTTCAGAACACGCTGAATGCGTTACAGGCGTCAGGCAATACCGATCAAGCCGCCATCCAAAGCGCCCAGGCCAGATTGGCTGCCCTGTCCATCCTGGTGGGCGCTGTCGGCGCCACCGGACCCGGTGTCACCCTGACTATCGACGACCCCGGCCCCGGGGTGTCACCAGAAGCCATGCTCGACGTGATCAACGAGTTGCGCGCCGCCGGCGCCGAGGCGATCGAGATCAATGACGCACACGAATCCGTGCGAGTCGGTGTCGATACCTGGGTAGTAGGTACTCCTGGCACACTGACCATCGACAACAAGGAACTGTCGCCCCCGTATTCGATTCTGGCGATTGGCGATCCACCCACGCTGGCCGCGGCCATGAATATTCCGGGTGGAGCGGAGGACAGCATCAAACGCGTGGGCGGACGGATGTCTGTGCAGCAGGCCAACCGCGTGGACGTGACCACCTTGCGACAACCAAAACCGCACCAATACGCTCAGCCCGTCAAGTGAACCAGCCCGACCAGAGGCCGACCAGAACAGGATCACCGTGAGCGATATCCCGTCCGAGCTGAACTACACCGCCGAACACGAATGGGTTCGCAGCGGGGGTGACACCGCCCGGATCGGGATCACCGACTTCGCGCAATCGGCACTGGGCGATGTCGTTTTCGTTCAGCTACCCGAGGTGGGCACCGAGGTGGCCGCGGGCGAATCGTTCGGTGAGGTGGAATCGACGAAATCGGTGTCGGACCTGTACGCACCGGTTTCAGGCAAGGTGTCCGCGGTCAACAGCGATCTGGAAGGCAGTCCAGACCTGGTGAACTCCGACCCGTACGGTGCCGGCTGGCTGCTGGATGTCCAAGTCTCAGATGCCGCTGAGTTGGAGTCAGCCATTGCGACGCTGCTTGACGCTGATGCCTACCGCGCCACACTGACTGAATGACGATTGCTAATGTCCCTGCCAGCCCTGTGCGGCGACAATGCGGGCCGTGACACGGGCCCGGAGGTGGGGGCGCAACCCCACGCGCGCAGCGGCGAAGGGCGAGCCGGGATATCTACTTGCGATCCTGCAATGGAGGGCACATTGCAGACCGGTGCGCGGTACGGTCGACAGATCAGCACGAGAAAGCGGTTACCGGCAGTGCGGGGCTTAGAAACCGAATGGGTACCTAGTGGGAAGCGGGCCGAACGGCCCGGTCGAGCAACGCCACAGCGGCCAGTGAGGAGCAGCGCGTGACGGATATGGACGCAGACAGAGAGCAGGACCAGACTCCTGACGAGGTCACAGTGGAGACGACTTCTGTCTTCCGCGCCGACTTCCTCAACGAACTGGACGCGCCCGCGCAAACAGGTACCGAGAGCGCGGTATCCGGGGTCGAAGGACTCCCGGCGGGCTCGGCGTTGCTGGTCGTCAAACGGGGACCCAACGCTGGATCGCGCTTTCTGCTCGATCAGGCCATCACTTCCGCAGGCCGGCATCCCGACAGCGACATCTTCCTCGATGACGTGACCGTGAGCCGCCGCCATGCCGAATTCAGACTGGAAAGCAACGAATTCAACGTTGTAGACGTCGGCAGCCTCAACGGCACCTACGTCAACCGCGAACCGGTGGATTCAGCGGTGCTGGCCAACGGAGACGAAGTCCAGATCGGCAAGTTCCGCTTGGTGTTTTTGACCGGGCCAAAGCAAGGTGACGACGATGGGGGATCTGGGGGCTAAGTGAGCGCACCCGATAGCCCGGCACTGGCCGGGATGTCGATCGGGGCGGTCCTCGACCTGCTGAGACCGGATTTCCCCGATGTCACAATTTCCAAGATTCGGTTCTTGGAGGCTGAGGGACTGGTGACGCCCCAGCGCGCTGCGTCGGGGTACCGGAGGTTCACCGCATACGACTGCGCGCGGCTGCGCTTCATCCTCGCCGCTCAGCGAGACCATTACCTACCACTGAAGGTGATCAGGGAGCAGCTGGATGCCCAGCCCGACGGTGAGTTGCCGCCATTCGGATCGCCTTACGGAGTACCGCGATTGGTGTCGGTAGCAGACAGCACGGCCGACGATGTCGGCTCAGGGACCGGATCCGACGCGGCGGCGGTAGCTCCCACCCGCGTCCGGCTGCGTCGAGAAGACCTCCTGGAACGCTCAGGGGTGGACGACGACCTGCTGACTGGGCTGCTCAAAGCCGGAGTGATCACCACCGGGCCGGGCGGTTTCTACGACGAACACGCCGTCGTCATCCTTCAATGCGCGCGTGCGTTGTCCGATTACGGCGTCGAGCCGCGGCATCTGCGCGCCTTCCGCTCGGCAGCCGACCGGCAGTCCGACCTGATCGCCCAAATCGCAGGGCCGCTAGTCAAAGCCGGCAAGGCCGGCGCCCGTGATCGTGCCGACGACCTGGCGCGTGAGGTCGCCGCGCTCGCCATCACCTTGCACACGTCCTTGATCAAGTCTGCCGTTCGCGACGTTCTGCACCGCTGAGTACTAGACTTCGTTCGACAGCTTGGTGTTCGGCGGCGCCGCGTCATCGGACCGAGCGGGAGTCGACGGCATCGTGCGGAGGGCAGACACAGATGGGTGAAGTTCGTGTTGTCGGCATTCGCGTTGAGCAGCCGCAGAACCAGCCGGTGCTATTACTACGCGAAACCGACGGTGACCGGTATCTGCCAATCTGGATCGGCCAGTCTGAGGCTGCCGCCATTGCGCTCGAGCAGCAAGGCGTCGAACCACCTCGCCCGCTGACGCATGATCTGATCAGGGATGTCATTGCTGCGCTTGGGCATTCGCTCAAGGAGGTGCGAATCGTCGATCTGCAGGAAGGCACTTTCTACGCTGACCTGGTCTTCGACCGAAACATCACGGTATCGGCACGGCCCTCGGACTCGGTTGCCATCGCGCTTCGGGTCGGCGTTCCCATCTACGTCGAGGAAGCCGTGCTCGCCCAGGCCGGTCTGCTGATCCCCGATGAGAGCGACGAGGAATCCGGCACCGCTGTTCGGGAGGACGAGGTGGAAAAGTTCAAGGAGTTTCTCGACAGCGTGTCACCCGACGACTTCAAGGCCACCTAGCCTGGCGACGATGCAGGGCGGAACGCCGCCTGAGGTAGGGGTACCTCAGATCGACATCACGGATGTATCTCAACTAGTACTAGGATGTCGACACGCCTGGCGGATAGCCTGCCCACCTAACCCTGGGACCGCCATACTTTGATGACGACATAAGGCACGGCAGCCGTCCAACAGCGTAAGCTCTCTAGCACTCGGGCCTGAATAAACGTGCTGCTGGGGCAACCAGTGGACGCGCCTAGTGACAAGAGCGCGATCGGCGAGAGGAACCACCGTGAGCGACCAGCCACGTCAAGAACAGCTGGACCTTGCTGACCGCGCGGACCCCGCGACCAAGGGTGACCGCAGTGTCACCGCGCCGAGCGGACCCGTCCAACAAGGGCTATTCCCCGACGATTCCGTGCCTGACGAGCTGGTCGGCTACCGCGGGCCGAGTGCCTGCCAAATCGCCGGAATTACCTACCGCCAGCTGGATTACTGGGCGCGCACGTCGTTGGTGGTTCCGTCGATCCGCAGCGCGGCAGGCTCCGGCAGCCAGCGGCTCTACTCATTCAAGGACATTCTGGTTCTCAAGATCGTCAAGCGGTTGCTCGACACCGGCATCTCGCTGCACAACATCCGCGTTGCAGTCGACCACCTGCGCCAGCGCGGCGTCCAGGATCTGGCCAACATCACCTTGTTCTCCGACGGCGCCACCGTTTACGAGTGCACATCGGCCGAAGAGGTCGTCGACCTCCTGCAGGGCGGGCAGGGCGTGTTCGGCATCGCCGTGTCCGGCGCGATGCGTGAGCTAACCGGTGTTATCGCCGACTTCCATGGCGAGCGCGCTGACGGCGGCGAGTCGATTGCCGCTCCGGAAGACGAGTTGGCGTCCCGGCGCAAGCATCGCGACCGCAAGATCGGCTAGCTCCGCGCCGCCGCGCACATCTCGGCAACGATGCGCCCCAGGCTTGACACCCATTCGCACCCGGCTGGTAGGCGCAGGTAAAGTCGAGTACGCATCGCCCTCGTGCGGGAGAGTTCCGTAACGGCCAGTTACGGACGCCGAAGGAGCAACACCTCTCCGTCAACCTCTCAGGCACCCGGACCGCGCGGGGCCCCGATGCCTCTGGAAAGCGGTGACCCGTTATTCGGTTCATCCGCCCATGGGGAAAGTCAACCCACCTCACGGTGACCGGCTCGCGGTGATCAGGGTTGTCGAATCTCTCAGGCGCCCGGCTCGGGTCGACGACAGAGGGAGAGGAACCACACGTCCGCTGCAGGCCCGCCTGTGGCATGGCGTCGCGGTCCCGCCTCATGTCAGGAGTCCCAGTGCCCGATCTGAACACATCCACCAGCCAGACGGGCTTCGCGGCCCGGCATATCGGCCCGGACAGCCCGGCGGTCGCGGCCATGCTTGCCGTCATCGGCATCGACTCACTCGACGAGCTGGCGTCCAAGGCGGTCCCGGCGGGCATCCTCGACAGGCTCACCGCCAGCGGCGCCGCACCGGGTCTGGACAAATTGCCGGCGGCCGCCAGCGAGACCGAGGCGCTGGCGGAGCTGCGAGCATTGGCCGACGCCAACACCGTTGCGGTATCGATGATCGGGCAGGGCTACTACGACACGCTTACGCCGCCGGTGTTGTTGCGCAACATCATGGAGAACCCGGCCTGGTACACCGCCTACACGCCGTACCAGCCTGAGATCAGTCAGGGTCGGCTGGAAGCGCTGCTCAATTTCCAGACCCTGGTCACCGATCTCACCGGCCTCGAGATCGCGAACGCATCGATGCTCGACGAAGGTACCGCGGCCGCCGAATCCATGACATTGATGCACCGGGCAGCGCGCGGCTCGGCAAACCGGCTTGCCGTCGATGCCGATTTATTCGCCCAGACGGCAGCGGTGCTGGCCACCCGGGCCAAGCCGTTGGGCATCGAGATCGTCACCGCTGACCTGAGCGGTGGCCTGCCCGATGGTGAGTTCTTCGGCGTCATCACCCAGCTACCCGGCGCCAGCGGCCGGATCACGGACTGGTCCGCCCTAGTGGCACAGGCCCACGACCGCGGCGCGCTGGTCGCCATCGGCGCCGACCTGTTGGCTCTGACGCTGACTACACCGCCTGGCGATTTCGGCGCCGACGTCGCGTTCGGCAACACCCAAAGGTTCGGCGTGCCAATGGGATTCGGCGGTCCGCATGCGGGGTATCTGGCGGTCCATACCAAGCATGCCCGTCAACTGCCTGGCCGCTTGGTCGGCGTATCGGTGGACGCCGACGGGTCGCCGGCCTACCGGCTGGCATTGCAGACCCGCGAGCAGCACATCCGCCGTGACAAAGCCACCAGCAACATCTGCACCGCGCAGGTGCTACTGGCGGTGCTGGCCGCCATGTACGCCAGCTACCACGGCGCCGAGGGGCTGACCGGGATCGCGCGCCGGGTGCATTGGCACGCTGAGACCATTGCTGCCGCACTGGGCGACGCACTGGTGCACGACAAGTACTTCGACACTGTGTTGGCCCGGGTGCCGGGCCGGGCCGACGAGGTGCTGGCTGCCGCCAAGGCCAACGGCGTCAACCTGTGGCGGGTCGACGCCGACCACGTGTCGGTGGCCTGTGACGAAGCCACGACCGACGAGCATGTGGCGGTGGTTCTGGACGCTTTCGGAGTGACAGCCGCCGAACCGGTCTGCGCCAATATCGCGACGCGCACCTCGGAGTTCCTGATCTATCCCGCGTTCACCCAATACCGCACCGAAACGGCGATGATGCGGTACTTGCGTACGCTGGCGGACAAGGATATCGCCTTGGACCGCAGCATGATTCCGCTCGGCTCGTGCACGATGAAGCTCAACGCCACCGCCGAAATGGAGTCCATCACCTGGCCGGAATTCGCGCGTCTGCATCCGTTCGCCCCAGCCTCTGACACCCCGGGACTGCGTCGCCTCATCGGGGACCTGGAGAGCTGGCTGGTACAGATCACCGGCTACGATGCGGTATCGCTGCAACCCAACGCGGGCTCACAAGGCGAGTACGCCGGCCTGTTGGCGATCCACGAGTACTACGCCAGCCGGGGAGAACCGCACCGCGACATCTGCCTGATCCCGTCCAGTGCGCACGGTACCAACGCCGCGTCGGCGGCGTTGGCGGGGATGCGGGTAGTGGTGGTGCGCTGCCTTGATAACGGCGACGTCGACCTCGACGATCTGCGCGCCAAGGTCAGCGAGCATGCCGATCGGCTCTCGACGTTGATGATCACCTACCCGTCCACGCACGGCGTGTATGAGCACGACATCGCCGAGATCTGCGCGGCCGTGCACGACGCCGGCGGCCAGGTGTATGTCGATGGCGCCAACCTCAACGCCCTTGTCGGACTGGCTCGGCCGGGCAAGTTCGGCGGCGATGTCAGCCACCTGAACCTGCACAAGACGTTTTGCATCCCGCACGGCGGCGGAGGCCCTGGCGTCGGGCCGGTGACGGTGCGGTCGCACTTGGCCCCGTTCCTGCCGGGTCACCCGTTTGCCCCGGAATTGCCCCGGGGTCCCGTCGTATCGTCGGCACCCTACGGGTCGGCCTCAATCCTGCCGATCAGCTGGGCCTACATCAGGATGATGGGTGCTGAGGGCCTGCGGGCGGCATCGCTTACCGCGATCGCCTCGGCCAACTACATCGCCCGACGCCTCGACGAGTACTTCCCGGTGCTGTACACGGGCGAGAACGGCATGGTCGCCCACGAGTGCATCCTGGACCTGCGCGGTATCACCAAGTCGACCGGCGTAACGGTCGACGATGTCGCGAAACGCTTGGCGGACTACGGCTTTCACGCACCCACCATGAGCTTCCCGGTGGCCGGCACGCTGATGGTGGAGCCCACCGAGAGCGAGACGCTGACCGAAGTCGACGCATTCTGCGAGGCCATGATCGCCATCCGCGGCGAGATCGACAAAGTCGCAGCCCGGCTGTGGCCTGTTGAGGACAATCCGCTGCGCGGCGCACCGCACACCGCTGAGTGCCTGCTGGTCTCCGACTGGGATCACCCGTATACCCGGGAAGAGGCCGCTTACCCGCTCGGGAAGGCTTTCCGGCCCAAGGTGTGGCCGCCAGTTCGTCGCATCGACGGCGCGTACGGCGACCGCAACCTGGTCTGCTCGTGCCCGCCGGTGGAGGCGTTTGCCTGACGCGACCCGGCCGCGAGCGTAACGCCACTGCGAAATTCGCCGGCGGTTTTCGCAGCCGCGTTACGCTCGTGACTGGTCAAAACGCCACGGTCGTAGATCACTGTTGGCGGCGCGAGCTCGCCGATCGACTCCTAGCTCAAAAATGTGTTGATGGCCGTGGCGAGGTCAGGGGAGGCCGAGGTCGCAAGGTTCTGGTAGGTGCCGCCGCTCAGCTGGGCGACGGCTTCCCACGTTGCCCGGTCCGGGTCAGCGCCAAAGTCGATGATGTTTACCGCGATCGGTTTGGCCGGGTCGGCGCCGGTGCGGATGAAATTCTGCAACCCGGCCCCGTCGAGGGACTGGTCCGTGTGTGGGCCCGCTGTGATCAGTAAGATCGAATTTGTTTGGCCGGCATGGTAATTGGTTTGCATATCCTGATAGATCATGCGCAGCGTGGTAAACGACACCGCACCGCCGGCCGACGAATACTGCTTGTCCAACGCCGCCGTCAGTGCTGCCGAGCGCGGCTGACCGTTGACGGGGTCAGCCAATGGCCCGATCGTCACCTCTGCTCGACCCTCGTGGCCATCGAAGGTCCACAACCCCAAGACGGCGGTGGGTGGCAACGCTTTGATCCTGTCGTCGAGCGCCGCGACCACGTTAGCCAGCCGGGTCTTTCCGCCATCGTCCGTAGGCAACGACTGGTCAAGCATGATCGTCGCCGCCACCCCACTAGACGGTGCCGCCATGGCTTCGGCCAAGGTGGCGCGCATCGCATCGTCACCCACCGACAGCGTGGAAGGCAACGCCGCGAAACTGGTCACCGGACTGCTGGGCGGTTGGACGCCGTTAACCCGGAAACCCGCGTCGGCGAGCTTCGCGAGTTGCTCGGGCTTGCGCATGAAGCGGGAAAACTCGCTGGCCGCCGCCGTCTGCTCTTGCGACAGCCACGAGCCGCTGAGCAGCACTGTCGGATAGTCGGCGACTGGCGCCGGCCCGGGCGGTAGCCAGGAACCCAGCGTGTTCTTGGCGTCTGAGAGCGACTTGCCGCGCTGGAAGAGCTGCTGTTCTGTGGTGATTACGGCATGCACCGGCGCGGTCGCCACGTCACCGGGCTTGAGCAGCGTGTTCAGCGCCTCTGCCAGCGAGTTGTCCGCGAGTTTGGGTTGTGCGCTCAGCAGTGTGCGCACGGCGCCGGTGCCCTGAGTTGGCGGTCCACCAGGAGGTACCGACGCGACCGCTACGGCTTCCCCGGCCAAAAACGGGGCGTCGCCGTTGCCGTTGGTCGGCACCGACAGTCGCAATGATCCCCAGGCCGGCAAGTTCAAGCCGGTCAATGCGCTCGGGTTGGTCTGTAAGCCGGGCAATGCAGCCCAGTTTTGGTTGGCGAGAGCCTGCTCGAGTTCCGGCCGCACCGCAACCAACACTGGCGACGTCACCAGCGAACGGCTGTCGCTGATGGTCTTCTGACCCGCTGCGCCCGCCAGCCGCGCCGCCGAGATCGAGCTACTCGGGATCCACAAAGCCGGCTGCCCGCCCAACTCGGCCGGCCACTTACCGATGAAACCGTTGAGGACGGCGTCGGAGCCGGCCGGTTTGAAGCTGACCTCCATACAGTGGTCACCGACCGGAGCCGCCGATTGGTTGTAACTTTCTGCGAACTGCTGCATCTGATCGGCGATCGACGGGTCAGCAATGACGGCAACTGCCTCTTTGCCTCCCACACAGCGTCCGGCGGCTTTGTGTGAGCGGTTGGACAACACCTCACCGAAGAAGCTCCACAAGATCACGGTGCCCACCACCACAACAACGGCGACCAGAGCCACGATCACGCCGATGCTGACTCCTCGTCGCCCGCCGTTGCTACGGTGACCCCCCTGCCATTCGCCGACTTCCCGGTGGCCACCCCCGGATACTGGTGGCGGGAGAGTCGGCGGCCGCGGGCTCGCCGCGTCCGTCTGGCGGGGCGCGAACTCCGGGTACTCGTCGGTCACGCCATCTGCAAAGGCGTCGTCAACTCGATACCGATCTTCGCCGAGGGGCATACGGTCTTCGTCCGGGTCGTGACCGCCGCCAGCGGGGAAGTGCTCCTCGTCGCCGAAATCATCCTCGGCCGAGTAATAACCGGTCCGGTCGTCGGTGTGCGGCGGTAGGTCAGCGGGGTAGCTGAAGCCGCCCGGTGAGTCGGTAGCCCCTAGTTCGGGACCCGCCCCCGGGTACCCGCCAGCATCCTGGTGGCCGGCATCCAGGTGCCGACCGGTCGCATCGCCCCACTCCGGATCGTCCGCAGAGTAGTCGTCAGACGGTTCGTCGACGGAGTCCTCAGGGCCGGGCATCCTGTGCCTACCCATAACGGTGCCCGCCGCCCTTCCCTCGACCCATCCCCTGACCTGCTATGAACTCGGCGCCGAGTCTAGCCATCAGGCTGGTAGCCAAATGTTGGAGCATGTTGAGGCACCGCCTCCGTTCGATCGGCCCGGCTCCTCAGCGGGCCACTAGCGGCCCGCATCGTCACCGCCTCCGTTCGATGGGCCCGGCTCCTCAGCGGGCCACTAGCGGCCCGCATCGTCACCGGTCCGGGCTTTGAATTCACGCCGACGGCGATGCAGGATCGGCTCCGTGTAACCGTTGGGCTGCTGCGCTCCGGACAGGATCAGCTCCTGGGCAGCCAGGAAGGCGATGCTGTCATCGAAGTTGGGCGCCATCGGGAGATACGTCGCGTCGCCGGCGTTTTGCTCATCCACCAGTGGAGCCATCCGCTCCAGGCTGGCCCGCACATCCTCGCTGGTGATGACGCCGTGGCGTAGCCAGTTGGCCAGCAGCTGGCTCGAGATCCGAAGCGTGGCACGGTCTTCCATAAGCGCAACGTTGTGGATGTCGGGCACTTTCGAGCAGCCGACACCGTCATCGATCCAGCGCACCACGTAGCCAAGGATGGATTGACAGTTGTTGTCGACCTCCTCGCGGATCTCCTCGGGAGCCCAGGCCAGTTCCTTGGCCAGTGGAATGGTGAGCAACTCGTCGATGGTCGTGCGGGTCTTGCCCTCGAGTCCCTTCTGCACTTCGAACACGTCCACTTGGTGGTAGTGCATCGCGTGCAGGGTCGCCGCTGTCGGCGATGGCACCCATGCGGTGGTAGCGCCTGCCTTTGGCTGCCCGATCTTCTGCTCGACCATGTCGGCCATCAGCTCGGTCATCGCCCACATGCCTTTGCCGATCTGAGCCTTGCCCGAGAAGCCGGCGGCAAGGCCGGTGTCGACGTTGGCGTCTTCGTACGCCTTGATCCACGTCGTGCTCTTCATCGCACCCTTGCGGATCATCGGGCCGGCCTCCATCGAGGTGTGGATTTCGTCGCCAGTCCGGTCCAGGAAACCGGTGTTGATGAACACAACGCGGTCGGCCGCGGCTTTGATGCAGGCCTTGAGGTTGACGGTGGTGCGGCGTTCCTCGTCCATGATGCCGACCTTCATGGTGCCCTGCGGCAACCCCAGCACGTCTTCGACGCGACTGAACAGCTCGCAGGTGAAGGCCACCTCGGCCGGGCCGTGCATTTTGGGCTTGACGATGTAGATGGAACCGGTGCGGCTATTGGCCAATGGCCCATTGGCTTCGCCGGTTTTGAGCCCGTGAATCGCGGTCAGGCCGGTGAACAGCGCATCCATGATGCCTTCGAACACCTCGTTGCCATCAGAGTCGACGATCGCATCGTTGGTCATCAGATGGCCGACGTTGCGGACGAACAAAAGGCTGCGGCCGGGCAGGCCAAACTGCTCGCCGCCTTCCGGAGCCGCGGCGTCGGCGACATTCGCCCGAGGCGCGGTGTAGATGCGGTCGGCGTTGAGCGTGCGGGTGAAGGTCTTGCCGTCCTTGTTGACCTCCTCGGCCAGGTCACCCTTGTTCAGCCCAAGCCAGTTGCGGTAGCCCAGCACCTTGTCCTCGGCATTGACGGCCGCCACCGAGTCTTCAAAGTCCACGATCGTGGTGACCGCCGATTCCAGCACCACGTCCTTGACTCCGGCGGCGTCTGTCTTGCCGATCGGTGACTCCGGGTCGATCACGATCTCGACGTGCAGGCCGTGGTTGACCAGCAACACCGACTTGGGCGACTCGGCCTCACCGGTGTAGCCGGCGAACTGGCCAGGGTTGGCCAGCCCCGTAGACCCTTCGGCCAGATCGACGAGCAGCTGTCCGTCCGCCACCTTGAAACCGGTGGCATCGGTGTAGGAGCCCGACGACAGCGGCGCAGCCTCGTCGAGGAACTTGCGCGCATAGGCGATCACCTTGTCGCCACGAACCTTGTTATAGCTCGACCCCTTTTCGGCGCAGTCGCTTTCCGGAATGACGTCGGTGCCGTACAGCGCGTCATACAGCGAGCCCCAGCGAGCATTGGCCGCGTTCAGCGCGAACCGCGCGTTGAGGACCGGCACCACCAACTGCGGGCCGGCGGTCGTCGTGATTTCGTCGTCGACGCCGGAGGTGGTGATGGTGAAGTCACCGGGTTCGGGCAGCAGGTAACCGATTTCAGTGAGGAACTGGCGGTAAGCGTCCACGTCGAGCGGCTCGATCACGCGGTGCCGGTGCCACTTGTCGATCTGGGCCTGCAGTTCGTCACGGGCGTTCAGTAGACCCTGGTTCTGCGGGGTGAGGTCGGCCACCACCTTATCGACGCCCGCCCAGAAGCTGTCCGGGTCGATGTCGGTGCCGGGCAGGGCCTCGTTGTTCACGAAGTCGTGGAGCACCCGGGCGACGCGCAAATTCCCCGCCGAGACGCGATCAGTCATGATTCTCCTCCATAATTGCCTCATTGGCCCCACTAGCCCCAGCTGGCCCCAACTGGTTACGTCGTCAGCCTACCGGCCAGTCGCTGGGCGAACCCTGTTCGCCCGACCCGCAACAGCAGGTCAGGGCTCACTAACAGCTTCACCCTTGGCGCCGCGGCGGGCCCTGCGAGTCGCTTTCGGCAACACCCGGATTACGGGCCGGGACCCGGGCCCTCCAGCAGCGTTCTGTACTGGCAGCGCTCAATCATACGGGCTGTGTGAGGCCCGCTTCGGCGGGCGGTCCGATGGTACGTCCCCGCTCGTATGATTCAGGATGTCCCGTCGCGCATGCTGCCGACCAGGTCTTCCACCAAATCCTCCATGGCCACCATCGCAACGACGAGACCGTCATCGGCAGTCACCAGCGCCAGGTGGCTGTTGCTGCGGCGCATCCGCGACAGCGCATCGGCCAGCGGCAGCGATTTGGGAACCCGCGGCAGCGGCCGCACCACCGCCAGGTCGATCACCGTTTGTGGATCGTCGCTCAGTGTTAATACATCCTTGATGTGCAGGTATCCGATGAACTCACCGTTGGGGGCCGCAATCGGAAACCGGGAGTAGCCGGTCTGCGCCACGGCCTGTTCGAGTTCGCCGACGGTCAGCCCCGAGCCCACCACCGCCACTGGCACCGCCCGGATCTCGGCGAGTGGTATCGCCACATCAGCGACCACCCTGGTGCGAATCCGCAACGCCCGGGTCAGCCGGGTGTGCTCCTCAGGATCCAGCAGACCTTCGGATAGCGATTCGGCGATCATCGCGCTGAGCTGGACCGGGGAGACGGTGATGTCGAGCTCGTCCTTGGGCTCGACCCCCAGCGCGCGCACTATCGCGTTGGCGCACGAGTTGTACAACGCGATAAACGGTCGTGCCGCCCGCACGTACAGCAGGTAGGGCGGGACCAGCAGCATCGCCGTCCGCTCGGGACCCGCCAGGGCGATGTTCTTCGGCACCATCTCGCCGAGCAGCACATGCAGTGTCACCACCAACGCCAGCGCGATCACCAACGACAGCGTGTGGAGCACCGCTGGGCGCATACCCGCCAGACCCAGCGCTGACTGCAGCACCTCGGCGACTGCCGACTCGCCGATCCGGCCGAGCAACAGCGAGGCCACCGTGACGCCCAACTGGGAACCCGCCAACATGGAAGAAAGTTGCTCACCGGCGCGGATCACGGTGACCGCGCCCGCCTTGCCCTGTTGGGCCAACGCTTCGAGACGGTCCCGGCGAGCCGAGATCAACGAGAATTCCGCGCCGACGAAAAACGCGTTGACCCCGATCAGCAGGATCGCCAACAGCAGGCCCAGCGTGTCGTCCATCAGTGTTCCGCAATCGTTTCAGCGTGAGTGCCCAGTTCAGTCAGCTCGAGCATGTCGATCCGGCGGCCATCCATCCGAACCACCGTCGCCTGCCAGCGCCCCGAGGTGTCCAGCAGGCCGTCCGCGTCTAATGCGGGCAGCTCTACCGCTTCACCCGCGACCGGGAGGTGGCCGAGCTCGCGCAGCACCAGGCCGCCGATCGTCTCGTAGGGCCCCTCCGGAGCTCGATATCCGGTGGCGATGGCCACCTCGTCGATGCGCAGCAAACCCGATACCCGCCAGCCGCTGCCGGCCACCACCACATCCGGAGTGGCGTCGTCGTGTTCGTCGCGGACGTCGCCCACGATCTCTTCGATCAAATCCTCGACGGTCACCATGCCCGCGGTGCCGCCGTACTCGTCGACGACCATCACGGTCTGCAGGTTGTTGGCGCGGATCTCCGCCATCACCGCATCGCCGTCCAGCGTTGAAGGCACCACCGGCACCGGCTGGGCGACCGAGGTCAGCAGCGTGTGCGCTCGATCGGCGGCCGGAATTGCGAACACCTGCTTCACATGCACGATGCCCACCGTCTCGTCGAGGTCACCGTCGACGATGGGGAATCGAGAGAACCCTGACTCAGTGGCGGCCGCAACCAAGTCTGTGACCGTGTCGTCGGTCTGCAGCGCCACGATCTTCGACCTCGGCGTCATCAGTTCCTCGGCGGTCAGCGCGCCGAACTGCAATGATCTCCGCACCAGGCCGGCGGTGGTGGCATCCAGTGCGCCGCTGCGCGCGGAGGTACGCACCAGCAACAGCAGTTCCTGCGGTGAGCGAGCCGATCGCAACTCCTCGGCGGGCTCGATGCCGAGTTGGCGAACGATCCAGTTCGCCGTTCCGTTGGTCAACCGGATGGCCGGGGTAAGCAGCAGCGAGAACAGCAATTGAAAGCCCACGATGGCGCGTGCCGTCGATAGCGGTCGTGCCATCGCGAGATACTTCGGAACCAGCTCGCCGAACACCATCGACACTGACGTCACGATCAACAGCGCCAGGAACGCCATGATCCCGTCGGCTACCGGGACGGATAGCCCCATTGCGTCGAACCACGGATGCGGCAGGTCGGCCACCATCGGTTCGGTCAGGTAGCCCGTCGCCAGCGTGGTAATCGAGATACCCAACTGAGCACCCGACAGCTGGAAGGACAGTGCGCGCTGGGCGCGCCAGATGAAGCGGTCGCGGCGGCCACCCCGGCGGGCATTGGCCTCGACTGTGCTGCGGTCCAACGCGGTTAACGAGAATTCGGCCGCGACGAACACCGCGTTGCCGAAGGTGAGCACCGCGATGGCCAACACGCTCACAGCGGTGGTGGTGACGTTCACGACCAGCTCGGTCTTGGGGATGGTCTTCGGGACGGGCCGAGCGATGCCGGAGGACCCGGCGACGACGCGGCTGGCCGCTCGTCCCGGAAGCCAACGGGCTCGACGGGTGCCTGCGGCACGTCATCCCTTTCGCTCAACGCCGCGCAGCTGCCTGCGGCGGGCCTGAAGATCACAGGAATTCACATGTTAGCGAAGCCATTCGGCGTGCGGTCACCAGCCGAAGGGCAGCGGGTGTCCCTCGGCGAAGCCCGCCGCTGATTGCACACCGACGACAGCAAGCTCGTGCAACTCCGCCAGGGTCGAGGCACCGACGTAGGTGCAGGTGCTGCGCACGCCTGAGGTGATGTGGTCGAGCAGGTCCTCGACACCCCCGCGGTCGGGGTTGAGTCCCATCCGCGAGGTCGAGATGCCTTCCTCGAACAGCGCCTTGCGGGCGCGATCGAACGCGGTGTCGGCGGCGGTGCGGGCGACCACCGCCCGCTTCGATGCCATGCCGTAGCTCTCCTTGTAGGGCTGGTCATCCCGATCCCGCATCAGGTCCCCGGGCGACTCGTAGGTGCCGGCGAACCACGACCCGATCATCACGTTGGACGCACCGGCAACCAGCGCCAGCGCTACGTCCCGCGGATGGCGGATCCCGCCGTCAGCCCACACGTGTCCACCGAATTGCCTTGCAGCATTAGCACATTCGAGCACAGCGGAGAACTGCGGCCGGCCGACAGCGGTCATCATTCGGGTGGTGCACATCGCGCCCGGACCGACACCGACCTTGACGATGGTCGCCCCGGCCTCCAGCAGATCCCTCGTGCCCTCCGCCGACACCACGTTGCCGGCCGCCAGCGGTACACCCGAATCCAGCGACGAGACAGCCTTGATGGCCTCCAGCGTCTTGACCTGATGTCCGTGCGCGGTGTCGATGACCAGCAAGTCGACGCCGACCTCGACCAGGGACCGGGCTTTACCGGCCACATCGCCGTTGATGCCGACGGCAGCGCCGATGCGCAGCCGCCCGCGGGCGTCGGTGGCCGGGGTGTAGAGGCCGGCGCGAATCGCCCCCCTGCGGGTCAGCACTCCCGCCAGCGTGCCATCGGCGTTGCTCAGCACCGCGACGTCGATCGGGGCGTGCTCGAGCAGGTCGAAGATCTTGCGCGGTTCGGTACCTACCGGGGCATTTACGAAGTCGGTCACCGCCACGTCTCGCACTCGGGTGAAGCGGTCAACCCCGACGAAGGAAGATTCGCTGACCAAACCGATCGGGCGGCCTTCGAACACCACCACTGCGACGCCGTGCGCCCGCTTGTGGATCAGCGCGATCGCGTCAGACACCGAATCGTCAGGCTCCAGGACCACCGGGGTGTCCAGCACGAGGTCACGGCTCTTGACGAATTCGACCGTCTGCTGCACCGCCGTGATCGGCAGGTCCTGCGGCAAAATCACCAGGCCGCCGCGGCGGGCCACCGTCTCAGCCATCCGCCGCCCGGCCACTGCGGTCATGTTGGCGACGACCACCGGAATGGTGGTGCCGGACCCGTCACCGGTTGACAAATCGACGTCGAACCGCGACGCGACGTCGGAGCGGTTCGGCACGATGAAAACGTCGTCGTAGGTCAGGTCGTATCCGGGGCGGTGCCCGTCTAAAAGCCTCATCGCTGTCTTCTCAAACTACTAAAGCCCCTTACGCCCCTTTGTGTGGAAGCCCCCGCTAGGCGGGCACTTCGCTGCGGTCTCCGCTCCACAGGGTGTGGAACTTCTTGCTCGGGTCCTCGTCGATCCGCCCATAAGTGTGGGCTCCGAAGAAGTCCCGCAGGCCCTGGGTCAGTGCGGCGGGCAGCCGCTCAGTGCGCAGCGCGTCGTAGTAGGACAGCGCCGAGGAGAACCCCGGGATCGGGATGCCCAGCTGCGTGGCGGTTACCACCACGCGACGCCAGCCATCGATCGCTGATTCGATTGCGCTGCGGAAATATGGTGCCACGATCAATGTCGCCAGGTCTGCGTCGGAGTCGTACGCCTCTTTGATCCGGTTGAGGAATTTGGCCCGGATGATGCAGCCACCGCGCCAGATGGTGGCCAGGTCGCCGGGCGTGATTCCCCAGTTGTATTCGGCGCTGCCGGCCTGAATCTGGTTGAAGCCCTGCGCGTAGGCGATGATCTTCGACGCGTAGAGGGCCTGACGAACGTCCTCGGTGAACTGAGCTGAGCCATTTTCGGCGGCGCTTGGCCGCCTGCCCAGGTCGCCTGAGGCGAGCCCGGTAGTGGCCTTACGCTGGACCACCGATCCCGATAGCGCGCGGGCGAACACCGCCTCGGCGATACCGGTGACCGGTACGCCGAGGTCCAGGGCTGACTTCACCGTCCAGCGGCCGGTGCCCTTTTGCTCGGCTTCGTCGAGGATGACGTCCACCAGCGGCTTGCCGGTCTTAGCATCTTTCTGGCGGAGCACCTTTGCGGTGATCTCGACGAGGAAGCTGTCCAGGTCGCCTTTGTTCCACTCGTCGAACACGCCGGCGATCTCATCGGCAGTCTCGCCGAGTCCGTCGCGCAGCAGCTGGTAGGCCTCGCCAATCAACTGCATGTCGGAGTACTCGATGCCGTTGTGCACCATCTTGACGAAGTGCCCGGCACCGTCGGGACCAATATGCGTGCAGCACGGCACGCCGTCGACATGCGCGGAGATCTCCTCGAGCAGCGGGCCCAGCGATACGTACGACTCGGCCGGGCCGCCCGGCATGATTGACGGTCCATTGAGTGCGCCCTCCTCGCCACCGGAGATGCCGGCACCGACGAAGTGCAGCCCACGCTCGCGCATCGCCTTCTCGCGGCGAATCGTGTCGGTGAATAGCGCGTTGCCGCCGTCGATGATGATGTCGCCTTTTTCCATGGCGTCGGCGAGCTGGTTGATGACCGCGTCGGTGGGATCGCCGGCCTTGACCATGATGAGCACCCGCCGCGGCTTCTGCAGCGCATCCAGGAATTCCTCGATGGTCTCCGATCGCACGAACTTGCCCTCGTCACCGTGCTCTTTGAGCAGCGCATCGGTCTTGGCGACGGACCGGTTGTGCAGCGCGACGGTGTAGCCGTGATGGGCGAAATTCCGGGCGATGTTCGAACCCATTACGGCTAGGCCGGTGACGCCGATCTGTGCGGTAGCAGTCTTCGAATCCGACGAACTCATGCCTGGCCTCTCAAGGTTGCAGAACTTTTGCTAGAACTTTTTGCTGAAGCCTTTCCGACACACTTTGGCACATCGGACTCGTGGTCTTGCAAAGTGTTTGGCTTCCCGGGTTGCAATACAAGCACTAGACGTTGAATAGCCGCTGCAGCTCTGTGAGCCACGGGACGGCCAGCGCGACCGTCGGCACCACGAATACAGCTGCCGCGGCCAGGTATGCGGCCGCTGACAGCACCGGGCTGTTGCCACGTCCGGAGAGCCGACGCACCCGCAGCACCATGCTGGGACCCCCCGCGGCCAGCGCGCCAGACGGCGCCAGCCCTGACGCGCAGGCGACCAGCGCCCGGGCCAGGGGAGTGCGCCCCGTCGCCCGCACGGCAGCGTCATCGGCCAGTAACTCGACGAGCAGTTGCACCGCGCGCAGCGCGTTGGCGCTGCGGACCAGTCGCGGGAAAGCAGCGTGCACCGCGGTGAAGGCTTCCAGAACCAGATCGTGGCGAGCTCGCAGATGAGCTCGCTCGTGCGTGAGGATGGCCGCGACTTCAGTGTCGGCGAGCGTGGTCAGCGCGCCTTCGCTGACCACAACCCGGCTGCGCACACCCGGCAGACAGTAGGCGAGCGGTTGTGGAACGTCCAAGACGCGAAGGTCGCGCGTCCCGGCACACGGCCGGGCCAGGGCCGCATCGTGTCCGACCCCGACCAGGTCGATTACCATGCGGTGGTGTGCCCGTCGGCGCCGATTGGCGATGGCCACCCGCACCACGGCAATCATCAGCCGGGCGCCGACCAGCACCGTCAGCGCGAAGACGGCGATGTACGCCGTCCACAGCGCCCAGCCGAGCCGGCCGGCGGCGCCGATGATGCTGGCCGTGGGCCGCCCGTCGGGACCGGGCATCAGCAGCCGGGTGGCGATCGCGATGCCGGCGCTGAACGCCGAGAGCACCGCAGCCAGGGCAATGGCCTGCCATAGCACCATCGCGGCGCGGGGGGCGCGCAACGGCCACGTCGCTCGTGCTAGCAGGGCCGGCACCGGGCCGGCCAGCAGCACCGCGAGAAGGGTGAAGGCCAGCGCGGACACGCTGCCAGTCTCCCTCACTCCTCCGCTGGAGCGCCAGCCGACGGCGCAGTGCGTTGATTCGCTTCCAGTTCGGCAAGCGCGCGCCGAAGTGCCTCTGCCTCGTCGGCACCGACACGCTCGACGAAGTGCACCAACGCGGCTTGCCTGCCGCCGGAATCCTCGGCCTGCGCCAGCGCATCCACCATGAGCCCGGCCACCAGCTCGTCGCGGCCATGCACGGGCGCGTACCGGTGGGCCCGGTCGTCGCGAATCTGGGAGACGAGATTCTTCTTGGCCAACCGTTGCAGCACGGTCATCACCGTCGTGTAAGCAAGGTCGCGTCGCGCAGACAATGCTTCGTGGACCTGGCGGACGGTTTGCGGGTCTGGCATGGACCACAAATGATCCATTACGGCGCGTTCCAGATCCCCTAGCCGCGTCAGCTTGACCATAATTCGTTCATCTCCTGAGCGTTAGCAGCCAGCTTACTCCGGCTTACTACCGACCGTCGTACCAACGCCGGGCAAAACCTGCGCCCTGGCACCGAAATCAGAGCGCAGCCGGCGCGAGTTACACACTACGCACCGAACCCTTGCGAAATTAGGGCAGGCTTGCCTATTCTAACTTTCGTCGAGCTACAACGACCGCGGCAGAGTCCTGAGGGCTGCAGTGACCCCCGGTCAACTCGATCGGCGAGCCCCGTGCCTTTGGGCACGGGGCTCGCCCGTTTCTGAGGCAAATCAGGCCTTATCAGGCCTTTGGTGTAGACACAAGAACGTGCAGCCGCCGAACACGGTTTCCCCCTCGAATTTCATCGCGCCTTTTGACAACGAGTTGGGGCTGCGGTTCACCGAACTGAGTCCAGACGGTGCCCGCGCGCAGCTCGAGGTGAAGCCCAAACTGTTGCAGCCGATGGGCCTTGTCCACGGCGGTGTCTACTGCTCGATGATCGAGAGCATGGCCAGCGTGGCCGCCTTCACCTGGCTTGCTACGCAGGGCGGGAATGGCAGAAACGTTGTAGGCGTCAACAACAACACCGATTTCCTGCGTTCCATTCGATCCGGGACGGTTTACGGCACGGCCGAACCCATTCACCGCGGCCGGCGTCAACAGCTGTGGCTGGTCACCATCACCGACGACGACAACCGGGTGGTGGCCAGGGGTCAGGTGCGGCTGCAGAACCTCGAGGCCTAGCCGGCCACCCTGGTGGCCGGACGCTTTGCCTCCGCTGCCATCACCGCCAGCTGTTCGAGGCGGGTGCGGGCAAACGCCTGCTGTTCAGTGATGGTGAGCTGGCCACGCCGAGTGCTCAGGAAGGTCACAGTCCAGGACAGCAGCGTGCTGACCTTGGTCTTGAACCCGACCAGATAGACCAAGTGCAGGACCAGCCATGCGAACCAAGCGAAAAAGCCGCTGAACTCCAGCGGACCGATCTTGGCCACCGCGGAAAACCGCGAGACCGTGGCCATGGAGCCCTTGTCGAAGTACTGGAACGGTTCACGTCGCGCTGGAGAAGCCCCGACGAGTTCGCCTTTGATGGTGTTGGCGACGTACTTGGCGCCCTGGATCGCTCCCTGCGCGACCCCGGGGACGCCGTCGACGGCCGCCATATCACCGATCACGAACACATTGGAGTGGCCGGGGATGGACAGGTCGGGCAGCACCTTGACCCGTCCGGCCCGGTCGAGTTCGACAGATGATTGGTCAGCGAGATCGGCGCCCAGCCCGCTGGCCGAGACCCCTGCGGACCAAACCTTGCAGGCCGACCCGATGCGGCGGATGGCCCCGTCGGAGTCCTTGACCGTGATGCCGTCGCGGTCCACGTCGGTGACCATCGCACCCAGCTGGATCTCCACGCCCATCTTCTGCAACCGCGCGGCGGCCCGCTGACCCAGCTTTTCGCCAAATGGCGGCAACACGGCGGGGGCGGCGTCGAGCAGGATCACCCGCGCCCTGGTTGAGTCGATGTGCCGGAACGCGCCCTTCAAGGTGTAGTCCGCGAGTTCCGCTATCTGGCCGGCCATTTCGACGCCGGTGGGGCCGGCCCCGACGACGGTGAACGTCAGTAGCTTGGCCCGTCGTTCCGGATCATTTGACCGCTCGGCCGCCTCGAACGCGCTCAGAATCCGGCCGCGCAGCTCCAGCGCGTCATCGATCGATTTCATGCCCGGTGCGAACTCGGCGAAATGGTCATTGCCGAAGTACGACTGGCCGGCGCCGGCGGCGACGATCAGGCTGTCATAGGGGGTCTCGTAGGTGTGACCGAGCAACTCCGATGCGACGAACCGGCCAGCCAGGTCGATATGCGTGACGTCACCGAGCAGCACCTGAACATTGCGCTGTCTGCGCAGGACGACCCGGGTCGCCGGCGCGATCTCGCCCTCGGAGATGATCCCCGTCGCCACCTGGTAGAGGAGCGGCTGGAACAAGTGATGAGTGGTGCGGGCGATCAACTTGATATCGACATCGGCCCGACCGAGCTTCTTTGCCGCATTGAGTCCGCCGAAGCCCGAACCGATGATGACGACTCGATGCCGACGGTTCGGTTCAACTGTGACTTGTGGGGGGCTCATGTGTGCACTGCTCCTGACGGGCTCCTGACGTGGGACTTCCTTTAGATTCCACGGTAGTCAAGCCGATGCCCGGAAACCGGTGATAACCATGTGTAATCAACCACATCCCAGCATCGGGCCAGGTCACGGCAACGTGATGCGCGTCATGCTCGACGCCCTGCCGTCCGCTTCGAACGTCGAGCCGTTGGCGCGAATCTTGCGTGAACCGCCCAACGACTCGACGCTGGACGCCGCCCCTAGCCCACCTGGAGACCGACCAGAGGCCGCAGCGCCTCGCCGGCCGCGGTGATGACACCGGGTGTGTAGAAGGGCATGTTGATGATCACGCTGTCGATTCCCGCGTCGATCACCTTGGTTTTGATCTGATCGGCGATCGAATCGGCGCTGCCAACCACCATGCGCTGGCTCATCTCGGCGGGTACCACGTCGGGTTTGACGTTCTCGTCGAGCAGCGCAGTGATCAGCATGCTGGTTTCCAACGTGGCCGGGTCGCGGCCGATCTTCTCGCACTGCTGCTGCACAACCTGCAGCTTGCGCGGCAGCTCGTCGAATCCCGCGATCACGTTTAGGTGGTCGAAGTGCCGTGCGGCGAGCGGGATCGTCTTCTTCTCACCGCTGCCACCGATCATCAGCGGAATGTGGTCGCGGTAGCGCGGATTGGCCAGCGCCTCGCTGGCGCGGTAGTAGGTGCCCGAGAAGGTCGGTCGCTCGCCCTTGAGCATCGGCAGGATGATCTGCAGCGCCTCGTCGAGCCGGTTGAACCTGTCGGTGAAGGTGCCGAAATCGAATCCCAGCTGATCGTGCTCGAGCTCGAACCAGCCGGTGCCGATGCCCAATATCGCCCGACCCTGGCTGATCACGTCCAGGGTGGTGATGGTTTTGGCCAGCAGGGTGGGATTGCGATAGGTGTTGCCAGTCACCAAAGTGCCTAGCTGCACCCGTTCGGTAGCGGTCGCGAGCGCGGCGAGGGCGGAGTAGGCCTCCAGCATCGGCTGGTCGGGTGCGCCCAGCATGGGCAGTTGGTAGAAGTGGTCCATGACGAAAACCGAGTCGAATCCCGCCGATTCGGCTTCGCGGGCCTGTGCAATGACCGTCGGGAAGAGTTGGTCCATCCCGGTGCCGTAGGAGAAGTTGGGTATCTGAAAACCAAGACGAATAGTCACGGTGTCCACCGTAGCGATCCGCTCCGAACGCGAAATCGGCTCTAAGCGAAACGAGCCAGCGCGCCGTGGCTGACGTGCAGCGTTTGGCCGGTGATGTGGCGAGCCGCCGGGGTAGTCAGGAACAGCGCCAACCGGGCGACCTCCGCCGCGACCGGGGCCGGCGTGCGCGAAAGCCCGTCGTAACCCGGCTGCACGCTGCGCCCGCTGGCCACGGCATTGACGGTGATCCCGCGAGTGCCGAAGATGCCTGCTTGCCCGGCGATCCAATTAGAGAGTGCCGCTTTGATAGCTGCGTCGACGCTGGCCGCAGGCGGATTTTCCGTCACCACGCTGATGACGGAGCCGCCGGAGCGCAGATGATCACCCACGGCCTGCACCGTGAGCACCACCGAAAGCACCGTCGCGTCGAGTTGGTTGCGCCAGGCCTTGGCCGTATCGGAGATCGAGTAGGTGCGCGGATCGCCGGCGTCCCAGCACGGCGCCGGCACGTTGACAATGGTGTCCAGATGATGGGGGAACAACCCGCGAGCATCGGTGAGGCTGGCTGGGTCGGTGTTGTCGCAGACAATCGCGTCCACGTCCAGTTCTTTGGCGGCGATCTCGAGATCGCTGCGGCGCGCGCCCACGAGGGTCACCTTGTGACCAGCATCGCGAAAACCTTCGGCTACTGTGCGCCCCAGCTCCGTGTCTCCGCCGGTGACCAGCACCTCCACTGCCATGACCTCCTCGTGTTCAACGTTGAACCCAGACCCCGGCAGTTCACCAGCGCTTATGCCGCGGCTCGCGCTGCGAACCGGGTTTCGATACTGGCACACCACCGAACCAATGCCTGGGATCTCAGCGTGTTATGGCGTCGATCTCGGTAGATGTTACTGGACAGTAGCTATTCGGCGAAATTTCTGGCGCCCACGACGCGCGGACGATTTGCATAACTATTCAGGCGTCACTTCTGCAACCGGTATGCGCCGCGTACGACCAGGCAATCGGTGCACTGCTCCTGCGCCGGAACGGCTAGGGTTTCACGATGCGTCGGATCGGGGTCCTGGGCTGTTTGATATTGACGATGCTGGTAGCGGGCTTGTTAGCGGGCTCGGTGGCGTGCAGTTCGAAATCACCCTCCTCGTCATCGCCTTCCCAGCCTTCGCAGGCCACCGGAAAGATTGCGGTATTCGCCGCGGCCTCGCTAAAACGGGCCTTCACTGCGCTCAGTGAGCAGTTCAAAACCGACAATCCCGGCAGCAGCGTCGATTTCGAGTTCGCCGGTTCCTCTGAGCTCGCGACTCAGTTGACTCAGGGCGCCAGCGCTGACGTTTTCGCATCGGCAGACACCGCGCAGATGAACACGGTCGCCAAGGCGGGGCTGCTGGCCGGCGACCCGACAAACTTCGCCTCCAACACCTTGGTCATCGTCACCGCACCGGGCAACCCGAAGAAACTCGGATCCTTCGCCGACCTCAACAAGCCCGGGCTCAACGTGGTGATTTGCCAAAAGCCGGTGCCCTGCGGATCGGCTGCCCAGCGCATCGAAGACAGCACCGGCGTGCAGCTCAACCCGGTCAGCGAGGAACCCAGCGTGGCCGACGTGCTCAACAAGGTCACCAGCGGACAGGCGGACGCCGCGCTGGTCTATGTCACCGACGCGCGCAGCGCCGGAGACAACGTGGCGACTGTCAACTTTCCCGAGGCCGCCGGCGCGGTGAACGTCTACCCCATTGCGGTGCTGAAGAAGGCTCCGCAACCAACGCTGGCGCAAAAGTTCGTGGCCTTGGTGACATCTGATACCGGGCACAAAATCCTGGCTCAGTCTGGCTTCGCTAAGCCCTGACGGCCAACCGTGCACCGGCCTACGGATCTGCCCCGCTGGGTGTATGTCCCCGCCGCCGCGGGGACCATCTTCGTGGTGTTGCCGCTGTTGGCGATCGCGATCAAGGTTGATTGGCCGAATTTCTGGTCGCTGATCACCAGCTCCTCGTCGAAGACGGCGCTGCTGCTGAGTCTGAAGACCGCTGCCGCCAGCACCGGGCTGTGCGTGTTGGTGGGAGTGCCGATGGCGCTGGTGCTGGCCCGCAGCACGGCGCGGCTGGTGCGGTTGCTGCGCCCGTTGATCCTGCTGCCGCTGGTGTTGCCCCCGGTGGTGGGAGGCATCGCGTTGCTGTACGCGTTCGGCCGGCTCGGATTGATCGGGCGCTATCTCGAGGCTGCTGGTATCACCATCGCGTTCAGCACCACCGCCGTGGTGTTGGCGCAGACCTTCGTCTCGTTGCCGTTTCTGGTGATTTCGCTGGAAGGGGCCGCCCGTACCGCAGGAGCCGACTACGAGGTGGTGGCCGCGACGCTCGGCGCGCGGCCCAGCACGGTGTGGTGGCGAGTCACCCTGCCGCTGCTGCTGCCGGGGTTGGTGTCGGGAGCGGTACTGGCGTTCGCCCGCTCACTGGGGGAGTTCGGCGCGACGCTGACCTTCGCCGGTTCTCGGGAAGGCGTCACCCGGACGCTGCCGCTGGAGATCTACCTGCAGCGGGTGACCGACGCGAACGCGGCTGTGGCGCTGTCGATCCTGCTCGTGGTGGTGGCGGCGCTGGTGGTGCTCGGCCTGGGTGCTCGCAGGCTGACCGGGCCCGACGCGAGGTAGCCGGCAATGAGCGAGTTGCAGCTTCGCGCGGTCGTGACGGACCGCCAGCTGGACGTGGAGTTCTCGGTGTCCGCCGGCGAAGTGCTCGCCGTGCTCGGACCGAACGGAGCGGGCAAGTCCACGGCCCTGCATGTCATCGCCGGCCTGGTTCGGCCCGACGAGGGTCTGGTGCGCTTGGGGGACCGAGTGCTGACCGACACCACGGCCGGGGTGGACGTGGCGACGCACGACCGCCGGGTTGGGCTGCTCCTGCAGGACCCCTTGCTGTTCCCGCACATGAGCGCCGCCGCCAACGTGGCTTTCGGGCCGCACAGCCGACACAAGATGTTCCGCATCTTCGGTTCCGCATGCACACGGCAGAAGGCCCAAGAAAAGTCAAAGGCGCTGCGCTGGTTGCGCGAGGTGGGCGCGGAGCCGTTCGCCGACCGTAAACCGCGTCAGCTGTCCGGCGGTCAGGCCCAACGGGTGGCCATCGCGCGGGCGTTGGCGGCCGAACCCGATGTGCTGCTACTCGACGAACCGTTGACCGGGCTCGACGTGGCGGCGGCCGCCGCCATCCGCGCGATGCTGCGCACGGTGGTCACCCGCAGCGGCTGCGCGGTGATCCTGATAACCCACGAGCTGCTGGACGTGTTCACATTGGCCGATCGAGTGCTGGTGCTCGAGTCAGGCAAGATCGCCGAGATGGGCCCGGTCGCCGACCTGCTCACCGCGCCGCGCAGTCATTTCGGGGCGCGCATTGCGGGCGTCAACCTGGTCAACGGGACCATCGGCGCCGACGGCTCTCTGCGCACCCGGTCTGGCGCCCACCTGTACGGGGCCCCCGCTGAGAAGGTCGGCAGGGTGGTTTCCGCAGGGCAAGAGGCAATCGCGGTGTTCGCACCCACCGCGGTGGCAGTGTACCGAGACCTGCCGCACGGCAGCCCGCGCAATACCGTCGAGGTGACCGTGGCCGAGCTGGATACCCGCGGCTCCGCGGTCCAGGTGCGCGGCCAGCAGCAGCCTGGTGGCGCACCTGGCTTGGCCGCGCATATCACCGCCGACGCAGCCGCGGAGCTGCGGCTGACGCCCGGAGAGCGCGTGTGGTTCAGCATCAAAGCTCATGAGGTGGCGCTGTACCCGGCGCCGCCCCGACGCGCCCATTCGTGAGTGGTCTCGTCCCGTCCTGTCTTTACGCCGGCGGTCTGCGCAGACGCGCAAGAAAAACCGCAACATGCAGTCAGCAAGGCATCCTTGCGTCACAGCCGTAACACGGTAGGTTCGTCGCCATGGATCAGGTGGACCCGAATTCGACGCGTCGCAGAGGACTTTGGGCGGTGCTGGCGATTGCCTCGGCGACCAGTGCCAGCTTCGTGGCCATCGCGTTGCCGGCGACCTCGAACGCCGATCCCGAGATTCCGACCCCGGTCCCGCCAACTACGGCTGCGGCCCCGCCGGCACCAGGGAATTCCCCGGCCGCACCGCCTCCGGGCGCACCTGGATTGCCACCACCCCCGCCGGGCGACCCCAATGCGCCGCCGCCACCGCCGGTCGATCCGAACGCACCGCCCCCACCAGTGGTGGACCCTAACGCCGGCCGGATTACCAACGCCGTCGGCGGATTCAGCTTCATCCTTCCCGGCGGTTGGGTCGAGTCAGACGCGTCCCACCTGGACTACGGCTCGGAGTTGCTCAGCAAATCGACCGGGCAGCCGCCCGCGCCGGGGCAGCCCCCACCAGTTGCCAACGACACGCGCATTGTGCTGGGGCGCCTCGATCAAAAGCTTTACGCCAGTGCCGAGGCCACCAACGACAAAGCCGCAGTCCGGCTCGGCTCGGACATGGGTGAGTTCTTCATGCCTTATCCCGGCACACGAATCAACCAGGAGACCACCCCGCTCAACGCCAATGGGTTGACTGGAAGCGCGTCGTACTACGAGGTCAAATTCAGCGATCCGGCCAAGCCGAACGGTCAGATCTGGACGGGCGTAATCGGCGCGCCCGCGGGGACCACGCCCAACGCGGGTCCCCCGCAGCGCTGGTTTGTGGTGTGGCTCGGGACCTCGAATGACGCGGTGGACAAGGGCGCGGCGAAAGCGCTGGCCGAGTCGATCCAGCCCTGGACAGCCCCGGCAGCACCGCCGGCCCCGCCGGCCCCCGCGCCGGTCCCGGGTGCCCCACCACCCGCACCGGGCGCGCCACCACCGGCTCCGGGTGCGCCACCACCGGCTCCAGGTGTGCCGGCGCCACCACCGGTCCCGGGTGTGCCGGCACCGGCACCGGCACCGGGCCAGGCCCCCGCCGGAAAAGTCAATCCCACTGCCGCACCGACCCCGCAGCGGACCCTGCCGGCCTGACCTACTTCGAGCCGGGTACGCCGACTCGCCAATTCAACTTTCATAGAACAACGCAAACGGGGTATACCGAAAGCACGGCCCAGTAACTGACCTGGGTTTTGCCAGCGATCGCAAGGAGACCCCAATGAACGTCTTGGCAGCTACCCAATACCTCGCCCTGAATCTCGACGGGAAGACCGGAATAGGTTGGATTGGCTACATCATCATCGGCGGCATTGCCGGTTGGCTGGCGAGCAAGTTCGTCAAGGGCGGCGGCTCCGGCATCTTGATGGACATCTTGATCGGTGTCGTCGGCGCGTTCGTGGCGGGGTTGGTCCTGAATCTGCTGGGCGTCGACGTCAATAGTGGTGGCTATTGGTTCACCTTCTTCGTGGCGTTCGGTGGTGCCGCCGCTTTGCTCTGGATTGGAAGGCTGGTGCGAAGGACCTAAGCCCGGCTAACTCATACCGGCTCTTCGACCACCACGATGATGCGCGCCTGGCGGGTGCGTAGGCCCGGACCGATGAACACCGGCCCGCTCGAGCAAGTCACCACCGAAGTGCCGCGCCCTGACCCTTCCGAGTTACTAGTGGCCGTGCGCGCATGCGGGGTCTGCCGCACCGACCTCCACGTCAGCGAGGGTGATCTCCCCGTGCACCGCGACCGCGTCACTCCAGGCCACGAAGTGGTTGGGGAGGTCGTTGAGGTGGGCGCTGACGCCGGTGACGAGTTCGCTGTAGGGGATCGGGTGGGTATCGCCTGGCTGCGTCACACCTGCGGTGTGTGCAAGTACTGCCGCCGGGGCGATGAGAACCTGTGCCCGAAGTCGCGCTACACCGGCTGGGACGCCGACGGTGGATACGCCGAATTCGCCACGGTCCCTGCGGCTTTCGCGCATCACCTGCCCAGCGGGTACAGCGACAGCGAGCTTGCGCCGTTGTTGTGCGCGGGCATC
>Ga0209530_1000377_pt1 | contig 33548 bp, 28 predicted proteins | sample BlaSpr_A8_Ref_O1_FD_187987 | JGI IMG/M metagenome (GOLD analysis project Ga0209530, IMG submission 187987) | Forest soil microbial communities from Thunder Bay, Ontario, Canada - Black Spruce, Ontario site 2_A8_Ref_O1 (SPAdes) (version 2) | ecosystem: Environmental > Terrestrial > Soil > Boreal...
GGAAACTCGGGCGTGGAACCGTCGCGTCAATCGCGACCGTGTCACGATCCAGTGGAGCTTTACTCGCAAGCAGGCTCGCCACAAGTTTGGCTACAAAATTACGCGGTCACGGTACTAGTCAAATTGTTCACTTCAAGGAGTCGTCAAGAAGTCGTTAACGATGAGCAGCCGACGAGTCACGCCGAAGTTCGTCATCAGCCGAAATTACAACACCCGCATCGAGATCTCCGGGGCACCGGCTAACGGAACGGACAAGTAGTGGTGTCCATCGGAACCCGTCCGGCTCACGAACTCCGGGCTGCGATGCGCGTCATCGGCACCAGCGAACCCGAGCGCCATCGCGCTCCGACGAGACGAAGAATGTCCGCATAGAGTGCCTTCGCACCAGCAGCACGAGGTCCAGTTTTTCGGGAAGATCATGCGCCCTGCTTCTTTAGCAAAAAAAGGAACGTTTCACGAATGGCAGGAATCGTTGGTTTTTTGTCTTTCCGCGCTCTTTTAAAGACCTTCGCGAAGATCGACAATCGGTCTCGTGCCTAAGCTGTTCGGCAAATATCGCGGAACATCTCTCAGGGAGAATCCAACATGAATCATTTCGACTGCATGTTACAACGTAACCAAGACTTTGCCGCTGAGCAGTCTGCGGCGGGCACACTTATGCCTTCGCTTCCGCGGGCGTTGGCAAACGTAAGGGCAATCATCATCGGCTGCGCTGATATGCGTGTGGACCCGGCGCATGTATTTGGAATTAAACCAGGCGAGGCCGTCGTGATGCGCAACATCGGTGGTCGAATCACCCCGGGATTGGTGGAGCAGCTGGGTCTACCCGGGCGAATCGGTGAGGTTGCTGGAGAGATTCCCGGAGGCGGCGGGGAATTTAACATCGTCATACTTCAGCACACCGATTGCGGTATCACTCGCCTTGCCGGCGACACCGACATGCTGACACGTTATTTTCATATACGGGAAGGCGAACTCAGAACCAAAGCAGTCACTGATCCCCGCGCGGCGGTTGCCGTCGACGTTGCCGCGCTCCGGGCAATTCCCGCATTGCCGAGCCAGTGGCTTGTCTCCGGTCTCGTTTATGAAGTGGCGAGCGGACTTGTTGAAATCGTCGTACCACCAGCACCCATTCGTACTGCGTAAATATCAGAAGTGGCCTTGGTTGGACTCGATCTTCGGCCGATGGCATGATGTCATTGCTGAGACAAAGCCCGCCAAAGCTATGGCGATCAAGCCTCACTCCAAACACGAAAAGCAGTTAGTCACTGGCCGCGGACGTGTTGCGGTACCACCTCCGCGCCGGGTCGCAATTGTCGCGGTTCCTCCCGTCCGGACGCTCGACGTGTTTGGACCGGCCGAAGTCTTCGCGGACGCCAATCATCTGAACCGCGGGGAACCAGCCTACGACGTGCAAGTCGTCTCGGCAACGGAGAATCGAACCGTAACAAGCTATCTCGGAGTACCGCTGGTGGCCGACCGAACATATCACGAGATGCGACAACCGGTGGATACCCTGCTTGTGGCCGGAGGCGAGGGGGCGCAGCAGATGAGGCTTTCTCCGAAATTACTGGAATGGCTGAGACGCCAGAGCGGCAAGGCGCGGCGGTACGGCTCAGTTTGCACGGGCGCGCTGGTTTTGGCTGAGGCCGGACTGCTGGACGGTCGGCGCGTGACCACTCATTGGAATTGGTGTCAAGAACTGCAGCAAAAGCATCCGAAAGTGAAAGTTGATCCGAGGCCGATCTATATCAGAGACAAGAATCTTTTCACTTCGGCTGGCGTGACTGCCCGAATCGACCTGTCCCTCGCGCTGGTTGAAGACGACCTGGGCGGAGCGCTCGCCTTGCAGGTCGCACAGATGATGGTCGTCTTTCTGCGGCGTCCCGGAGGGCAGTCCCAGTTCAGTGCGACATTGATGGCTCAAGCGCGCGGCCGTCGGAGTCTTCGAGATCTTCTCGCCTGGGTGGCAGACAACCTTCAAAGCAAATTTTCTATCAGCACTCTGGCGCGCCGGGCGGCCATGAGTCCGCGTAATTTGCCCGCATATTCCGAGAGGAAATCGGCGAAACTCCCGCGCGGCATATCGAGACCCTGCGGGTAGAAGCGGCTCGCCGGCAACTCGAAACGACCGTCTCGCCTCTCGAGGAAGTGGCTGACATTTGCGGCTTTGGAAGCGCCGAGATCCTTCGCCGCACATTTTTCCGTAGGATCGGTACGACACCCGGAAAATATCGATCGTCGTTTGCTTACCGACGTTAGCCTCTTTTGGGAGCAGTCGTTTATCCAGCGGGGTCGGCCATACAGATATGCCAATTACGATTTCAAATAGAGACAAGCCCGCAAGCCAAGCAACCATTCGACCATCGGTGCTTTGATTTTTTCCCGGCATGTCCTGCTCGCGAGATAGACATCATTATGGGACTGCCGCGAATGGGAGTATTGTAATTGCAACCGGAGCAATCCTTTTGCAGATTCAGCTCCTTGAACCTGGACAAGGAACCCCATCCGCGTTTAAAGGAGACTTCATGTTATTACTATTATCACTGCTGAGGAAAACCGCACCAGGAGGAATAAAAATGGCGGCTGCAACGGCACACTGGGCGGCGTTCCGAGCGGCGAAGAACAAGGCGGCATAGCAGATTGGAGCCTGCTGCGAGTTCGCAGTAGGCTTTTGTGTTTGGGTCAGGCGCTCAACGACGATAGTGTTGGACGCTGCGAAAGCGGGTCGGCTCTCAGCCAGATCACAGACTGGTTGCAATTAGGCGGATTTCTTTACCTGCGTTCCAAACTCGATAACCTTTCCAAATCTCTGCGATGCCCCTCTTAACGGTGTCCGGAACTTCGCTGGGACGTAAAACTCAATCACCTTCGCCATGACTATCCCTCCATGACTGCGAATCGAGTGGGTGAGGTTTCAATCGCCTTGTACCAACATCCCACCCATAATCCAATTACACCGTAACCGAATAGCATGACCGGAGTCTGAGCAAAACCGCTCTATAGGCTGCGGCCCACGTTATCTACCTAGATTCTCCCCGTTCAGGCACCTTGCGCAGAAACCGAAGTTAGCTTCTCACTCAGCGACGACTATGCCAGACTGCTCGCCGAACTGGCCACAAAGGCTGCCTTGACCTCTGATACGCTGGGACCGACCTGAGTCCTCTTGGGCAGCCGGATCCCAGCAGAAGGTCGCCGGAAAGGCACCCCCCTTGCGAAATCGTGTTACGCTGCTGCATCGAGCCGAAGTTACTCGTCTGATGTTCTCTTGCTTGCGTTCATCCCTCGTCGCTGCTGTTCTGTTGATCTCTTTGCAACTCATGTTTGGCGACGACACCAAGGCTCCGGCTATCCGTCCGGAACTTGCGGCTGCTGACCAGCTTTATCGAGCGGGCAAGTTCGCGGAAGCCGAGGCCGGCTATCGGGCGCTACTTAATACCGAATCGAAGTTAGTGCCTGCCCAAGTTGGGCTCGTTCGGGCGATGTTACGACAGCAGAAGATTGATGAAGCATTGGACACGGTGAACAACGCATTGACCGTGCAGCCCAATTCGGCGGCGTTGCTGGCGGCGAAGGGCGATGTCCAGTTTCGTCGCGCTGAAATGTCAGGAGCCGAGTTGTCGTACCTCGCGGCAAAAAAACTCGACCGACAAGAAGTGCATTCTTATCTCGGACTGGCACGGTTGTACCGTTCCTACTCCATGTACCGCACAGCCTATGGCGAGTTGCAGATCGCGCACGAAATCGCCCCGGATGACATCGAGGTACAAAGGGCGTGGCTCGGCATGCTTCCGCGAAAAGAAAGACTGGCGGCATTGGAAGCGTATCTCGCTGGCTCTCATCCCGATGATGAAGAAGAAACAAAGGGGATGACCGAATACTTGGAGTTCCTGAAAGCGACTGCAGACAAGCCCATTCACGCATGCAGGCTGGTCAGCAAGGTGGAGCAAACCGAGACGAACTTGGAGACGACGTATGCGGAGGACGGGCGGCACATACGTGGCATAGGTCTGTCAGTAAAGCTCAATGACCGGAATGTCCACCTCCTGCTTGACACGGGAGCAGGCGGGATCATGGTGAGCCGCAAGGTCGCGGAAAAGGCGGGCTTGACTCGCATCTCCGCCGTGCACTACGGAGGCATCGGCGACAAGGGGCTGCAAGGCGGTTACACGGCAGTAGCGGACCACATCCGAATCGGCGAACTAGAGTTCCAAGACTGCGTGGTCGCCGTAAGTGATCGACGCTCGTTGACAGACAACGACGGGTTGATCGGTGCCGACGTGTTTGGGGGTTATCTTATCGACCTCGACCTTCCGGGAGAGCGGCTCAAACTGTCTCCGCTGCCGAAGCGCCCGGAAGATACAGTGGCTCCGAAGTCGCTGAACAGCGAAGGAGAGGAACAGGCGAATGCGGAGCAAAAGGAAGATAGTGCGGCCGAACATACCTCAAAGGAGCCGAAGTCCTCCACGCCCGGTTCCGAAACCCCACGTCGCCTGCCCAGAGATCGTTACGTTGCGCCGGAGATGGTCAATTGGACGAAAGTCTTCCGTTTTGGCCATGCCATATTGGTACCGACCAGTGTGAATGATTCCAAACCCGTACTGTTCGGACTCGATACGGGCGCATTTAGCAACATTCTCTCGCTGCGCGTTGGGCAACAGGTTGGCAAGGTAAGTTCCGATTATCGGGATCGGGTCGGTGGACTGAACGGCGATGTGAATAGGGTTTACAGTTCCGACAAGGCGACTTTGACTTTCGGACATTTTCGGCAGCCGAACTTAGGCATCATCACGCTAGACCTCTCCAACGTAAGCCGCCGAACCGGGACGGAGGTCTCCGGTTTTCTCGGTTTCGCCATGCTCAGGCAGCTTGAGGTGGAATTGGACTACCGTGACGGCCTTGTGGATTTCAAGTACGACCCCAAGCGCGTGAACCATTTCGAGAGATAGCCGGCTTGATGTGCCCCTCGGGTTGAATGCATCTTTAATCTTAATCTCATTGGGGCGTCACACGTGGCAAGAAACTCGTCGTGCTCATCGGAAGAAGAAGGCATTGGTATCGCGGTCCGCAACGACCGACCGCAGCAGCGGTACTCGAGGCTGCTGGCTAGCCTGCGTCGAAGCTAGCGGCGGGATGCCGGATATTCCGAGGTCTCAACCGCATATTGTCCTAATTTGAAATTTCCGTTACCAATGGAATGTGGATGCCTCTCAGATTCAGATACGACGCTTGACGCCAGCCGATGCCGCCTTCTATCGAGACATTCGATTGGAAGGGCTTCGATACAACCCAGAAGCATTCGGCAGCACATTCGAAGCTGAAAATGCCGAAACTTTGACTTTTTTCTCGGAACGGCTTGGCTCTTCGGCGTCGTTCGGCGCTTTTCGTGATTCGGAACTTGCCGGCATCGCCGCCCTGTTGATCCGAGAGGGGCGAAAAGAGGACCATAAGGCGCTGCTCGTGGGTATGTACGTTCGGCCTAGCGCAAGAAATGCTGGAGTTGGACGACGGCTAGTCGAGACAATCATTGAGTTTGCGCGCCAGCGGGTCGAACTGATCCAACTGGCGGTGGTCAGCGACAACGAACAAGCGTGGCGGCTATATAAGCGTCTGGGTTTCGTGGAATATGGAATGGAAAAGAAAGCACTAAAGCAGGATGGTCGGTACTATGACGAGGTGCTCATGGCAAAGGACCTCACGTCGGAGTGAGATTCAGAGATCACCGGACGCCGGAGCACTCCCAAGATCGAATCGATCGGCCTATCCGGCGATTCGGAGCCACCGCACGCCGGCCACTGCAACGGAGTTGACCTCTTATGCGCAAGATCATTTCGATATCATCCATTTCCCTCCTTCTACTCGCGCCCTTCGCTTGGCCGCAGGCCACCAAAACGCCGGTCCGCCCGCAGGGGCCGAGTGTCGCCGCCGGCAGCCAGGGCATGGTTGTTTCCGGTAAACCTGCCGCCACTGCGGCCGGCATCAAGATTCTGGAACAGGGCGGAAACGCCGCCGATGCAGGCGCCGCCACTCTTCTGGCACTGTCCGTGAACTATGTAGGCGCGTTCTGCGTGGGAGGAGAGGTTCCCATTCTGGTTTACAGCGCTGACCAGAAAAACGTGAAGCTGCTGGAGGGACAAGGCGAGGCCCCTCGCGACCCCAGAGCCGTCGCTTGGTATATGGAACACGGAATCCCGGACGGTGACGTCAAGGCAGCCGCCGTACCTGGCACGATCGATGCGGTCGTCACCCTGCTGAAACTTTACGGAACCAAAAGCTTCGATGAGGTCGTGCAGCCTACGCTAGCCATTCTGGACGCCGGCGGCCCCAGTTGGTATATCGATACTGGCAGCGGGAAGAAGATCGAAACCGGCATGAACTGGCAGGCGGATATGGCGGTGACCTTTCGCAAATTGGTGGAGTCGGAAAAGGCCGCGAAAGGTACGCGGCAGCGGAGACTGCAAGCCGTCTCGGACCGCTTCTATCGCGGAGACATCGCCGATGCCCTGGAAGCCTGGTATATCGAAAAGGGCGGTTTCCTTCGCAAGGCAGATTTGGCCGCACACAAAACTCCCGTGGTGGATGCGCTCAACGCCACGTACCGTGGCTACACGGTCTATAAGGCCGGCCCGCTGACGCAGGGTCCTTATCTTTTGCAGACGCTGCGCCTGCTGGAAGGCTTCGACCTGAAGAAGATGGGCTTCAATTCGGCGGATTACATCCACACGGTGATTGAAGTGGAGAAACTGGCGCTGGCGGATCGCGACGAGTATTACGGCGATCCGAATTTTGTGAAAGTGCCGATGGAACAATTGCTTTCCGATCAATACACCAAAATGCGGCGCGAGCTGATCGATCCGAAAAAGGCATCTCTCGAGCTCCGGCCGGGCGACCCATATAAAATGAAACCGACCAAGCCGCCCACCATCACCGGCCCCTGGCATGGCGGAACCACCGTCATGTGTGTGACGGATAAGTTTGGAAACGTCATCGCGGCCACTCCCAGCGGGCTATCAAGTACAGCTGGCGTGGCCGGACGCACGGGCATTATTCACGGAAGCCGGCTCAGCAGTCTGAACACGTTTGCAGGAACTCCCAACGTCATCCAGCCCGGCAAGCGGCCGCGAATCACGCTGAGCCCCACACTGCTTTTCCATCACGACCATCCGGTAATGGCGATATCGGTAGCTGGCGGCGACCAGCAGGATCAGGCAGCCATCCAGGTCATCCTGAACTACGTGGAGTTCGGCATGAGTCCCGAGGAGGCGTTTAAGGCACCGCGCTTCTCGACCACGCATTTCATCAGCTCCTTCGGTCAGGACCGTGCCAGCCTGGGCAGCCTGTCTGTACCCAACACCCTCCCGAAAGCAGTGCAGGCCGACTTGCGGGCTCGCGGCCACATGGTTACCGCCAGCCGCGCCGGCGTCGGCGGAGTGGCGCTGATCGGCATTGACCCCAAGACCAAGCAGGCCACCGGCGTGGGTCCGGCCGCTGGCAAAATTGAGTAGGTCCCGGGGTACCACGATTGAGGCAAAAGCTGAGCAAGGCGAGCCTCCACTCAACCCTTATGAATCTTAAGAAGCGATTCTTCCAATGGTTGACGTTCAACCCGGGCCACGGGCCGCGTGGAATCCGATGACTATGTCAGCGTGGCCGGAGTTGGTCGAGCGGTACTACAGCTCAAGATAAGTGGCTAGTGACGAGAGGGTTTGGTGGTCAACGTAATTAGTGACGGTCGATGCAAACAAAAGCCCCCGATCCACTAGCGCAACTCCGGAATGGGAATAGGCCTCGGGACAGTCACGCCGGATATCTCGGTTCTGGCGAATTTAGCCATCAATCTCCTTGCGGCCGAGCGAGCCTGCCGGTGCTACAGCGAGGTAAGCGTCGCCTGCGTCAGCAATGCTGCTGAATTCTTGTCGAGGTACACGGTCGCGTTTTCATGACGCCGCAAAATCGAAGCTGGAGCCATGGGGTTGATCTCTCCTTCGAGGCAAGCTTTTACTGCCTTCGCCTTGCGTGAATCAGGGACCACAGCCAAGATCTCTTTGGCTTTTAAGATTTGGCGTACGGACATCGAAATCGCCTGCTTGGGCGTTTCGGAAATATCCGTGAACCATCCCTCTCCGACCTGCTGGAGCCGACAGGCTTCGTCCAGATTCACGATCAAGTAAGGATCTTCGGTCTCGAAATCAGCAGGCGGATCATTGAATGCGAGATGCCCGTTCTCGCCAATGCCAACGAAGGCGATGTCGATGGGCGCAGCGATAATGGCTGCGCTTGTGCTCCGGACTGCCGCCAACGGATCGGTGTCGCCGTCGAGAAGGTGATAGTTGGTTATCCCGGTTTTTTGAATCAAGCGTTCCTGGAGAAACCTGCGGAAACTAGCCGGATGTGACTTCGGCAAACCGATGTACTCATCCAAGTGAAACATCTCGACGCGCCGCCAATCGATATCCGCCGCCTTGGTCACGACTTCCAGGAACTCAAACTGGGCCGCGCCGGTGGCAGCGATTATGCGGGCGTGGCCTGACTCGCGGATCGCGTTGCGAATGGAACCAGCAGCCTGCTCGGCGGCCGCTCGACCGAGATCTTCCTTTTCTTCAAACACCTTAATGAGCACCTTCGGTTTCCTTCCGCACTACGTTTTCGTAACCAGAACAATTCCGAATTGCTTCAGGACGATCTGAAACGATTTAATCTAGTATTTTTCGCCGGCCGCGCCCCAATAGACGAAATTTACGCCACGGGTGAATGGTCGAGAATCTGCTCCGTCTTCGCATCGAAATAGATTCTCTTGCCGGTCCAATACGCCTGTGTCGCCATCATGCAAGCTACGGAATGCGAAAATCCATTCTGCACGGTGGCGTTCGGTTGTTTGCGTGTGCGCAGACACCCCAGCCAATTCGTCATGTGCGAAAGATCTTCATCCCCCATGCCTATCGGTGGCAGGCGAGTGTCCCCAGGCAACAGAATATCTTTCCCGACGCGCTTCTGATCGATCTCGGTGTCATCCTCATGATTGCCCACTTCCTGGATCATCTGCCAGCGCGGGCTCCCTTCCCCGCCCGTGTTGTACATAGTGGCTTTCTTTCCCATGATGCGTGTGTACCCAGTCGCATCATTCCCAAAACTGGTGGAGTAGCTCACCAGAAAACCCTTCGGATACGTCAGCAGAGCCTGGAAGGTATCGGGGTTTTCGCGGCCATCGTGCCAGGCAAAAATTCCGCCGTGAGCGACCACCGACTCCGGGTAGGACTCGTCCATAAAGTAATGGACCAAGTCGATGCCATGGCTCATCCACTGGTCGGAAATCCCGCTGGAAAAATCCTTGTACAACCGGTACTCAAAGTAAAGCTGCGGATCGAACGGGCGATATGGCTTGTTCATCAGCCAGGCTTGCCAGTCCGTATCCTGCTCGCGGATCTGCTTTACTTCCGGACGTCCACGCCAACGTGGTCCGTGATAGTTCCAGGCAATTTCGTATTTGCTGACGTCTCCCAGCGCGCCGCCGCGGATGAGATCGCGTACGGCGACCTGGTAGGGCTCACTGCGGTGCTGCGTACCAACCTGCACGATCAGGTTCCTGGCCTGCACCGCATCGCGCGCGGCCTTTGCTTCCTCAAGAACATTCCCCATGGGCTTTTCGCAGTAGCCGTCTCTTCCCGCATCGGCGACCATCTTGAGCAGTAAGGAGTGGGAATGCTCAGGCGTGGAGATGATGATGGCGTCGACATCCTTCAGCGCGATTAGTTCTTCGGGGTGGCGGCACGCACGCGGCGCCTTTCCGTACAACTTCTTGTTGGCGTCCACCGCCCGCTCAAGGTTGTGGCTCCAGAGATCGCAAACCGCCGTCATTTCAACGTCGAATTGATCTTTGAGCGCACCCACCATGCCCACGAGTTCCATCCCCCGGGCCCCAGGCCCGATGTGGCCGAGTGAGATGCGATCATTCGCGCCCAGTATGCGTCCGTAGGATAGCGCGGTGCCGCTCAGGGCAGCTGTACCTGCGGCGACCATTGCGGTGTTCTGGACAAATCTTCTGCGGTTCATTTTGTCACCTGCCTTCTCAACACGGCGGTTCGCGCGGAGCTGCGGACTCCGGCGAGCGAAATGGATTATGCTAACTCTCGTCGAGACGCTCCATGATACTAGGATTACGACGGGCCGAACTGGTTGGACTCGGAGCGGAAGATTTCCAGGTCCGCGAGGAACACTGGGTAATCCCTGACTTGATTTCCGCGGTGCGGCACGCGATGTCCCCTTGGCTTTATGCCGGACCAAATCTGCAAAAGGCCGCGACCACAACTTGGCCGGCACCTTTAGTACGACGTGGCTGCTACTCTCCACGACAAACAAATGACGATCACTCGACAACCCTGTGACAACCGGCCAGTGACGATTCGTCATACTTGTCGCAAGTGGGGCCAGCAAGCTGGAAAATACCACCGCTGCAGCGGCATCTGCGGCACGGTCTTCAGCCTGTCTGTCGGTCTGGGCCCGTTTGTCGAAGCACAGTCTGGCTCCGGCAAGGTAGGAGCGAAGGTAGGAGCGGATGTCAAGATTCTGGGGACCGATCTGACCGGCGCCACCGGCGTCAGGTTTAACGACACGGCGGCTGAGTTCACCGTGGTATCGAGTTCCGAAATCACTACCACCGTACCCTCTGGCGCCACCACTGGCGAAGTCGAGGTGGTAACGCAGAGCGGCACTCTTTCGAGCAATATGTCGTTCCGGGTGCCGTAGGTCATCGGAGACGAATGGAAACGCGGAAACGGGGGGGCAATGAGACTTACGAGGCTGGCGTTGGGAATTCTGGCAATAGTTGTCTGCGTCGCACCAAACCACCTCTCCGCCCAACCCCAAGCGATCGATGTGAACAAATCCAGTTTGAAGATTCGAGTCTTCAAATCCGGCGCATTCTCCGCGTTCGCACACGATCACGAAATACAAGCTCCAATTGACGAAGGGGAGATCGATTCTTCCGCCAGTCCAAGCGTTCAGCTGCGCGTGGACTCGCGCAAGATGCGTGTGCTCGACCCGGAGATCTCGGTCGACAAGCGTGCCGAAATCCAACACACGATGGAAGGCAATGCGGTTCTCGATGTCGAGCATTTTCCAGAGATTTCTTACCGTTCTACTGCTATAACCAAAACCGGGGACGCTCGTTGGGAGGTGCGTGGGAATCTAAACCTGCACGGAGTGAGTCAACCGGTTGTTGTGGTGGTTTTGTTTGAGGCGGGACACTATCGCGGTTCCGCATCTTTCAAACAGAGCAACTTCGGCATAAGTCCCATCCGCATCGCGGGCGGAGCCGTTAAGGTCAAAGACGAAGTCACAATAGAATTCGATGTCGTTCCCGTTCAATGAGGAATACATCGTAGATATCGGCCCGGTGGGTTAGATACGGAGAAACAGACCGGTAGGATACAAAACAACTTACACGCGCACGGATGACACCCTGCTGTAAAAGGTGGGCAAGAAACAGGCCGTAGTCCCCCCAATTTGTCCCCAAACCTCCGCCAACGCAGTCGAAGGCAACACCCACGCCCTTTCCTCCGGTCATTTCGCGGATTTTGTCACACCACTCTTTCTGAGTCGTGTTGACGTAGCCAGCTACTTCGATGTTCCCCAATCCAGAGGCCTCGAAGGGAGTGCGCGAGCAGCGTTTCGCCGGGTGCACTCTGGCTCGAGCCACGAGCCCATCGTACGCGGTCACGAAATTTACTCCGACACACGCGCGCCTTCCTCAAACGTAAGGGCTGTCCGACCTCGGCGGGAATGGGGATTAACTCAGCGTGACTGCCGTCGGGCGTGAAACTACGTCGCCACCTGTGCCCCGTGCCTCCATTCCGAGGAGATTCGGTGGGCCGTCAACGACAGCACCCCAGAGTGGTGCCTTCCAGCTGACCTCGTTTCTAATTATTCATGACCGCCACGAGCAGAAAGGAAGGCGGCGCGCTGTTGCCATTGCCTAGCAGACTCGGCACTGAAGCACCCACCGGTAGCTGGGTATCGTCTCCGACCTCTTCGCCGCCTGTGAGACTTCCGATGAACGCTCGTGGCCGCGCCACGTGAGTATCGTCGTCGGTTTTTGTAAAGTACACCGCTAAGTAGTAATCATTTAGTGGCGATAGCGAAAGCTGGATCGGATCCAGCCGTATTATGCAAGGAGTTGCAGCTGAGAGTGGCTGCGACGGGCAGGTTTTGGGGTGGGTAAGTGCAATGCGCGGGTCAGACACTCCCTTTAATGTCACGGGGGTTACGGCAGTGATCGTAGTGTTCTCCCGCGCGGTTGTGTATAGGACCATATTGCCGATATCTACTTGAGTACCGGCAACGAACCCTATGTACAGAACGGTCGTAGCGCTTGTAACTGGGTAGAGCGACGTGCCAGGAATGTTCTCAAGGATCGAAAGACCGGACCAATTGGAAGCGCCAGAGGACTGCAATAGCGGGCCTATTCCAGGCAATAGATTCTGAGGAGGTTGTTGGGCATAAGCGGAGAGTTCGGCTGCTATGGCGAGCACAATGAGTGATATTGAGACGCGGATCGGAAAAGCTTTCATGGGAGTCACCACGGAGCCAATCACCTTTCAATTTGCGCAGCAGACGCCGCAGAGTGATTGCTTTGTGGCCAGAATTATTACCCCATACCTGATGGGTCGTCAATTCCGCGGCGAGCTACAAGTTGCGGAGCCTATTTGCTCGGTTTGCCGACGATCCTGGAACTGTTGCGGATATCCGGGGCCGCATGTGGAATTGCGGCCGAGATCGCCAGGCGTTCCATTTAGATGACTAAATGCGAGTCGATTGAGGTAGCCAGCGTGCTCTAAACCATGGAACGGCAGCCTGTAACATCGGAACGGAAGCCACCCAGCAGGAATTTCGACTGTCGCAGTGACAATTTGACCCCAAGATGGACATTCGTCTCCACACGTTCTAGCATTTCCTAACTCATGGAGCCGCCTTCCGAGTTCGTCGGCCGCATTCTAAGCCACTATCGCATCGTCGAACAAATCGGTGCAGGCGGCATGGGCGTGGTGTATCGCGCGCACGATGAGCAATTGGACCGCGACGTCGCACTCAAAGTGCTGCCAGCAGGCACGCTGGCGGATGACTCCGCCCGCAGGCAATTCCGCAAAGAAGCGCTCGCGCTCGCTAAGCTGAGTCATCCGAATATTGCCACGGTTTTCGAGTTCAGTTCGCAGCAGGGCGTGGACTTCCTGGCGATGGAGCTGATTCCCGGGAGGCCTTTGAGCGAACGGCTTCTCAGTGGAGCGATGCCACAGCCGGAGATCGTTCGCCTGACAACGCAACTGGCGGAGGGCTTGGCTGCGGCGCACGATCAGGGAGTCATTCATCGCGATCTCAAACCGGCAAACCTGTTTGTAACGCCGGACGGACGGCTGAAAATTCTCGACTTCGGTCTGGCCTTGCACACACTCACATCAAGCGGTGCCGATGTGACGCGCAGCATCACAGCGGACACAGGCACGGTTTCAGGCACCGTCCCTTACATGTCGCCGGAACAGTTGCGCGGATTGCCCGTCGACCCGCGCAGCGACATTTACGCGGCCGGAGCAGTTCTGCACGAAATGGCGACAGGACGGCGGGCATTTCCGCAGACCCAGGGCGCGGAGCTGATGGGCGCAATTTTGTACGAATCTCCAGCGCCCGCGCGGTCGGTGAACAAGTACGTTTCTGCTGGACTCGAGAGCATCATTTCCAAGTCGCTGGCGAAAGATCCATCGCAACGGTATCAATCGGCGCGCGAGTTGCGAGTGGCGCTGGAGGGGCTCTCCACTACTACGAGTGATTTCGGCAGATCGTTGCCGGTGGGGTCGCCTAAGAAATCGAGGATCACAATCGCAGTTATCGCCGCTGCCGTTGTTCTCGCAGGCTTGGGGATCGGCCTCAATATTTTGGGAGTTCGCGACCGGCTGTTCGAGCATAAGAAATCCGCAACGATTGGACACTCGGGGCCTCCGGGCTCATTAGCCCATGAGCGGCGATCGGTAGCCGTGCTCGGGCTTAAGAACGTTTCCGGGCAGGCGGACAAGGCATGGCTCTCCACTGCGCTAGCGGAAATGCTGACCACGGAACTGGGCGCGGGCGAGGAATTGCGAACCGTCGCCGGCGAAAACGTAGCGCAAATGAAAACCAACCTGGCTTTGCCCGATGCCGACAGCTATGGGCGGGAAACACTGGCCAAGATTCGCGAAAACCTGAACGCCGATGAAGTTGTGGTCGGGTCTTTCGTTCCGCTGGGGAAAGATCAGATCCGGCTCGATCTGCGATTGCAGGACGCAGTCGCTGGCGAAACGTTGGCATCGGTTTCCGCCAAAGGACGCGAGGATCAAATTGACGATCTTGTTAGCCGCGCCGGCGCGGAGCTGCGGCAGAAGTTGGGTGTCGGTGCGATTTCGGCGACGGATGAGGCAGCGGTGAAAGCATCGTTGCCGTCGAACGCGGAAGCCGCCCGGCTCTATTCCGAGGGATTGGCCAAGCTACACGCCCGCGACACTTTGGCAGCGCGCGACCTGCTGCAAAAGTCGTTGGAGCTGGAACCTGGCTTCGCGCTGGCTCACTCGGCATTGGCAACGGCCTGGACAACCCTGGGCTACGACGGCAAGGCAACGGTGGAAGCGAAGACGGCGTTTGATTTATCCGGAGGGCTAGGCCGCGAGGACAAGTTGGCGATCCAGGCACGTTATTTGGAAGCGAACCACGACTGGGAAGGAGCGATCGGCATTTATCGCACCATCACGCAGTTCTTTCCTGACAATCTCGAATATGGCTTGCAGCTAGCGTCGGCGCAAAACTCGGCGGGCAAATCCAAAGACGCTCTGGGGACGCTGCAACAACTGCGGCAGTTGCCGCCTCCGGCATCGCAAGACCCGCGACTCGATTTGGTCGAGAACAGCGCCTACTTCGGCCTCTCGAAATACAAGGACGCGGGGGATGCGGCGGCGCGCGCGGCGGCGAAGGCGCAGGCGAGTGGACAGCGCCTAGTACTGGCGCAGGCGCTCCATCAAGAAGCAGCCGCCTTTCGCTATCAGGATCAGATTGACAAGTCGAACGCCGCATTCCAAGACGCAAAGCGAACTTACACCGAAGCAGGTGATCGATTGGGCGCCGCTGGTGCCATCATGGGATTAGCGACCAACCTCTATCAGCATGGAGACTTGAGCGGCTCCCGACAACTGAATGAGCAAGCGCTGGCCGTCTTCCGCGAAGTGGGCTCGCAACGCAATACGGCTACCTGTCTGGTTAATATTGCAATCGGACTCTACGATCAGGGCGACCTTGCAGGGGCGCAAGAGCTGTACGAAGAAGCGCTCAGCATTCAGCGCGAGGTTGGAGACAAAGACAGCCAGGCGAATACGCTCAACAGCATTGCGAATGTGCTGGCCGATAAGGGCGATCAAGCGGGAGCCAAAGCGAAATACGAAGAAGCCCTCGCAGCCTTCCGAGAGACCGGTAGCCAATTCGAAATTGCCATGACCATGAGCAACATCGGCGAGTTGTATCTCGACGAGGGTGATCTGCCCGAAGCAAAGAAAATGTTCGAGCAGGCGCTGGAGATCAAACGCAACCTACACAATCGGCATTCTGAGGCTTACACGCTTTCTGCTCTGGGCGATCTGCTGCTGTATCAGGGCGATATCGCGGCAGCGCGGAAAGCCCATGAAGACGCCTTGGCCATACGGACACAATTGGGAGAAAGAGGAACAGCTGCCCAGGATTCGTTGGCGCTCGCGCGACTGACGTTAGAGGAAGGACATCCGGAGGAAGCCCTCGCTGCGGCGCGCCAGGCCGCGGTCGATTTCCACAGCCAGAACCAGGCTGACTATGAGGCAGCTGCCCATACCCTGATCGCGCGCTGCCTGCTGCAGTCGGGAAAACTTGCCGAAGCAAAGGCGGAAATTCAGCAGGCGCAAAAGGTGGTGAAGCCTGACGATCATGTGGCGCACCTTCCCGTAGCGATCACCAGCGCGCGAATCGCGACGATGTCTGGGGATCAGGCAACCGCTCGAAAAATTCTCGACGAGGCGCTGTCTGAGGCAACGAAAGCAAAACTGCTTTATTTTCAATACGACGCTCGGCTCGCCCTGGGTGAGTTGGAAATCAAATCGGGCAACGTGGCCGCCGCACACAGACGGCTGACAACACTGGAGAAAGAGGCCGAGGGCAGAGGATTTCTGTTGATTGCACATAGGTCTGCAACAGCACTGAAGGGATAGTTCGAGCTCCCTGGAACCGGTACACCGAAAAAGCAATTCCGTCGCGGCGCTCGCACCAGCATGAAGTACACGCACATCATCTCAGAAGATGGCCGCGAGATAGCAGCCCTCTTCAGCGACTTGCTGACATCGTTGTCGATAGTGGCAATGCCGGTGAAATGCTTCAATTTTGGTGCCAATTGGTGGCAAGTCAGGTGGGCAAGAATGCTGTGTTCATAGTCGCGGGAGGCGGGTTTGAACCACCGACCTTTGGGTTATGAGGAAACTGATACAAAACAACTTACACGCGCACGGATGACACCTAAGCACCTGTAAGTTCGTGCAAGAAACAGGCAGTAGTCCCCAATTTAGTCCCCAGTCGCCAATCAGTTCGCGATTGCCGGGAACTGTACCTTTTCTTTTCTACCGAGCGTGCGATGCAGCTTCTTCGATCAGAGCTGCAACCTCCCTTGGGTGCGAAACGTAGACCGAGTGGCTGGCGCCTGAGACTTCGACCTTGTGGCTGTTGGCTCGTGTGGCATACCACCGTTCGAGATCAGGATTGATGGTTCTGTCTGCCGCCGCTACCAACATCCAACTCGGTTTGCTTCTCCACGCAGCCGTGGTGATGACAGCTTTGAAGTTGTCAGCCAAGTTGAGCACCTGCGATCGCGCCATGAAAGCGGCCTGCTCAGCAGGCAGGTCAGCTGCGAAGTACTCATGAAACCGCGCCGGGTCGAGGTAAGTGAAACCGTCTGCTGTCTTCTTTATCGCATCCGACTTGCTGAGGTCACTTGGGAAGCGCTTTCCGTCGTCAGCCTCATTCTCCCCGGCATCCGGCATGTGGGCTGCGATGTACACCAAACCGGCTACCGATGGATCCGTCCCGGCTTCGGTAATCACGGCTCCTCCATAGCTGTGAGCAACAAGAACGCACGGTCCATCTTGTTGAGCAAGGACTCGTTTCGTCGCAGCCACGTCTTCTTTAAAAGACGTCTCGGGCTCCTGGACGATGCTGACGTTGTAGCCATCTTTGACAAGAATGTCGTAGACGCCTCTCCAGCCAGAACCATCTGCCCAGGCGCCGTGAACCAGAACAACATTTCGAACGCGATGGTCTTCGTTCTGCGCGGAGAGCGCGCCGCAGGTCAACAGCAATAATACGATGCAGGAATACCGAGACATTCCGTGCGCCACGCGCATCCCATTCACTGAATTCCTCATTTTCAAGCTCCTTTTCAAGAACTGATTTGCATATTGCTGGGCCAACACTCAGGAGGGACCAGGCCTTCGGAGCCGAGTCGAAAGTCGGGCCATCCGATATTTATGCTGCCGCTCGATCGGACCTTTTCAGGAATCCGAGAAGGTCGGCATTTACCTTATCCGCCAGCGTGGTGCACTTTGCGGGCGGCGCCCGGATAGATCTTTCATTTGAAACTACGCGACACGGATGGCTTCTTCCACACCTTAAATCTGGTTATTTTCTTAGCAAATGCTTTCCGGCGCCATGCCGACCATCTTGGTTCCCTCCTGCGTGATCGGTCGCGAGATTCCCAGCCGTCTCATCCTGGCAAGCAGCGTGGTTCGTTTCAGGCCCAGTTTGGTCGCTGCCCCGTTTGGTCCACCTACGACCCAGCCAAGCTGTTCAAGCGTTCCAACAATCAGGGTGCGATTGGTGTCGTCCGAGGTCATCGGTGACTGGAAAGTTCGGATACGCTGCACACTAGAGATCGTGAGCTCTATTTTCTTTTTGTGCAGGGGGTTCCGGAGCACACCGTCCCGCGAAAGGATAACGGCGCGTTCCACCAAGTTCTGCAACTCGCGAATGTTGCCAGGCCATGAATACCACTGGAAGGCAGCCATGGTTTCCGGAGGAATGCTATCCACTTGCTTTTTCATTCGGTGGCTAAATATCTTCACGAAATGCGAGACCAGGGCGGGAATGTCTTCACGTCGCTCTCGAAGTGCCGGTACTGAAATCGGGAAGACATTCAGACGATAGTACAAATCACTGCGAAATTGACCTCGCGCTACCATATCGACGAGATTCCGGTTGGTCGCGGCGACCAGCCGGACATCCACTTTGTGGGTTCGGCCGCTTCCCAATCGCTCGAACTCCTGTTCTTGCAGCACACGTAGCAACTTGGTTTGCGACGCTGGAGGGATGTCGCCGACTTCGTCCAAGAACAGCGTACCCTTATCGGCCATTTCGAAGCGCCCGATCGTCTGCGCGATCGCTCCGGTGAAGGCGCCTTTCTCATGACCGAACAATTCGCTTTCCAGAAGATCCAGCGGGATAGCCGCGCAATTCAGTTTTATAAAGGCCCGCCCATAGCGCTGACTTGCATTGTGAATGGCATATGCGATGAGTTCCTTTCCAGTACCGGTTTCCCCCTCGACGAGGACGGTCGAATCGGTTCCTGCAACCATTTCGACCTGTTGCAGCACCTCCCGGAGCGCGGAACTCTGTCCCACAATTCCCTGGAAACCCGCTATAGAATTCATCTCGTCCTCAGCGCACATCACCTCAGTCAAGCTGTTGCTGCTCGGGTTAATAACAGCCAACGGAAAATCTCCATCGTAGTTTTCAACTGGGGAAACATCGTTCAAATTCATGGCAGTTCTCCAAACGCGCTTCAGGCTGTCTCCTTATACTCGCCCCGCTTCTACCCCTTGCCAGGACGGTTCGCGTCTTAGGCCTGGTGTATGCCTTGGGCTTCCTATACCTCATCCCCCTCACCCTCGTCTACGTCAGCTGGTTTAGATATGTCGAATGTTTGTCTCGATCGTGTCCACCACCTCATCGATATGGCCTGCCAGAACCAGTTTTCCCATCGTCAGCCCGAAGCCAACAACTTGCTCGGCCGTGATGTGGGACGGTAACGAAACCGCATTTGGATCAGTCACCACGTCAATAAGCGCGGGTCCCGAATGCTGAAGTGCCCGCTTCAGTCCCGAGGAAACATCGGCCGGGTTCTCGATTCGTACACCCATCATGCCGATGGCCTCGGCGACCCTTGCGAAGTTTGGGTTCTTCAAGTCCGTCTGATAGTCGGGCAGTCCTGCGACTTCCATTTCGAGCTTCACCATTGAAAGAGCGCTGTTGTTGAACACGACGACCTTAATGGGAAGGTCGTACTGTGTCAGCGTCAACAAATCACCCATGAGCATCGCCAGGCCACCATCTCCCGCCATCGCAATTACCTGTCTTCCGGGATAACAGAGTTGGGCACCGATGGCCTGAGGAAGAGCGTTCGCCATCGACCCGTGGGTGAAAGAGCCTATCACACGCCGGTCCTTGGTCGATCGAATGTAGCGGGAGGACCAGACGTTACACATGCCGGTATCAGCGGTAAAGATCGCATCGGCTGCCGCAATTTCACTCAGTGCAGCTGCGACCGGTTCTGGGTGCATGGGTGTTCGTTTTCCAACGTGATTTACGTAAACATTCAATTTGCGAAGTGCATCTTTGTATTTAGTGACCATCGCATCCAAAAACGCTCGGTCCGCCTTTGCTTCTACCATGGGCAGAAGCGCTTGAATGGTTTCGCGTACGTCGCCCCAAATACCGAGATCCAGTTTGCTTCGCCGGCCCAAATGGTCGACCCTGATGTCAACCTGGACTATCTTGGGCTTGGTTGGCAGGAATTTGTCATAAGGAAAATCAGTGCCCAGGAGCAGCAGCAGATCGCATTCGTGCATTGCCTGGTAGGCCGAGCCGAAGCCGAGCAATCCGCTCATCCCCACGTCGAATGGATTGTTGTACTCGACGAACGACTTTCCGCGGTAGGAATGCCCGACGGGAGATTTCAGCTTCTCAGCCAGAGCGATCACCTCATCGTGAGCGTCGGCGCAGCCAATACCGCAAAATAAGACGATTTTCCTCGAGGAGTTAATCAACTCCGCCAATTGCGCCAAATCCTTCTCACACGGGCGGATCACCGGCCTTTGACCTACCAGGGAGCGAGAGGAACCAACCGCTGGCATCTCCATCCCGGCAACGTCGCCGGGCAACGCGATCACGCTCACTCCTCCCCTTCCCATTGCGTTCTGCATTGCAATGTGCAGAACACGCGTAAACTGGTTCGGGTTCGAGATCAGCTCACAATAATGACTGCATTCTTTGAAGAGGATTTCCGGGTGAGTTTCCTGGAAATACCCAGTGCCGATCTCACTGGTCGGAATATGCGAAGCGATCGCGAGTACCGGAGCATTGCTGCGATGAGCATCGAAAAGACCATTGATGAGGTGTAGGTTACCAGGGCCGCAACTGCCCGCGCAGGCCGCGAGTTTCCCGCTGAGTTGAGCCTCGGCGCCAGCCGCAAACGCGGCGGTTTCTTCGTGGCGCACATGGATCCATTTAAGTTTGCCATTTAGGCGCAAAGCATCGGTTACAGGATTCAAGCTATCTCCGACGACCCCATAGATTCTTTCGACGCCCGCCTCTAGAAGGCTGCTAACCAACTGATCCGCAACTCGATATGTCATCCGCTTATATCTCCTCTAAGATCTCGTCGACTCTGCGTCGATTCCGAGCCCATGCGACAAACTCGCGACCAACCGATGCCGCACTCCCTCCTTATTTTGGTGCTGGTTGTAGATGCGCCGCTCGTCCTGTTTCACGTAGAAAGAAGCTCACGATAATCGCGGCCGCACAGCAAGGGATCCAAAACAGGACGCCCTGCTGAAAATGCGATACCAGGTTTGGACCGATCCCGATGCTTTTCCCAACATGATTTGCGAAAATTGGCCCCATGAACGCTGTAATTCCAAAAACGAGGAAATTTATCGCGCCCGTTGCGCTACCTTTCACATTGTCCGGGTTGACTTCCTTGATCACGCTGTAGGGAATCATCGCGGCGCCAGAAGCGATACCGAAAATGAACATCCCGATCTTTGCTGGAATCGGGATCGGCCTGAACGCGATTTGAGCGGCAGCCAGGATCATGACCACCGCGCTCCCTATGATTACCGGTTTCCGACGTCCGACACGGTCAGAAAGCCAACCGAGTAGAGGGCATCCGACAACCCAGCCGAGCGGGACCATGGAAGCGGTGACCACCGCGTTGTGGTAGGACAGTTGGAGGTCCTTTTGAAATCCCGCAACTCCCCAAATCATGTCTCCGATCGTGGTGGGCACGAATAGCAGCCCTGCAACCGCACCGCAGAGATACGACTGCGGATTTGAGAACACGACTTTGTACGGTTTCAGCAGCGAGCCGAGGCTGCTCTGGCCATGGGGTCCGAACTGTTCCTTCGGAGTCGCGATATACAGAAGAAGCGCATTGGCCAGGATTATGGCTCCGAGTCCGACCCACACGACATGAACAGCGACTCCATGCTCAATCATTGGCCCGACAAGAAATTGTCCAGCCGAGCCGCCGAGCATTCCTACGCATTGTGTGGCGCCGATAGCAGTCGCGAGGTAGCGCGCGTGGAATCCGCGCGCCGCTAGATAAACTGCACCAGTGAATGCGAACGCCGAGCCCGCCCCTTGCAACAGTCGTCCAATATCCCCTGCGAATGCCGTCGATGCGCTGAACAACAGACAGCCGATTCCAAGAACTGCGAAACCGACGGGAACCGTGTGTTTTGCTCCTAAATGGTCTAGAGCCGCCCCAGCGATCAGGCTTACAAAAGAGTAGGTGTAGTAATAGACGCCAAGAATCGCGCTGATGCCCAATGCCGTCGTGTGAAATGAGGCTTCCAACTCCGGAATCATTACGGATGGCGATGACCTCACCGCATATTCGAGAAAATAAAAGACGACAGTGAAAGCCCAAGCAAAGACGAATGCTCGTGTCTGAACCGCGTTCGGCTTTTGTTCCGAATCAAAACGTCCCGACGATTGAAGTGGCATTTCGTCCTACCTCTTTTCTCAATTGGGGTATGGCACGCGAAGCAGGGTGCCTGACGTCGAAGGCAAAACGTATCGGAAACCCATGTAGACCATGCTGAGGTGGGCATTCTTAGGTTCGCCTGCAGCTACAAACCACGGGGCGCGAGTCAGGTAGGAGTATTGAGTGTAAAACTGCAACGCTCCGTACCTCGGGTGCTTCCAGAAGGTCAGCAGCCAATCGAAGGTCGCCTGCTGAATGGCTCGATTGTTTGTATTGGGAGAGCCAGGCCCGCCATATCCGATGATCGTGGTCGGATTTGCAGTATTTGTCGTGTCCGGGAAGAAATTTCGCTGAAAATAATCCCCGGCATAATACATGGCGAACGCCGTCTTTGGAGTCGCGATCCATTCAAACCCGGCAGACCCTGCCCCAGCGTGCACCATGGAAGGAGTAACGTCAGTTCCTGCCGCGTTTGGGCGAATTACAAGTTGCGGTCCAGTGCCTACCAGATAGTGCGCGCCGCCGTCGCTCCAAAACGCATTGGCGAGTAAGGTGAAGTTTCGGAATAATTCAAAGTTCGTGGCGATGTCACCGCCGCCGCCAACAGTCGAGTGCGACGAGAAAGACGTTCCACCGACAGGCAAAACCGTGGCCCTCGCGCCCGTGAGCAAGCCGGTAGCTTCCAGATGGAAGTGTTTGCCCGCAACGTCTCTGTCATACGCGATTTTGGAAAGGATGTCTGGGAAGAGATTGGGAGCACCAGGTTGAGCGCCATTGTCAAATTCGGGGCCGAGCGTTGCGCTAAATGCCGTTGGGAGGGCGACGTACCCGCCGATGAATTGATTGGGGTCCTCAATGCCCACCCCCATCGCTAGATGATCGCTGGCGTGATACGCGATGCGGAACTCCGCGGCACGGGTGTAGGGTATGCCGACCCCGAGGTTCTGGTCTTCGTTGTAGGTGAGGGCCAAATCGGATGGCATCGGACCCAGCCCGTTGCGGTTGGGGGTCAGCCAGCTCCATGTTTGCCCGCCAAGCACTTCCCACTTGCCGCGCTTCAAATCCATAAAGTAAAGGCGCAGACGGTTGGTCTGGCCATTCACGCTCTGATAGACGTTGGCAGCATCGTTGCCGCTGAAATCTCCTTCGATGTAGGCAGTCACATCGTTGCGGCCGAACTTGTCCGTAACCTTGAGGTTGAGACGTGAATACTGCGCGGTAGTACGAAACTCTGAGAGCTGCCCCTGCGCCGTGTTGCTGAAGGGGATGGCGGCGAAGTTGGTGGCAATGTTGTTCTGGGTGTTCGTGGTGCGGAATATATTTTCGAGGTCCACGAACCCGCCGGGAGTCAATATCGCGTCGCCCAGCTTGAACGATGACAGTGGCGATTGGTTGTCCTTTCCCTCGTCTTGGGCCACTGGTCGATCGGTCACATTCGCGCCAGCATAACTGTCCCCGGACCGGAGGACGGATGGAGCCAGGCCGGCCTCGATCACTTGCGGTACCTCTCCTTGCGTGCTAACGGAAACGGGTTGTCTGGCGCTCAATCGCTGGTTTAGCGATTCAATTTCCTCTTGTTGCAAAGCCACTTGATTCTGAGTTTGCAATAAAGCCTCGCGGAGAGCACTCAGCTCTGCGGCCGAGCTGTTCGGCGAGGAATCCAGCTTCTGAGGGCTAGCTTGTGCCCAGATAAGGCCCGACGTTATCAGCAGCAGGCATAGAGCGGGTAACGGCAGCAGAAAATCTTGAAGTGTGCAAGCCGACGTCTGGATGTTTCGCGAGTCTCGCATTGCTCTCAACCTCGCACCCTGTTGTTGAAGAGAGATTGGGCGCGTCCACGTTCGTTAGCACATGTTGGCTTGATCGCCACAAGGATGAAACGGATCACGCTCGCGCACCACACCAAATACGGTAGTTCTTTCACTCCATTTCTCTGTAGGCAACCGGGCTCGGATTTCTCAAGGAAGGCGAAGCTGGAATGGGTGGGGCACTGCATCTCGCCATGCGGATTCGCCGCCGCTTCGTAGCGAGCGCCGAGGTCAATCTGAACGACTATCCCGCGCGGCGGTTTCTTGACTCCACGACGTCAGATCGAGACTTTACCGGGAAGGACGAAGAACCATTACAATTGCGGGCACGAGGCAACAGCGATGATTGCGGCCAATCCGATTCGCATCCTGAGCGTTGAGGATCATCCAGTCTTTCGCGAAGGGCTGAGGAAGATCATCGGGTCCGAGCCCGATATGCTTCTTGTCGCGCACGCTGCCAACGCGGTGGAGGCCATTGCCGAATTTCGTCGTCACCGGCCCGATGTTACCCTGATGGACCTTCGTCTTCCCGGTACGGATGGCACCGACACGCTGATCGCAATTCGAGGGGAGTATCGCGACGCTCGTGTCATCATGCTGACAACCTCCGATGGTGACGGCGACATCCAGCGTGCGATGCGAGCCGGAGCCTCGGGTTATGTTCTGAAGAGCATGCACATGGACGAGTTGCTGAGCGTGATCCGATCGGTTCACGCCGGCCGTCGGCACGTTTCGCCCGAGGTAGCGGCCCGTCTCGCCGAGCACATGGGTGACGACGATCTTACGGCTCGGGAGCTGGAAGTTCTCCGACTCATTCGAGATGGTCATCGCAACAAGCAGATTGCCGATCAACTGGCGATTTCGGAAAACACGGTTAATTTTCACATCAAGAACCTGATGGACAAACTCCGGGCCAACGATCGGACGCATGCGGTTACCATTGCGCTTCGGCGTGGCCTGCTGCAAATCTGATGCCGCGGCAAAGGCCTACAGAAATTTGCAGGATGGCAGCTACAGATCCTTATGTTCCGCGACAGCCAGGAACACGGTAAGGTTCATAATCGGGAAACCTAGGATCGGACGTGAACTGCCTCGAAAATCAGCGTGCGAATTTCGCGACCAAGACGAAGACGTTGAATGTTCGGCGGTCGTTCCAAGTCTGTTTTTTATTGTCCTTCTTTGCACTGAGTCCGGTCTGGGCAGTCGATCCGAATAGCCAGCTCTCTCAGTATTCACACACTGCCTGGAGGACGCGGGACGGTGTTTTCAGCGGAACAACAAGCGGCAACATATCCCAAACGACCGACGGATATCTGTGGATCGGTACAACCGGCGGCCTGGTTCGCTTCGATGGAATTCGATTTGTTCTCTGGTCACCACCAGCCGGCAAGCAACTGCTGTCCTCCAATATTTCCGCTCTTCTCGGTGCACGGGATGGGAGCCTTTGGATCGGTACACACTCCGGATTGTCCCGCTGGAAAGATGGAGACCTGATCAACTATCCGGATCCGACTGGATTAATCGTCGACATCCAGGAGGACAGTAACGAGACAATCTGGGTATCTCGATCACAGCTAGATGATGAGAAGGGAACTCTTTGCGAAGTCGTCGACACGAAGCTTCGCTGCCACGGCAAGTCCGACGGGATACCGCATCTCAATGATGGTCCTCTGCTCTGCGATGCCTGGGGAAATGTCTGGATCGGTGGCTCCTCCATGCTCACCCGCTGGACGCCAGGTTCGTCCACTACATACGCTATAAAAGGTCTGGAATCCGGGGGCGATTTTCCCGGCGTACAGGCGCTTGCCAATGCACCGGATGGTTCGCTCATGGTAGGAATGACACGGTCCGGTCCTACGCTGGGGCTGCAGCAACTGGTGGACGGTGTCTGGAAGCCTTTTGTCGCACGGGGACTAGATGGAAGGAATCTTGCAATCGACGCCCTATTTCTTGACCGCGAAAAGGCTTTGTGGATTGGGACGTCGGATGAAGGACTCTACCGTGTTTACGACGGTATTGTCGATCACTTCCGAGGCGCCGATGGGCTTACGGGCGAAGCTGTATATAGTTTCTACGAGGACCACGAAGGAGATGTGTGGGCCGTGACTTCCGGGGGACTTGATCGATTTCGCGACTTCAACGTCACTAGTTTTTCGATCCGCGAGGGGCTGAAGGCGGATGCGGTCCAAACCGCCTTGGCTTCGAGGAACGGAACGGTATGGGTCGGCAACTTCGCTACTCTGGACGCTCTTCACAATGGGAGCATATCGTCGATCGGGAGAAAGGAAGGCTTGCCTGGCGAGCATCCATCATCATTGTTCGAAGACCATGCCAGCCGCCTTTGGGTTGGAGTTGACAGCGAACTGTCAGTCTACGAGAAGGGGAAATTCACGCGCATCCGCCGGCCGGACGGATCTCCCGTAGGAAGGGCGGTGGCATTAGCTCAGGATAAAGGCGGTGACCTGTGGATTGAGTCCTATGCACCTCCCAGGAGTCTTCTTCGTATTCATGATTTCAAGGTAATAGACGATCTACGGCCGCCGGGGATGCCGTACGCCGCATCACTTACGGCCGACCCCGAAGGTGGTATCTGGTTGGGTCTCGTGAACGGCGATCTCGCGCGATACCGCAACGGCCAATTGACCACCTACAATTTCGACCTTGGCCAAAGTGACTCCAGAGTGCGCCGAGTCGAGGTGAGACCTGACGGCACAGTGCTGGGTGCGACGCCGATTGGGGTAATCGGATGGCACGACGGGAAAAAGCAAACCCTCAGCTCGCGGAATGGCCTGCCTTGCGATTTTATCTATACGTTGATCTCAGACAAGACGAGCACTCTCTGGCTGTACACGCAATGCGGACTGGTGGCTGTCGCTTCTGACGTTCTCCAAAGATGGTGGGACCACCCGGAAACCACATTGAAAGTTCGGACCTTTGATGTGTTCGATGGGGCACAACCGGCAATCGTCTTCAATCAACCATCAGCATCTCTATCCCCGGATGGACGGTTGTGGTTTGCGAATGGGACCGTCCTGCAGATGGTCGATCCAGCTCACATAGCCGGCAATTCTGTGCCACCTCCAGTGCACATCGAGGAAGTTACAGCGGATCGAAAACGCTACCAACCTGTAGAAGGTCTTGGTCTGCCCCCGTCCACTCGTGATCTCGAAATTGACTACACGGCACTGAGCTTTGTAGTTCCCGAGAAAGTGCGCTTCCGCTACAGACTGGAAGGCCGCGATACTGCCTGGCAAGAGCCAGGAACACGGCGCCAGGCGTTCTACAGTGACCTTCGCCCAGGGCGATACCGGTTTCGCGTGATCGCATGCAATAACGATGACGTCTGGAACGAGACCGGCGCCACTCTAGACTTCAGGGTTGCGCCAGCCTGGTATCAAACGAATTGGTTCCGAATTCTCTGCGTTGTCTCCGGCGTCTTCATCGTAGGGGTTATCTACCGACTGCGTGTGCTGCAGATTTCGAGAGCCATCGGCGCCCGTTTTGATGAGCGATTGGCAGAGCGCACTCGCATGGCGCGGGACCTCCACGACACGTTCCTCCAGACTATCCAAGGTAGCAAGCTGGTTGCCGATCATGCGCTAAAGCCGTCCACCGATCCTATTCAAATGCGTGGGGCCCTGGAACAGCTATCAGTCTGGCTCGAACGAGCCACCCAAGAAGGACGGGCGGCACTGAACTCGCTGCGCACCGCGACGGCACAGACAAACAACCTCGCTGAAGCTCTCCGGCGCGTGACCAAAGACGACCTCATCCCAAGTTCCATGGCGGTCACATTCTCTGTGGTTGGCGATGCCAGAGAGATGCATCCCATCGTCCGTGATGAAATCTATCGCATCGGCTACGAAGCTATTCGCAACGCATGTATGCATTCGGGGGCAAGTCAATTGGGGGTAGAGCTCAGATACGGGCACGACCTTGCCTTGCGTGTGAGTGACAACGGCGTAGGTATCGACCCTGTTATCGCGGATAGGGGGAAGGGAGGACACTTTGGACTACAGGGTATGCGGGAGCGTGCCGCTCGCATCGGAGGCAATCTGACGCTCGGGAGTTCTTCAAACTCAGGGACCGAAATTAAACTTGTCGTCCCTGGAGACATCGTTTTCCGGAAAGGGACGGCCATTCACCGGACACTGTTCACAAAGATCAAAGTTCTCCTTAAGAGGATGGGCCACGCGTCCGACGTGGACTGATCAGACCGGCTAAGCGGCTTCGGCCTCTGGCCGTTCTCCCCATTTGCTAGAGAAAGACATTTGGGTGGTGTGGGCGCTCTCGACTCTGTTTGAATCTCCATATGGTGCTCATCTCGTACGTTTATGGCGGAGCCTTCATGGCAGCGAAGCGCAAAGCCAACACATCCGTCGTGCAGCGCGTGTTGGTCCGAGATCACTCCAAATAGCAAAAGGCCGTCTGGTGGCGGCCCTGTTGGTTCGAACCTTATTGGATCATTTCGGACCACAATCGAAAATCCGAATTGCCCGTAACCTTAATGATTGCGTTGGTTTGGGTTATGAGCCCACGAATGGTAGTATTTTCAATAACTTACGAGACGCGGGTGGCTACCTAGAAGCCTTGTAAGGGATGTAACGGAAAGCTTAATGGACAGCCAAAGGACAGTAGGGTTTTTTCCCCTCGCCTCGTTTTCCGCGCAAAAATTTGGCGCCAGGATCGCTTCAGAGCAACGATTGCCACTTCGGTGGACCTCTAGCATCCCCCTGGTGATGCCTTAACCCAACCAGGCTGAGGTATTCCCCGTCTCGATGACGGGCACACGGGCGCATCGACTTTGCCAGTAACACGAAAAACGTGTACACTATCTCCGTATGAAAAATATAACCCTTAGTGCGGATGAGCAGCTAATCGAGCAGGCGCGTCTATTGGCCAAAGCCAGACATAAGACGCTTAACGCAATGTTCCGCGAGTGGCTTGAACAGTTTACGGGGCAAAGCGGTGACACCCAGGAGTTCGACGCTTTGATGAAACGGCTGAAGCACGTCCAGGCGGGGAGACGCTTCAGCCGGGAAGAGATGAATGAGCGATAGGTTCTTTCTCGACACAAACATCTTCGTATATTCCTTCGACACGAGTTCGCCGAAGAAGGCTGCGCAAGCGAAGAAGCTGATTAGAACTGCGATCGAGACCCACGGCGGAATTGTCAGTTATCAGGTCGTGCAGGAGTTCTTCAATGTTGCATTGCGCCGATTCTCAAAACCCATGAGCGCTGTAGAAGCGGAGCAATATTTGTCGACAACGTTTCGCCCGCTTTTGTCCGTGCATTCCTCGCAAGCGCTGTACGGAGAAGCGTTGCGCCTTGGAGGTCGGTTCCGGTTGCCTTGGTATGATTCGCTGATTGTAGCTTCGGCGATTGAAGGCAAGTGTGACGTTCTCTACAGTGAAGACTTTCAGGATGGGCAGCGGATTGGAAGTATTGAGATCTCCAACCCCTTCGTCTGACAGGAAGACACTCTGGAGGAATTGCTAGGCTCTGCCGACGGAATAACGTCTGTGAGAAATATTATTCCGGTCCATTTTCCATCTGAATGAATTTGGTTGCGGGGGGTGGATTCGAACCACCAACCTTTGGGTTATGAGATCCCCAATTAACAGAACCTAATGGACTTACGCGGCGCAAAGAGTAACGTAATGTCCTTGTTTGGAACCTATCGGAATCGTAATTGCCCTCTCGTTGCCCTTTTTGTGTGCATGCCAACTGCGTTTTGTCATCGCACACGATGCCCGCATTCAATGTCACGATACACCTGACGAGCGATTGGATCGTGCAACAAATGCGCTGGCTTCTTCTTCCCTGCCCTACCGTACATCCCGTTCGACCAGGACGGCAAATTGGTAGCGATGTTTTCGAGTTCCTGAAAGCCAGTGGCATTCGCCCATTCGCACCTCGCTTCCCCGGTGGCAAGGCGGCGACGAACACAAGCCTATCGGCTGCCGCAGGCTCTTTCTCTCCGACGTCGATTTTAGGGAATGATAACGTCCTTTATCATTCAAGACCTGGATTAGCAAGACTGCAAAAGTGCTGGAAAATCCTCCGGCATATGCTCGATCATTCCACAATGCATCGCGGCCAAATCGTCGGCATGATTCGCATGCTCGGATACCAACCGCCCGGCGTCAGTGCGATGGATTACTACCTTGCGGGCGAACCAACTGTCACTGCTTGAATCATTGGCAGTTCCTGATCCGCGACAGCTGAGCGTTGCCTTGCAAGGGGATTCGGTCAGCAGTCGATCAGCTCCGGAGGAGGCCCCTTCTCGACCCGAGAAGGGGCTCACCCGTTCTTTCTCTATGCCAACGGTTTAGAAAATGCTCTGTTCTTTGGTGTAGACGTCGATTCGAGTTCCGGTAATTTTTCCCTGAACGTGTGCCAAATTATTGCCGGCCTCGTCGTATACATCGATCGTGAATGTGCCGGCGAATGCGTTTCCACTCGGCGCGAGAGTGATTGATTCCTTGATATTTGCGGGGCCGATCAGGTTGCTTCCGGTCGAATCCCAAGCTGCGGAAAAATGGTTCAGCCGGTATTTGCTGTTTCCCAAGCTCTTCCACACTCCCAGACAGAAGTTTCCGGTGATGGGTGATCGTCCACCGGAATTCATGACCTCGGTGCCATCGCTGTGCCACTGCGAGTATCCGGCGTCGACCTCAGTGCCGTCAGGGATGCCCTGACTGCCCTCGGACACAAACTTGACATGCCAGAAACCCACGATCCCGGTTCCGTCATCCTGGGAATCACTGATTGTTACGAATCCGGCTTGCATAAAATGGGGACGGCCGGGTTGGCCCTTTCCGTCGCCGGGACTGGTCATTGACGGGTGCTGGGGCTGGAGCTGGCGCACGCCGCCGCATTGGGCGAACGAAGTAGGGACCAACAACAGCGCCACTGCTAGCGCTACGAATGTGACTGCCAATTTTCCGAAACTTGCTTTCATAATATTTCTCCTTGTCAGCCAGCATGGCCAGCTGCAAACGAGATAACCTCGATTCCGCAGCGAGCGCAATGCAGAGCGAGTGAAGGCAAGGTAAAGATAAGGTGAAGTGGCAACTTACTGAAAGGAAACCGGATCTCCCGACTTACAGATAGTTGGCTGGTATACTTCGACTCCGGAGGGGTCTCCAGTGGCGGTCTCTGTCTTCGAATTCGGCGAATTCAAACTGGATTGTGACCGCTTTGAACTGTACCGGGACGGGCGCGGTCTAAAGCTCGAACGAAAGCCGATGGAGTTGCTCATTCTATTGGTCGCCCGGAATGGTCATCTCGTTACCAGAACTGAGATCGCCGAGCGTCTCTGGGGCCGCGAAGTGTTTGTTGATACTGAGCACGGTATCAACACCGCCATCCGTAAAATCCGTCAGGCCCTACGCGACGATCCCGACTAGCCACGGTTCGTGCAGACCGTCCCCGGCAAGGGATACCGCTTCGTCGCCGAGAAGAACGAGACGAACGAAGCGAACGACGACTCGTCCCCCGCCGTACCTGCTACCGCAGCCGATCCGAGCCGCTATCCCATCACCGATCCGATCCTCGATCCCGTCACCGCGCCTATCACTACCACCCCCAAGACCGCGCCCAAGGTACACCGAGCCCTGACCGCCGCTCTGCTCCTTATTCTTGTGCTGGCCGGAATCGTCATCGCGCTCAATGTCGGCGGAGTTCGAAATGGCTTCTTCTCCGGGGTCGGCGGTCGGGCACGGCAGATTCATTCCGTCGCCGTCATTCCACTGATCAACCTTTCTGGTGACGCGTCACAGGACTACTTCGCCGACGGCATGACGGACGAGGTCATCACCATGCTGGCGAAGAATACCTCCCTGCGCGTGGTGTCGCGCACTTCGGTCATGCAGTACAAAGGCGTGAAGCGACCGCTGCCGAAGATCGCGCGCGAGTTGGGAGTCGATGGCATTCTCGAGGGATCAATCGAGCGCTCGCCCAGTCGCGTTCACATGACCGTGCAGTTGATCTACGCTCCCACCGATACTCACGTTTGGGCCGAGAGCTACGACCGCGATCTCAACCAGGCATTCCTGTTGCCGTCCGAACTCTCGCAAACCATCGCCAAAGAGGTGCAGGCCAGAACCACCACACTGCCTGTACAGCCATTGCGCTATATCAGTCCCGAGGCCCACGAGGCCTATCTGCACGGGCGCTACTTCTGGTTTACGTTCGACCTTCCGCAAACGCTGCTCTACTTCGAGAAAGCGATCCAGCTTCAGCCGGACTACGCGGCCGCGTGGAGCGGTCTCGCCGACACCTATGCACTGGGGGGAATGGTCAGCTTCCTTAAACCGCTTGACGCGGCGCCTAAAATCGGAGCGGCCGCCCGAAAAGCGGTTGAACTGGACGACTCCCTGCCCGAGGCCCACAACTCCATGGCCGCCTGGTATTTGTTCTACGCCTGGGACCTGCTGCGGGCCGACGAGGAATGCAAGCGCGCCATCGCGCTGAACGCTAACTACCCGGAGGTGCACTACGTGCGCCATTACGTTCTGTTGGCGCTGAACCGTCCCGAAGAAGCAATGGTGGAAGAGAAGCGCGCCGTCGAACTCGATCCGTACTCCCGACCTTGGGGTTTGGGAGGTCTCTACGTCGATCTGCGAGAGTATGACGCAGCGATTAGCGAACTGCGTCTCCAAACGCACGCTCGTCCGGGCGATCCTTGGGTGCGCTGGTACTTGTCATTGGCGTATTGGTTCAAGGGCATGTACGAACAATCGGAACAAGAATTGGAGAAATCATACGAACTGCGAGGCCTTCCAAAAATGGCCGCTGCCGCGCACAAAGCATGGCTACAAGGTGGCGAAAAAGCCGTCTTGCAGTGGAACGCCAACAACCTCGAAGCTGAGGCTCGTAAGCACTACGTTTCCTCGTGGAATCTCTCACTCGTCCTCGCCCGCACGGGCGAAAAAGATGAAACCATGAGATATCTCGAAGCCGCGTTCCATGACCACGATCCAAACTTAATCACCGTGCGGTACGAACCCGTATTCGATTTCCTGCACGACGATCCACGGTATCAGGCAATCCTCAAACAGATGGAATTACCTCCTGACAACGTCGGACGCCAAAATAGTCGTTATAACGACTATTATTTTAAGAGCTTCTTCAAAAACGAATAAACCGGGGACACTACATAAAATCGCTTCGCAGACCGGCACTCTGGAACCAGATAGTTCAATTCGGTTTGATTACTGGCAGATCACCTTTTGCCGATTGAGGCTGATGATCGCCTTCTCAGAAAGGCCGGGCTGGCCGGATTGGCGGAGTCGGCTAGCAGCTGCGTACACAACAACTTCCTGCGAACCAGAACCTTACGCTCGCCTTCTCCTGAAAAGCGATCTAGCTAGCTGGTCCTCGGATTATGAGACAACGATGTATTTCAACTTGACGCCGCCGGGAACGACACAGAATCGTTGAAAAGGCACGAAAGCACAGTTATTGGACCACGGTCGGACCACAGGCCGCGCTCGACGCCGAAGGTGACGAAGGAACAGAAAGAGTGGACTCCATAGCAGACCGAGTTACGGGGCGCGCTTTGAGATTCGGATAGAGGAGCCCTACGTCAAGGGAGCGCCGCTTGCCAGGGAAGGCGGAAGGAACGGGAATTTTTCGATCTGGCCGAACGGTTCCGCGCCGCCAGTGACCC
>Ga0209530_1000379_pt1 | contig 33458 bp, 22 predicted proteins | sample BlaSpr_A8_Ref_O1_FD_187987 | JGI IMG/M metagenome (GOLD analysis project Ga0209530, IMG submission 187987) | Forest soil microbial communities from Thunder Bay, Ontario, Canada - Black Spruce, Ontario site 2_A8_Ref_O1 (SPAdes) (version 2) | ecosystem: Environmental > Terrestrial > Soil > Boreal...
CTGCCCGTGACGCTCTCGTGCGAGGCGCCCGCCGGCTATAGCTACACGTGTCCTTGTACGCGGAACCGTCGTCACATAAGCCAAATATCCCAGCAAATCGGGCACGAAAACGTCGGTTTCAAATACAAAGACAGCTGTAGCCTTAACTGTGGGCAGCAGGAGAGGGTCCAGCGAAGCATGCCGAACTTGGGACGCAGATTTCGGGCGCGGGACACTAGCCTTGAGCGTAAAGGCCTGCCGCCTGTGTATGCCCACCGGGAGATAAGATGAGCCTGCCGCCTCGCCAGCAATCGGTTCTTGACCAGATCGAGCAGGTCCTGGAGGCGGCCGATCCCCAGCTGACATCGATGTTCGCGGCCTTCCACCGCTGGGCGCATGCCATGCCGGCCACCGAGGTCATGTCCGGCAGGCCGGTGCGGCGGACGGTGCTGATCTGCGTCGTGGTCTTCAGCATGCTCGGCGTGCTCATCCTCGGCATCCGCGCCACGAGCAGCGACTGCCCGGGCCTGTCGTCGGACCAGGTGGTTGCCAGCGCCGCGGTGCGGTACGCGGCGTGCAGCAAGAGCACTGACGCCTGGAGCAAAGGCGCGCGCTGAGCCGGCAGGCCCGGGTCAGCATCGGTCCCCGCCTCGCTCCGAACGGCGGCCGCCTGCTCATCAGATGCAGGCCGCCGCCTATCGCAGATCGTGATCAAGCTTGAGCCCGGCGTGCAACCAGATCGACTCTGGGTGGCCTGTCTTCACGTGGTCTGGACGGGCGGGTGCGCGCAGATTCCCCATTCTGGCGCTCCATCGTTGCGTGGTCGCCCCGGCCGGGTTGCATGGCGGACTTTGGTCGCTCGCCTGCTGTGCCGCTGACCGGGTCCCGCTGGTGCCGGTGATGGCGGGCCCGTCTGGCTCAGATCGCCGGGACGGCTTTCCGTTGCGGCGCACAGGTCTGGCCGGCCATCATCGTCCGGTGACTGAAGATGAGGCCAGGGCGGTCGCCGAGTTCGCGGCTCGGTATGTGGCGGACGCCATGGACCACATGGCCCCGATCATCCGGTACGGACAGCTGTTCACGCCGGGCGCGGACGCGAGCGGCCCGGACCAGACGCTGGCGCCCTTCCGCGGCAGGGGCGCCTCCCGGCTGGCCATGGGCTCAGGCCTCCTCTACGCGGAAGGCTACGTGCGGCTTAGCGTGGGCATCGCAACCGACTGGGCGTGGTGCCTGGACGGCGAGGCCGTCGTGGAGCGAGGGTCCAGGCTGCCGGTCACCGCGTACTTCGGCGTGGCGCTGCGGCCGGACTACGTGCGACGGGTCCGTGAGGCACGGCAGCGCTACCGCGCCGGCGACGACGGCTTCACCTGGGTGTTCCAGCCTCGTCACGAAGTGAACAACCCGCCGCTGGACCCGGACACCGACATCGCCGGGCACCTGGGCCGGGACATTCCCTCCTGGGTACGCGAGTGGGCCCTGACGGCCGAGCTCCGGCCCGGCGACCGCCCGGCCGCAGAGGCCTGGCTCCTGGACGCGCTGCTCGGGTCCCCGGGCGTGAGAGCGCCCCGGCCCCCAGCCCCGGTGCCCGCCCCACCCGGCGGGCAGCGCGCACCGGACACGGGCGCCGTCCCTCCCGGGGCGTACGCGCGGTACCTGGTCCGCCGCGTTGACGGGTCCGTATCCGGGATGGCGCTGGTCTGCAACGGCCAGAGCGGAGATGCCTATAGCGAGAACGCAACCATTCTCGACGAGCCGGTCCAGGACAGCGACAGCCTGGACACGCTGCTGCGGATAGCCGGCCAGCACCGCGCGCAGTGCGAGTGGGCGAAGAGCCCCGGCGGCGTGCATGAGCACCCAGAACCGGCGGCGCGCAAGCCTGCTGAGGTGCACCTGAAATGGGTCAACGGCCCCCGGGCCGGTTACAGCTTCGCCGTCCTGCACCGCCTCGACTACAACGTCTGGGACGCCTGGCGGCAGCCGTCGCCCCTGCCTGAGCACACCGTGGCCGCCGCGCTGCCTGTGCGGCTGACCCGCAACGGTGACAGCTACGAGATGGCGCTCGCAGCCGTCTTCCGGGCGATGGGCGACGAGATGCCCGAGGAATTCTCGGTCGTTCACCCGCCGTTCGAGTTTCCCGCCGAGCAGCCGGCGCCATCAGAAGGGCCGCTTCCGATGTCCTACGCCAGGTACTTGGTCCGCGCGGACGAGTCTACGGTCCCGTCCAGGATGGCGCTGTGGTGCAGCGGCCAGACCGGTGGCAGCCACAGCTGGCAGAGCGGCGGGCCCTTCAAGGCGATCGAGGACGGCGACAGCCTGGCCACGCTGATCCGGATGGCCGATGAGCACCGCCACCATTGCGGGTGGGAGGTCTGCCCCACCAGCGAACGTGAGCACCCGGAGCACACCGTGGAGGGACGCGCCCAGGTCCACTTGAAATGGCTCAACCAGCGGTACGGAGAGAACTTTGCCGTGCTGCGCCATCTCGACTACGACGTCTGGGACGCGTGGCAGCCCTGGCACGCAGAAGAACAGACCGCGACCGAAGAGACATCTGTGCGGCTGACGAGGAAAGACGTCAATTACGAGACGGCCCTCGTGGCTGTCTTCCAGGCCATGGGCGACAAGATGCCGGAAGAATTCACCCTCGTCTACCTATCATGACACTGGCCGAAACCGGAGCCGCCGCTCGCTCAGCGACAGCCCACGGCAGGGGCACCGCAGTCGCCAGGCCACAACGCTTACCGAGCCGGGGTGCGCCGGACGGCCCAGACGGTACAGAACATCCAGATCTGAGCGCCGCTCGACGGCATCCGGCATTGATCATCTGCCGCGCAGATCGGTTATCGCGTCCCGATCGTCGGCCCCAATGCCGTCGTCCGTGACGAAGTGCCGCGATCGGCGTGCTCCAGATAACCGCGCCGGGTGGGAGCCGGGACGCCTCGATATCGAATGAGTGTCCCGCCAGCTGGAGCTAATCGCACGTCTAGCGGCAGTGGGTCCGCTTCTCATCTCGCGGGCCCGGCGTTGCCGAGAACGGCGGCCAGGTTACTGCGTGAGGTCAGGGTGTCCGGGTGGTCCGGTCCCAGGACCCGCTCGCGGTCGGCCAGGGTCCGCTAATCCAGTGCGTTTGCCTCAGCCGTACCGGCCGTCGGCGGCTGGACCGCTGACCCGGCGGAGAAGTAGGCCGTCTGGATGAGGGTGCCGATGTGGTAACTGTTGTGCTGGGTATTGTCATCGCCGATCTGCACGCCCATCGCGCTGGACGCGTCCACCGGCCGGGCAGTCGCCTCGGTGGTCGCGCCTTCACCCGAGTCCGCGTCAGTGGTCATCTCGACTGCCCTACGATCCGGTCGGCCTTTTCGGGATCAGTATCCCCCCGCCAGCGCTGCCGTGCGTGCCCCCCGCACTAGAAACGCCTCCCGTCACTCACCCCAGCAACACCTCATCCCAGCGCATATTACAAACAGTGAAAACCAAGTCACCACGACGAGCCTGCCGCAAACCAGGATCGTCAAGCCAAAGTCGGAGCACTCGTCTCTCGATGGCCGTCACGGAAAGACGGGCCAGTCTCCGTTAACCTCGATCTCACGGCAACGGAACAGGTGGAACTCATGGAACCGGTCACGCTGATCTTGGCGGCGCTTGCCGCAGGGGCGAGCGCGGGAGCGCTTGACGTCCTGAAAGACGATGCGAAAGAAAAGGTCAAGGCCGCCTATGCGAAGCTGCATGGCCTGGTGAGAAAGCGGCTCTCCGGCCGGCCGCACGGGGAACTAGCGCTTGCAGAGTACGAGTCCGCCCCCCAGAAGTGGGAGGGCCTGCTCACCGCCGAGCTTACCGAGGCGGGCGCAGCCCACGACGATGACCTCGCGGCCGCGGCGAAGACCCTTATGGAACTTCTCGACCAGTCGGGAGCGAAGTCCGGCAAGTACAATGTGACGATCAAGGACTCCCAGGGAATCCAGGTCGGCGACGGCAACTTCCAGGTCAACAAGTTCTAGCCCGCGGCAGACAAGCGATCCGCCTCGAATCCCGCGTCAGCTCGCGCCGCGAAGACGGCCTGCAGCCTATGGGATTCAGAACGCCGGCTCGGTGTGCCTCACAAGCCAAATCTGCGGCAGCCTTGGTGCGCGCAGATAATGAGGAGGCTCAGTTGATGGTCAGGTCGCCATTCACGTCGCGCATCATGATGACCTTGTCGGCTTTCCCGTAGAAGACGTTGGTCACGCCATTCTCCACGCCAGCGGATTCCCAGAGCGTCCGGATTTCCTCCCGGAACTGCGGATCTGCTGTGAATAGCTGCGCGAGCGCGTCGGCGAGTGCTTCGGTCGATGGCGCGTCGCTGGTAGTGATCGCCGCGTCCAGCGTGGCGACCTCACCTGATCCACCCGGCCCGGAGCGAAATTTATCGCGGATCTTCCTGGCGATTGCCGCTACGGCCTGCTGGGCTTGGTCGGTCAGGGTGTCCGTGAGCTTGGCGGCAACATTGGTGGCGATGGTCATGGCGAAAGGATCGACCATGTCAGTGATGTTAGCCGGCCGTGTCATTCGTGGTCGTGGTCTGGCCCGCCGTCCAGTTCGCCGACCGGGTCCACTGGTCGACGGCGAATGGGTCACCGCGACGATCGGCTATTCCTGCCGCTTCGCGGTAGCTTTCCGCTGCGTTCTGGTAGTACTGCGCGGCGTCCGTCTCGCTGGCCCGTCTTGCGTGCAGCTTGCCGAGGAACTGCAGGTCCCGTTCCTGTGCGATGAGGTCCTCAGTGCGCTGGTGCTCGCCAAGTGCGGCGCTGAGCGCGTCAGCGGCCTCGTCCCATCGCGACAGATCCGCCAGCGTCCAGCACAGATGCGTTTGTATCCATGCCCGGAAGCCGGTGTTGCCCTGCTCGTCGGCGATCTGGATCGCTTCCCGGTACATGCGCTCCGCACGGTCAAGCTCACCCAGGTCGCGGAGCGCGCCTGCCAGGTGTGTCAGCACCCACCCTTTCCCGGCAACGTCCCCTCGTGACCGGTATATCTCCAGTGCCCTTTCGTACGCGTGGCGGGCCCGTCCTGCTTCTCCCAGGTCCCGCAGTGCGTCGCCGTTGTGAACAAGAACCCAGGCGCGCACCGCCGGATCACCGGCCTGGTCCGCCAGCAGCAGGCACCGTTCGTAGAGTTCCAGGGTCTCGGCGGCTTCGCCGTGCCACAGCATGCTCTCGGCGAGCAGGATCGTGGCGTGCACTTCACCGCGGGCATCCCCCGACTGGCGGGCCGCGCGGGCCGCGAGGGAGAGCAGTCGCTGGAGTTCGGTTCTCCGGCCGTGCAGGCTAAGCAGGTGGTGCAGGTGCGTGGCCAGGCTTGTCACGATCACCCAGAAGCCGTGCGCATAGGCAACCTCGGCCGCGTCCAGGACGTTCAATCCGTCCACGGCGAACCATCGCACGGCGTCCGGGTGCGGCTGGTACTCGCCAAGCGCACGGTCGAACCAGTTCTTGGCGGCGTCCCGGTAGAACGCGAGCGCCCGGTCCAGGGCTGCGTCCATGGCACCGGGCTGGGCTGCGGGCCGCTCGCGGGCGAACAGGCGGATCAGGTCGTGGAATCGGTACCGGCCAGCTGCCGGGGTTTCCAGCAGCGCGACGTCGACCAGGTTCTCCAGGGCATCCTCCGCGGCGGCCTCGCCAGTCTCCAGAACCGCTGCCGCGGCGGGTACCCCGAAGTCCTGGCCCGGTATCACGCTGAGCAGCCGGAACGCCATGGCCAGCGACGTGTCCATATCCCGGTAGCTCAGCGCGAAGCTGCTCCGGGCATCCAGATCGCCGACGTGCAGCTCATCGAGCCGATGGCGCTCATCGGCGAGCCTGGCCGCCAGGTCTGCCATGCGCCATCCCGGCCGGTTGCGCAGTCGTGCCCCCGCGATGTGCAGCGCAAGCGGCAGGTAACCGCAGTACCTGGCGACTCGTTCCGCGTCCTGTGGTTCGGCGGTGACCCGCTCGGGGCCGGCTAGCCGGCCGAGCAGCCGCACCGAATCATCCGGGCTGAGGGTCTGGAGGCTGACCTGCTCGGCGACGTTGAGCCCCGCGAGCGAAAGGCGGCTGGTGATGATAACCAGGCAGCTTGCCCCTCCGGGCAGCAGCGGGCGCAGCTGCCGTTCATCACTGGCGTTGTCAAGGAGAATCAGCGTGCGGCGCCGCGACAGCAGCGAGCGGTACAGGGCCTCGCGCCCGTCGGCACTCCCCGGGACCTGACCCGCCGGGATGCCCAGCGCCCACAGGAAACGCTCGAGGACCTCCGCAGGGTCGGCAGGAACAGCGTCCACGCCGCGCAGGTCCGCGTATAGCTGGCCGTCCGGGAACTGAGACACCACCTCGGCCGCGAACCGGACCGCGAGCGTGCTCTTGCCGGTACCACCTTTACTCGCCACCGCGATGACCCCGGCACCTCCGCTGTCTATCAGCACGCCACGGAGCCGGTCCAGTTCCGCCACCCGGTTGACAAAATCCGGGGGCGCTCCAGGCAGCTGGGCCGGGACCGGAACATCAGAGGCGGACAGTACGATATTGACTGCATTCGCCCGCGCGACCTGGACAAGCTTGCCGACATAGCCGCCCGTCACGACCGTGACCAGGGCAGGCGGCGCATCAGCCTGGCCCGCCAGCGCCGCCAGCTGCTCAGCCACCCCGCCAGGAAGATTCCCCGCAGCTAATGCAAACGCGTCCAGCAGTTCCGGACCCCGCGGATGCTGACGCAGCCACAGGGAGATCGCCTCCCACTGGTCCGGGCTGACCACATCCCCTTCCCCGCCCGAAAAGTCCGCCATGCCCGGAGCGTACACCTCGACTTGCCCGTCCCAGGGAACCCGCTAACAGCATTAAACCCGGACAAAACCGGACAAAAATCACGCCCTCCCGGGCAGGAGGCCAGAACCAGGCCGCCGTATGAGGTCGCGCGGCAAACGGCAACTCGCCGGAACGACCGGCTGGGCTAGGTCTTGCTGGACGGGCAGCGAGGCGGGGAGCTGGTTGCGTGAGCTGATGCCCAGCGCGGCGAACACCTTCCGCAGGTGGTAGGCGACGGTCGCCGGGCTGATGTACAGCTGCGCGGCGATCTCGGCGTTCGAGGCACCCTGGCCGGCTAGGCGGGCGATGCGCGCTTCCCGCGCGGTCAGCACGTCGTGCGTCTGCGCGGTACGTTTAAGGGCCCGCTCGCCGGTAGCGCGGAGCTGATCGCGGGCACTACCCCCGGCGGCGCGCCTCGCGGTAAAGATCCTCCGCGGCCCGATCCTTGCTCACCAGCGCGCGCGAGAGCGCGCCTCGATCCCCAGCGCCCAGTCCGTGCCGGATTCGCGGGTAGTCTCCGCGAGCAGCTCCAGGGCTTCGGCCGCGCGGGCCGGGTGCCCGCTCCGGGTCGCTGCTTCGATCAGCTCAGGCAAGATCAAGGTGGGCAGCAGTTCCTGCGGATGATCGCTTGCCTGCTGCGTCGCGGCCAGCGCCTGCTCATACCGGCTGAGGCCGTTATACAACGCCGCGGACGCGGAGTCGATGAAAGCCAGCGTCAGTCTGGCGCCTCTGCTCACCGCCGCCGGCGGGATGCCCTCGATCAATACGGTGATCTTGGCCTCGTCGCCTTGCCAGGGGGCGAGCTGAAGAGCGCCGAAGGGAACAGATCCCTGATGCTGGTCACCGCGCTGTCCCCGGTAATCGGCTACGACAAGGCCTCCGCCATCGCCACAAAGCCAACGATCAGGGCACCACGCTCCGCGAGGCAGCACTGGCCTCCGAGGCATCAGCGGCGCCGACTTCGACCGCATCGTCAACCCCGCAGCGATGACCGGCCTGTAGCAGGGCAGTGATCGGTGACCCACCTCAAGTTTCGGATCTATACCGCGACGATGAGAGTCTGGCCGGGTTGCCGCGCGGAGGGCACGTGGACGCATGACTGATCCAGGTGCCGGCGTTGAGTACTGTCCGCGCGGCCGACCCATGACTGGGACCCCACATCCGCCTCGGCCAGCACCAAGGCAGCTTCAGTCACCCCCGCCACCTGCCACCTAGCGCCGACGGGGGGCATCGTCTGCTGCTTCGGCACCCTTTGCATTCCGCAATAGCCAGCCAGCCCGGCGGCGGTCAGGCTCTCTCACGACGCGTCCACCATCGACTTCGGCTGACCTGGCTGGCCGACGGCTACACGGCCAAGGTCCAGGCGTTCGTTCAGGTGCTCCTCAGCGTGGCGAACGGCGAGTCATGCGCGTGACGGACGCATTGTCGGTAGCAGCTGCGCGCTGATCACGGGAACGCGATGTTTATGTTGTGGGAGATGGGAGTGGCATTACTCGGGTCCCCGATGTTCAGCGACATCTGTATCCCGTCGTTGTCCGGGGAGTTCGGGTCGCCCAAGCTGATCGTGAGGTTGTCTGAGTCGTTGAGGCTGTAGCCGTACGCCAGCACCACGTGGCAGTGGCTAAGGTCGGCCGGATCAATGCTGTGGACGGTCACCAGACCTAGCGGACACGGGTGCCCGCTGTCGATGCAGGCCTTGATCGCTGGCCACTGATCGATATCGTCAGCCAGGCTATTCCTCGCCGGACCGCGAGCCAGACCCTGACGTCGCTGTCCGGGGTGCTCATCCAGTCCATGTGCTCAATGATCCCGTCGGGGATATCGAAGCTGTCGAAGAGGCGACCTGTGATGTAGCTGAACAGGGGTGATCCGGCCAGGGGCGGCGTCGTGGTGGCGGGAGTCGGCAGGTGTGCCTCGAAAAAGTCCCTGACGGTGAAAGCCATCGCGCCGCACAGGCCCTTCGAGGCGTCCCCGATGTCCACTGTGCCGTAGACCGGAACTCGCACGACGAGATCGGGACCGGTGAACGAGTTCGGAAAGTGGAACCGTTCGCGGTGGGAGCAAAACTGGCTACCGTGTTCTGCTCCATACCCATCCTCATGTCCCGTCGCGGAGGAAATCGAAGTTCAGGCCGGATGCTCCTGGCCCGGTGCCCGGGCCTGACTTGCGCGCCATCCACACCAGCGTCGATCCGTCGGTCCAGCGGGTCCGGCGCAGGTAGCGTGCCGCCTCGACGCCAGCGGGCGTGATAACCCGATCGGTCAGGTAGTACGGCGAACCGGGCTGCAGGATCTCGGCGTGCGGCAGCAGCTGGATCACCGTGCCGCCAGGGCCGGGGATGTCCATGGTGCCGCGGCGGAACATCATCTCGCCGGATTGGGCCAGCACCGGGACGAGCGGTATCCAGTTGTCCGGCGGCGGATACTCCAGCGTGTAGGCGATATCCGCGCTGCCGGGCGAGGGTGGGGCGGGGGTCTGGGTGGGGTCGGCGGCCAGTCGCGCCAGGTAAGCCTCGTAGCCGTTGACGGGCAGGTCCGCGCTGCCCTGGAGTTGCTGCTCGACAGCCCAGGCGAGCGCGGCGGTGTTGTCGCGCAGCAAGACCACGTCCTCAAGCGCGGCGGCGTCGTCGGTGAGCCCGAGGACCGGCGCGAGCACGATGAAGTCCGATAGCTGCCCGGAGCTGCCCGAGATCTTGAACATCGACCATGGTCGGCTGCTGCCGTTGACCGGGTACTGCTCGGCCGGGCGGATAAGCGTGCGCGTGCCGAACGTGTCGGTGACCACGAGGACCGTGACGCGCTGCAGGCAGCCGAACTGGCTGGGCACCGGCACGAAGAACCAGTCGGTGCCATAGACCAGGGCGAACTCCATCACCAGCAACGTGGCCAGGTCTACATTCTCCACGTTGAGCTGACCGAGATCGGATGCGCTGTCCTCGAAGTTCCACCACCTGTCTTCCGGCATGCCGCGGAAGTACACGTGCAGTGGGAGGAAGTTCTGGCCGGTGAAGACCGGAGCCTGCGGTTCGGACGCGGTGGCCGACTGGCCTTGGGTGAAGGAATACCAGTCCAGGTGGCCACCGGGGAACGCGTCGGCCTCAAGCACCACCGACTCCCCGGTGGTGGACGCGGATTCCACGGCGAAACTGTAGTCCAGCTCGGTGCCCTGCCACGCGGAGTCAGCGGCAGGCTGGCTGAACGCCGACTGCCGGAACGCGACGAAGGCGGCCAGCACGGCGGCGACCGCGGGGTCGCTGGCCTCCGGCGGCAGTGGCGGCACCGGTGTACGGCTGGCCTGCGCTGTCACAGCGGACCAGTACAGCGCTTCGCCGTCGGTGACCTGGCCGGCCGCGAGCGCCCTGAGCTGCAGTCCGGTCGTCCCCGCCAGCCCCGGGTCGGGGTCGGTCGCGGCGATGGGGAACGCCGCGCGGAAGGCGCCGATCACCGCTTGCGGCAAGGTGGCAGCCGCGGCCTGCTCTTCGAAGAGCAGGCCGAGCTGGACCGAGCCGCGCACCTGGAACCGCGCGTCTTCGCGTTCCACGTGTACCTCAAGCGGGAGCGTCTGATCGAAGGGCACCACGCTGCCGCCGGGCGGTCCGGGCCGGTAGCCGGTGATGGCCTGGGTTTGCACCCCGAGCACCGCCTGTACCGGCGACCCGCCGTCGCCCCCGCCGAACTCTCCCACCTGCCACTGGCGGGTGAGCAGCCACAGCGGGTCACGGACCTGCGCTTGCAGCGAGGTCGCCAGGGTCGCGTCGCGCGGCTGCGGCTCGAGGCGCGTCCAGCTCGTGATCGCAGGCACGACGGCCGTTCCCACTATCACGGGTGGCTTGATCACGGGCGGCTTGCCTACTGTCACCGGCGGCTTTACCACTGTTACGGGAGGCCGGCTCGCGGATTGCTCGTCAGGGGTCGACATGGCTGGTCTCCTCTGGCCCCGTCGCGAGGAACTGCGTGGCAGGCGTGGTGGCCTGCAGGTTGAACGGGAAGCACAGCGCCGGCAGCAGCTGCCCGAGCTGCTGCAGGGAGCTGAGGTCCACGGCGCGGATCTTGGCGAGCCCGAGCGTCTCCTCCAGGATCGTCGTGACGAGGCCGCCGTCCCAGCTCGGGCGGGCATCCGGGCACACCGCCAGCAGCAGAGCCTGCGGCGTCCGTGCCATCGGCTCGGGGTAGTTGAAAGAAACACCAGTGCTCGTTGCCTGGACGGGGATCCGGTCGAGCCATTCGTCCAGCAGCAGCCCGGCAAGCACTGCGGCAGCCGAAGGGTCCCCGGCGGTGATCGCCTCGATCGCGACGCGGCCGGAGGCGGGCGGGTTCGCCGGGTCAACAGGCAGTCCGAGCCACCGGTCGCCCGGTGTGGCGGGCAGCTGCGCGACGGTGAGCGCGGGTTTATCCGCGCCTAGCAGCCGGGTCAGCGCGGACGCGATGTCGAGACGCTCGGCGGCCGGACGGATGTGGCTGAGCTGGAGCAGCCAGCGGTCGGCTGCCTGCGGGTCTACGGCCAGCATGGCCACCGACTCCGCGAAGGCTGTCTGGAGGGCGGTCAGGCCCGGCGGGGTCAGATGCGGCAGGACCGGTACGCCGTCGCCGACGATGGCCGCGATCACCGCGAGCGCGGCCTGCGGGGTACTGGCAGGCAGCGGGCTCTGCTGCGCGGCGGCCGCGTTCTGGCTGAGCTGGGCTAGCACCTGCGCGGCCTGCGCGGCAAGGCCGGGCACCTGCTGGCCGGGGAGCGGGATGGAACCGCTGATGCCATAGCCGCTGGCCGCGATGAGCGCGGTGCTGACGGCCTGCGGCGCCGTCGCGATGCCAGTGACGGCGGTTTGCAGCGTCGCGATGTCGGCGTTCAGCTGGGTGAGCAGGGCGCTTGCCCGGTCGTTGAGGTCGGCTAGATCGATGGTTCCGCCACCGGCCGCGGCGTTGTCCTCCGGCAGGCTGAAATCGCCGATGGCGAGCGCTCGCGCCGCGCCAGCCATGTCCCGCATGGCCTGGGCTGCGGCAAGCAGACTGAAGAACGACACCGCGCCGGCGGTCGGGCCAACCGCTGCGTAGCTGAGGGAGATCGCCTGCGCATCCGGCGGCGGGTTCGCCGCGTAGATGATGCGGTTCTCCAGCTCGGCGCGCTGCGGCTGATCGCCGGCATTGGCGAGGGCGAGAACATCGAGCGGGCCGATATCCAGATCGCTCAGCGAGACCACCGCCAGGCCTGGCTGGGTCTGGGCGCCTGCGGTCCAGGTCACCTGGCAGCGGACCGTCGCCGGGTCTGGGAGCCGGCTGGCCACCCAGGCGGAGAGCCACGGTTCGGCTGTCGCGCGCGGGTGGGTGCTTACTCCGGCCCAGGCGGCAGGCGTGACCGGCGGGCCAGCGAACAGCAGCATGAGGCGGTGCGTCACGTCCGTCCCGGCTCTGGGGGTCGCAGGGAAGTCGGGCTCGGGCGGCTGGCTGCCCTGGGATATCGCGCCCAGCATGCCGCCTGCCCGGCCGAGGTTGCCGCGCATGACCTGGAACACGCTTTCCGCGAGGGACACGTCGCTGAGCGCGCTGAGCATGTCAGCGATCTGGCCTAGCACGCCAAGTATCGCGTTCTGGGTTGCGTTGTCCGGCGGCGCGGGCTGCGGCAGGCCGGCTGCCCAGGTGCCCCCGACCGGGAGCGCGCCGGACTCCCAGGCGGCGTTCAGCTTGACACCGTCCACGACCTGGGACGGCGCCTGCACCGGGCCGGCCGCGGTCTGCGCGGTAAGGTCGGTGCCGATCAGCGGGTAGGCGTTGCGGAACGGCTGGATGTAGGCGTCGAGCTGCAGTTCATGCAGGCCCTGCTCGAACTGGTAGCCGGTCAGCGCGCCGAGGCTCTGGCCCTGGCGGATGCCGGCCAGCAGCCACAGCGCGGCGGATGTCCGCTGAGACGAAAGGTCGATGGCGAGCAGCTGCTCATCGGAGGTGCCGCGGTGACTGAGGTAGCCGCTGCGGAGCACGGCGCCGGCCGCGGCCTGGGTCATCGAGGGCGCGTGGATGAACCCGCCGCTGCTGCTGTCCGGCTGCTGGACTGCCGGCAGCCCCGCGGCGGACCGGCTGGCGTCCAGGAGCTGAACGGCCGCGGCCTCCGCTCCGGTCACGACGGGCGCGGGCGTGGCCTGGCGGACGTTCTCCACCCAGCCGTAGCCGCCGAGGTACACCGCGGGAGCATCTGCTGCCTGGCCGGCACGCTGCGCGCCCAGCAGGTCGGTGGCGAGCGCGGTGATCCACACGTCGAGGCGGTGGCTGCACGCGTCGAGCGTCTCGGTCAGCAGGCGGCCGAGTTCCGCCGTTGGCAGGACGGCGAGCCGACCGAGGCTGGCACGCAGCTCGGCGAGCGACGCGAACGGGGAACCGGGCGGCGGCTGCAGGTCGTCCAGGTACGTTGCCCAGGTGACGGTGGAGCCCTCATCTACCGGGCGGCTGATGATCTGTGCGGGGGTGATGTCCTGGGCCGAGGGATCGATGTTCACCAGCTCCTGCTCAAGCAGCGCGGACGCCGGCAGCAGCCCGCCGTCCGCCTGCGCCTGGCCCGCGAGCCGCACATACTCATCCAGCACCGACTGGCGCAGGACCCGGTACAGAACGGACGCTGGCTGAGGGCCCGGATAGTTCTCCGCCCAGATATCTTGCGCTGACGCGGTGGCCAGCCACTGGATGTAATTGAGCTGCTGACTTCCGACGGTGGCGTCGCTGGCGAGCGGTTTGGTCTCGGACAGCGCGCCGTCCTGCACGTTCGGATAGGGCACCGGGTAGCTCTCCTCGCCCATCGAAGTACGGACGATGCGCGGCGCCCAGCTAGTGAGCCCTAGCGCGTCCAGCGGCGTACGGCCGGTGCTGAGGTGCTGCAGCCACCAGTCCTGGGGCTCTATGCCGAGGAACGGGAGCATGTTCCACATCAGGGTGTCGCCGATAACCTGGCGGGCGCGGAAGACGACCGCGCTGGCGTCCATCCCGAGTACCTGGGCGAGATCGCTGTCCGGGTCGGCGGAAGCCCCGATATGCGGTGCGAACTGCACGCTGGCCTGCCACACCGGCAGCAACTGGGCAAGGAAGCCGGCCAGCGCGCCCCGCGGATCGGCCGCGCTGCGGGTGGGCGGAGCCTGGGCGGCCAGGAGCGCGAGCGAGGTCACCGGCAGGATCCCGTACGGTGTGCTGCCGACCCGGAGGGCGGGCAGCGGACCGCGCGGGATCGCGTTGGCGAGGGCGTACGTCCGGGCAGCGCAGACGTCATCAACGCTGAACTGCGGCTCCATGAGCTGCGCCATGAAGTATCCCAGCGTGGCGGGCCACAGGGCCGTCATCATGTCCTGCCCGTTGCGGGTCCCGTAGCCATCGGCGTACTGTACGTGCGCGAAGGTCGCAGCGGGGATGCCGAGCAGTTGAGCGGCTCGCGTTCCGTCCCCGTCGGCCGCCGCGGTCAGCGGACCGGATCGCTCGACCGCGAAGCTCACCGCGTAATCCGGATCCTGCTGGCTGTACCCGGCGGAGGCGTCTGGGGTGTTCTTTGTCGGTGCGCCCTGGGGGACGAAGGCGAGTCCTTCGCTGTAGTGGTGTGCGTCGAGCAGTCCGGTCAGGACCCCGGCTCCATCCGTCGTGTCGCCGGCGGCGGCCATGCCGTACACGATGATGCGGTCGAAGCCGGCCGAGAACTCGGCGTCGGTCAGCGGGATCCGCAGCGCCATCCCGGCCGCGACGGCCTGGTCGAAGTCGACCAGCCAGCTCATGCCCGCGTCGACCGGCAGGCCCGCCGCCATGGTGCCATCGTGCGGTGTGAATCCGACCGCCAGACGGGCCGTGATCGGGCCGCCGGTTACCTGGCGCGTATCGGAGCCACTGTAGAGCGCGACCGTCCAGGCACCTGGCAGCGTCAGCGTGGTAGACGCCTGCTCATAGGAGCTGGGCCGGGTTGGCGGCGAGGGGAATTGCGGCGGCGGCGAGGGCTGCTGGCCGGCCGGGGTGGGTGCCGTGGGCTGGTCGGCGGCGTTCACCGGGGTGAGCTGGAGCGCTATCCACGCCGCCCGCGGCGGCCCGTAGGCGGCCGCCAGCACTCGCCACGGCGCATGCGCCGCGTCGGAGGACGGCGGGTTGCCCGCTAGCCAGAGCTGGGTCCAGTACGCCTGGCCCGCGCTGATCTCGTCCGCTGTGAGCGCGGACTCGAAAGCGGAGACGCTCACCGTGTCCGGGTACACACGCAGCAGCAGGGCCGGGCCTTCGGCAACGCCGGCGTTGACTACGTCCGCTACGAAACGGGTCTCGATGCGGAACGGGAACAGCAGCAACGGGACCGAGGCGATCAGCATGGTCGGTTCGGTCACGACGCCACCATGAGGCTGGCGTGGATGGCGATGCGGAACGGCAGGCGCAGCGTGATGTAGGCGGTCTGCGCCGCGTCGGTTCCCCACCCGTTCTGGGCGTCGCCGGGGTTGCCTATCTGGACACGCTGGGGGGCAACCGAGGCCGACAGGAACGGGGGCGGCGCAACCTGCGCCAGCACGGCTGAGAACATGGAGGATGCCAGGCGCCACGGCGCCCACGGCGGCAGGTAATCCGGCTGGGCCGGCGCCGTGGCGCCGTCGGCGAAGCTGGTCCAGGCCAGGTCCGACCACTGGGTCACTGTCCCTTGCGCGGACGGCTCGAGCCCGAACCGCGGGCCGCTGGGATGCTGCTGGAACACGAAGAAGAAGCCTTCGGGGGAGGTCGGGGTCCCGCCCTTGGCGTCGGCCGGGCTGAGGTTGAATCCGATGAACGTGATGTCGCCGGGCAGCGATCCGGCGTAGATCGGGTACCGTTCGTCGCTCGTGTCGATGACCCGCTGGCCGCCGGAAAGTGTCGCCTTCGCCGCGTAGATGATCGCGTCGGGATAGCGGCGGAGCAGGTCGCCGCGGATCAGCAGCGCGATGTTGCCCGGCGGGACCCCGGTCCGGTTGTCGTGCGAGCCGAGGCCGAGGGGTAGCTGCCAGGTGCTGATCGGCGGGATGTCCTTGAGTGTCTCGGCGAGCTGTGCCGGGTCGGTGGGATCGCCCGGCTGCGGCACGTACCTGCTGACATCCCAGAACTGCCGGAAGTACGTGCCCATGCCATCGGTCGGATAGCCGGCCAACAAGAGCTGGCGTGCCATCTCATGGCTGAGGCCGGCCAGGTATGCCTCGATGAACGCGTGGTTGGCCTGGAGCAGCCCCACCGAGTTCGCGGGGACCTGGTCCGCTCCCGGCAGCACGTACTGCGGCGACAGGTTAGCCAGCGGCGCGTACATCGGCTGCGGGAACGCCGGCGCCGCCATGATCGTCCGGATCGGGTCCGGCGGGTGCCAGGCAAGCCCGGACGTCACCGTGATCATCGACAGCGTCCGCGCGGGAACGGTTTTCGCGGGATCCAGTGCGGCAAGGACCGTCTGGCTGAGCTGGGCTGCGTCCAGCGCGGGTGCCAGCGGCGGATCCGGTGCGGCTGCCTGCCAAGCGGCGGCGAGCGGCACCAGCGCGTTGCGGAACAGCGCGGCCTGCGCCGAGTCGGTCTTGCCCGTTACGGGCAGCGCGACGGCCGGCACCGGCGGGGCGGCCGGCGGCACGGTAATGGTGAAGTCCGGGTGCAGCGGGGCACTCGTGATGGCTTCCCGCGTGAAGAGTTTTAGCTGCACGACCCCGATCGGCAAGCGACTGGGCGAGCCCGGTGGGACCTCGGCGAGATTCTCGATGGGCACCAGGCCGGGCGGCGTGGCCGGGGACGGCACGATGACGGCCGTGTTCGCGTTGATCCGGTCGACCAGCGAGCCCGGTACACCGCCGAGGCTGACCTGCCTGCGGCGGATGGCGCCGGCCGGGCTGATGACGCGACGGGCGGCGGGGGAGAACAGCAGCAGCGGCAGCCGGCTAGCGACAACGGCGGCGCGCACGGTGGCTGTACCCGTGGTGGCGGAGCCGGCCGGGAGCTGGGTGTGCAGCGGGGAGGTGAGGGTGAGCTGGGTAGTAGCGGTCGCTGCGGACAGGCTGGCGTGCAGCCGGGTGAGCACGCCCCGGGCGAGCTGCGCGCCGCGCAGCAGGGCGTTGGCCTGCTCGATGCCCGCGACTTGCTGCCAGGCCGAGGCGAGCAGGGCGGTCAGCCCCGCCTGCACCACCTGGGCGCCCAGGCCGGCGGCCGTGCGGTTGCGCGGGTCGAGGCTGAGCTCATCCAGCCAGCCGGTCCCGCCCGGCGTCACGGAAAATCTCCCTGCCTGCCAGGCGCAGTACAGCGGCGGCACGACCTGCGGGTCCGGTGCCGACGGGTCGTCGGTGACCGGCTGCATCCGGTCCACCAGGCCCTGCATGGCGACCTGGAAGTCTGTCTTGCCCGGGTCCGGCCATGCGGTGGGCTGCGCGGCCAGGCTCTGCAGCGCGCCAGGCAGCCCGAGCGGTGCGCCGCCGCTGGGGAAACCGGATGCCGCGTCGTCCACCGCCATGGCCCGCTGGCCGATGCCGGGGCCGAGCACGACCGGCGTGAGCTTGCGGACCAGCGACTCGAAGTCGCCCTGGTCGCTGGTGTGGAACTGGAACTGGTAGTAGACGGGCAGCCGCAGCGGCGGTGTGGTGCTCTGCGTCCACGCGGTGCCGGTCGAGGTCATGCCGGACACGTCCAGCCCGAGGCCCGCCTGCCTGCCTATCTCGAAGGCGGGCACGACGAACGCGGTGTAGGTCGTCTCCGGATCCAGGCGTCGCGGGCACAGCAGCCGCGATATTACGGCGGCCGGCTGGCTGGCCAGCGTGGCCGCGAGCCCTGCGGCTCCCGCCACCTGCACGTGTGCCCAGTTCCAGGCGTCGTCGAGCGGCTGCAGGCCGGTCAGGTCGGTCACGTCGATGGCGGGCAGCGGCTGGAGTACGCCGGGGACGGTGCTGTACTCGGCCGGCGTGAGCGCGACGAGCACCAGCCAGGGGCGGAGCCGGTCCCCGGCCGGCCCGGCCGGGGTGAACAGCCACGGGAAGTCGGGCGTGTCGAACTCGATCCCGGCCAGGTAGTTGGGCTCGAAGTTGGTGGTCGAGTCGCGCGGCTCGGTACGGACCACGTGCCTGGGGTCGATGCCGATGACGTCGCCTGGGCCGAAAGTCTGCACGGTAACCGGTGGCACCTGATCGGTTACTGGAGTGGCGGCGCTGGCGGTGAGGGTCAGCGCCGCCACCGAACTGGCCCGGGCCGGCAGCGTGCCTCCGTTGTCGGGGTTCGTCAGGGTCGCGACGAGGCCCTGGCGGGACCAGGCGAGGAACTGGTACTGCCCGAGGCCGGTGCTTGCGTCGCTCATGCCGCAACCTGGTAGGCGGGTATCAGCTGGATGTGATCCTGCTGGTCCGGGTTGGCGGCCAGGTAGGCCCGCATCGCGGCCCGTGCCTGGTAGTGGGTGCTGGCCGAGGTGAGGATGTCCGAGCGCTGGGTCAGGTCGGCGGTGCTCGCGACCAGGTAGCGCATACCGCTCACCGTTAGCGGACTGGGCGCGGACGTGGCGTAGGCAGCTAGCCCGGTGATCCTGGCCGGGCCGGCCGATGCGGCACCGCTGCCGGCCAGCGCGTCGTGGACGGCGGCCGGCATGTTGTAGATCCCAGTCGAGCGGGAGACCAGCGTGTAGTCGTCGATGTAGCGCTCCTGGTAGGACACCACGCGGGGGCTGGCGTGGCCGTTCCTGATGGGCACCGCACCCATGGACACGCCCGCGTCGAACGGCTCGTAGGACGGTGCGCTGAGCTTGTCCGCGTCGCTCATGTTCGTGAACTGCGCGATCGCGAAGTCCTCCTGCGTGGCGACGGGCGTCACGGGCGTGCCGTTGAGCGTGACGGCGGAGATGGAGAACTCGGTGCCGTCGGCGGGCGGTGCGTTGTCGAACTTGGTGATGGGGATGTCCAGCGGGACGACGGTCTCCCGCACGCTCAGCGTCCCGCCCGGCTGGACCACGATCTGCGCGCTGCCCGCCGGGAGGGACCGCAGCGACACACCCGGTGAGCCGGTGGCCGGCGGCTGCGCGCTCCAGTTGCCCGGGTTGGTGAGTGCGGCCGTCAGCGGGGGCAGTACCGCGACGCTCGGCAGCGTGACCTGCGTCGAGTCGCCGCAGGTCAGGTCGATGGACACGCCGACGCTGAAGAACAGGACGTGCAGGCTGGCGGTGCCGTGCAGGTGCCAGGGCTCCGGTCCGGAGAACGTGGCGGTGAGCTGGATGCCGGCGAACGAGTCCCCGTCGTAGCTGATGTCGAAGGCCGCGGAGAAGTCGGCGGAGAAGGAGAACGGCGAGAAGACGAACAGCACGTCGTAGCCGACGTGGCCGTGGACCGCGAACCCGCCGGCCGAGGCGTACGCGTCGACGTTGGCGCCGAACTGAAGCGTGTTCGAGGTGATGGCGAGGTAGCTGCTGGCGCTCAGCCGCGGGTTGCTGCCCGAGCCGAGGCTCACGCTCATACGCTTCAGCGCTGGGACGCCGGGCGGCGGGTGGAACTGCGGGTTGAAGCCGCCGAGCGAGAACAGGAAGTCGGGATTGCTGCCCCAGGTCAGCCGCATCGCCATGTCACCGGAGAGCTGATAGGCGAGCAGGTAGGAGTCGTAGATCGTGCCGTCGATGGCGAGCTGGTCCAGCCCGAAGTCGATGGTGCCGAGCACCTGGACGTGCAGCGAGATCAGGGCGAAGTCCGGGTCCGGGATCGTCGCCGTGATCTCGCCGAGGATGGCCAGCCGTACCGGATCGGGGACTTCGAGGATGACGCCGACCTCGAAGTCCAGCAGCGTGGGCGTGCCCCAGCCGATGGAGAACATGGGCCCGAACAGGTAACGTCCCTGGGCTGGCGGGAAGAAGGTCTCGATCTCGCTGATGATCTGCGGCGCGTTGTTGATGGGGTCGGCGGGGAACAGGATGTTGTTCAGGTCGTGTGCGCGCAGGCCGGCTTGCAGCGCGTCGATCACCATCGTGCGGTTCACCCCGCCGAGCCCGCCGACACCGTTGATGGTGAAGCCGAATCCGATGTTGACCGGCGGGAAATCGAACGTGATGATCATCAGGAAGGAGAATCCCTGATCGCCGTTCGGCAGCTTGGTGTCGATCACCGCGATGACGTTCACGGTCACGATGTCGGCCAGCCCGACGCTGAGCACCCCCGCGTAGCGACCCTGGACGGGATCGTAAGAGATGAAACCCCCGCCGGTCGCGAGGCCAGCGTCAATCTGGAGGCCGAGCCCGGTGGGCGGCTTGATGCCGAGGCCCAGGTTGACCGGCCCCAGGTTGCCCTGGCTGAACCCGAGGTCGGCGGTCATGCCCAGGCGCTGGACCGCCACCGAGATCGGACCGAGTGTCCCCGATCCGTCCAGGCTGAGTTCCACCGGCAGGTCAGACTGGCCGGGCGTGACCTCGATGTGCAGGGTCTGGATCGTGAACGGGCCGACCGACACGTTAACCGGCAGGGCGAAGCTCGGGCTGGCATTGCCCTCGATGAACAGTCCGTGCGCCGAGGACCAGCCCAGCGTCAGGTTGAACCCGAAGTTCACGTCGAGCGGTATGAGCGACGCGATGAACGAGTCCATGTTCGCCGTGTTGAGCTGGAAGCTGCCGTTGCTGATCCCGGCGCTGACGATCGCGCTGAGCACACCGCCGCTGATATCCGCGCCGCCGCTGACCGTGACCGAGCCTGCCGCGACGCCGAGGCCGTCGATGACCGTCAGCAGCGGAACCGGCGTTCCCCGCGGGTCCGCGTAGGCGAGCGTGACCAGGATGCTGCCCGATGCGACGTCGGCGACTCCGCCGGCGGTCAGGTTGTTCCGCAGCGTGGCGCCGGATCCAGCGCGGAACACGAACGCGATGCCGTCGGTGACGTTCAGCGAGGTATCGATGGAGAACGTGAGCGCATCCGACAGCTGATACCGCAGGTCGGTCCCGCCCTGTACGTACGGGACGACGGCGAAGCCGGCGTCGGTGCCGCCCGGCGTGGTCGGCCGCAGCGCCGTGATGGCGACGCCCGCGTCGATGCCTCCCCACCCCAGGTCCCGCTGGAAGCTGAACAAGAACTGCGTCATCGGATCGGTGGTGGCCAGCGGCGCGTTCTGGCCAGTGATCATGAACTCGGCCCGTGGTGGCAACGCCCGCAGCTGGATGGGGGCGGTCAGGCCGCTGATCACCGCGCCGAGCAGCACCGGCACCGGCGTAGCGTCGAAGTCGGCGTGTCCCCAGGAGTACACCTCGGTGAGCAGCCCGCGGATGTTGCTGAACAGCATGGGCACGCGGTCCCAGTGCACGACCCGGCGCACGTGCTCGACCTGGTAGATGGCCGGGTCGGCGTCGTACGGGTCACATTCGATCAGGCCGAGGAACAGCGCGGCGCCTTCGATGACCAGGGCCTGTGACTTGAGCGCCTGGACGATGACGTAGTCGAACAGCCGCGGTACGAACTCGGTCTCAATGCCGGTCGCGGTCAGGTAGTCCTGCGGCGCGCTCAGCGCGCTGATCACGGCGTCGATGCTCTGCAGGAACGACGCGAGCGTGCTGGCGAGCTGGATGAACGCCGCGGCGATCGTGGTGTCGTCACCATCGGTGATCGCCTGCTCCAGGTCGCTGACCTGGTCATACAGGCCGCTGAAGTCGAGCACCGCCAGGCCTATGTCAACGGCTCCAGGCGGCAGGTCCCAGCCGAGCAGCGCGAGCACGTCGCCCGGTCCGGTCTCGGTGACCAGGATGTCGCCGACCGAGGTGAACGCGGCCGCGACCCTCTGGATGACGCTGTCGAGTGTGGATGGCATCACGACCACGCTCCGGTGGCGAAGTTGAACGGCCGTTCCTTCTCGACCAGGGTGAGGCTGGTCAGGCTGATCCCGAGCGCGGTGAGGAACTTTTTCGGCGATTTGGCCGGAGGGTCCGGGTACTGGAGCACGCGGCCGAGCGACGGATCGATCGTCCCGGGGTCAGTGACCAGGCCTGACTGCTTGGCCTTCGCCTGGTTCTGCCAGAGCGTGAGCCAGTCATTGTCGTTCGAGCCGCCCGACGCCAGCTGCGGGTCGCTAGGGTCGAGGCCGAGGTGCTCACCCCACATCGCGCGCCGGATGTTGTCGATGAAGTCCGTGGTCGGATGTCCGTCGATGCCGCTGAAAACGCCGTAGTTCAGCTCGTGGTTGCGGTTGACGCCGAACTGAATCGCTTGGAGAACCTGGCAGGAGTCGAGCGATGCGCCGTCGAGGTTGGCTGAGCCGACGGTGGCCCACGTGCCGTCGACGATCGCGAACTTGCTGTGCACGTAGTTGGGCAAGATGATCGGGTTCGGGTTCACCTTCTTGGCCGGCGGGCTCGGCACCGGCGCGTTGTGCGTCCACGCGGTGAAGAAGCCGATGCGGCTGGCGTTGTCGCCGGCCTTGTTCCTGATGTTCTTGATGAGCCCTGCCTGCCAGCCGGTGTAACACGGCGTGTCCGGCTCCACATCAAACAGGCAGATGATCTGCAGGGTCGACCTGCTCTTGTCGTTCAGCGCGGCGATCAGGGCGGCGGCGATCGTCTCGTTGGTGAAGTACTGGTTCTCCAGGTAGATGTACTGCTTGGCGCTCTCGATGGCGCGCAGGTAGAGCTCGAGCACGCCCTGCTCGCCATCCGGCAGGCCAGGGAACACGCCCGGTTTGATGGTCCTGACCAGCTGCAGCGAGGCGATCGATCCGCCGTCCGGCGCGGTCGTGATAGGTGCCGGGAGATCGATGGGCGCGATCTGCTGTGCCTGCGGCTGGCCGAGATTCCAGTGCAGGATGAAGGCGTCGTGCATGTCCTTCACCGCGGGTCCGGTGACGGCGGCGCTCACGTCGTGAATGGGTATGTGCTCCTGGGAGGCCGTGCCGCGGTGAGCGTCGTACCCGAGGTGCTCGCCGTCGTCCCAGTAGCTCTGGTTGAACGGCGAGGACACCACGGTGACCTCGCTGTCGTCGACCATGACCAGCTTGGCGTGCACCCGGTTGTACAGCGACACGTCAAACCCGTGCAGCTGCGGCACCGTGCCGGTCACCTGGCCGAAGTACTTCTGCACATAGTGGAACGCACCCGCCACCCGGCGGAAGAGCAGCACCATCCACAGCGGGAGGAGCAGTATCAGGAGGAACGGTGCCGTCGCCCAGGTGAGCCCGACGACCGGCATCATGATCCGGACCGTCAGCCCGGCCTGGGCCTTCGCGAGCAGGATCCGCTCGGGCCTGAAGTCGCCGTGCGTGCTGTCGACCACGCGACCCGTGGCCGGATCGAAGGGGTCGCCGAACGAGATGACGACCTCCGGCTTTTCCTTCGTGTCGTCGGCGACGTAGTTCGACGGCATGTCGAACTCGAGCTGCATGACGTTGATGACCGACTGTGCGCCGTTCATGGAATCCGCGATGTGCTGCCAGGCGTCGTGGTCATCGATCAGCGGGACAATCCCGTTGCCGTCCCGAACCGGTAGCGCGGCGCCCTTCCCGCCCAGTGTGACCGTCCAGCCGGTGACCTCGGTCTGCGCGATCTGCAGGTCGCCGAGCGAGATCGGCGCAGTGCCACTGTCAGGCCGGGTCTGGTAAAGCAGCTGGCGGTGCGCCTGGGTGAATACCCGGATGCCGAGCGTCCTGGCGCCGAACGAGGTTACGGTGAGGTCACCGACGTAACTGACGCTGAACGTTCCGTCACTCTGACTGTCCGCGGAGCCGAGGGTGAGGTCCGTGCAGGCGGATTCGTCCGCGACCACGACCGTCAGCCCGGGGAGCGGCACGCCAGAGTCATTAATCAGCTTGCCGGTAAGCGATGTGCTCATCGCGGATCACCGCCGGCGCGGTATGGAGCCGCTAACCTCATGACTGCCCCAGGGCAGGCCCGCTACCTGCCCGCTGGTGAGCGGAGCGTCCGCCCGCCTTTGAACAGTGCAAAGGTATCTCAGCCGCTATGCGCGGGCAAGACCAAACGCTCCCCCTCCATCGCCGGTTCGGGTGGTGGAGGGAAGTGCTCGGTGGCGGCTGTTCAGCAGCCGGAGCCCGGGCCCGTGCTGAAGACCTGTGAGTGGGGCCCGGCTCCGTGCGAGCCGGCGCTGCCGGAGAGCCTGACGAGTCCGGTGGATCCGTCCTGGAGCTCGGCTTTGCCGGTGAGGTTGAGCTGGCATACCGGCGTGCCGCCCGGGCTGAGCAGGCTCACTGCCAGGGTGGTGATGTCCCAGTTGTCGTCGGTTTCTGGGAAGCTGCCGCCCTGGATGAGGTTGAGCCGGACGCCGGACAGTCCGTCGCTGGCGGTGGGGAAGGTGACCGTGTCCGGGATCGCGAAGTCGATCGGGCCGTGTGTGCTGTCGTTATCCCAGCTCCCTGCGTTCTTGGCTTTCAGGGTGATGGTGAACTGGCCGTCGTTCTTCAGGAACACGGTGGCGGTCGCGGTACTGTCGCCGCGGAGGTTGTCGTCGCCGGTGCCGACGGTGAACCGGATCAGGGTGAGGGGCTGGGGCGCGGTCGGGGCAGCGGAGGCTAGCTGGGTGAGCAGCGCGCCCGTGGGCGAGCCCAGGCCGGTTACCAGGTCGTAGCCGCGGACGGCCTTGAACCCGCCGTTGGTTCCGCTCTGGATGTCGTGGAAGCAGAGGTCGTACAGGTCGTTACTTCCGCTGTCATTGATGGTGAGCCCGATGTCGTAGAGCGTGGGATTGAGGAAGCCCATCAGGCCGTTGCCGTTGTGCTTGCTCAGCTGGTTCGCCAGTGCGGTGAAGCCGGCCCAGAGCGGGGTCGCGAAGCTTGTTCCCGACTGCCCGGTGATCCCCTGCGGCATGGTGCTCGGCGGCAGCACGCTGAAGATCTCGATGTCCTGGGCCACGATCGCCACGTCAGGGTAGTTGCGGTTCGCGTTCGATCCCCCGTTGGCCGCGGCGTTGAGCTGCATGATTCCCACCTGGTACGCGGGAATCGGGACATCGGAGATGACGCCGCCGCCGCTTCCCGGCCAGGCGGACTCGCTAGCGTAGTACGGCACCGGATACAGCGTCGGGCCGCCGTCATCCCCGAGCGTATTCGTGGCAAGGACGGTCCCGCCGACTATGGTCTGGTGGTTCATCTTCGTACTGTCCCACAAGTGGCCGGCACTGCCTTTGTCCCCGGAACTGGCGAAGAACGAGACGCCCTGCGCCGCCAGCTGGTCCAGCGCCTGCTGGGAATTGCTGCTCTTCCCGAAAAGGATGCAGCAGCACACGACCGTCAGCGGCGCCTTCTTGAACGTCGCCATCCCATGCAGGAGGCTATCCAGGCGATCGGTGATGCCGGTGGTTCCCTGGAAGAACAAGATGGTGGCCGCCGGCGCCATGGCATACACCAGCTCGATATCGAGATCAGCCTCTATGCCGACGGGCTGCGGTGGGCCGGCCGCGAAAGCGGGCGGGTTCTCAGTTACCACTGTCATCGGATTCGGTGCCGGCAGCGGGGTGATCTCGCCTTGCGCGGGCTCCTGGTCGCTGGCGTACAGCTGAACGTGGGCGTTCGTGAAGGCGGAAAGGCCGATGATGCCGATGTTCTCACCGCTCCCGTCCAGGGACTGGAGCGGTGAGCCCACCCCCAGGTAGGCGTTGCGGAGGTCCGCGGCGAGGTAATTACTGTTGTCGCCCGTGCCGTTCACCGTCGCGCTGACCGGCAGGACGGCTTCTCCCAGCCCGTTGATCTCCAGGACCGGGACGGACAGGTTCAGCGAGAGGTCGCGGTCGGTGGCGACGAATGTGCTCCCGTCTGGGCGGGCGCGGTAGAGGAGGTTGACGAACAGGGCGTCCTGCACTTGTGCCGCTGTCCCGGTGACCCGCAGCAGCAGGTTGTTGCCGAAGGTGGCGAGGGTGGTGAATCCGGCGGCGTCCGCCCAGCGCTGCGCAGCGGCATAGTCAGCGGCGGTAGCGCCGTAGGTGGCGGTGAAGTCCTGCTGCGAGATGTACTTGCGGTACTGCGGGCTCTTCGGATCCGAGACGCTGCCGATGAAGCTCTGCAGGCCCGCACTGTCCCGGACCGGCAGGCCGATGGACAGCGAGATGCCGGTGCCGGCCGGGACCGGGCCGGCCACCGGGTCAGTGCCGGGGCCAGGAGGCACCCCGTACGCCCCGGTCAGCTGCTGCGAACCAGCAGGCAGGCGGATCGGGTCCGGGAAGCGGATCGGGTCCGGGAACCCGGACTCGAAGACCGCGGCGACGCCTGCCCCGGTCGCGATGCTGAATCCGGCTACCGCGCCGCTGACCTCGGCGTGGTCAGCGAAGACGACCGATCCGTGCGGGGCGCTCAGCAGCGCCCGCAGCTGAGCACGCTCGCCGATGGAGACTGCCGGTGTCGCCTGGTCCTGGTCAGTTCCCGCGACCGAGATCGTCAGCTGGCCGGCTGGCTGCCCGGACAGCGGCTGGATCTGGGTGCCCTGGCCCGCCCTCAGATAGCTGAGCACAATGATGCGGGCCGCCCCGGCGGACGCCAGCCGGGCCCCGTCACCCACGTCGATGCTCGCGAAGACGTAATCGCCGGGATCCAGCATCAGCGACCCGTTCACGGTCACGGCGCCGTAGCTGCCCGGAACCAGCGACTCGGCTTGTCCCGCGGGCACCCTGACATCCTCGGTACCCGCCGCCGGAGTGGCGGCAAGAGGCAGCAGTGGCATCAGCGACACCGGAAACGGCTTTTCAGGTCGCTGTGTGCCCGAAGGACCGGTGACCGCATCAGCGAGGAAAATCCCGTTCGTAACATCGTGGCCGAAGGCTACCGACGGCGCGATGATGACACGACCCGGATCGATCACTGAACCAGCCCCCGCGACCAGCTGGCCGCCTTCCTGTTCCATGGCCACCGACCGGACTCCTATGTGGCCGCCGGCGACGCGATTCCCCCCGCCGAGGGACAGGCGCTGCTCCGCGTAAAGGACGAAGTCGCTGATCCCCGGCTGGCTGTACTGCCCGTGCGCGTCACCTGCGGGCACAGCTGTAGCTACATCCTGGCTCATCGTGATCCCCAAGTCCCAGGCGGACTAGCCGCCTGACCGTCTCCCCAAAGGACCGGATCTGGCCCCTGCTGACTTGAACGGACAAAACGGCACCCCGGTTCAGCCCGCCGCAACACAATGCGGTCCCATCTCACTGTTCATGGCTGGGATGCCCGCAGGTCGCCGCGGCGCCCATGCTGCAATCTGGTTGCAAGGCACCTCGCGGACGATGGTCGCAGACCCGATCATCAGGAGGCGCGTCATGTCATCCGCACCGGCGATCGATAAGTTCCTGAACGCCATCCAGACCGCCAGCATCCCGGCGTGCGACGCGTGGAGCGCGGACGCGACGCTGGACGCGACGGTGCCCAACTGGCGGCTGCATGCGGCAGGGGCCGACGCGATCCGCGCCGAGTACGCTCGCTGGTTCGCGGACCCGGGCCAGTTCGGGGAGTTCCGCCGGTTCCCGGTGCAGGCGGACGGAGGCCCGAGCGAGATCGTGGAATACACGCTCAGCTGGACTGAGCACGGTATACCGCATGCGGCCCATCACATGCACCTGCTCACCGTGCGCGATGGTCACATCGTGGCCGATACCGTGATGTGCGGTGGCCGGTGGCCGGCGTCTCTGCTCGCCGAGATGGAGGCAGCCGATGCTTGAAGGCCCGCCAGTGTTCGCCTGCGTGACCGACCTCATCGCCGGCGCGACCGAGCGTACCCCCCTGACCGAGGGGGCAGGCAAATCCGGGGCGCGGCTGGAGCGAGTCGTGATCGGCGGCCAGCGGTACGTGCTCAAGCATCTGGACCTGGCTGAGGACTGGACTATGCGGGCGTCTGGCTGCTTGCGCGGGGCGCCGCTGCAGGCCTGGCAGCGAGGCCTGCTGGCCCGGCTGCCGGCGTGCTTCAACCAGCCGATCGTCGGGGTAGCTCTGGAGGACGGCGGCGGCCCGCCGCCGTCGGGCGGGTGTGCCCTGCTGATGCGCGATGTAACGCCGTGGCTGGTCCCGGTGACCGATGAGCCGATAAGTCTGGATCAGCACCTGCGGTTCCTGCGGCACATGGCCGCGCTACACGCCGCGTTCTGGGAATGCGGCAGCGAGTGTGAGGTGGTTCCGGTCATGCACCGCTACCTTGAGCTGTCCCCTTGGCTGGCGGAGGCAGAGGCGGTCGTCGGCTCCGCTCACCTGGTGCCGCGGCTGGTGGGCGAGGGCTGGCCGCGGCTGGCCGAGGTCGCTCCGGCTGCGGCCGCAGTGGCCATCCCGCTGGCCCGGGATCCGGGTCCGCTGGTCCAGGCGCTGGAGGGCACCCCGCAGACGTTCGTGCACGGCAACTGGAAGCTGGACAACCTGGGCACCGACGCCGACGGCCGGACGGTAGTGCTGGACTGGGAGCAGCCGGGGCGCGGCGCGCCGCTGTCCGACCTGGCCTGGTACCTGGCTATCAACTGCCGGCGTCTGCCGCAGGGCAAACAGGATGCGATCGCCGCCTACCGCCTGGCGCTGGAGAAACACGGGATCAGCACCGAGGCATGGTGGGACCGCCAGCTGGCGCTGTGCCTGCTGGGCGCACTGGTCCAGTTTGGCTGGGAGAAGGCCCTCGGGGGTTACGACGAGGAGCTCGCATGGTGGCAGACGCAGGCGGTCCTGGCCGCTCCGCTCCTGGGCTGAGAGCCGCCTACGACATGGCGGCACTGCGATGGGCGGAGGGACCTGAGCCGGTTTACGCCAGCCTGGCCCGTGCGCTGCTCGCCCGGACGGACGTCGGCCTGGCGGGTGGCCGGGTGCTGGACCTAGGCGCGGGGACCGGGGCGGCCGGGGTGGCCGCACTGGCCGCCGGGGCGCGTTCGGTGGTCAGCGTCGACTCGGCCCTGGGCATGCTGTGCCGCTGTGCTGCCGGACTCCATCCGGTGGCGGCCGACGCGACCGCGCTGCCGTTCCGCGACGGCAGTTTCGACCTGGTCCTGGCGGCGTTCTGCCTGGGACACCTGGACCAGCCGGCCGCAGGGCTGCGGGAGGCCCGCCGGGTGGGAGCGGCCCTGGCCGCCAGCTCGTTCGCGGCCGGCTGGAGCCACCCGGCCAAGGCGGTGGTCGACGAGGTGCTTGGCGACTTCGGCTACCGGCCTCCGCCGTGGTACATCGCGTTCAAGCGGGACACCGAGCCGTGGGCCAGCGACTCGACCGCGCTCGGCCGGGACATGACCGCGGCGGGTTACACCGATATCCGGCTGCGCACGATCACGGTAAACACGGGTCTGTCCCGCCCCGCCGAGCTCGCGGCGTGGCGGCTGGGCATGGCACATGCTGCCCCGTTCGTCAGCTCGCTGACCTCAGCCCGGCGGGCCGAGGTGCGCCGCGCTGCGCAGGCCGCGGTGACGGGCACGGGCCCTCTCGTGGTGGACATGCTGGTGCTCACCGCGCGCTGAGCCTCAGCGGGTTCCCGGTGCCCGCCAGTCATCCAGGCGCCGGCCCGCGGCGCGCCGCAGCGTGCCAGCGTGCTCGCCTGCCTGGCGGGCCAGTCGCTCGGCGCGATCGGCCGTGAGATCCAGCCAGGCCGGGACCGCGAAATCGGCGGCGGCCTCGCCGGTCCACCACCAGGCCTCCACAGCGACGGACGCCTCGACTAGGTCCAGGTCCGCGGCGACCGCGTCGAGATCGACCGGCAGGCGCAGGGCGTGGCGGGCACGGTGGACCAGGACACGGGCCACGCTGACGTAGCGGGGCACCCCGAGGGCAGCGGCTCGCGCTTCCAGCTCGGACGCTATGGTCAGGGCCGCCTCCGGGTCGCCGCGCAGCAGTCCCAGCCGCCCAGTGATCAGCCGGTGCTTGAGCTCCAGCCGCCAGCCGAAGACCAGGTCCCCGGTCAGCAAGGTCCGAGCCTGGGCAAGCCGAGCCCGGGCGCCATCCGCGTCGCCGGCGTGCACGCACTCCTCGGCCAGGTCCTGCAGGGCGGCGATGGCGAGTTCCGGGATGCCCTGGCCGACCTGCCCCAGTTCCAGGGCCTCGAGATGACGATCGTGCGCCGGGCCGTCCGCACCGAGGTTGCGGAGCACCCAGCCCGCGAAGTTGACCGCCCGGCCCCTGAACCGCGGCACCTGACGGCGGTCGACCTCAGCTGTGTACCGGGCGAAGGCGTCCAGGGCCAGGGCTGGGCGCCCGGCCACGGCGTGCGCGTGCCCGGTGAAAAGCAGCGAGTGCAGGGTAGCTGCGGTATAGGCCGCTCCCTCCTGAGCGCGGGCCGCCGGGCGCAGGAGGGCCAGTGCCTCCTCGGTCTTGCTCTGGTGGGCCCTGAGCACCCCGAGCCAGGCCGCCGCGGTCACCCGGTCGGTCCCCTCGGCCAGTGCGAACGCCTCGCCGAGGAGCATCTCTGCCTGGGCCAGGTCACCGGCAGCGTGGCGGGTACGGCCACCGATGGCCAGGCAGCGGGACCGGATGGCCGGGTCGGCCGCGGCTAGCGCGCCGTCCGCGGCGAACTGCGTGGCCTGGGCGAAGCGGCGGTCGAAGTAGCAGGCCCATGCGCCCACCTCCAGGGCGGCGGCCCCGGCGGCCGCTGCGAGCTCGACGTCGGCCAGCGCCTGTGCGTACTGGCGCCGGCGGGTCCGGACCTGGGCCCGCTCGAGCCAGGCCTCCGGCTCCGGGTGCAGCGCCAGGGCGTCGTCCAGCAGGGCTTCGGCTGCGGTGTGGTCGAAGCGCTCGGCGGCTCGCTCGGCGGCGGTCCGCAGCGACCGGGCGGCCAGCACCACGTCCCCGCCCAGCCTTGCGTGGAAGGCGACCATGGCCGGGTCGGCGTACGGCTGGCGGGCCAGTACGCGGCCGGCCTGCCGGTGCAGCAGGGCGGCCCGGCCCGCGGTCGCGCTAGCGGCCAGCGCTTCCCGCACCAGTTCGTGCCGGAACCTGAACGTCCCGCCATCGGCGGCCAGCAGCTGCTGGGCGGTGGCGCGTTCGGCGTCGTCGAGCAGATCCACGGCCGGCCGGCCGAGCAGGGCGGCCAGTAGCTCGATATCCAGCTCCGGACCGATCACCGCAGCCGCGCGGAGCATGGAGCCGGCCGGGCCTAGCTCGTCGCAGCGCGCTGACACCGACTCGACCAGCGACGCGGGCAGCTCGGCCCCGGCGCCGTGGTGGGCTAGCTCGGTCAGGAACAGCGGGTGGCCCTTGGACCGCTCGTACAGCTCGGCCGCACGGGACGGGCCGACCAGCTCGGCGGCGGCCTCGCGGCCGAGCAGGCCTAGATGGACGGACGCGGTGGCAGGCAGGGGCGGGCCCTCACCGGAGCGCACCGCCGCGACCACCACGGCGGGCAGGTTCTCCCGCCGCGCGAAGCTCAGCCAGTTGGCCAGGGCGTGCCCGGCCAGGTGCGCGTCGTCGATCACTATCGCCAGCGGCGCCCGCTGGCTCAGGCGGGCCATCACTCTGACCAGCGCCGCGTACAGCGCCGCGGGGCCGAGCATGCTGTTGGCTAGAATCTGTTCGGTTCCCGCCGGTCGAGGCCCACCGGGGTCGAGCGCCGAGGCGAGCAGGGCGGTGAGGGTCACCGCGTCCGGGCCTAGCAGGTTCGCGGCGATGTCGGGTCCGAGCCGGCGCAGCAGCGCCGACAACGCGGTGAGGACGGCATCCAGCGGCAGGGCCCGGTCGAGCTGCCCGCACGAGGCCAGCAGCACCGTGTCACCCACTGCGGCCCGCCTGGCGGCCCAGGCGCGGAGCAGGGCGGTCTTCCCAATCCCCGCCTCCCCGTCGACGACGACGAGCTCGGTCGGCCCGTCGCGTGCCTTCCTGGCGATGGTATCGAGGTAGGCCAGTTCGTCATCCCTGCCGACCAGGTCGGCCGGGCGGCGGGCGGCCACGGGTGGCGACGCGGGTTCCTCCCCGCGCAGGATGGCGGTGTAGAGGCGCACGGTCTGCGGGGACGGGTCCGTGCCGAGCTCGGCGGCCAGGTGCTCCCGGGCCTTGGCGTAGGCGGCCAGGGCGGCGGCCACCTGGCCGCCCGCAACGTAGGCGCGTAGCAGCACCCGCAGCGACTCCTCCTCGTCGTAGCCGTCGGCCGCCACGGCGGCGTCCGCGGCGTCCGCGGCGGTCATCCAGTCGCCGGCCTCGAACAGCGCGGTGGCTGCCACCCGCCGGGCCCGGCCAGCCAGCCGGTCCAGCTCGGCCAGCCGGAGCTGGGCCCATTCACCAGGGACCGACGGCAACCCGTAGCCGCGCAGCAGCGAGAGCACGACCCGGGCCGCGGCCGCCGCGCCGAGCACGTTCCCCGCGCCGCGCCTGCGGTCCATCTCCTCGGTGAGTGCGGCGAGTTCGGACGCGTCTAGCCAATCGCAGACCAGCAGGTAACCGCGGTCTCGGTGCTGGATCCGCTCCCGGCCCAGCACCGAGCGGAGCCGGCTGATCAGCACGGCCAGCTGATCCTCGGGCTGGGCGGGCGGTGTTTCGCCCCACAGCGTGTCGACCAGCACGTCGGTCGGCACCACCCGTCCTTCGGCCAGGGCCAGCACGCACAAGGCCAGTCGGCCCTTCCTACTGCCCAGGGACTGCGGCTCGACGCCGTCCACGCCGAAATCACTTAGCACCCGCAGCGCCAGGGACTTCATGGCGGTATCAAACCGCAGCATGACCGTTGACCGCCATACCCGGCCGCGCTGCAAGAAACCTGCAACCCGGCCGGGCCAGGCTGATCCTCACCGGCAAGGCCACCAGTTAAGGAGATATCAATGACTGCAAAGGCGGAACAGAAGAACTTCACCGCCTCCGACGAGACCCGCGAGTTCGAGTACGGCACGCTGGACCTGCTGCGGATCGGCGGCGCCGAGATCGGGCGGCTGACGTTGCAACCGGGCTGGCGCTGGTCCGAGCACGTCAGGCCACTAGCAGGTACGGACCTGTGCGAGGCACCCCACTTCCAGTACCACGTGCAGGGCGTGCTGCACGTGGTCATGGCGGACGGCTCGCAGTTCGACGCCAGGCCCGGCGACGTCACCGCCCTCCCCAAGGGACACGACGCCTGGGTGGTCGGCGACGAGCCGGTGGTCGTGGTCGACTGGTGCGGCGCCAGCGACTACGCCCGAAGCGTTGTCTAGCGGACCACCACGTCGGCGCGGCCCTCCGATACCACGCTAGCCGGGTAGCCCTCGCTCTTGTCACCGGCGGGATGGCTGAGATCGATCGCCGTCACTATGTAGGAGCTGATCACCGCGCCGCCGTCATCCGGGGCAGCTCACTGGTACTGGAACTTCCTGCCAAGTCGTTCACCCTGATCGAAGGCGGCCTGGCGAGCTGACCTCGGGCTCCAGTGGCGCGCATGGTGTGCGACCGGGTCGTGCGCCACTGCCCTTAACTTCCGGGACTTCTATAGCTGGATGCCCGGTTCGAGGCTTTGTGTTGCAGGTTTGTCACGATGCTGTCTGTTAGTCTCACGCGCCCTGAGCGCAACGAAGCTCCTGGTAGGACGTGTGGTGTCTAGTCATCAGCGTCGTACCGAGGAGCTTCGTTGTGCGCTCAGTTTGCCATGGTCATTTCGCCTGCGTCCACTGTTGCCGCTGGTCACCGCGGAGGCGAGACGCCGGCTGCGGGGACGGGGGAGCTGCTGGCTCAGGCTGTGGCCGGGCCCGGGTTCTGGGAGGACCTGCTCGGGGAGCTGCGCCGGGCGGGCCTGATCGCGGAATTGCTCGCGGACGGGGTGATCGCGAAGGCGGTGGCGCAGGCAGGGCACGGGCACAAGCTGGACCGGGCGCTGACCGCCGAGGTGACCGTGATGTGCGTCCTGGTGGGG
>Ga0209530_1000380_pt1 | contig 33188 bp, 33 predicted proteins | sample BlaSpr_A8_Ref_O1_FD_187987 | JGI IMG/M metagenome (GOLD analysis project Ga0209530, IMG submission 187987) | Forest soil microbial communities from Thunder Bay, Ontario, Canada - Black Spruce, Ontario site 2_A8_Ref_O1 (SPAdes) (version 2) | ecosystem: Environmental > Terrestrial > Soil > Boreal...
GGTCCACAGAGTAAGTCGCGCCCCATGGGCATGGATGAAGGCAAGATTTGGATCGCGGAGGATTTCGATGCTCCTGACCCGGCACTTGAAGCCCTGTTCTATGACGCGCCGCTGACAAGTGCCCCAATCCGCAGAAGAAAGAAGAAACGTTGAGGTATCTGCTGGACACGGGTGTCTGGCTGTGGAGCGTTGGCGAGCCGTCGCGAATCTCGCGCAAGGCGCGCGATGTGCTGGCTGACGTCAGTCAAGAGATGTTTCTGTCGGCAGTCACTTCCTGGGAAGTTGCTATCAAGGCGGCATCCGGCAAGCTGCAGCTTCCTGAGCCGCCGGACTTGTATGTTCCAAGACGCATGGCGGCTCAGGGGCTGCGCCCGCTGGCCGTTTCTCACCAACACGCCTTGGCGGTATTCGGGCTTCCTGCCCATCATCGAGATCCTTTCGACCGTCTTTTGATCGCGCAAGGCAAGGTGGAAGAGATGACAGTCATCAGCGCCGATCGAATGTTCGACCGATATCCGGTACAACTACTCTGGGCTGGACAATAAGAAAAGCCGCCCTGTGAGGCGGCTTCTAAATTACTTCAAGGAATCAAGCCGCGTTGCTTTCCGCTGGCGCTCCTTGCCACGGCTCGTCGTAGCTGCCCCCGTAAATGGACGGACACTTCGCCCCCATAGGACGCAAATAGGTGGCAAGCTGTCCGCGATGGTGGATGCTGTGATTGTTGACGAAGCCGAGATAGTAGACGACGGGCAAAGTGAAAGCGCCGTAAAAGTCTACCGGAGTAAGCAATTCTTCCGCCGACATTGCCCGCACCCGCTCAATCGCGCGGAGAAAGTTCTGCTCGTACCAGGACGCGAGTTCGGCAGAAGTCTTCGGTTCGTCCTTAAACCGTGCTTCCATGAGGAACTTGCGATCCGCAGTCTCATCGAGCATCTGCACAACCGCGGACGCCAGATGCCACGCGAGTTCCTGAGCAGTACGGGCGTTAGGATCGGGTTTGTAGTCGCGTTTAGCGTCGGGAATCGCGGCCAGAACCTTTTTCGTGGCTTTCATTTCGTTGGCCAGACCCATGAGCATTGTGTCGCGGTAAGCGGTTGCGAATTCCGGAGTAGGACCTTGCTGGGGTGTTGCCATTTTGTTCTCCTTGTTGTCTTGCTACGAAGTTGCTATGGGTGTGACGTTGAAAGGGGCGCTCAGGTAAGCGCCCCTGACTGTGAAATTTTTTAATCCTGCTAAACGCTGACCGGCTGCTTAATGCCCACCGGCACGGGTGTCAACCAACCGAAGCGGTCGGCTTTTTCACCGTGCACAATGCCGTAAAACTCTTTTTGAATGGCTTTGGTCAGGGGTCCGGTCACACCTTTGCCGACGCTGATCTTATCGACTGAGCGAATCGGGGTAATTTCAGCGGCGGTGCCAGTCAAGAAGGCTTCGTCCGCAATGTAAAGCAGTTCACGCGGAATGCCTTGTTCGGCGACGGGAATCCCCAAAGTGCGGGCAATCTGCAGGACTGAGTCGCGCGTGATTCCGGGCAACACAGAGTTGCCCAAGGGCGCTGTCTGTAACGTGCCATTGCGCACGATGAAAACGTTCTCGCCCGAACCCTCGCTCACGTAGCCATTGGCATCAAGCGCAATGCCCTCGACGTAACCGTTGATAATGGCTTCCATCTTGATCAGCTGCGAGTTCATGTAGTTTGCGCCGGACTTGGCCATGGCTGGAAGCGTATTCGGCGCAATGCGCGTCCACGAAGATACGCATACGTCCACGCCCTGCTCGGCGTCGCTGCCTAAATATTTCCCCCACGGGTAATTACAAATGAAGACTTCGGTTGGTGAATTAAAAGGATTGACTCCGGCTTCGCCGTAACCGCGCAGAATGATGGGACGCATGTAGCACGGCCACACGCCATTGTTCTTTACTAGTTCCACCATCCCGGCGAGCAACTCTTCGCGGGTGAAATCCACATCGATGCGGTAAATCTTCGCCGAATCCAACAGCCTTTGTGTGTGTTCCTGGGCGCGAAAAATCGCGGGTCCGCCAGGAGGCGCGTAACACCGGATTCCCTCAAAAACCGAGGAACCATAATTGACCACGTGCGACATTACGTGGATTTGCGCATCATCCCAGGGGATGAGCTTGCCGTTGTGCCAGATTTTTTCCGTCTTCTGAATCGCCATGAGCACTCCTAAAGATTATGATTCACGCGCACCGCGGAGAGATTCGCTGTTTAGATGCCAAAATTCTTTCCGTGGGCGGACCCGCCTGCTGGCACTTACGACAGGCAGCACGGTACACGAGGAGGCAGGGCGAAGCAAACTACGAGGAATTATAACCCAGTGAGGCGACAGTGCAGGACGATTTTAGGCTTAAGGGGGGAAAAAAAAGCTGGGGCGCAGAGAGCGTTCATCCCGAGCCCAACGAAACGGTCGCAGCAGTTTTTGTGACAAATTTTGTTACTTATTCACGCCTGGGTTGTCGGCAGTAGGCACCAGCTCAGCTTGAGCGACTGCCGGCAGTTCATCCCCTCTGAAATACTGTCCTTTAGCGGCCCGCATTTCGGGCATGGCGGCGTAGGGTTTGCTGTAATCGTTGGCCGCATTCCAGAACAGAAAGCCGATTCCACCAGTGGACTTCGCCGTCTTCACCTGTACTTCGATGTACTCCGGCGAGTAAGTCTTGGTGCGCCAGCGGAAGGCCTGGAGCCACGGACGTATCACAACGTCGCTGCCCTTGGTGATCAGTTCGAAGCGCTTCATGGATTCGCCGATAAAATGTTCGGGAGCATCCCCGGGATGCTCGATTCCATCCATGCCGAAGAAGTGGGAGGGATAGATCATCGGCGAAAGCACATCGCAATACTTTGCCATCTGCACGATGTCCTGCCCTGTGTGTGCCAGGTCGACCGGCCGCTGCCAAGCCATGATCCCGAAAACGTCGAGCGAAAGCAGCACGCCGGTGGGATGCAGTTCGGCGTAGGCATGTTTCAGGAAGTCCGCGATCACGTCGGAACGGTGCCAGGTGGGATGCTCAGTCTGGAATACAAAACTGGCATCTTTCTGATCTCCCTCAGCCGGAAACCGAACGTAGTCAAATTGAATTTCGTCGACGCCGGCTTCGGCGGCCTTCTTGGCCAGCGCGATATCGTATTCCTGTACTTTGGGTTGCGAGGGATCGGTCCATACCAGCTTCCCGTTTTCACGCCAGGGCTGGCCGGTCTTATGGGATTTCACCGCCAGCTCAGGATGCGCAACCACCAGCCGCTCGTCGCGAAAGATGGCGACTCGCGCAATCGCATGCATGTTCTGCGAATGCAGGAAGTGAGTGAATTTGGGCAGGTCATGAATGGCAATGTGGTGTCCGCCGGCAAGCGGGTGATCGAAAGGAATGTTGATGCTTCCATCGCTATCTTTCACGTCGAAAACCACGGCATTTCCGCCCAGTTCGCGCCAATGCTTGATGATGCGCAGGCCGTGATCGCTGGACGCCATCAGTCCGGTTAAGTAGATCGCGCGCACTTCAAGATCGCGAGGCACCGGAATGGTCTTTTCGACAATCGGCGAGGGCAGGATTCCCGGTACGACCAGCTCTTGTCCTGGCTTGAGATAGGTGCCCTGCGGATTTCCGCTTGCCTGACGAATGGCTTCACCCAATTCGCTGGAAGTCAAGTAGGATGTCTGCGAAAGAAACCGATGGGCAACCAAGGTGACGGTGTCTCCGCGCTTGGCTATGTAGGCTGCGCTCCCCGGCGGGGCGATGCTCGTGACCACTGCAGGGTGGGCGTCTGGCTTAGAAGGGGTTGGCGCCGGATTCGACGTACGCACGAGTTCAGTATTTTGCCCGGACTGGGCGGCCGACGCCGGTACTTCAAATGCCAATCGCCAGGAAACGAATCCTAAAGCCAGACAAGACAAAACTATGATGAGAATCGAGCTAGCGTGGCGCAAGTTTTTCTCCGTGAAAACGCGTATGGCGCTTTCTCCGGATGCTAGCGGGCGGCCAATTCCTGTGCTAGTTACGTGTGGTCAAGGCCGTAGAGGTATATTTATCGCTCACCCCCGCTACCAGAGGAACTTCCCGCGTGCGCAAAGTATTTCCTTTTCCATGATTTCTCCCTGTCATGGAAATGCCACGTCCGGCTGTCATCAGCATCTAAGTTATGGAGGAATAAGCGATTGGCAGTTCGCGGGGGATGGCGAGTCATTTGCACTAAGGGACGATGCGTTAAGTAAGGTGTCGACAAACAGCCCGGAGAGTGACAGAATTTGTCGCTCCCGAATCACCAAGAGTGCAGCACTCTCGCGCAGTCAACGGAAAGCCAGGAAAAGGAAGCGCCCGGAATGAAAAACGTCCTTAACACAGTGCTCGACCCCACCCGCCGCAGTACTGATGCCAGAGATTTTGACAACACCTTGCGCCGCAAGATTGTGGGCCAGGATGCCGCGCTCGAAAAGGTGGTCGAAATTTACCAGATGTTCCTGGCGGGATTGAATCCTCCGGGACGTCCGGTGGGAAATCTGCTTTTTCTGGGGCCCACGGGATCGGGAAAAACCCGCGTGGTTGAAGCCATGTCCGAGACTTTGTTCGGAGATGCGCGGGCTTGCATTAAGATCGATTGCGCCGAGTTCCAGCACTCTCATGAAATCGCCAAGCTGATCGGATCGCCTCCGGGATACCTGGGTCATCGCGAGACGCATCCGTTGCTAACGCAGGAAGCGCTGAATCAGTGGCATACCGAGAAGCTCAAACTTTCGATTCTGCTGTTCGATGAAATCGAAAAGGCTTCTGATGCGCTCTGGCAGTTGCTGCTGGGCATTCTGGATAAAGCGACGCTGACTTTAGGCGACAATCGCCGGGTCGATCTGTCGCAATGCATCATCATCCTGACCTCGAACCTGGGGACCAGCGAGATGAGCAACCTGGTGGACGGTGGCATGGGTTTTACTCACAAGCCGAAGCTGGTGGATTCGAGCCTGGACGACAAGATTGATCGCACCGCAGTCGAAGCTGCTCGCCGCAAGTTCACGCCCGAGTTCATGAACCGCATCGACAAAGTCGTGGTTTTCAAGACTCTTCGGCCGGAGCACCTTGAGCAGATTCTCGATATTGAGCTGGGCATGGTGCAGCAGCGCGTTCTGATGGCTTCAGCCGCAAACCAGTTCGTGTTCAATTGCACCGACAAAGTGAAGAGCTTCCTGTTGCAAGAGGGCACGGATCCGAAATATGGAGCGCGGCACCTGAAGCGGGCGATCGAACGTCACCTGGTATTTCCTTTGGCGAATTTGGTGGCCACGGGTCAGGTGCGGCTGGGGGATTTCATTCGCATCGACATGGCGGCCGAAGGCGCGCTGACTTTTGTAAAAGAAGCGGAAGGCGCCATGGTACCCATGCTGATGGAACGCTATGGCGCAGCCGCGGGAATGCCTCCCATGGCGGCACGAACCGCACGTACTATTGGACGCCGCGAATTCGGCGCCACGCCAAGCGCAGATACAAAGTAGTTTTGTAACGTCCGGACAGGAAAAGAGCGTCGCTAACCCGCGACGCTTTTTTCTTGAACGCGACATTATTGCGTGAACGATCGCGCGCGGGCGAGTTCCGGCCGGTCCGAGTGGGCTCCGTTGTCGCAGTTTTTCAGTAGCTGTTCGTAGTAAGTCTTGGCTTTCTCGGGCTGATGCGCCAGTTCGGCTGCCTTGGCCGCGCCTGCCAAGCCATTAAACCGGTTGGGATCGGTCTTCATGGATTTCTCATATTCGGCCAGCGCGTCTTGTGGCCGGCCCGTTTCCAGCAGCATGTCGGCGAGCATTTCGCGCGCGGGCAATTTGACTTCGCCCTTGCCTTCGGCGTCCTGTTTATCTGCGACAGCGCGCAGCAACTTCAACGCGTCATCGTTTCGTTCCTGCGCAAACGCGAGCCACGCGTGGGCCTCATCGTGATTGGTGCTCATGCGATCGGCGCGATAAGGATGCATGCCCTTTCGCGTGGCATCGAGCATCGCATCGAATTGATTGACCGCGTCCTGGGCCGCAGCCGCATCGCGTAAATGTCCGGCGCCGATCGCCCGCGCCCAGTAGGTGATTTGGCGGTTTTCGGGTTCAATTCCCGGCGGCGGTTGCAGGGCGACAGCTTCTTTCCATTGATGCCGTTCGAGCACATACATGGCAGGGAAGTGCGCGCGCATCTGGTTGAGATAACCGTCGAGGCCCTTGTCCAGGTCTTGCTCGCGCACATTCCCCAATCCATTCGAAATGGCTTCAGCTTTGCTGTCTTCTCCAATTTGCAAATATGCGTACTCGAGAAAATCCATGGAATGGACTTGATGCTCCGCCCCAAAATGAATGGCAGACGGTCGTTGCGTTGCTGCGATAGTGGCAAGGTTCGATTGAATATCTTCCTGCCACAAGCCGAGCCGGGCAAAAATGTGCGATGGCATATGCAGCGCGTGCGGAGACGCCGGGGCAATTTGCGCGTAACGGCGCGCGGCTGGCAATCCGAGTTGCGCCAATCGCGGATCGTCGGCCGCATGAATTAAATAGTGGGCGACGCCGGGATTATTGGGATCAGCGGCAAAAAGTGGGTTCAGGACCGCGATGGCCTGCTTCGCGTTATCCAACGCCGCAGCGGCGTCGGGCGCCCACGTCAGCAAAGATAGCGCATAGAACACAGCCGCCTGATTGTCCTTGGGGTAGTCGCGGTAAACCTTTTCCATTGCATGCGAATACTCCATACAGCGCTGCTCGTGATCGACTTTGTCGTAGTCGCGATAGAAGAAGGCCAGCGCGTCGATGTAGTCCCGCTCCCGCTGCGTCTTCGCGCCAATCGCCTCGCCCTTGCGAATTAAATCCCACCCTTGTTTCAGATCGGCTTCTTCGGGGCGAGCCCACAACTGGTGAAACAGGCTCATCGCCTCACCCCAGTAGGCAATGGCGCATTGCGGATCCTGAGCGGCTACCGACTGAAACTGTTTGTCTGCTTCGTCGTACCAGAAGGAGTGCAGCAAAGCCACGCCACGCTCAAAAGGCTTTTGCACGGAACTTGCGCACGACGTAGGAAACGAAACCGTCCCCAGTTTCTGGTTTGCATCAACATGGTGGTGACCATCCTGCGCCCACAAACTGCCGGCCAAAAAAATCAGCATGACGCCGAGGCAAAGCAACTGCTTCTTCATGCAACCTCGCAGAAATATTCCGGCCCAGCCGGACTGCGGGCGTGCCATCACCACACGTCACAGCGTTTATCTGGGGGCCGGACCATTGGCGCGTCAGCCTTGCAGCTGAACGCCGCTTGAAACTCAGGAAGATTCGACAGCGGGCCTATCACCCGATATTTTCCGATCGGGTGCGGGTCGGATTGCATCATGACTCTTTGTTCTTCGATGCGGATGGCGTCTCCGCGCCATTGTCCCCAGGCGATGAAAAATTGCTGCTCGGGCGTAAAGCCATCGACATCAGGAGGGCGCGGTTTGCCCACGAGCGATTTCTCATAAGCCAGAAATGCAATCTTCGCGCCACCCAGGTCGCCAATGCTCTCGCCGAGCACCATTTTGCCATTGTGGTGGACGCCGGGTTCTATGAAGTAATTATCGAACTGATCCGCCACACACGCGCCGCGCTGCTGGAATTGCGCCAGATCAGCTGGCGTCCACCAGTTTCGCAGGCTTCCCAGGTAGTCATACTTCGCGCCCTGGTCGTCGAAGCCATGAGATATTTCGTGGCCGATCACGACCCCAATCGATCCGTAGTTCACGGCATCGACGGCATTGACATCGAATCCCGGAGGTTGCAGAATGCCGGCGGGAAAGACGATCTCGTTCCAGCGGGGATTGTAGTAGGCATTCGAGGTGGGCGGCGTCATTCCCCAGCGGCCGCGGTCGACCGGCTTTCCGATGGTTTGAAGGTCGTCTTCCACAACAAAACTCCGCGCCGCAAGATAATCTTCAAAAAATACATCCCGGCGAATATCGACCTTGCTGTAGTCCTTCCAGTTGTCGGGATAGCCAATCTTGGGATTGAAGGTGGCGATTTTGGCCATCGCCCGCTCTTTGGTTTCGTCGCTCATCCAAGGCCGGCTAAGAATGTCGTCTCGCATGGCGGCAAGAATGTTCCGCACCATTTCTTGCGCGCGCGCTTTGGCTTCGGGCGGGAAATACTTTTCGGCGTATTTCTTTCCCAGGGCCTCGCCCAGGAATTGGTCGGTCGATTCCACGCAGCGCTTCCAGCGGGGTTTCATCTCGCTCTGGCCTCGCAAATACTTGCCAAAAAAGGCAAAGTCTTCTTCCTCGATGGGCGCGGAGAGCCCATCAGCCACCGAATTCAACATTTGCCATTTGAGATAAACCTTCCAGTCGGCCAACGAATTCTCTTTCAACTGCCGGTCGAATTCCTGCATGTATTTGGGCTGGTCGACGTTCAGGTCGACATTTTGAACCAGTTGGTTGTGCTTGAAGTAGCCCTCCCAGTCGAAATGAGGAGCCATTGCTTGTAGTTCGGCAAATGTGATGTTGTGGTCAGTGGCGCTGGGATTGCGAAGAGCGACATTGTCCAGAGAAGCCTCCGCAAACTTGGTCTCCATGGACATGACGGTTTGCGCGGCAGCGGCTGCTGATTTCTGGTCCCAACCCACCAGCACGAACATCTTAGCGACGTGTTCCACGTACTTTTCGCGAGCCTCTTTAAAGCGGGCATCGGGCTTCAGATAGTAATCGCGATCGGGCAGGGCATAACCGCTGGCGCCGAGGTCCGCCAACACCCAGGTGGGCTTATGGGGATCGGTTGCAGAGGCAAGATTAAAGGGAACGCTGACGCTGATGTCCTGCAGATCGGCGATGACCGGTTGCAAGCCGCTGGCGTCCTTGACGGCATCGATCTTGACGAACCACGTCTTCAGTGGTTGGATGCCGCGAGCATTTACTCGTGCCTCATCCATGCATGCGCCGTAGTAGTCGCCGATAATTTGGTCGGTGCTACCCTTTGCCGCGGTCGTATCTTGCTGCGCAGTCTCGAGCACGTCTTTCAGCTTGTCTTTTGTAGTTTCGCCGGACTCCCAGCGCTTGCTCCAACGCACCATGGTAGCGGGCATGGCGTGGTTGGCACGCCACGAACCATTGGAAAATTCGTAGAAGTCGTGACAGGGGTCGACTTTCCTGTCGAGGTCGGTGACGTCGATGCTGTGCAGCGCGGCGGTTTGCGAAAGAACCAGTTGGGAAAGCAAAAGGACCGGCAACAAACTCTTGAGAATGCGCATGAAGATTTCTTTTCTCCGGAGGTTACGACTGGCGCTGAATGTTTGCGCTTGTCATTCTAGACGAGCAACGCGCGAGTTGGTTAGTACTTGGCGGAAACCAGGGGAAGACAAAGGGTGCCCAAACGTCAGAAGCCGGAAACTGCTTACCCGCCCTGCTTCAATTCCATCAACACCTGCCGCGCGATTTCTTTCAGCGTCTCGAAAACGCCGTTCCCTTGGAAGGCGATGGCTTCCATCACCGGCTCATCTTTCCGGCGCAGCTCTTTGGCCAGAGCGTCCACCGGCAGGATATTGGGCAAGTCGCGTTTGTTCAGCTGCAGAACGTAGGGAATCTTCTTGAAGTCATAGCCATGTTCTTTAAGGTTGTCCATCAAGTTGTCGAGCGCCTCGACGTTGGCGTCCATACGCTCTTGCTGCGAATCGGCGACAAAGACAATGCCGTCTACTCCGCGCAGGATCAACTTGCGGCTGGCGTCGTAAAACACCTGGCCGGGAACGGTGTAGAGGTGAATTCGGGTCTTGAAACCGCGCACCGATCCGAGATCTAGAGGCAGGAAGTCGAAGAACAGAGTTCGATCCGTCTCCGTGGCCAGCGAGATCATCTTCCCCTTCTGCTGCTCGGCAGTTTTCTGGAAGATGTACTGCAGATTCGTGGTTTTACCGCCCAGCCCGGCGCCGTAATAGACGATCTTGCAATTAATCTCGCGGGCTGCAAAGTTGATGAAACTCAAAGACTTTCCTCAAGACACGCGGCAGACGCTGAAAAACCCGAGCGGCTTCCACCTGTAGTTTTGGCTTGGTACTGCTGGTTTTATACCACACAGCCGTGCCCTACCGGCAGGTTACCCTGGTTACTAGCGGGACCCCCATGTTCCCAAACGGTGGAAAACGGCTAACTTCACCGGCTGACTGGCAACGGATAGTATCCCGCCTTGGCATAGACCAGAACGCACGGACGCAGGTCCGAACTCTTACATCCCGGCCGGCCTACCCGGACTTCGATCTCCCGATATGTGCTGCTGGGAGTAGCAGCGGTGGCGTAGCCCAACGTGTACTGATTGCGGGCGTCGCCGATGGCGCGCTGATATGCGCCCTCAATGGCATCTTTGGAATATTCGCTAAGAATCTCGCCGCCGGTCGCGCTGGCGTACCGAGGCAGGATATTGCCATAGGCTTGTCCCGGAACGTGCAACTTTTCCAGCTGTTTGTATCCCGGAATCGCCGAACCTCCAACCCCGATCCCGTAGACGATAATCCCGTTTGAAAGCAGTACCTTCAACACGTCGCCATAGCTGGCAGTGCTTCGATACTCGCGGCCGTCGCTGATCACAAATATGATTTTGCGGCGGCTTCGCTCGCGCTGCCCTAAGTCCAGCGCAGCGGCCAAAATGGCGTCGTTGAGAACGTGAGCCTGCTTTGGCGGCGACATTGCCGGGGGTATGCTGCGATCCACTGGGATGTTATTGATCATGGGGCCCTGCGGGCCCAGTGGACCTCCGAGCACTGGCACTCCGTTATTCTCACCGCTCTCGGCTTTGAGCTGGTTTAATACTGCGTCCAGGCGCTTGCCCACGGCTCCGAAGTCGGCCGCTTTCCCGACCGTGCCACTGTAGGTGTAAATTGCGACCTCATCGAACTGGCTGAACGCACCCTCCAACGCCGGAAACGTCTGGTTTACCTTTTGCACATTGATATCCGACATGCCCAAGTCGAAAACCACCGCTGCCGAGATCGCCAGAGGATCGCTGGTAAAAAAGTTCATGGTCCGCTTGTTGCCGTCCTCGTATAGTGAGAAATCCTTCGGCAACAACCCGCTGACCAGACGCCCGGAGTCGTCCGTGACCCGAACGGGCACGATCACCTGATTTACGTTACGAGTAATTTTGAACAGCTCATCTTGCGCACCGCCGCCGGCTGGGTCGGGCGTCGCCCCGCCTTCGGGAACCGTCTTAACATCAAGTGGATGCGGAGGCGGGTTCGTGTTGCTCTCGGTATCAGGCGGAGCTGGATTGGCGGTCGAGGGCGGAACGTCGTTTCCGGGCACCTGATCAGCCGTGGGCGATTCGCTTGGAGGCAGGCCTTGAGGCTCAGCCGGCGGAGCGGAAGGGAACGGCTGTGGAGGGCGGCTGGCGGAAGGCGCGTCGGGAATACTCTTTTGGTCGGTTTGCTGCTGCGGAGTTGCCGTAGCCGGCAAAATCAGGAAGAAAAAGAATAGAATTGCCACCGCTGGAGCCGTCCACTGCCTACCTGTTATTCGCAGCACTGGGGAAACCCTCTCCGCCTCAACGGCAACTATGCTAGTAGTGGGATGCCAAGATGCCCGAACTGGTGCATCTAACGCTAAAGGACTAGACTAACAAAAACTGCGAGAGAATACTTTCATGCCCAAAGCCTCTAGACTTCCGATCTTCCGCGTCCTGGTTCTCGTGTTCCTCTTCGTCGGGCTTCTGGCGGCCAGCGCCCAGCAATCAGCCCCGGCAACCGACCAGAACCATCAGGATCAAGATCAGGACCAGTCGTCTACGACGCTGAAAGTCAACGTAAATGTTGTCCAGCTTTTTTTCAATGTGAAAGACAAAAGAGGAGCGCTGATACCAAACCTCACCAAGAACGACTTTCAAATCCTGGAAGACGGCAAGCCGCAGAGCATTAAATATTTCGCCGCCGAATCCAACCTCCCGCTTACGCTCGGCATTTTGATCGACTCCAGCGGCAGCCAGGCCCGCGTGCTCGACATGGAGAAGCAAGTGGGTGGCGAATTCCTGAGTCAGATTCTGCGCGACAAGGATTTAGCTTTTGTCATCGATTTCGATGTGAACGTGGATCTGTTGCAGGACTTCACCAGCTCCGTTCGCCTGCTGAAAACAGCTCTTAATAGCGCGCGCATCAACACCGCGGGCGGAAGCGGCACAGGCATTCCGGGTTTGGGTGGAGGCACGGTTCCAACCCAGGGGGCGCCTCGGGGGACGTTGCTATACGACGCGGTGTACTTAGCTTCGCACGACGAATTATCCCAGCAAGTGGGACGAAAGGCCATGATCCTGCTTACGGATGGGCAGGATGAAGGCAGCCAGCTCAAGATTAAAGATGCCATTGAAGCGGCGCAAAAGTCGGACAGCATCGTCTACGTGCTGCTCTGCGCCGACCGCGGTTTCTACGGCGGTTTTGGAGGCTACTCCGGCGAGGGTGAAATGAAGAAGCTGACGCAGGAAACCGGAGGCCGGGTCATCGATGTTGGGAACAAATACGAAAAACTGAAAGAGGGCTTCGACCAGATCGCCAACGAACTGCGAAGCCAGTACAACATCGGATACTCGCCGACGAATGCTGCCCTCGACGGCACCTTTCGCAAGGTAGAAATTCACGCCTCGAATAAAGACTACAAGATTCAATCGCGCGCCGGATACTACGCCATTCCCAAGCGGGATTAACGACGGTTGTTGATCCTCAGGCGCGTCATCCGAACGCGCGTCATCCAACTTACGCCGTCCCCCCTATGTTGACGTCATCCTGAGTGGCCGCCAGGCCGCGAAGGATACATGGGTGAACGATTAGCAACGCAGCGAAAAGGCATTCGCGATGGGAATTCAAAGTCAGAATTCCCTGACGTTTTCAGTCTGAATTCGGGATGCTGGGGTCCTTCGACTGCGGCATCGCTCGCTCCGCGAACGATGCCTTCGCTCAGGATGACCTCAATTAAAAAGAATGCGAAGTAAACCCGGCCTATGTGCGTAAATCACATTCCTGCCGGTCCGCGCGATCTTTCGACTGCGCAGATTCTCCGCTCCGCGGAAAATCTGCTGCGCTCAAGATGACAGAATATTTTCCGATTTCATTCGCGCCGCTCCGTCCACTCGAGCCAAATTGGGTATAGAATACTCGCGCATTTCTGATCAGAGATCCCACGCTCGAACAGCCGGATAGCCTTGTCTGTTTCCGCAGACCAAAGAAGGAGGATCAGATGGCGAAGCAATTACCGAAAGGCAGCGCACTTCTCAAAGCTCTCACGGTTGTGGCCCTCGTATTTACCAACATGATTTACCTGCAGGCGCAGGACAATGCAACCGCGGCGACGGTTCCGGTTCGCATGACGATTACAGCGAGTCCGGTCGGCGACAAGTCCGCGCCGGATTTGAGCGCGGCAGATGTGATGGTGAAGCAGGATAAGGACCGACTCAAAGTGACGGATTTAATCCCGGCTCGTGGCGACCGTTCGGGATTGGAGTTGTTTATCCTTATCGATGACGCTTGCGATACGAGTCTTGGTTCGCAACTGAGCGACGTGCGTACCTTCATCGCGGCTCAAGCACCGAGTACGTCGATCGGCGTAGGCTACATGAGCAACGCCACGGTTCAAATCGCGCAAAACTTCACCACCGACCACGATCAGGCGGCCAAGGCCTTGCGATTACCCCTCGGCAATCCCGGCGCTTTTGGCAGTCCGTATCTGTCGGTGATCGATCTCATGAAGCGCTGGCCTGCGCACCCGAACCTGCGCGAAGTCATAATGATTACCGATGGCATCGACCGTGCCCGGCGCAACCGGGGCTCCCACCTGCCCACGCTCAACCCCGACGTAGACAACGCCAGCGACGTCGCGCAGCGCACGGGCACCATCATCTACGGCCTCTACTCGCCGGGTATCGGTTTCATGCGACGCAGCTACTGGCAGGCCAACACCGCTCAGTTCGACCTTTCGAGATTGGCGGAGGAGACCGGCGGGGAGTCTTATTATCTTGGGCTGCAGAGCCCGGTGAGTTTCAGGCCCTACCTGGATACGATACAAAAACGCCTCGACAATCAATATATTTTGGGATTTCTAGCTAAGCCTAGGAAGAAGGCAGGTCTGCAGAGTGTGCGAATCAGCACCGAAGTTCCGGGCGTAGAAATCATGTCGGCAAACAGCGTGTGGGTGCCTGCGGCAAAGTGATCGAACTCACTGCCATTGCACCCGTGTGCTGAATTCGGATAAATGATTGGGATAACCCTGGTTAACTCGGCTCGGGCGAGAGCATAAGACTAAACGCTAAGTCCTGAGGGTAAGTGCTGAATACCCTCTGCTAGACTGGCGCGTGCGGCGCTTGATTATCAATGCAGATGATTTTGGACTTACCCAGGGTGTGAATCGCGCGATTGTCGAGGCCCACTGCCACGGTGTAGTGACTTCTTCCACTCTCATGGCCAATGGCAGTGCTTTCGATGACGCGATCGAGCACGCAAAATCTACGTCACGGCTGAGCGTCGGTTGCCACGTGGTGCTTGTGGACGGAGTTCCCGTAGGGGGACCACGGACTCCAACTCTCTCCGACAAAAACTTTTCTGACGGACGCTTTTACCAAAGTTTGAATAGCTTCGCTCTGCGCGCGGTCGGTGGCCGCATTGATGCGGATGAGATTGAAGCTGAAGTGACAGCACAGATTCGAAAACTGCAAGCAGCGGGCGTTGCCGTCTCTCACTTGGACACGCACAAGCACACTCACATATTTCCTCGGGTCTTGCGGCCATTGTTGCGAGCAGCTCGGGCGTGTGGCGTTCGGGCGGTGCGTAATCCCTTCGGTCCGGTGCGCTTTTCCATCCTGGCAAAATACCCAAGCTTATGGAAGCGGTACAGTCAAGTCGCGCTGCTGAATCGTCTGGGCGGAAGGTTTCGAAAGTCCGTCACAGAAGCCGGGATGCTAACCACCGACGGAACTGTCGGCATCGTGGCGACCGGCGCCATGGATCACGACCTGTTTGGAAGTATCGTAGAGAGCCTTCCCGAAGGCACTTGGGAACTGGTCTGCCATCCCGGATATAACGACGGCGATCTGGCAAGCGTTCGAACCCGCCTCCGCGAGTCCCGAGTGGAAGAACTTCAGCTCCTAACCTCGCGGGAAGCCCGCGGAATCGTGGATCGAAGCGGAGTTCAGCTCATCTCCTACCGCGATCTTTCCTGAAACTCCCGAGCGCGTAACCCCGAACGTACACGGCCTTTGGTTAGGCTTAAACCACTAAATTGCCGCAACGAGCGCGCGAGTGCCAAGGTATCATAGGCCAGCCGCGGAGAATGTAGCGGAAGGTACGGACAAACATGGACAAAAGACCGGAAACCCGGGTCGCGACCGTAATTCTGGTACGAGTGTGGGGCATGGATGCGCACGGGCGCCCGTTCTTTCAGAACGCCAATGCCACCAACCTAAGCAGCGAAGGCGCACGCATCCTGGGCATCAGCCATCCTTTGAAGTCCGGCGACGTGATCGGCGTGCAACACGAAGACAAGAAGGCGCGGTTCAAAGTAATTTGGGTAATTGATAGCGGTGTAGCCCGGCAGATCGAGGCCGGGGTGCAGGTTTTGCAAAAGCAGCAGAGCCCCTGGCACGATCTCGCAAAGGTGGACAAAGGCGCAGTCCCGACGGAGAAAAACAGGCGGCGATATACCCGGCACAAAGTCCTGTTCCCACTTGAGATTGGCTTCGATGACTCGCGGCGCACGCATATGCAGACCAATGCCACTGACATGGGCGGTCGCGGCTGTTATGTCGAGACGCTTTTGCCTTTACCCCTGGGCACAAAAGTTAGAATCACGTTCTGGATGGACTCGGAAAAGGTTCAAACCAGCGGCGTGGTTAGAGCAAGCGACGGCGGAGTCGGGATGGGTATTGAATTTACTCAACTGGACAATCAAGTTCAGGATCGCTTGCAGAAGCATCTCGACAAACTCGACGAGAGCCTTAATAAAGGACGCGACGCCGCCAAGGGCGCAAGCAACGCAGATTCTTAATTCTCAGGTTTTCATTTTCGTCTGGGTTCTCCGCTCACCAAATCCCAGAATCTGAATCTAACCAGACCGGTCACCATCGAATCAGAGAGCCAAGAGGCTAAGCTGAAAGGACCGGGATGAAGATCGGAATAACCTGCTATCCGACCTACGGAGGCAGCGGAGTTGTCGCCACCGAGCTCGGAGTTGAACTGGCCGAGCGCGGCCACGAAATACACTTTATCTCTTACGCTCAGCCCATCCGTCTGACTGAACTGCATCCCAACATTCATTACCATGAAGTCGACGTTTCGCGTTATCCGCTATTTGAATATCCGCCTTACGATTTGGCATTAGCGACACGCATGGCCGAGGTATCTGAGCTTTATGCGCTCGATCTTCAGCATGTCCACTACGCCATCCCGCATTCGGTGAGCGCTTTGTTGGCGCGGCAAATGCTCGCAGCCAAACCTAGAGGACAGAAGCTGCCCTTTGTGACCACGCTTCACGGCACGGACATTACGCTGGTAGGATTGGATCGCTCATATTTGCCGATTACTCGTTTCTCCATCGAGCAGAGCGACGGCGTCACTGCCATCTCACAATATTTGCGCGAGCGTACTCTGCGGGAGTTCGATGTCAAGAACGACATCAAAGTCATTTACAACTTCGTAAACTGCGACGTGTACGTGCGCGATGCCGGGGTGGCGCAAAGGCGGCTGGAGTATGCCCCAAACGGCGAACGCATTCTCGTACATCTCTCCAACTTTCGACCGGTAAAGCGTATTACCGATACCATTGAAATTCTCGATCGCATCCGCAAGAAGATTCCTGCCAAACTGTTGCTGATAGGCGACGGCCCCGATCGCTCGCGCGCGGAGTGGCTGGCCGTCCAGAAGGGAATTCACAACGATGTTTTGTTTCTGGGCAAGCAGGACAACGTGCACGAAAAACTGGCCATCGCCGACTTGATCCTCATGCCGAGCGAACTGGAATCCTTTGGTCTCGCGGCTCTTGAAGCCATGGCTTGCCAAGTCGTTCCTATCGCGACTCGCGTGGGCGGGGTGCCGGAAGTGATCGAGCACGGCAAGAGCGGTTACCTGGCCGATGTCGGCGATGTCGACACCATGGCGCGATACGCGATCGAATTGCTGAGTGACGACAGCCGCCTGAAGGAAATGGGGAAGGCTTGCCGCGAAGTGGCGCAGTCCAGATTTTGTTCTTCGAAGATTGTCCCGCAATATGAAGAGTTCTACCGGCGCGTGCTCGAACGTTCTTCATAGAGTGCGGCCGGGATCGAACCCTCGCTCTCCAGAACGGGTAGGCGCAAGCGAATCAGCGTACCTTTTCCTTCGTGGCTGTCGATAGTCATGCGCGCGGTTTCTCCATACAAGACTTTCAAGCGCTCGGCGACGTTAGCCATGCCAATTCCAGTTCCTCCCAGTCCTGTCGGTTTTTCCAGGAAGTTCGCGGCGCCCATGCCTACGCCATCGTCTTCCACTTCAATAATCAACTGGGATCCGGTTAGCCGGCTGCGCAGGAAAATACTGCCACCTTCAATCTTGGAGGAAAGGCCGTGCTTGATCGAGTTTTCCACCAGCGGCTGAAGAAGCATGCTGGGTACCATTACGTCCAGCGATGCGGGTTCCAGTTCTTTTATGACTTGCAGTTTGTCCCGGCCGAAACGCACCACCTCGATGTCGAGATAATTGTCGATGAACTCCAGTTCTTCGCGCAGGGGCACGAAAGCGTCGCCACTGCTCAAGAGTCGCCGCAGAATCGTGGCCAGCTTGATAATCAACTCGCGCGCGGTATCGGGATCGAAGCGTACCAGCGAAGAAACCGAATTCAGCGTGTTGAAAAGGAAGTGTGGATTGATTTGGTTTTGCAGCGCTTCCATGCGCGCGTGCAGGAGCAAACGTTCCTGTTCTTCGAGTTTGATTTGAAGCCGCACACTGTTCCAGATTTTCAGTTCGATACCAATCACCATCACCGAAGTGGCGTAAATCAACGCTTCTACCCACAGGTTCGGGCTCTCCAGGCTGAAAGTCGCGCGGGGCAGGAAGTGTGAGATCTCTGTCTGCACGAAACGCAATGCCACGATCGTCACGAAGAACATGATCTGCCAGTCGAAAAGACGGGGCGTGGGCAGATTGCGGCGGATCATTCGATAAATGCTGAGATCGATAAACGGCGAGAACGACCAGATATCGTCGCGGTCGGGAGTGAGGGTGCGTAGCTGCCCGGCAACGAAACCGACGATCAGATTGAAAGGAAGAGTGGCCCACTCCCCATGCAGCAGCGCCGGAAGAGCCAGCAGCGCGCCTCCCACCATGCCGGTAAATCGGCCACCAATAACGCCGAGCAGCACGGTAGTTTCAAAAGAGAGATCACCAGCCAGAAAACTGGTTTGAATGAAGCGCACCCACACGCCTAAAGCCATGGGAACGCCAATCCAGAGAATGAGAAAAATCCGGTGTTTGAGCGCGCGGCTTTCGCGAAACAAAAGGGACTTAAACTCAACCGAGCGCACGAGAACGCTGGCCACGGCAGCCGCAACGCCAAGCCTGATCAGCAGGTTAACGAGGATGAGGCGCTGTTCCATTGTTGGCCGAACCGTGTTCGCTGAGCGAAGAGATCCGCTGAGGAGAATGTAGCATGAAGCGGGGACCGGAGGGCCGCTCAGGTTGCGGCACGCTACGCCTGAGAGCACGCATCATTAAGATGTTAGACTGCCGGGTTATGCGCAAATCGTGGTTGTGTTTCTCAACGCTCGCCATCTTCCTCTCGATTTTTTCAACACGCTGTCGCGCGCAGCTTCGTCCTAAAGCCGAGGCAGATGGAGTGCTGCTCGTCGCGAACCAGGAGGATCGGAACCTCAGCATCATCGATCCCGTCGCGGCCAGACAAATCGCCGTTGTTCCAGAGGGTGGCATCACCGGTCACGAAGTCGCGGCATCTCCCGATGGCCGCACCGCATATGTGCCGATCTATGGTGACTCGGGCGTGGGCAAGCCCGGAACCGATGGCCGCAACATGGTGGTCGTCGACATCGCGAGCCACACGGTTGTCGGGAACGTCGATTTTGGTCACGGCGTGAGACCGCATTGCGTGATCTATGATCGAAATAGCGGCTTGCTCTATGTCACAACCGAGCTGGACCAGACCGTGACTGCGATCGATCCGCACACGCTCAAGATCGTCGGCTCAATCCCGACTACGCAACCGGAATCGCACATGCTCGCCATCTCGCACGACGGACGACGTGGATACACGGCTAATGTCAGTCCCGGCAGCGTCTCCGTGCTTGACATGGCCGCTCGCAAGACGATCACAGTCATCCCCATTTCCGCAAACACGCAACGCATCTCCATTTCGAACGACGACCGCATGGTTTTTACCGCTGACCAGACAAAGCCGCAGTTGGCGGTCATCGACACATCCACCAACAAGCTCAAGGCCTGGGTGCCATTGCCGGTGTCCGGGTACGGCACTGCGTCCACAAAAGATGGCCACTGGCTTCTGGTCGCCTTGCCATCCACCGGCAAAGTTGCGGTTGTCGATCTTGCTGGATTGAAAGTTGCCCGCACCATCGATGTCCCCAAGGGGCCAGCCGAGATTCTCGTGCGTCCCGACGGTCAGGCAGCCTATGTCTCTTGCCCTTCCAGCAATCAAGTGGCAGTAATTGATCTTTCGGTAAAAGATCCGGCGGGATGGAAGGTGCACGTAGTAATCGATGCCGGGAAATATGCGGACGGCCTCGCGTGGGCAGGGTTGACGCCGCGGTAAAGGCGGGGAAAAGCTGGAGCCGACGACCAGAGTTGAACTGGTGACCTGCCGATTACGAATCGGCTGCTCTACCAACTGAGCTACGTCGGCCTTGTGTTTGATTCTAAATGGGGTCGGAGTCAGCGTAAAGGGCGGAGGTATGGCGATCCTACGCTCAGGATTTTCGCCGGCTGCTCAGATCCTGCACGTTTCCAATGCGCTGCGGAGGTCCGCTTGGACCCTTCGACTTCGCTCAGGCAGGCTCGCGAGTCGCCCGTCCCACCAACATCGCGTCGCCCTCATCGTCCCGCTTACGCGGCGCTGATGGTTCGCGCTTCTTTCTCGTACTCCACATCCGATTCCGCTGGTAGAAGGACCCAGAGAGTGTAAATGCCAAGTGCCGTACCGAAGGGTACGTTGAAGAGGAGCGAAGGAAATGCGAGCACGACGGCGACCATGCGCGCCCAGGGTTCTCGTTGCAGCAATCCCCAGCCCGCGACAAATCCCGCAAAGGCTTTTACGATCAGGACGGTGGCAATCAGACTCAGGAGCGGATGCAGGAACGACGGTCGATCTGGATGAGTGGCCGGATTGAAAATAACATTGGCTACAAAATATGAGGCGACGCCGGTCAGGCCATCGAGTGCCGACAGCGCAATCCAGAGAATTCCCAGCAGGCGAACATGCTCGCGGACTCGGCTGCGTTGCGGATATCCGAGCATCGGTCCCGCGATCTCTTTTCCGCACCGGCTACAAAAACTCTGATCCGCCTGCAGCGTTGCGCCGCATTTGTCGCAGAACATTATGTCCTCCTCGCTGGAATACCGACCGCGTCCTGGATGAGATACGAACTATAACCCAGCAGCGTTCCAACAAAACCGCGAATCGATGTCCAGGATTCGAGGTCGGACAATCGTCGGGCGAGGATGCCGCCCCATGCGATCCTCACACAAAACGAAAAGGCTACCCGGCAACTTGGGCAGCCTTTTCTTTCAAGGGAGAATAGTTCTAACGGAGATCAAACCGTCAAAACTTTCTGGCGAAATCTTATGAGCCTAAAAAGGGGGGTGTCAAGAAATATCTCGGAAATAAACGCCTTTATTTTCAATGCTTTACAAAATAGGTTAATAGTCCCTGTGCGTTGCTCATTGTGAGACAGGCAGGAGGCCAAACGAGACTAACCCATTTAGATTTAGCGGCTTGGATAGCAGCTTACGGTTCGGGTGGCTTTTCAGACAGGTGCAAAGAGATGAAATCCCGGTTCTGAGCTTGCTCGAATACCCGGTCCGGAAACAGGCGCTTGGCGAGTATCCGAATGCCCCCGAAGGCTACGCCGGCGATCAGCGCGAAGCCAATAATAATGAAACAGAGAATAATCACGTTCACCAACAGGTTCGCGAGGTTGTCTCGCTTGGTGAAATACGTGTTCTCATTCCAGGTGACATTGGCGTCGTAATTCACCGAGGCCAAAAGCGTTCTGCCTTCCGCTTGCGATATTGGGCCTGACACCACGACTACGATCGGACCGGTGCGCTTGTCAAAGAATGGGCCTTGAAGATTAGGATTCGCTCTCGCCGGAGCCGCGCCTCCATTTGCCTGCGAGCTTTGCGAACGCGCAGCTTCGATGCGTCGCAGATGCTCGGCTGCAATCTGAGGTGTGGGGTAGGCGATCAATGTCAAAGTCGCCTCGCCTCCTGAACCGTTGTAATTTCCAACCACCACTTCGGCGCCAGCGTTGAAGTCCACGAGTTCAGCCGGAACCGGGGCGTCCAAGTTTTGCAGCGCGGCGGGTCCAACCACATACTTCGCACTATTCTTCACGTAGGATTGCGTTGGCAGATAAGCGGGCAGACCCGGCAAATTGCGCGTATTGCCGGACGGCAACGGAAGGCCGTCTGCCATCTCGCGCAATTCAGCCGCAGACATCGCCGAGAGCTTTTGAAAAACAGCGTCGATGAGAATGTTTCCTCGATAAAACAGGACACGTTCGTTTAGCGAAGCGGCCCCGTCGCCGATTTTCTCAATCAACATGGGCGGGGTCTTGTAGTAGGTGTAGGCGCCGTAGGCTCCGCTGGCGTCCTCGAAACGGGCCGCTTTCAGGGTAAGTTTGCGTCCATCATCCCGCGTGTAGGTCGCCGACTCAAATCCGTTGAATCCATATTCTTTAAGAACGGCTGCGTTGACAGGGTCAGCGACAGCGGGATCGGCGCTGGTTCGCGATGAGCCCGTCGTTTGCCAGCCCCCAAACTCCTTGGGAAGAATCGAACTCGAGGGGGTAGGATCCTTGGCGAATGAAACCCCACACAGAGATATTGTCACGACAAAAGCGAAAATCAAGTTGGAAAGCTTCATGAAGACGGCAGGGAACTACACAATCCCTCTCTAGTTAGACTACCGGGGAGGCGTGAAAGTTTCCAGAGCCTACCGATTGCCCGCCTCAACCGCCAGGTACTTGCCGTAGTGAACGCACACAGGGAGAATCTGCGCAAGGATCCTGCAAAATTAATGAACTGATCAAAATTGAACATCTTGTTTGCTGTGCGACACCGCATGATGCAGCCATGACAGCCAAACGGAAACAAGCCCTGGCGGTTCGTTGTCCCACTTGCGGCGCTAAACCGGGGGAAAAGTGTGAGCTGGGCACGGGGCAACCTCGTACCGATCCGCATCGAGATCGACGCTTGACGGCCGCGGAAAAGTAACCGGTTAGAACTCCCAGGGCCTCAGAATTCAGGCCAGCACGGTCTCGGCGGGCGCCGATCCGAGATGGTTGAAGGCTTGGGTCACCGACGCGGCGGCGGCTGTGCTCTCTTCTTCTGTTGGCGTTGGAATCTGGAGTAGTCCTTGCCGGCCGAAATCCGTGGGAAGCGAAAACTTGTCCTGATGCTCCATCACAGATTCCAAAATGTGGGCCAGACCTTGGGATTGATATCCGTTATCGAAGTGGACGCCGCGACCATGAAATGTCGATGTCGTGGTCCAATATTCGCAGGCCAGAAGCCAGTGGCCGGGAGTGATCGATGACCAGAGCTTCAAATAATCCAGCGTTCCACCGGTAGCGAAAGCGTATTCAATATGAATCAATCCGGTTTGAGCGCCGCGCATCAAGTCTTGCCAACTTACGACCACGGCAGATTCGAGGATGCCCTCGAGCGTCTGCTCCTGGTTAGATTTCACAGAATCAAGTTCCATAAGTCCACCTTCCGGAGCGGAGAACACGCTCACAGTCGCGCCTGCTCGGCATCGTCCTGGGATGCCTGCCGTTCATCGGGGCCCTCGAGATAGCAACTCTTTTGGATATGGCGTGAGTGCGCCGAAACAACCGTGTAGGGCACGCCCAGAAATCGTTTGGCCACAATTCCAGTCACCTCAAGGCAATTAAAGTTCGTCGGCTTCAGTCTTCCCAACATTCGCTTTAGTGCACTCTGAATGTTCTTCGACCCGATGGCGCCGAAGAACATTACCTTTACTTCCGCAGCCATAAAGAAGAAGTTCCATCCCGCGGCGTAGATCTTGCGATCAAGAGCCAAGCCGTCCACTGACTTCACCACTCCCCAGTGCGCTGAGTAAGGCTCACTTTGCAAGCCAAGAATCTGGGCCATCGCAGGACGCTGCTCGATCAGAATAGTGCCGACTTGTACGGTTGCTGTCATAGACTTCTCCAGAAAATATTGAGATGAAATACGAGGCGACTACGAAGTCGCCTCGATCTTGATTGACGCAGCGCCTAGGCGGCAACAGCGACGGCAATCTTGTGAAGAGTCGAGCTAATGACATCGGAGACTCGTACCCTCGGGCTGCCGTCCAACACTTTATTCAGGCTCTTAAGCACTTCCGGGTATCCGGTTGTGTTGTATGCTTCCGCGTGTTCCTTCGTGTCCCAAATACTGATGGCGATGACATCCATTCCACCCAGATTGCAAAATGTGACTTCGTCTTGAAACCCCTTCTGCTTGCGCAGCATAGGGATGACTTCGTTATCAAGAGTCTGGGTAAATTCGGACAATGTATTGGGCTTCAAGCGAAGAGCAACATTGCGAGCAAACATTGATCAACCTCCATGGATTGATAAGAGAGCTAAGAGGGGAAACTTCAGATGGGCTGACTTAGTTCAGGAGACCTGAAAGAGTGAGAACGCGTCCTCACCCGACTTCCACCCTAGTCTCATGCTGTCGGGTTGTCAATCGTGAGATTCTTCTCGTTGGTGCGAGCAGGGTGCATCGCATGAGTGATTCGCCGCAGTCTTTTCAGGCCGGCGCGGTCGCTTGGGTGAGAGCAGCAACTAGTATCAGCAACAAAACGAAGACCATCACCGCTGCGCTTCCTAGAGGCACGATTTGACTGAGTAAGTCAGGTTTCATTAGATCTTTCCGGTTCATTTCAGTCTTCCCCCTGCCTCCAGAAAGCACGCAGGGCCCGGGTTTGACCGGCTCTCTGCTCTTTTATGGCGTGTGTAGACTCTTTTGTTTCTCCCCGAAATACTGTGCAAAATAGCTCACTTTTTGACCTCAGACCAAAAAAGATCGGCCGTCTGGCATTTGTCACGATTTATGCCAATTAACGATTTCCTTGTACTAGAATTGCGGCTGATGAGTTCTCTTAAGGCATCGAACGGCAAGAAGAAGCGCGAGTTTGATCCCACCACTTTCCTTGCAACCATTGGGGAAGGCCGGAAGAATGTGACTGTCGCCAAGAAGCAGACGATCTTTGCGCAGGGAGACGGGGCAGACGCGGTCTTTTATATCCAATCAGGCAAGGTGAAGCTCACTGTCGTATCCCAGACGGGCCGAGAAGCGACCATAGGCATGCTAAGTGAGGGAAATTTCTTTGGGGAAGGCGCGCTGGCAGGCCAGGCTTTGCGCATGGGATCCGCAGCTGCAATGACGGATTGCGCGCTTCTCCGGATCGACAAGAAAGCAATGATGGAAGCGCTTCATCGTGAGCATGCTTTTTCCGATCTGTTCGTGGCTTATCTTCTGGCGCGGAACATCCGCTACGAAGAGGATCTGGTGGACCAGCTTTTTAATTCGAGTGAAAAGCGATTGGCCCGCGTCCTTCTATTGCTGGCTCATTTTGGCAAGGAGGGTGTGCCCGAGACCGTAGTCCCGAAAATAAGTCAGGAAACCTTGGCCGATATGGTTGGGACCACTCGTTCGCGAGTCAGCTTCTTCATGAACCGGTTCAGAAAGCTGGGTTTCATTCAGTACGCCGGCGGAATAGAAGGCGGATTGCAAGTACACAGTTCGCTGCTCAACGTGGTTCTCCACGATTGAGTACTGCCCTACCTTACTATTCTGCTGCTCCCGTAGCCTTGGGCAGATCGGCACGCCAAATGTACAGAAACTTCTCGTCGCTCGACGTCTCCACGGGGATGTTTCTCTCCCTTGTTACGCGGTTCAGTGCAGAACGAAGATTCTGCATCTTCTCGCCGTTCAGACTACTGATTGGAACCTTAACCGCTTGCTGAGGGTTCAGCTTGGAAAGATCGGCCAGAATATCCGCCACCGCCTTCCGATGTCTTCCTTTACGACCCTGCGGAACATCCGACCGATTCAACGATGCGTAGTGCGTATTCTTGTCGCGGCTGTTGCGTCGCATCGCTGTGCCCCCTTTCATCGGGTCATCGTATCGGAATGCGAGAATCGTATGCCAAAAAATCGTATCCTGCAACTAAAAATCTATGCGAAACCTGAGTAGCGTAGCGATCTGCAGGAGCGGCATAAATTAAGATGCGTTTTATCAATGGGTTCTCCGGCTTGCGTTGCACTAAGACCTGCTAAGAGTTCACCCGTATGATTTCGTCCGCGCTAGGATGATTGCGGTGTGGGTGCGCCGAGACGCCCAGGAACTAAGGGATGCCGCTGTGGTTCCGTCCTGGAGCTCTCTTGAGGGGGGCACCCAGCCGCGACTTCCATCGCATTGACAAAAGTGAAACGCGAATTCGACCCTAATACTTTCCTTGCGACAATTGGTGAGGGCAGGAAGATCATGGCAGTTGCGAAAAAGCAAACGATCTTCACCCAGGGAGATGACGCGGATGCTGTCTTTTACATTCAAACCGGAAAAATCAGGCTAACCGTCGTATCCAAGGCAGGCAAGGAAGCAACCATCGGCATATTAAACGAAGCCGATTTCTTTGGTGAGGGCGCGCTGGCAGGTCAAGTGGTTCGCATGGGATCCGCAGCCGCGATGACCGATTGCGAACTGCTGCGGGTGAACAAGAAGGCGATGATGGAGGCGCTTCACCGCGAGCACGCGTTCTCCGATATGTTCGTGGCGTATTTGCTGGCGCGGAATATCCGCTATGAACAGGACTTGGTCGATCAACTGTTTAACTCTAGTGAAAAGAGGCTGGCCCGCATCCTCTTATTGCTCGCTCATTTTGGCAAGGAAGGCGTGCCCGAGACCGTCGTTCCCAACATTAGTCAGGAAACGCTGGCTGAGATGGTCGGCACGACTCGGTCGCGAGTCAGCTTTTTCATGAACCGGTTCAGGAAGCTCGGCTTCATCCATTACAACGGCGGTCTGCAGGTCCACAGCTCTCTACTCAATGTAGTGTTGCACGATTAGAAAATCCCACCGAACTGCTTTGCATTAGCTCAGGCGTCATTCGAGTCGCTCTTCACAGATTGCCGCCTTCGGCACGAATCGTGCCACCTGAGCAATAGTGCTCAGACACCATCGAATCCTACTGTTAGTTTGAGTTATGGCTGTGAGGAGGGTATATGAGTGCATTTCGCATTTTGTTGGCTGACGATCACCCGATAATCCGTTTCGGTTTAAGCTCGCTGCTGGGGTCTCACGAAGGATGGGAAGTGTGTGGGGAAGCCGCCGACGGACGGGATACGGTACAGAAGTGCAGGCGTTTGAAACCGGATCTTCTAGTGTTGGACATTAGCATGCCGGAACTGAATGGCGTGGACGCGGCCCGACAGATCCTGAAACACAATCCCAACCAGGTAATCCTGATACTTACCGCCGTGGACTCTGAGCAAGTGGTCCGAGACTGTCTCGAGGCGGGTATTAGAGGGTGGGTTTTTAAGTCCGACGCAACCGACGATCTGATCACAGCAGTGGAGGCACTGCAGCGCAATAGGACCGTATTTAGCTCGCGAGTGTCTGATTTGATCTTAGAGGGTTACAAGCAGCATCGGGTTGCCCCAGCCGGGACCGATATTCCCAAGTTATCGCCACGGGAGCGCGAGGTCTTACAACTCGTGAGTGAGGGCAAGGCTTCGAAGGAAATCGCCTCGAACCTGAACATCTCATTGGCGACGGCTGAAACACATCGCAGCAATATCCTGCGCAAGCTCAACCTTCATTCGATTGCTGAGTTGGTGCTGTATGCGGTGAGGAACGGGATTATCCACGTGCAACGCCCACCGGGATTGCGCGTCCCCACTCTGAAAGCGGAACGTTACCGTCCATCTGCACCTCGTGGCTATGCTGGGTTTCCCAAACCTGGGAACGGCCAGACAAGCATTGGGCCTCAGGACGTCAACTGAGAGTGGTGAGCGCTTCTAAGAAAGGCCAGACCCCGGGGGAGGTCTGGCCCGAATCGTACGCGCGTTGTCGTACGAAAAGTAAGCAGTCGTGAGGGCCGGAACGTCGACACTGTCAATCGACACTAACCCATGACCGCTCGACGAACAGGTGGAATCATACGTTGCCCAGAACGGGACGACTGTTCAAAATTGCTCAGTTTTGGGAAAAAATAGGGTCTAAACTGTCACTAATCGTGACTCGAGGGGTGCTCCATGTCTCTGACCGAAATATCACCTGTTCACAAAGTTTTGCTGGTGGATGATGACAGTGCGGTCCTCTCCGTGATGATCCAGGGACTCGAACGCAAAAAATTTGAGGTGGTTGCTGCCTCCAGCGTGACCGAAGCCCTGCGACGAATCGCGACTGAGAGCTTCGACGTACTCATCACCGACCTGCACATGCCTGACCCCGGCGACGGCTTCACAGTCGTCTCGGCGATGCGCCATTCCCAACCGAACGCCCTGACGCTGCTGGTCAGCGGCTATCCCGACGTACAGGGCGCAATGGCTGCCATCCTGCTGGAGGCGGATGAAATTGTAGTCAAGCCTTTCGAGATTGGTCGCTTGACCGAACTCGTCCGCGAAAGAGTAGTCAAGCGCAAACCCATTAAGCGGGTAAGCAAGGAGAGCGTGGGCGCGATTCTGCAGCGGTGCAGTACCACCATCGTAGAGGCTTGGTTGGCGCGTGCAAAACGAAGCAGTGAACTAAACCTCATACCGCTTGGTGATCAAGAGCGCACCGGACACCTGCCCAAACTGGTTGAAGACCTGGCTCTCCGCCTGAGCCGGCCGGTCGCGACTGACAAGGATAGCGATGCCATCTTTTCCGCGGCCGCCGTCGCCCACGGTAAGCTGCGATTTCAGCAAGGCTACACTCCTGCGATGCTGGTCCATGAATCGCGAATATTGCAGGTAACCATTTTCGGCACCTTGCAGATCAATCTGGAATCTCTCGACTTCAGCCTGCTGTTACCAGACGTCATGACGATCGCGGACGAAGTCGATGCGCAGTTGACGCAGTCGATGGACAGCTACATGAAAGCCATGCAAAAGTCAGCGGCGGCATAGCTGCTACGTCCGCGTCCGGAGCCCGTCTTTCGGAGGGTGAACCATTGTTATTTGTAATCTGCAACGGAGCCGTTTATGAAGATCCTGCTATTTGCTGGCTTGCTGGTGATAGTGCTAGGTATTGCATCCCTTATCGTGCCCGTTCCCCAGACCGAGACGCATGGCATCAAAGCTGGTGATGTGAAGATCGGCGTCCAAACCAGTCACAGCGAGCGAGTGTCGCCGATCGTCAGCGCAGTGCTGATTGCCGGCGGGATTGCGCTCGCCATTGCCGGTGCGCGTTCAGGCGCGTCGAGGAGTTGACGCAAGGCCCGACCAGCATCGTTTTCAAAGATGTGATCAATTCGCCCTGCCTCAACTCGCAATAGACCACACCAACGTACTTTCCCCCCCGAGAATGTGGAGAAACATCCGGAATGGGATGATCCAATTCTGACGCTCACCCATCTCCAAATGGCTTTCATGAAGGGCGGGCACCGAGGCGACAATCGATAGCCCTAGTTCTGTGAGGCAGCCAGATCGTCATCATCCGTGCCACCAGCTGCAACACAGGCCGGACCGTCAACCGTCTCCCGGGCAGAAATTGAGACCGCACCGCTTCGCGCCAGAGCCTTGCCACGTAAAGTGCCGCCGTCCAGGGTAACGCTGGTAAGCGCCATAATCTTCCCCACGAAAATGCTGCCCTTCGCGACGGTCGCCGAAGAACCCACCTGCCAGTACACGTTACATCCTCTTCCGCCTTTGCCGCCGAGGTTCACGACTACCTTGGAATTCGGGGCGGTGGTCAGCGTTGTGCCGATCTGGAAGATCCACTGCGCGTTGGAATTTCCTTCAGCGTCCAGCTTCAGATCGCCTGTCAATTGCGCCGCCGAGGCAAAGCAGTAGACTCCGGGGGTGAGCTTCATTCCGCCCAGATTCTGGCCGGTGAGGATGGTGCCGCACGAAGCGGCCGCGGCTTGATTGTATGCGGTTGTCAGACCTTTCTGAGCCTTCGCCGTTACTGGACTGGACTTGAGGTACAGTACGCCCTTCACCTGGGCTGGCTTGATTCCTTTCACCTTGGGTGTTGGAGAGCTACCTACGTCACCGATTATGAAAGTGTGGGCGTTGACGTTGGTGATGCCGGAACCGCCCAGCAACGCAAATTTGTCCGCCGTCCCAAGATTGATTTTCACAGCGTCCGTATCTGATTGGGCGTAAGCGCAGACTCCCGACAACGACAGAGCCAGTAAAGAAATCGTAAGCAGTTTCATGGTTGTTCCCTTCTTCGTCTTAGTTGTTGCGTTCACTCGGGACTCTATACAAGGGCATGGGTCACCGTCTGCGCAGTATTGATCACATTCACTAATTCAGGATTTCCGTTGTGTGGGCAGACAGCTATAGGCAGGATTGAAGGCAAAGAAAAAGGGCCGGACTTTTGGAGGTCCGGCCTCAATACGCGCGCGTGGGTACGAAAAGTAGCAGTCGAGAGGGTCGAACGTCGACACTGTCAATCGACACTAACCCATGACCGCTCAGTGAAACATGCGGAACATGCTACGTTGTCCTAATTGGGAAGACTGTTCACAATTGCTCAGTTTTGAAGAAAATCGTCCGGACTGGCAGTATTTGTGACTAAAAGGCGGCGGCTTCGGTGTTGGTGGCCCACCCCAAGGTTGCGCCACTAATTACCACACTTCCGGACCCCGATAAGGACTACAATGAAGATGTGAGATATTACACAACCAAACCGATAAATGGCGGAACCACATTTAAATGTACCTTCTGCGAGCATAGCGTCAATACCCTCGATTTCGATAGCGTGAATGGCAACCGTCGCACCCAAGCGGCGACACTGATAAATCAGCACGCAGCCTCACTGCATTTGCGGACGTTGGTGCCAACCAAGCTTGGTAGTCGTGGTGCTCTCTGAAATCCGCGCACCCAAACATTTGTGCATAAGCCAATTGCAGTGCGACTGACATCCCTGATCTGATCGAGCAGCGAAGAAGACAGATCGTCTCAGTTACGTTCCCGTTTCGGGTCCATTGAAATCCTTTAGAGCAAGATTGACCATTTCTCAAGCAGGCGATGTTGAATAATATTGTTGTGACACCCGAGAAACTTACGTTGAAGCAGATACTGTCCGTGCGTTGCCCTATGTGCGGGGCTCAACCCAAACAGAAGTGCACGTTTAGCACGGGGCATCCGTCCGACAAAACGCATCGCAACCGGGACTTGGCCGCCGCCAAGATTTCCCACCCCGAGAGCTCCGGTTTGGCTGCCTGGCGAATTCTGAAGGGAGCTACGAGCCGCGGCCTTCGCGTTCTCTTCCAACATAAATGAGACGAATGCTGGAAGAGCCAAAGTCTAAAACGGTGCGTCTAAAGAGGGCGTCTTCACGCTGCACTTCGGCCGCTCACCAAGTTGATAACTAACACCACCAACGCTACCACCAGCAACAAGTGGATCAGACCGCCGGCCACGTGAAGGCTGAAACCCAGAAGCCACAGAATCAGAAGCACAACGAAAATCGTCCAAAGCATATTTATTTCCTCCGCTCAATTTGTCGAATCGCGTGTTCATCCTGGCTTTGCATCTTTACTGCCCCAATTGAACTCCTCGGAACGACTTGCCGCACTCCAGACAGAATGGTTTGGAACGTGAAGTAATTAACCCGCAGAACGGGCACATCCTCGGGTATCCGCCCTCGCCGCGACGGGATTTCGCCGTGAAGAACTTTCCCAAAGAGTCAGCCAGGAAAGTGCGCAAGGTACGAAGATGGACAAGAAAAGGATGCAAGACAGAGCCTGCTCTTTCGCGTATCGACAGGTTCAGAATGACATATCGATGACTGCGATTCTGAGCAAGATTGCTCAAATTACATGAGATTGGTCAGTTCGCAATGCTGCCAGTCAACCGATCTGGATGTTGGGGGCAAAAGCAAAGTGAGCAATTTAGACCAGCTATTCTGTCGGTCCTAAGCGATCATGGATGGCAGAGATGAGCAGGTCTTTCTCTCTTTCAGGTTCCTGAGCTAAGTCAGTCCATCTGAAGTTCTCTCCTCTTAGTTTCACGGCTCCTAAAGGAATGAATCATGAAAAAGACACTCGCACTACTGTTGATGAGCTCGATGGGCCTGGTTGGAACCTATGCGTGGGCAGGCTCGACTCGCGAGAATACGGTTGAACGGATGCAAAAGTCGGTGGACGTTCTGCACGCAATTATGTCAACGCCGGATAAAGGCATTCCCGAAGAAGTGCTAAGCGGCGCAAAGTGCATCCTGGTGGTCCCGGATTTGGTCAAAGGCGGATTCATCTTTGGGGCTAAGCACGGCCGCGGTGTTGCCTCGTGTCGTACTTCCGACGGCTGGAGCGCCCCTGCCTTCGTATCGGTTGGTGGTGGTAGTTGGGGATTACAGATCGGAGTCGAAGGTGTAGACCTCGTCCTCTTGGTGATGAATGATCAGGGTTTCCAGCATCTGTTGTCGAGCAAGTTCGAACTGACTGGGGAAGGATCGGTTGCGGCTGGACCAGTAGGCCGTCATGCTTCCGCCGGAACTGACTGGAAGATGAACACGGAAATGCTGACCTACTCACGTTCAAAAGGTGTGTTCGCTGGCTTGACGCTCGAAGGCGCGGTGGTGGAGCAGGATAACGACTCTACACATGCCATTTACGGCAGGCACATGATGTTCCGCAACATCCTTTCAGGCAAAGTATCTACGCCGGCAAGTGGGGATGCATTCCTGAAGGCCGTGTCCGAGGCAGGCCAACAAGCGAAGGTCGCTGAAGCTAGAGAAGACAAGAAGTAATCAAGCTGGGAGCTTTGCTGGTAAGGGATCTGGCCGGAATTCGAGTACGGTTTCGGTCAGCTCCCAAGGACGTTGAAAGGTGGAGATACGTGAAAGCTAATCTGCGCATATGTCTTTGGGTGGGACTCGCTTGCCTTATGGTCTGGCCGGCTCTTTTATCGGCCCAGTCGTCTGATCTCGCGCAAAATCTGGCGGCCTGCAAAGCTCGCCCGGAGACTTGCGATAGCTCGAAGCTGAGCCCATCGCAAAAGGCCGAATTGGACTCGACCATCCGCGAGCGCAACGTTTCGAATTGCAGAAACGGCCTCGAATCCTGTGATCGTTCGAAACTGACCCAGCCGCAAGCTACTGCGTTGGCAGTGGCCGATCACAAGCGCAACGTCTCGGACTGCAATGATGGCATGGCCTCTTGCGACCCTTTGCGATTGACTCAATCCGAGGCTCGTGAATCTTCGGCGGCCGCACACCAGCGCAATCTTGCCGATTGCAAGGATGCGATAGGGGATTGCGATCACTCCAAGCTGACTCCGTCAGAAGCCGGGGCAGTAGACAGTGCCAGACATCAGCTCAATGTGTCCGACTGCAAGAATGGTGCGGGTCTCTGCGATCATTCCCAGCTCACTGGTTCGGAAACCAGCGAGGTGGCTGCTGCCGAACACCAGCGCAACGCGCAGAATTGCAGGAATGGATGGGACGAATGCGACCTCACTAAACTGACTCCTTCGGAAGCCGGGCAGACCGTCGCGGCAGAACACCAGCGCAATCTGTCGAACTGTAAGAACGGCCAGGAAAGCTGCGACTACTCAAAACTGACTGCGCCCGAAGCCAAAATGCTGGCCAGCGCTGAGCAACAACGTAACTACACGGCGTGTTTGAAGGGCTACGGTTATTGTGACCGCTCTCGCCTGACGCCCTCGGAAGACAAGGCGATTCCGGTCGATAAAAAAGCAGTTTCCCAGCAGCCGTCAGCTGAACAATAAGTCACGGATTTCTGTTCACCGATAGAGGCATCGTAATTAAGGAGAAAAATGATGAC